>JAABUQ010010174.1_pt1 | contig 12399 bp, 10 predicted proteins | sample 5560001 | NCBI WGS metagenome assembly JAABUQ01 (sample SAMN10711888, study PRJNA513371) | rock metagenome | isolation source: Antarctica rocks | place: Antarctica: Victoria Land, Finger Mt nord | collected 2015-12-18
AGGCCGGAGGAGCTTGAGCGGCTCGACCGCGCCTTCGCTGCGACAAGGTAGTTGGGGAAGGCGGCACCGCACAACGACGAAGTCTGTGCCTTTCACGCAGGAGATCGCCGGTTCGAATCCGGCTGGGGGTATGGCAAGAACACCTGCATAGGCCGTAAAAGCTCGCATCGCCGACTCTGCAAATATGTCACTGGGTCCGGCTGGGGGCCGGGCGGTCGCAGGTTCAAATCCTGTCTCCCCGACTTTGGGAGAGATTCGTTGCTGGTCACAACGCAGCGGACCCTTTGGGGTCACGTGAGCCGAACGGCTGGCTACCGCTCGACCGCAGCACTTCGTGTACTTGCGTTATGAGCCGCACCAACATGGCTCGTTTCGCTCGGGGGCCACCAGATCACGTCCCGGCGGACCATGCGATCGGCGGCGTAGCTGGCGCGTGCCTCCTCGGGATCCTCACCGTTCTCTTGGCACCAGGCGATGTAGGCCTCGACGACGATCGGCGCCACTGCGCGGACCTGCACGCCTTGAGCCCGCAATTGCAACCGTGGTGATCGTACGAGCGCGCGAGGTAGCGGCAGTCGGTGCGGCGAGCGCGGCAACCGCAAGGACGATGGCTGTGGTGCTTCCCATGGCATGGCGGCTTAGATGCGGCCCCCGATGTCCTTGCCGCCCGCCAGCAGCGTGATACTACGGGCTGACCAACGCAATCCTACCGGCTGGAAACCGAGTATCCGTTGCTGGCCAGGCTTGCCACTGCGCGACGAAGATCGTCGTCGGCGGTGTGGACTGCGGCAACCGCTCGGGCGTAGCCCCGCTTATCGCGGCGCTGGGCGGCGAGAGCGAGGGTTCCGAAGGCGCTGGCGTCACGACGGAGGGCGGCCACCAGCGAGTTGTGGTTCGCGGCGTCACGGAGGTCGGGCAGAATCGCGGCGAGTCTCGAGGCCGCCGACAGATCGGAGGCAGCGACGGCGCGCGCGGCACGACCGCGGTCGGCGAGCGACCGAAATCGAAGTCCTGCTGAGGCGGCCTGGCGGGCGCCGCCAAGCGGGCTCAGCGCGCGGGAGAGCGAGGCCGCGTACGCTGGCACCGGGGTCACGGGTTGCGGCGTGGGGCCATGAAAGCGGGCACCCGCGGCCAGTGCGTCACAGGCGGTCGCGAGCGCTTGTGCCTGCGGGGGGGGCGCGCTGCAAGCGATTGCGTACCAGCCGCCGGAGGTAGCGAAGAAGAAGAGCTCGAGGGACGTTTGCGGACGGTCCGTTCTGGCCTGGTACATCAGTGAATCGAGCGCTCCGACGTGAACCGGGTGGGCTTTGGTTGGTGAGCCGAGCCGGCCGACGAGCGAACGCGGGAGCGGACTCGCACCTGACCCCGGTGCTTGCACGCGTCCCACCCCAGCGCTGACCCCACGCAGCTTTGAGTTCTGGAGGCCTACGGCGCTCTGGAGCGTCAGACCGGGGATGACGGCCCGTCCGTCGCCCAGCGAGCGCCAATCGCGGCCGAAGCTGATCTCCATGGACCCGGCGGCCGCCGAGCGCTCGGCGGTGCTCCCGCCGCCGTTCCCGGCCAGGAACCCACCTCCCAGCGCCGCCATTCCCCCTGCAGCCGCGAGGAGGATCCCCCTCCAGCGAGGCCACCTGCTGGGCGCGACTGCGCGCTGGGTCACTGCGGCCTTGAGGACTCGAAGCCTTGAACCCGGGGGCGCCGTGGTGCGGGCGGGGCTCTTGGCCGCGATCACGGGCTCGATGCTCGGAACCGGCGTGGAAGGTGAGCTGGCTGCAACGTCGCGGGGATCCTGGCGCTGGGCGCTGGGCGCTGGGCGCGCCGCGGAAGGATCCGCGGGGGTGCGCGTGGGTGGCGAGGCTGCCCTCGGCTCCGCGGCCGGCCCAGCCTCGCGCGAAGCAAATCGCCGGGCCGCCTCAGCCTGCTGACCGGATGTCAACTCCGCCCGCAGCGCCTCTCGCGTCGCGTCAAGGAGTCCGGTGCAGGTGGGATAGCGGTCCGCCGGCTGCTTGGCCAGACCGCGCTGGATGACGGCATCGAGCGCGGCGGGAAGCTCGGGCCGGCGCGCGCTGACCACCGGCGGCGGATCGCTGACGTGCGCAAAGATGACCGCCGCGTCCAGGTTCCGGACGAACGGCGGCGAGCCGGTGAGGCAGCACAGAAGCACGCCGGCGAGCGCGTACACGTCGGTTCGGGGTGAGACCTCGCCGCCGGTGATCTGCTCGGGGGCGACGTAGTCCACCGTCCCGACGAACTCTCCGGTGGCGGTGACTCGGCTTGCAGTGGGATTTCGCGCCAAGCCGAAGTCAGTGAGATAGGCAATGTCGTAGCCGGCGTCCTCCGAGACGAGGATGTTGGCTGGCTTGACATCCCTGTGCACCAGGCCTCGACGGTGAGCGGCGTTAAGTGCCCTCGCTACCTGGTCGAGGATCGCCAAGGCACGGGCTGGCGCGAGCGCGCCATGGACCTGTAGAAGCTTCTGCAAGTCCATGCCCTCGACGTATCGCATCGCGATGAACAGGCGGCCCTGATCCTCGCCGGCCTCGTAGATCGGAACGATGTTGGGGTGGTCGATGGCGGCCGCGGCCTGCGACTCGTGCTCAAAGCGGCGCTGAAAGGAGGGTTCATCGACCAAGTCGGCCGAGATCACCTTGAGCGCGACGCGGCGACCGAGGCGCGGCTGCCGAGCCCGATACACGAGCCCCATCCCGCCTCGTCCCACGACCGCCTCAATCTCATAACCACCGATCATGGTTCCGATGGCTGCGTGCTCGTTCATGATGCCTCCCCTCCAGGCCATGGTACGGCTCGCCGTAGTCCGTGCCTCGGCTGCATCTTAGGGCTCCTGGCGCCAGGGGCCGGGGCTCACTCCCTCCCGGCCACGGACCGGCCGCCGCAGAAGCTTCGCGATTCCTGTCAGGCGAGGTATGATCAAGAGATGGGTGGGCGGCGAGGCTGGATTCTGGCGGTTGTAGGGCTTGTGCTCCTAGCGGCCGGCTTCAGCGCCGGACACGCCACCAGGTCAGGGGCTGCCGCGCCGGCCAAGGCCACCATCGCTCCCGCTCCCGCTCCCGCTCGTGGGCAGATCACGATCAGTGATCGAATGGCGCAGCTCGACGTTCCCGCCTACCCCGCGCCCAAGCCCACTCGGAGCGTCCCCCCCGCCCCATCGCCGAGCCAGCCAGCGGCGGCCGGCAGCAGCTCTGCTTCGGGGTCAACCGCGGCTTCGGCGGCGACCTCTACGCCAACTCCGACGCCGGTTCCAACGCCGGTTCCAACGCCGGCTGCAACGCCGGCTCCCACGCCAAGTCCAGCCCCCTCGAGCGGCCGTCCGCACGGCATCACACTCAAATGAGGCTGGATTGAAGGATGGCACCGCGCGCCGCCCGGCACCGCTGTGGCTCGCCTCACCGATGCTTCGCGTTCCTGGTGACGGTGGCGTTCGCGACCAGCTCTGCCGCCGCTGCGGGTGCTGGGACGATCGTGCACCGCCCAGCCGGCGCGGTCCCGGCCCGGGCCCGCTCGCCGCGCGTGGTGGGGATCGCGGGCGTCGGGCTGCACATGAGTCGCTCCCAGGTTCGAAGCGTGTTGGGGCCTCCGCTGCGAGTGCAGCGAGGCGGCATGACCACCTGCGACGGGAGCATCTGGACATACTCTGACCACCTGCGCGTCACCTTCGCTCACCTCTTCATTGATCGGCGGTACCACGACTACCTCTGTGGACAAGCGAGGCCGGGGGATAAACAGACCAGCGGCGTCGTCACGGTCGAGACAACCAGTCCGGCCGACCGGTTCTCGACCGGATTTGGTGTCGGCTCGTCGCTGGGGCGGCTGAAGGGTTCTGTGCGCCCGATCCAATGCAGCCCACAGGCCGCCGGCATCGACGGTCCGCTCGACGGGGTCACCGTGGGGTCATCGGACGCTCGGCTGAACCGCCACAGTGATGGATACTGCGCATATGGACTCACGCCGGTCCCCCGTGGAAGATCCGACTACCGCCTGGGCGTGCGGTACCTGCTGAACCGAAACAACCTGACTGTCTTCACGATGCATCATTCCCGGATCACGAAGATCTCGCTCGAGATCGATTTCGGGTACTGCTGTGGGTGAGGTGCCGCCTAGGTGAGGGCCACCGCCGCGGTCCGACACGGAACATGATGGGGCTCTGCCTGGAGATCGTCGAGGGACCGGACGCGGGCCGTCAGCTGGCGTTGCGCTCACCGGTGGTCATCGGACGCGCTGGGAATGCCGATTTGGCGCTTGACGACGAGCAGGTATCTCGCCTGCACGCGCGGGTTTCGCCGAGCCCGGAGGGCGAAGCAACCGTCGAGGACATCGGCTCCTCCAATGGGACGTTTCTCAACGCGGGCGAGGTGCATGGGGCGACGCGAATGTCTCCCGGGGACGAGCTCCTCCTGGGTGTCACCGTGCTGACGCTGCGCACCGCGGAAGATGTCGCCGTGCGCCCCTCGACGGTGAGAGTCGCTCCTCCCGCCCTAGCCGTCCCGGAGCGCTCGCCGCAGTACGTCGCGCCTGTCGGCGCGTTGCCCGAAAAGGCGGCGAGGATCCCCGGGGGCCAGGATCTGGAGCGGCTCCTCGACGCGAACGTCAGGTTCCGTGCGTTCACGGCGCCGCTGGCGGTGTTCGTGCTCGTCGCGCTGATCGTCGCCGTCTACCTCGGCGCGCGATAGCAATCCTCAGCGCGCGGCGAAGTAGATCACCAGCGCGACCGCGGTGACGATGATCGTTGCGAAGCTGACCGCCGCCGGAAGCCACCGGCGTGAAGCGACGCGGCGGCGCCGGTGCGACGGCACAGCGCTACGGGGCGTGACGGCGCCCGCGACACCGCGCGCAGCGGGGGCTCCAGACGCTGGCACCAGAGGTGGCTCAGGTCGGAGCGGCTCGGGAGGCCCAGACGCCGGACGCGTACGCTCAGAGCGCTCCGGGAGGGCCACCGCGACTGTGAATGTCGTAGCCCCGATTCGCACCGTCGCCCCCTGGCCCACGCTTACACATCCGGAGATACGCCGGCCGTCGACCCAGGTGCCGTTCAGCGAGTCCAGGTCCTCGATCTGGACTTCGTCACCGATGATCCTAAGCTCCGCGTGCCGGCGCGAGACCTCGGCATCGGGAATGGCGAGGTCCGCGCCCTCGCGTCCGATAGTGAGCCTGCGCTCGACTTCGAATCGTTGACCGGTCAGCGGGCCGCCGGTGATGATCAACTCAGCCATCTCGACCGTTGCAAGCCTAGCTCGAATCTGGGTTACCCGCGGCCTGGAGAAGGCGAGCAAAGGCCATTGGGGATGGTGGGCGGGCGGCGGGATCTTTGGCCAACGCGCGCACGATTGCGGGACCGTAACCCGGTGGGGCATCGGGACGCTGCGCGCATGGATCCCCGGGAGCCTCGTCGAGATGCGCCATGCCGAGCGCGAACATTCCGCGGCCCGCGAACGGAGGCTGACCGGAGATGCACTCGAATGCCACGCAGCCCAGCGCGTAGAGGTCGCTGCTGGGGGTCGCCGGCTCGCCCCTGATGAGCTCGGGGGCGAGATAGTCAAGCGTGCCCAGCATCTGGCCGGGCGTGGTCACGGTCGAGTAGCCGGCGCCCTTGGCCAACCCGAAGTCCGTCAGCGCCGCCGCCCCATCGCGGGCCAGCATGACGTTCGAGGTCTTCACGTCCCGGTGGACCAGACCGTGCCGGTGTACGGCGGCGAGCGCGGCCGCGGTCTCGGCCACGAGCCTGCTCACATCAGGGATCGGCAAGGGTCCTGCCTCGGCGATGCGCTGCTCGACGGTGCGGCCATCGACGTGGCGCATGACGAGGTAGGGGCGCCCATCAGCTTCGCCTGCGTCCAGCACGGGTACGAGATGCTCGTGCCGAATCTGTGCGGCCGCTCCCGCCTCGCGCAGGAACCGGCGGCGTGAGGGCTCGTCGCCAAGCAGGCGTTGCCGCATCACCTTCAGCGCCACCCGCTCGCGGTCGACCTCACGCACAGCGAGGAACACCCAGCCCATGCCGCCGGCTCCGAGGAGGGCTTCGATGCGGTAGGACCCAAACACCGTGCCGATCGCGAGCTCGGGCGATTCGGCAACTCGGTCGTCTCGCACTTGGGGCAGAATAGCCGGGCAGTTCGGGCTGCCCAAGCGGTCGACCCGAATGTCTCCGGAGACCAGAGCGAGAAACCGTTGGACCCGAGCCCGCCGCCCCCCGCCCGCTTGTCCGGCCGGCGGACGCTGATCATCTATTACACGCTGTTAACCGTCGCGACGGTCGCGGTCGGGCTGTACGTGTTCGTGTTGGCGGGCACCCCGAGGGCCCCCCAGCCGATCGCCGGAGGGTACGACCTGTCCCCCGGGAGCGGCTGCTTGGGCGACGAGGTCGACCTGCAGCAGTCCGGGCAATTCGTAGACCTGGTCGGTCTGGCCAGCGGAGTTCGTGGCCAACTGCGCCTGCGGGCGGCACGAATCAGCGGATCGGTCCGCTGCGCCGGCGGGCGCTCCGCCGCGCTCAGGGGAGTTGTCGCCCAGCAGCGGATCGAGGGAAGCGTCGCCGGGCGCCCCTTCGCGATGGTGTTCCGGCGCCAGCCTCCGCCGGCCGGTGCCCAGACGCCGACTCCCCCGGGCGGACTCGATGGCGCTTACGCGCTCGCGCCCACCTCGTCGTGCCTCGGGGGCGTGATCTCGTTCAGCCACCGACGGGGGCAGACGACGCTTAGCGGATCGACGCCGGGCGTCGGCGGGAGGATCGAATACAACCCCAGTCAGGGCACGCTCACCGGAGCCATCCACTGCTCGAGCGGCCCGAGTCGACAGATGACGGGCTCCGCCGCGGATCGCCGGATCACGCTGAAGCTGAGTGCGTCGGAGGCGCCGGTCGCGTTTGAACAGATCGTGGCCACCAAGACAAGGTCCGCAGAGAACCTCGTGGCGGCGTTCTTCCTGGCGATGATGGTGGTGATGCTCACGGCTCGGCTGACCGGCGCGGCCATGGCCAAGGTCGGCCAGCCCCGAGTGATGGGCGAGGTGATCGCGGGGATCGTCCTTGGGCCGACCGTGTTCGGCGCCATCTCGCCCGCCGGCCAGAACGCTCTGTTCCCCTCAGATGTGGTGCCCGTCATCGGCGTCGCGGCCAACCTCGGCCTGATCTTCTACATGTTCCTGGTCGGAATGGAGCTCGACCTGCGCCAGCTGAAGGGGCGCATGTCACAGACCTTCGCACTCTCCAATACGGGCGTTCTGGTGCCGCTGATGGCTGGTCTGCTGGTGGCGGCTCCGGTGTACCGCCTCGTGGGCACCAACAAGGCGTTCACCGCGGCTGCTCTATTCCTGGGCGTGGCGATGTCGATCACCGCATTCCCCGTATTGGCGCGCATCGTCGTCGAGCGGCGCATGCTCGGGCATCCGTTGGGAGCGTTGGCGCTAGCTTCCGCCGCGATCGACGACGTCAGCGCCTGGTTCTTGATCTCCGTCGCCGCCGCAGTTGCGGGATCCGGGGGGGTCGACAGCGTGGTCAGGACCGTGCTGCTCGTCATCGGCTTCGCCGCGCTCATGTTCCTCGTGGTTCGTCGCATCCTGGCCCGGGCAGCCGTCGCATTCGAAGAGGCCGGGCGGATACCAGCCACCTGGATCACGGCGATCTTCGTCGGCGTGCTGGGATCGGCCTACGCCACGCAGCGGATGGGCGTGGCGGTGATCTTCGGGGCGTTTGTGATGGGCGCGGTGATGCCGCGCCACGCCGGACTGACCGAGGACATCACGCGTCGGGTCGAGGACTTCGTGCTGACGCTGCTGCTGCCGCTGTTCTTCGCCTACACCGGCCTGCGTACCAACGTCGGCCTGCTCGACCGTCCCGAGCTGGTGGGGTTGATGCTCGGACTGATCGTGATCGCGATCCTCGGCAAGTTCAGCGGTGCGATCCTCGCCTCGCGAGCGGTTCGTCTCAGCTGGCGCGAGTCCTCGGTGCTTGGAGCTTTGCTCAATACGCGGGGACTGACTGAGCTGATCGTGCTCAATCTGGCGCTCGATCGCGGGCTGATGTCGCAGGCGCTCTACACCTCGTTGGTGCTGATGGCGTTGGTCACCACGTTGCTGGCCGGCCCGCTGCTGAGGCTCTTCGACCCGGGACGGCGCTACACCGAGCCGGTGGCCGAGGAGCTGGAGCGTTCACGGCGCGAGTCGGTCACCGATTCGCCGCTGCTGATCCCAGAGCGATCGATCATCGTCGCGCCGCAGTCTGACGCCGCCATCTCCTCGCTGGTGGCGATCGCTGAGCCATTGGCCCGATCACAGCCCCCGCGCGAGCTGATCTTGGCGCGCCTCAACCGTCCGCCGCCGGGCGCCAGCGTGCGGGGTGGGCTGCAAACCGAATCCCGCGCTCTGGCCGAAGCCTTCGATGCGATTCGCCAGCGACGCGCAGAGCTGCTCGACCAGGGGGTCGCGGCGCGCGCCCTGGCGTTCACCTCCGCCGATCCGGCCGCGGACCTCGTCGAGCTCGCCAAGCCAGAAAGCGTCGATCTGCTGTTGCTCGATGGGCGTCGGCCCTTGCTCGGCGGTGGGGTTCCCCGGGGCGAGGTCGGGTCGGCCCTGTCAAGGGCGCCGTGCGACGTCGCGGTGCTCGTCTCGCGCGATGACCAGATGTTTCACACGCGGGCAGCGCGCCCGGTGCTGGTTCCGTTCGGCGGCGCCGAGCACGATTGGGCGGCGCTGGAGCTCGGGGCCTGGATCGCGGCGGCGTCGCGGGCGCCGCTCAAGCTGCTGGGTACGAGCAGAGGCGACGAACAGGGCCGCGACGCGTCGCGGCTGCTGGCAAATGCTTCGCTTCTCGTCGAGCGCTTCACGGGGGTGCTGGCCGAACCTGTGATCGTCCCCGCCGGGCGCGACGCGGTGGTCGCCGCGGCCGCGGATGCCGGGCTGCTGGTGATCGGGCTCTCCGATCGCTGGCGACGGGAGGGGCTGGGCTCGACTCGCACCGAGATCGCTCAGGCGGCGCCGGCGCCGATCCTGTTCGTCCGCCGGGGATTGCGGGCCGGAGCGCTGGCGCCGCGCGGGGACATGACTCGATTCACCTGGTCGGTGCCGGAGGTCGCATTGCCTGCTTCCCATCCGCCCGCTCCCGCCGAGGAGTGATGCGCCGGCTGGCGCCCTGGTAGTTTGCGTACCGATGCCCACCGCCGCACCTCGTGAATCGACGATCGCCGTGGTGGGTGACGGATTTGGCTCCTTGATCGTCCACTCAACCGCGATCTACATGGGCTTTGACCCCGATCGAATCTCGATCTTTGGAACCGGCGACAACCCGGTGGGCACCTATCAGCAGTTCGCTTACAACCTCGCTCAGACGGTGCTTCGCTCGGAGTCCGAGTCGCACTTCCTGCCCGCCGATTGGCCAACCTTCGCGCAGCTGGATGCTCTGTCGCGCCGCTCGCTGGCACCGCTGGTGCGCTCGATCCGCCGGAAGTACAACCCCGGCGTCTCGGAGATCCTGGCCGAAGCCGGCGTGGTTGCGAGGCGACTCGGATGGGACGGAGTCCGGGTGCCGAGCCGGGTGGGCTGGCTGCAGCGTGAGCTGCATCCAGCACCCCACTTCGTGCTCTACGACGAGCAGGCGGGATACTTGGGTCGCGCCCGGCACGTCATGCTCGCGTTGGGACACGGGCCGCTCGCTTTCCCGCCGGTGCTGGGGCGGGCCAGGGCCGATCCGGCGATCAGCGACCGTATCGTGCAGGCCTACGAAGCCAAGCGGTACTCGCCCCGCGGCCGGTACATAGTCATCGGCGCGGGGATCGCGTCGATCAACGAGTGGGCCAACGCCCTGGATGTCGGCGCGTCAGTGATCGCGCTGCGCCGTCAGCCGGCTCCCGACACGCAGGACCTCAACGTGCCCCGCTGCCTGTTCGAGGCCCAGGGAGTGGACATCTTCCAGGGGCTGCCCTTCGATCAGCGGGTCGAATTCCTTGGCTCGGTTCTGCGGGGCACCCATCCGCGGCGCCGGTCCTGGCTCGAACGGATCAACTCCGGGCGCCGGGACGGCCGCTTCGATGAGCTCATCGGCGAGATCGACTCCGTGGAGCCGGGGCCGGCCGGGCTGCGTGTACACGTCTCCTCGCGCGAAGGGGAAGACCCCGGCTGGCTAGATGTCACCGGGATCGTAACCGGCACCGGCTTCACCAAGTCGGTGCTTGCGCTCCCGCTGATGCGACGGCTCGTGGAGCACTACGACCTCCCCGTCGAGACCGGCCGCCTGAAGCTCCGTACGAATTGTGGTGTCCCCAAGCTCGACCAGGAGGACTCGCGCCTCTGCGCGATGGGACTGGTCGCCAACAACGTGATCCCGCACGGCGACACCATCGCTGGCCTGAAATACATCGGCCGTCGATTCGTCGCCGATTGCGCCCGCGCCGAGCGGTTGCGGCGGCGCGGTCTGGCCCGTCGGGCCTGGCTCCAGCTCGGGCTTGGGGCCGAGACGGCTGTGGCCATGCGACAGGTCCGGCGGACGGAGCAGCTGGCTTAAGTGTGCCCCACCGTCCTCGGCCGGATCGAGACCCGCACGGCGATCCTCACTGGACCGGCGCTGCTCGCCCTGATCCTCTCGTTGGCGACTGACAACGAGGGGTGGCTGGTGCTGATCGGCATCTTTCTGCTCCAGGGCGTCGCGCTCGATGTGCTCTTCTACCGGTATGTGATCACGTGGCAGCCACCCTGGCTGACGTTCGTGCTGGGCGCTGGCGAGTTCATGATCGTCTACGTCATGGCGCAGGTGGCGAAGGTAGGGCTGAGCACCGTCGACGCGGTATGGTTCTTCTGGGTGAGCTGGACCCTCGGCGTGTGGACCCGCATCGTGGTGCTGCCGCTGCTGTCGCTCACCTGGATCGAGGATGGCGGCGAGTTCCGCCGGGCGGACTGGTCGGTGGCGCCCGAGCAACAGCCGGTATCGGCCCTTGGCATCGCCGAGCTGCCACCGGGCGGAATCCCGCCGCTAGCGCGCGAGTTCTCCGCCGTGCAAGAAGTTCCTCAGGAGCTCCGAGATTTGCCCTCGCCCTCACACCCGCACGCAGTCCCCACGGCGCTGCGAGACCGCTGACCCGGCCCACTTCTTGCTCCAATCGACCGGGAGGGACTACGTGGTAGCCTTCGATTATCGTGGCGTCACGCACAGGGATCCTGGCTGGGGCCGCGCTCGCTGTCCTCGCCGCCTTCCTGGTGATCGTCCCCGCCGCCGCTGCGGCCCCCGCCTACGTGTTCGCGGACAGCGGCCTGGCCCAAGTCAGGCCGCGCAGCCTGCACCTGATCAGTAACGAGAACCTCTACCGGCTGCATTGGGCTAGATGGGGCGGTGCCAGAGCGGCGGGAGCCGGTATGGACTCCTCCAACGGCCCCTCCGCGGGACACTCAGCTGAGAACCCTGTGACCGTCGAGCTGCGAAACCGCAGACGTTGCTTCTCGGGGTCTGGTCTGCTCGTCTACACCACAGTCCGTGTCCACTTCACCGGCGGAGTTCCCTATGCTGGCGAACCGAGTGTCATCAGCTACTCATACGGTTGCCCTCCAGTGCTCTACCCGTTTCAGTCATCGTTCGTCCTCGACGGCGTTAGCTTGTACCAGTCCCCCGCAGCGGTGACCAGCGTTGTGGGACCGCCGCGACACGTGCGGCCGGTGCGTGGCGTCCGTGTCTGCAGCGGCCGCGGGCTTCAATACGCTGAGTCCGCGGGCTTGACCGTCACATTCGCTCGGCTGAGACCGGGCAGACGCGGTGATCTGTGCCAGGGCCGGCACAACACCTACCAGGTCGTGAGCGCGAGGACTACTAATCCTCAAGATCGTCTGCCCAACGGGATTGGCGTCGGGAGCGCCTACGGCGACTTCCTCAGGAAGTTTCGCCTGTCACCCAAGGACAACGGATGCTCAGCGGGCACGGCTCCAATCGATCGGCATGGCAACACCGATTGCGAGTACGTCGGGCGGCTGGCCCACGGCAACTTCACCTACAATAACGCGTTCGTGTTTCGACACTATCGAATAGTGAGTATCTCGATCTTCGCCCAATAGCCGGCTCAGCTTTCAGCCAGCGCGGTACTCGAGACTGTCCGGTTACCTGTGCTGAGTTGCTCGGCGGTCAGCGAAGCAGTTGCTCGCCGCACCTCGTGCGGAGGCATGAACACGTCGATCAGCGGGCCGGTCATCATGTTGGTGACGATCGCGCCGATGACAAAGACCAGCTGCATCTGGGCAGTGATGACACCCAGCTGCAACCCGATCAGTCCGACGACGAGAATCATCAGTAACCGTTCACGGGGTCTGATCTTGGATCAGGTCTTGAGCGGCGCGGGGACGGGCTGTCCGTGTTGATGGGCGGTGATCGCGTCGGTGAGGTAGGTATGCATCCGTCGGTGTTGTAGGCGGCAG
>JAABUQ010010175.1_pt1 | contig 12398 bp, 13 predicted proteins | sample 5560001 | NCBI WGS metagenome assembly JAABUQ01 (sample SAMN10711888, study PRJNA513371) | rock metagenome | isolation source: Antarctica rocks | place: Antarctica: Victoria Land, Finger Mt nord | collected 2015-12-18
TGGACCGCGTCTTTTGGCTACCGCTACACAAGCATAGGACATTTCGGAACAGAACTAATTTGTCAAGGGCCGAATGGTGAAGCAATCGCTGATGTCCATCAAGACATTATCGGGCAGCTACTTCAAGTCAAAGACAATGTATCTTGGAAGAAAGCTGATACCGAATGGCACATGGTTTCATTTGTGGGGACAGATAATCATCTTTCTGTGTATCTGGACGGTGAACTGATGGGAGAACGCTTGATTAGTGTTAGGCCAACCCGGATTTCGTTGGGCGGAATTTTGCTGCCTTATTCTGGAGACTGGGATGACCTTCAAGTTGCCTTTGTTTCCGTCTCTGCGGGCAAGCACGTCCTTGATAAAAACGCATTGCACCTGGACCAGCAGCCTGCCGAGGCGGCAACTCAAACCGCTTCTTTTTTGTCGCATGAGGCTGCCGTTGTCAGTGTGCAGGACGATGACAAGACTCTCTTTTGTGCACTCGGAGATAGTGTTCATCTTGCGGGAAATGCATCCGGGCAGCACCGCTTAAGCCGGCGGTCTTTACAGATCAATGGTCAGCCTTTTACCGACCTTCCGGCCACCCCAAACGAAGACGGATACAATTTTGACTGGAAGCCGGCAACGCCCGGCAGCTATCATCTTGATGTCAAGTTCACGCTACAAAACCCGTTTGGGACAGTGGTCGCCAAAAGTGTAGATGTGACTGTTCTGCCGAAGGCTCCGCTTGCGCTTCAGCAGTTCTCCGGTCCTGTTCCGGCCAGTTGCCCAGTCACCGCCCAATCCGTTGACACGAGCGTTTTCCACCCTTCCCGCGTCGAGTTCTTCTTGAACGATCAATCTGTGGGAACCGCCAATCAAGCGCCTTTTCAAGTAACTCTGCCGATCTCCAAGCAATTACCTGGCTCTTACACCGTATCGTATCAAGCCTATGATGCTCAGGGAGCGCGTTGGAATGGCGAGACGGAAACGGTGACTGTTCCGTTGCGGGTCAAGCTGACAACCCCTCCTGCCGTAACTCTCGCAAGCGAGAAGGATCAAGCCCATTTTACTGCCGACATCGTGCCGGGCCTAAAAATCGTGCGAGTAGATTACTCCGTAGATGACCAGCGTGTCGCGTCAACCACAACCCCGCCGTATGATGTCCCGGTCAAGTTGTCTTCTTTTAAGTCCGGTTCCCATTCCGTCAAAGCCGAAGTCTTAGTAGAAGACGGCGAGACGTTTTGTAACCCTCCAACAACACTCGCTTTGACCAATCAGCCGGATGACATACGGCTGGCTCAAATCGCGAAAGAGGAAGCGAGCCAGCAGGCGAGGGTCGAAGCGGAACAAAAAATTCAAATAAAGTTGGCAGAAATGGAAAGGCAAAAACGTGTTGCAAAGCAAGATGCCGACACTATCACTGCGATTGCGAACGCAACGCGCCTTGAGAAGCAAAAAGTTGATGCGATGACAAACGGAGATATTGAATTAGCTGCCAGCAAAGCAGAGGCTAATTATCAACAGGCAGTTCTATTTGGAAGTCCTGATGACATTTATAAAGCGGATCAAGGCCGAATTGCCGTGATACGAATAAAGCTCATTAAAACGGAGTTAGAACTCGAACGCGCCAATAAAAACCAGCATTTAAAGTGAGTAAATGAATGGAAGACGAGACTTTAGTACAACTGGTGCGGGACCGGGTGCGGGAAATCCCGGCGGGGCAGGTGATGTCTTACGGGCAGGTGGGGGACGCGGTCGGCTGCTCGGCGCGGGAAGCAGGGTGGGCGATGAACCAGATCGCAGACCAAAACGAAGCGCCCTGGCAGCGGGTCGTCGGCAGCGACGGGTATCTTCGAATTGCGAAACGCTCGGCGGTTTGGGCGCAGCGGCAGCAGGCTTTGCTGGAATCGGAAGGTGTGATATTTAAACCCAACGGCTGCGTGGACATGGCGAAGCATCAGTCGGGTACACTGGGTAAAGAAAGCAAAGAAACGAGCAAAACGGAAACGCTGGAGTTAGGGTTTGAATAGCTGCTTATGATTATCCATGATATTTCGCTGATGGTGACGCCGCAGACAATTACCGGAGCAGGCCAAGAGCGGCGCTTTTCGGCGCGGCAGGTCTCGGAAATCGGGCCGGGCGGCATGGGAGCCGCTGTTTCGGTGCTGACGGTCGGGGCGCATACGGGAACGCATCTGGAAGCGCCGTCACATTTTGTGCCGGACGGCCTGCCGATGGACTCGGTAGAGCTGAGCGTGCTGGTGGGTCCGGCGGAAGTGGTCCAGATTTACGGGCGCAGCCCGATCACGGCGGCGGATCTGGAACACGCCAATGTGCCGCCGCAAACCGAGCGGGTCCTGCTGAAGACCGACAACACGCGCTTTATGCGCCTGCAGGACGGCGTGTTTCACCAGGATTACACGGGCCTTGCGCCGAGCGGCGCGGAATGGCTGGTGCATCACGGTGTGCGTTTAGTGGGCATTGACTATTTGTCCATCGGGCCTTACGGTCCGGTCAACACGGAAACGCACCGGATTCTGCTCGGCGCTGGCGCTGTGATCATCGAATCGCTGGTGCTGGACAAAATTGCGCCGGGCGAGTACACGCTGCTGGCCCTGCCACCCAAATTCGCCGGCCTGGAAGCCAGCCCCTGCCGCTGCCTGCTTGTCGAAGGCAGCATTGAAGGCACGATTCAAAGCAGCCACGAAGCCAGCACTAACAGCACTCTCGAAGGCTGACGCGAAGGCGGAAAGGACAACCATGAACGACACGGCTTCGCCGGCAATTACGCTGCGAGAGATTGATTTGAACCGGCTGGTCAGCATTGAAGATAATCGGGAGGCCATTGAATTCGGTGTTCTGCTTTCCGACGTCCCTTCGGAAGTTTGGATTCAAGAGTTCGAGCAGGTGTATCACCAGACTCCCTACACGCTCAAGCCGCCGGTGCGGGTGGAAGGCGACGCGATGCGGATTGTGTTCCTGCACCGCTATTCCGGGGAGCTTCAGGGATTCCTGCAATTTCTGGCGCTGATTGTGGACCGCGCCAACAGCGAAACGCAGCGCACGGAAGATCTGCACTTGTCCAGTACACAGGAACGCTATAAAGCCGAGTTCCGCGATGCTCTGCGCCGGGTGCATTTACCGGGAAAATAATCATGACAAAACTGTTTCTTCTTGCCATTTTCTTGATAAGTGTCCTGTCGGCTGCCGGCGTGGGGGCAGCGCCGACAGCCGCGCAGCAGCAGCGTCAAGCGAGCGGCATTGTTTCCGGCGTCGTGGACACGCTTTGGAACCAGACCGATACCTACTGGCACGGCGGAGATTATCCGCGCATTGTCGCGCTCGACCGGATCATCACTGAAGCCGATCCGCAGTTTCTGGAAGCCTACTCCAATGGCGGGTGGCTGATGGACAGCCTCGGACGCACTCAGGATGCCCTGGCCTACTACACTTTGGGGACACGTAATAATCCTCATGCCGAGTACGCTTACTGGAATCTGGGCTTCTTTTACTTCACTACCGCGCACGATTATCCGGCGGCCGCGCGGGCCTTCCGTCATGCCGTGCAGCAGCCGGACGCCGACCTCAGGGACTGGAAAATGCTGGCGCATTCCTACGAAAAAGCCCATGACTGGAATTTGGCCGTTTCGATCTGGGAGCAGACACGGGCGCGTTACCCGCACGGCCTTTCGGTGGACCGCCTGCTGGCGGAAGCCGTGCAGAAGCGGAAACAGGCACAACTGGGGCAATCACCAGCGGAAAGCGCAGGACCGACGGAAAGCACCTCCCGGCCATGACCGCTTCTTCCCCGACTCCGCTTCCGCCGCCGGACACGCGTGACCGACTGCCGCTGTGGGTGATTCTCCTGCTGGGCGTATTTCTGGTGCTGCGCGCCGCCGAACTCCACGGCAGCCTCTCCGGCGGGCACACTGCCCGTGTCTCCGCGATGGCCGGGCAGGTAGACGAAAAAACGATGTCTGGGACGGTGTACACGAACATCCAGGCAAAGATGGCCTACCTTCAGTCACTCAGCCAGCCCGGCAGCACTGCCCCAGATGCCGCGTCTCTGCGCGGCGCACTGAAGGAAGCAGAGTCCCTTCAGAAGTCCTCGCAGAATGCCCCTAGCGTCGCCCGGCGTGTCATCATTGTGCGGGCGCTCCTGCATCTGCCGCTGCTGGGACCGGGAAAGAACGGCCTGGACCCGGCCAAAGCGTTCCAGCCCGCCGCGCTTGCCGGACTGCCCGGTCCTGATGCCCGCCGCTACGCCGCCGAGGGCCGCCTCTGGGCCGATGCCGCACGCGGGCCGCATTTAACGCCCGCGCAGACGGCGGCGGAGGCCACGCTGCTGCGGGACACGCCCAATATCCGCTGGTGGCTGGCACCGGCGCTGTCCGTTTTGTACGGGTCGCAGGGCAACTCCCATCTGGCTCGGCACTTCTTCGAGACGGCCCGCTCGCAGGCGCTCCTGACGATGGGTCCATTTCTGCTGATGAACCTGCTGCTGGGCCTGCTCGGTTTAGTCGGTATCGGCCTGCTGCTCGGCCTGCTGGCCCAGCGCCTTTCGGGCAGCAGCACGGCGTCTGGGGAAGGCTTCCAGCCGCCCGGCTTCTGGCCGACACTGCGCGAGACGGTCCCGCTATCTGAGCGCCGTCTGCGGGCCGGTGATCTCATGGGCGTGTTCGCCCTGTACCTCTTGATGCCGAACGTCGTCGGCTGGCTGCTGGGCGGCTTCGGCCTGCATCACGTTTTCTACTTCGCCGGTCTGCTGAAGCCGTACCGCCTGCACCTCTTAGCTTTGTCCCCCGGAAACCGTGTCGCCGCGATTGTCGTTTTGGAGTTTGTTGCTTACCTTGTCGGTGCGGCGGTTCCCATAGGCGTACTGATTGCCATTGCCGCCCGCAAGGGTGCATCTATTACCGAGGAACTCGGCCTGAACACGCATCGGTTCGGCTGGAACCTGCTGTACGGGGTGGGCGGCTACGCGATTGCCCTGCCGCTTTTGTTTCTGGGCCAGAAAGTAGGCGCACACATTCCGGGGCCGACGCCGTCAAACCCAGCTATCCCGCTGCTCGCGGAAGCAAGCTCGGCCTGGGTCCAGATCCTGCTGGCGGCTCTCGCAACGCTTGCCGCGCCGCTCTGCGAGGAGCTGCTGTTCCGGGGCGTGTTCTACAACGCCGCCAAGCTCAAAGTCGGCGTCTGGCCCGCGATTATCCTGACCGGCCTGATTTTCGGCTTCGTCCATCCCGTCGGAATTGGCGATATGGTCCCGCTGGCCGTGCTCGGCGGCGTCTTCGCCTGGATGGCCGAGACCCGCAAGTCGCTGGTCCCCTCCATGCTCGGCCACTTCCTCCAAAACAGCATGGCCACCGCCACCCTCTTGCTTGCGCTGGGGCGCTGAAAGCCGCCCAGTTGACGATGACGAGTATATCAGCACACTTATTATAGAACTAGCGCCCGATTTTCTTGCGTGACCGTAAAGCGCCGAACACAGCGTGCCTTCCCGTAGATCGTCGTGCAGAACTCCAGAAAGCGTACTTTTTGCGTGATGCAATGGAAGAGTGTTGGTCTCTCGATGCCTCTCCAAGAAGGCGACAACGGCCAATAATGCGCCGCCAAATGGCTGCGACCAAAGCTATTAGAAAAAAGATCAGCAATATGCTCAGGGGAATATGAAGCCACTGGCTCATCTCATTCCCAAGTACCCAAGATCGCCAGTCACGGACGCTTTGGTCTAGATCGCAACAAAGAATAATAACTAAACATCCAGCCAGCAGAGAAAACCAGACTGCACCGCCTACAAGAATATAGTTTGTGAAGTCTTTATTTCTCATTTCTATTCCTATGAGACGCTCTTAAAGCCAAAAAAGCCCACCACGCCGCTCCCGCCATTAAGCCCCATATCACGCCAGGGTACAGCAGAGGATAAGCATCAATGGCAATTGCATTATTCAGTTCTTTTGAGGGTCCTAAAAGTTGTCGGAAGGCAAACATTGTATGAATGCCCTGTTCCAGCAAAATAAGCGAGCGAAAAGCCATGCTGAGGGCAGCAACGGCAAGCAGTACTGGAAAGAGGCCGTGCAATTGCTTCATATCGTGTTTGCTTTTCTACTCCCCGAAACAAATTAAAGATATACTGAAGATAATGCCCTAGTCTCACAGCTTCAACGGACTAAGGCAATCTCTCAGAGTGCCATCAGTTAATCGGTACTTTTATTGTCGGGAAGATATAGAAATACGGCCAATAGACTTGAGGCGAGTCGTCAAGTTCAAAAATTAACAGTGTAGTTTGGCTAATGCCCACTAGATTATGATTTGGGGCAAAAAATAGATCGCTTCCCGCATCTTTGCTCTGAAAATAGTTCGTCTGAGCAGGGAGCGTTACCATTCCAACGCTTTGCATTCCAACGCTTTGCATGGCAGCGTTACCATAGACGCCATTATCGTCCGCATAGTAGTGATTTTCCCCCCAACCATTTATGATCGAGGGTATGACTGGACTATCAGTTGTCTGTATGTTGACGTTGCTCATCCCAACATGGATTGTCTCGCTTTCAGGAACTACCGGGAGCGAATATGAAAACTTATCATAAAATTCGTAAAGCTCGTGGGTAACAGGAACGACAACTATTGTGCTGTCAGGGCCACCTGTTCCAGTAGGAGTATTATCTCCTACGGTTACTGGAACTAACAACGGCGAGTATCCGGTGGCCTGAATTGTCGTTCGGGTCGCACCTACATTGACCGTGGTGCCAGAAAGCGGAACATACTGGTCACCTGGAGTCCAATCAAGTACGAAATTGGAACTGCCACTTGGTAGCTGACCCTCATCAAAATTACAACTAAATTCGCCAGACACGTTCGATAAGGTCTGTGAAGTTGCCGACCCACTAAGACTTGGAGCAGTAAAAGTCACAGTTTTTGCTATCGCACCAGCAGGCTCAACGCGGAAGATAACGCGGGAATTATGAGCAGTAGTCGCATCAACCCTCAGCGGAATGATGTTCATTACCGCTTGACTTTCCAGTTGCGCCGTGACAGTCACTAATGCTTCCCCGGATGCCTGTGCCGCCCCGTCCTCCCAATAAGAAACCTGGTTGATCTCGGTCAGACTTAGCTGCGCCGCAGCCGACACATGCGCCACACCGCCCGACACCGGCAAGTGCAGCAGGTGCGACACGACAGCACTCTGCCCACCATTTGGGGACGAGGGGGTCGCTAACCCTGAGAGGTCCTCCCCCAACCCATCCGAAGCCGTAACCTGGGCCGACAACGCAGAACTGTCCAGATCCGCGCTGCCATACACCCACGCCGACGCCTGGACACTGCCGCCGACCAGAATATCCAGGTGATCCGGCGGCGTTCCTGTACCAGTATAGGTGAAGGTGACGGTCAAGGGGGCGCTGACGCTGGTGGTGGTCGTTCCGTTGATTGCCTCGTTTGTTGTGCCGTTCCAGTAGAAGGCGCTGCCCTCAGCGTTGTTTTGCGCCCAGCCGCTTACCATGATGTAGCTGGTGAGGCCGCGGTTGGGTCGGGCGTGCCGTTAAACAGGTAGGGGAAGTAGTTAGGGTTGAGGATGCAGGCATCATAGAAGTCATATGGGGACAGATCGCTGGGGTAGGTGCAGGTGCCGGCGAGGGGGCCGGAGAGGGAGTAGCTGCCGTCGCCGTTTTGGGAGACAGGCTGACCGTTCTGGTCGGTGACGGCCCACTGGGCCTGTGCGGGGCGTGGGGCCAGCAAGAGGGTGAGGAAGACAAGGCACATGAGAGTGAGCGCCTTTACTTAGTAAAGGTGCGTAGGCGGCGGGAACCTGGGCAAAGGCTGGGGCAGGAACAAGACGGGCAAAGCTGAGAACATGACATAGGTTTCCTTTGTGATCCGAACAAGTGGGGTCTGCACATCGCCGGTACTGCTGGCGTTGGTTGCGTTAGGAACATTATATGGCAGGGCAAGCGTTTTGTCAAGAGGGCCGGAAATAATTTTTTAGACTTCATTACAGCGAGGCGACGGCGCGGGAAGTGTGGCGCGGATGAGACATTTCCTGGGTGAGATGGGCGGCGCGGGCGGGGGGCAGGGCGGCGAGGACTTTGCCGGCTTTCTTTTCGTCTAACGTCATCAGGGCGCTGACGACATCCGGGTCAGGTAGGCGGCTGAAGATGGTGACGAGGTCGTCGGCGGACATGGCGGCGTAGATGGCGCTGAGCTTGCCGGCGGTGTCCGGCGCGGCAGAAGGAGATGCGGCAGTGGGGGAATTAGCGGCGGAAGCGGTGGGAGTGGCCTGCTTCTGGGCCTCAAAGTCGGCCTGCTCTTTAGCAAACTCGGCTTTGGCGTCGGCAAGCTGCTTTTTCTGTGTGTTCAGCGCTTCCTGCTCGGGGCTGATAACCACCGATGCAGTGGGGCCGGTTTTTCCGGCTTTGACGGGCTTTTTGGCTTTCGCCAGATGCAGGGCGATCAGCGCAGGCGCGAGGCCGGGCGAGTGGTCGGCCATCTTCTGGGCGGGGATGATGCCGAAAAAGGCTAGGGCGTAGGCGATGCCCAAGAGGGCCAGGAGGCCGAGAACAGGGATTGCGATTTTCATAGAGGATTACTTCGTCATGGCGGCTTTGACGCGGTGAATGTAGTTCTGCGTTTCGGTGAACGGTGGGACACCGCCATACTTGCGGACATTGCCCGGCCCGGCGTTGTAGCCGGCCAGAGCCAGGTCTAAGTCGCCGTGGTACAACGACAGCAGGCCCGCGAGCTGTTTGGTTCCGGCGGCGATGTTCTGCTCGGGGTCAAACGGATCGGAAATGCCGGCTTCTTTGACGTTCTCCGGCATAAGCTGCATCAAGCCCATCGCGCCGGCACCCGAGACCGAGCGCGGATTGCCGCCGGACTCAGTCTGGATGACGGCTTTGACCAGGCTCGGCGCGAGGCCGTTCTGGGCGGCGTATTTCTGGATCAGCGGCTCATAATCGCCGGGCGCTGACGGGGTGATTGGGACAACATTGGCCGCATCGGGCGACACCGGCAGCGGGCCAAGCGACGCAGGCGGAGGCGTGACTCCAGACGTGCCACTGAGAAGCGTCGTGTCGGCAGGCGCTGCGCCGGTGGAGGGTGTGCCGGCAGTCTGCGCTGCCGTCAGCGTCTTTGCGAACGTGGGCGCTGCGACAATGTCGGCAGGCGGTGCGGGCGGCTGGTTGAGAGCGCTGAGGCGCTGCTGGATTTCGCTGATGCGGGCGGTGATGCGGCTGATGTCGTCCATAGTTTTTATCCTGAAAAGTCAATCACTGAAAAGTTATTCACTCGTGCGCTGGTGGAAATTGAAGCGCGTCGTTGCCATCTCATCCATCGCGATTTGCTCCCCACGCTGCGCGGCGCGGGCATGGGCTGTCTTGTGGCGGTCATGGATGGTGACTAGCGCCTGCCGGTCTTGAGACGTGCCGATGAGGTGCAGCTTGTGCGCTTCGCAGGCAGTCGCAAGCGCTTTGATGTCGCTTTCCTGCTCTTGAAGCGACTGGGTGATGATCTGCATGTACTCCTGATACATCTGAGTCTCAAACGCATCGAAGGCACCGGCACGGCGGCGGCAAAGCTCGTCCAAAATCGCCAACCGGACTTCGCGCATCTCCACAAGCAGCCGCTCCGCACGGGTCAGCGCAGACTGCGCCTCGGCATAGGTTTGTTTCGCCAGTGTTTCCCGCCGCTCACGCTGCTCCAAGACCGCCTGGAGCCGAAATTGAAAGTGCTTCATCCCTAACTATCGCTTTCCATAAATAGTGCTTGCAGTGCTGCAACAGTGTCCTCCATCGCCGCCTGCTCGTGAGCGCCCTGGCGCAGAAACGCCCGGACCGGCTCAATCAGACGCCGGGCAGCGTCAATGCGTGGGTTGCTGCCCTCGGCATACGCGCCGATGTTGATCAGATCTTCGGCTTCTTTATAAGTCGCCAGCGTTTCCCGCAAATGCGCCGCCGCGAGGCGCTGCTCGCTGGAAGTCACTTGCGGCATGACGCGCGAAACGCTGCGCCCGACTTCAATGGCCGGATAATGGCCCCGCGCGGCGAGTTCCCGCGACAGCCAGATATGGCCGTCTAAGATGCCCCGTACCGTGTCGGCAATCGGCTCGTTTTCGTCGTCGCCTTCCACCAGCACCGTGTACAGGGCTGTAATCGTCCCTTTGTCGCTGGTGCCCGAACGCTCTAAAATCTTCGGCAGCAGGGCAAACACGCTCGGCGGATAACCGCGCGTCGCGGGCGGCTCCCCAACCGCAAGGCCGACTTCGCGCTGGGCCATCGCCAGCCGCGTCACTGAGTCCATCATCAGCAGGACGTCTCTACCCTGGTCCCGGAAATACTCGGCAACCGCGGTTGCGACGAGTGGCGCTTTCAGGCGCACCAGAGGCGGCTGGTCCCCTGTCGCAATAACTAAAACGGAGCGGCGCAAGCCTTCCTCGCCGAGATCGTTTTCAATGAACTCCCGCACTTCCCGGCCCCGCTCGCCGACTAAACAGATGACATTGACATCGGCAGTCGTGTTGCGGGCGATCATGCCCAGAATCGTGCTTTTCCCGACGCCCGACCCGGCAAAGATGCCCAAACGCTGCCCCTTGCCGAGTGTCAGCAGGCCATCAATGGCCCGGATGCCGAGGCTGACCGGCTCCGTAATCCGCCGCCGGGTCATGGCGTCCGGCGGCGCGGCGTTGATCGGGTACTGCTTTGCGCCGAAGCCGCCGATTGGCCCCAGCCCGTCGGCAGGTGCGCCGAGGCCGTCCAAAACGCGCCCCAGCAGGAAGTCCCCGGCGATGACCTGCTGCATGTCCCCGGTCGCCACCACTTCCGAGCCGGGCTTGATGCCGGTCATCTCCCCGAGCGGCATCAGGAGAACGCGGTTCGCCTTGAACCCGACGACTTCCGCTTTGACTGCTTTCGTGTTGCGCCCGCCGCTGCGGATCTCGCACACTTCGCCGATCTGCGCCGCCGGGCCGATGCTTTCGACAACCAGGCCGATCACCTGCGTCACCAGCCCGTTGGCGCGGACCGTGTCCAGCCGCTGCACGATGGCCCGGTACTTGGCGAGGTCAATCGGCTCACTCATTCTGGCGTCACTCATTCTCGCTCACCCCCAGCACACGGGCGACTTCCGCGACTTGCGTCTCAATCTTGGCGTCAATCGTGCCGGCGTTGGTTTCAATCACGCAGCCGCCGTCTCCAACCCGGCGGTCTTCTACGATCTCAATAAATCGCAGGCCGTCTACGATCTCCATCAAATCTTCACGCGCTTCTTTGACGCGCGGGGCATCGGACACGGAAACACGCACACGGACATTGTCTTTGTCGGTAATCCGGCGCAGGGCATTGGCAAGCACGGCGTGAACGACGGCCGGGCTCTGCGAAACTTCGGTCTTGATGACCTGCCGGGCGATGTCGAGCGCAAGTGCCACCATCTCGCTTTCCTGACGCTGCCAGAGCGCCTCGCGGGCTATGGCAATATCGGCGGCGATGGCGTCAAGCTCTGCTCTTAGCGCTTCCTGACGCGCCGACCAATCCACTCGCAGTTCGGCCTCTACGACGGCTCGTGCTTCGCTTTGCCCCTGATAAAAGCCTTCCTGCCAGGCGGCTTCCCGCAGCGCTTCCGCCTGCGTTTTCGCGTCATCAATCAGCTCCGCCGCCTCAGCCTGGGCCGACGCCAGCAGAGTTTCGGCTTCCGCTTGCAGGTTTGTCAGGTCAAGCGCCGGTTTGGGAGCCGGAGTGTCGCTGGAAAAGCGTGGCAGCGGTTCCGCGAGCGGTTCCAGTGTGTCTAGCCAGGAAGTCATAGGAGATATACTCGGCAAGAGAAGAGGGCGAGGGCAAGCCCTGCCCCTACAAATTAGGAACTACGCAATCATCTCTTCGCCGCCGCCGCGGGCCACGATAATTTCCCCGGCGTCTTCCAGCTTGCGGATGACGCCCACAATGCGCTGCTGGCTTTCTTCCACGGACTTCAGGCGCACCGGTCCCATGAACTCCATTTCTTCCTTCATCATGGCCGCCGCACGCTCGGACATGTTCTTGAAGATACGCACCTGCGTGTTCTCGCCGACGCCTTTCAGCGCGACGGCAAGCTCTTTGGTGTCCACTTCTTTCAGCACCATCTGGATCGCGCGGTCGTCGAGTAAAATAATGTCTTCAAACACAAACATGTTCTTCTTGACTTCTTCGGCGATCTCCGGGTTGTTCTCCGACAGCGATTCGATAATCGTTTTTTCGGTAGAGCGGTCCACATAGTTCAGGACTTCGACCAGGGACTTGACGCCGCCGGCATGAGAGAAGTCCGTGGACACGACCGACGACAGCTTCTTTTGCAGGACGCTTTCCACTTCGCGGATCACTTCCGGCGGAGTTTTATCCAGCGTCGCCAGACGCCGGGCGACATCCGCCCGCAGGTCCTGCGGCAGCCCGGAC
>JAABUQ010010176.1_pt1 | contig 12396 bp, 12 predicted proteins | sample 5560001 | NCBI WGS metagenome assembly JAABUQ01 (sample SAMN10711888, study PRJNA513371) | rock metagenome | isolation source: Antarctica rocks | place: Antarctica: Victoria Land, Finger Mt nord | collected 2015-12-18
ACCCTTTATTATACAGTCATCGGCAAAAGTTGTAGTTGTCGGGTTCATGACTCTCACTCCTCCTTTCCTTATAAGTCAGAGTTTCTCCATAAAACCCTACACCATTTTTTCTGGAACATGGTCAGCACTTTCCAATTCTACTACACCAAACAGTGACCTGTGAGCACGAGATCGAGAGCCTGTTCTGGGTGAGCGTCAAAATAACGCATTTGCCGAGCAACGTTACGCACTCCGAGACGATCCATCTCGCTCAACACCATACTATTGAGTTGAGCGAGCAGGCTGGGAGTGGCTCCTGTACCCCCTTGACAGGCATCTTCTCGGAAGCACTTACATCACGATGCCAATGCAGACAATTTTCAATCTCTCAATGCTCACGTAGCAGAGCTAAGATGCGCGAGACAGGAGCTTGCTCAAGGGCAGGCTGCTTCTTGTCCAGAGACGACTTCGTGACGAACCTCTCCGCTTTTGAGCAAACGAATGGTGCGCTCCAGACGAAACACGCGGCTTTATGCCTTGCCAGCTCTTGGTGTAAATCTCAGAATGACATTGGTCCTTTCCCAACAAGTATCCTGGCAAACCAGCACCTTCAAAGGAGACTGCTCACCAGAATACTTGTACAGATTCTGCCAGTTTAGTTCTGGGATTTACACGCTATCTCGCAGAAGAGGTAAGCAAGCAGGAATGCCAGAATATGTGGCACAAACCACTCCTTTTTGCAAAGGAATGTATGCACAAATCTTTTCAGCGAGTCACCACTACGGAAAGAAATGAATGCTCGCCAAGTTATGCGGCAAGGTACTAGGTGATGAAAATGAAGGTGCAAAGCGGCTTGACGGTCTTTCACACCATTCCTTACTGGCACAATCTCGCCAGGATATTAGACAAATGACACAACACCCTTATAAAATCACGGGGCGAATCACTTCGTAGTTGATTTGCGCCCTATCTTTGAGCAGTGGTTGGATCTGCTGCCAGTCATGGGTAGGTTCGCGGTGCTCATACCGACGTTTAGGCATGGAAGATCCCTCTTCAGGTATTTAGATGTGTTGAATTCCCCCTGAAGAGTATATTACGGCCTATTAGGCCCGCCAACGAAATTTACAACGCTAAGCTTCAGTCAGTTTATTAAGAACAATGTGCTTGCATGTAGGCAAAGGTTTAGGCTGTAAATATTTACAGAACCTGTATTGATGAGAGGTTTTTGGGGAAGTTGTCGGGCGAGTCCGACAACTTCCCCAAAAACCTCTCATCAATTACCAGCGGAACCCTAGAAGGTTCCAGTAATTCAGAAATGGGATCATACCAAACGCAGTCAATGCCAACAGACTAAAGTAGAGGCGTGTGGCCAACGACCAGTATCTTCGCCACCAGGCAATGAACGCACACACCACGAGTACGACACCCAGGATGCTGGCGATGAGGAGCAGAGAAAGCACGAGAGAGACCACCGGCGGAATGCCGAAAACGCGTGTATTCGTCAGCAACCAGACCAGCAGTAGGATAGGACTGATCACTACCAGGATGCTCACGACATCAGCCAACCACCAAGATATCCCTGCTAAGCGCGGTACAGGTGACACCTCCTTTTTTTGGCTCCTACGTTGCAGGTATCTTCTTGGTTTGCCAAGAATGATGCCGATGCAGCGCGAGAGAAAGATGAGGAGCCCACCCGCCACTAATGCGAGTTGAAGCAAGCCGTTTTCGTACCAGGCGATACGTTCAGCACCACCGGGGTCGCTAATGCTGACGGTGGCAAAAGCCAGGCGAGTGATCTGGTCGGTCGCATCTTGATAGAATGCCACATACGTTCCATCCTCCGCCCTGAAGAGGAGCGGCTGCACCTCCACCAACTTGATGTTTGATCCACCCATGCCAAGTTGCAACTGCAATGTCCCGTTCCCAGGATTCGTGATCTGAATTTGTTGTGGGAGGACCGTAATCTTCTCAAGCGTCGAGCGCGCATACTGGTTCGGGCGGTATATTCCTACGAAGCGGTCTGCCCGCTGCTGAAATCCTGTCGGCGGCTGTGGGAGCGTAAACTTGGTTGGTGTTGGATAGTAGTGGTCCATAAACTTTTGCGCCAGCAGCTCTCTGAAAGCTGCTGACTGCTCGTCTGATGAGGTGGAGTAGACCAGGTAAAAGCCGAGCCTGTGGTCGGGCAGCAGGAAGAGGAGAGAATGGTGTCCACGATCACCTGTATGAAAGAGTACATGCTGACGGTTCATAAAGCTCTCGAAGAAGCCATAGGCAACACCGGGCATGCCAGGATAAGGCGTAAAGTGTTCCTGCTGCATCAATCGTTCGGTGGTCGCCCCAAGCATATGTTTATCGCCCAGACTGCCACCGTTGAGGTGTGCGATGAGAAACTGCGCCATATCATGCGGTGTCGTCGCGAGAGAACCGGCGGGATACGGAATGAGTGTCTCAGGCATATACCCTGGCTCATAGCCCACCAGGTGAGTGAGCAAGTCGGTTGGCAGCGGTTGGCGAAAGCTGCTCAGGCTCATACCTAGCGAAGTGAAGATGTGCAGTTCGACATACTGGTCGAACGAAGCACCAGAAACCTCTTCAACGATATAGCCCGCCAGTGCCATCCCGTAATTGGAATAACTGAACTGCTCTCCAGGCGGCATCGCCCGCCGAAGATGGCTCGCCAGGTACTCTCCCAATGGGGATATGTGACCTCCCGCTGGCATGATTGCGCCGAGAAAACTATCCTCAAATCCCCCAGTGTGCGTGAGGAGATTGGCAAGGGTTACAGGTTTCGTATAGTTCTTCTCAATCTGAAAGTGCTTGAGATAGCTATTCACGTCGGCATCGAGATCGAGTTTTCCTTGCTCAACAAGCTGCATAACCGCTGTGGCGACAAAGAGCTTGCCCAGAGAGGCGGCGAAATAGATCGACCTATCAGGGTCGATAGGCTGCTTCTTAGCCTGATCAGCGTAGCCATATCCACTCTTAAACAGCTCCTTGCCATCGCCTACCAGCACAAACGCAGCGTTGCCAATGCCTCTGGTCGCCAGGGCATCGACAAACAGCGGCTCAAGGAAGCGGCGTACCTCTTCCGGGTCGGTTGGCCCAGCACCCCCTGCTAGGGGAGCAACACTCAATGGCTGCGGTACGCTGTTGGCTGCGGCATGCACACTCCCCCAGGCAGAGCCGAGTAGCAAAGTGGCGAGCACCAACCAACACATGAGAGTGCTGAGAGCGTGTCGCCCTAAACCCTCCCTCTTGCTGAGGCCATCTGCACCTGGTTCTACTGTCTTGCACCTCGATGGTACATAGTGTTTGGTGTCCAGCCTCTCCTGAATAGGATCATACATCGTTTTCTTCCTCTTCCTAGAGTACTTTTAACGGACAGATGGGTATCTCTGCATCAGAAAGTCCTGATGCACAGAGCTAAGGTTTTCAATGGTTCTCTGGTGCCACCATATGTGGTGCAGTCGCTCAAAACGTTGGTCCTCTCCCCGGAGGCACCGAGTGGATCGTGCATTTGGTGAATGCTCCACCATACGTGGTACAATCGCTCAAAATGTCGCTGATTATCAAGGTGGTAGGGACGATTTTCAGCAGTCCGCATCTCAGCAGCACCGCTCTCCCGTATCATGTCTGGCGGACTGCTGAAAATCGTCCCTAACGGGTAATGTTCTCGCAGTAGTTCAGGGTCAGGATACAGGCGACCGCAATCGGAGCAGAAATCCGATGCAGAGCAGAGCGATCATGACAGTGAGCACCTCGACGCCCAGACCAACGACCAAAGAGTTGAAATGCGTTTCCCCGATCTGCCCTTGCATGAAAAGCGTATGGCTCACGGGATTGAGTGCGAGCGTATGCGGAATCAGTACTCCAAGGTTGATGAGCAGAGCAATACCAGTGCTAGCACAGGCTCCCATGAGCGTGGCGGTGCGCCGCCCCACACGAAGTGTAAACCGAGCCGCTACAGCTCGTCCTGGAAGGAGGCTGACCAGTACTAGGCCCGCAAACACGAGGAAGAAGGCGAAGAAGTTGAGGGGAGAGCGTACCAGCAGTCCGCGAAAGCCAGCAAGAGCAACGAAGAGACCGATGCAGGCGAGTCCAGTGACCACAACTCTATCGCTTTGCACAAGGGCGTAGCCGACAAGAGCACAGATGACGACACAGGCTGCCAGTGCCGAGAGATACACACCATCGTAACTCAAACGCAGCAGGGGGGATGCGCTATACGCTGCGTTTGTCAAAGGGTTATCGTCCTCCAGCAAATAGAGATTGATACTCACGAGCAGCGAGACGACAAATGCGATGCCTGTTGCGATGCGTGCCATCCAGAGACGTGGCTGAGCCCTTTGCATGGGAAGACACCTTTCTAAAAATGCATTGACGAGAAGATCGTCAAGTGCCTGAAACCACAGCGGAAGAAGGCCAGCAAGCCCTCGCTGGTGCAGGGCGTCACGACAACTCTCACGAAAGACCTGGGCCATACGTGAACCGAAAGCAACGCGAAACGAAACGGGATAGGCATGTAGTAGCAGGCAGTAGATCCGGTCTGAAATAGTGATTGCCCTTTTCAAAGAGACAGGTGGACGTTTCGATCCGGCCATCAGACTCCCCCTTCCATGAAGCGCACACCTTGATCAAGTAAGAGCCGCTTAGATTGTGCCATGCGGACAAGGGCTACCAGACGCTGTGCTTCCGCTTCCGCTACACGTAGACCTAAGGAGGTCAGATGGTAGTAGTGCCGCCGTTCATCATCAAGTTCTGGCTCGGGACGCTCGTCAGATTCCTCGATCAATCCATCAGCAAGTAGGCGTCTGATAGAGCGATACAAGGTCCCCGGCCCAAGCTTTACCTTGCCGTCAGTGCGCTGAGTAATCTCCTGCATAATTGCGTAGCCATGCAGTTCGCCCTCGATGAGAGCGAGCAGAATCTGAAATGCCGCAGGTGTGAGCGGCAGCAAGGCTTCGACATCAGAACGGTCCAATGCCATGGTGTTTCCTTTACAAGACATATCTGTATATCCGTGCTACATAGAGACAAAGTGGATATATGTAATGTGGATAGAATAAACGAACGAGAACAACTTGTCAAGGGGGTTCCACCAACAATCAGAGGCGAGGTGTACATTGTAAATGCAAAAACAAGAATCTCATCCATCGGGCCTGGAGGAATACGGACGCTTGCTCAAGGCTATCGAATCCTGACGTGCCTTTTCGGCCAACCATACCGACGACGCATGGGACGCTTGCTCAACAAGAGAGAATTGGTGCATAGCCTGGCACGCCTTGTCGCCTACGGACAACTTGGGGTCCTGACCGACCGCGATCTCCCCAGTCAACTCAATCGCGCCACCTGTCTGAGCCTCCTGCTCAACGTCATTGCTGTTTGGAATACCCGCTACATGCAGGCTGCACTTGATCACTTGCGGACGACGGGATACTTGGTCCTGGAAAGTGACCTGGAGCATCTTTCTCCGATTCTCTCCGGTCATATCAATCTGCATGGGTCGCATCACTTCGACTTGCAGGCCCCCAAAAAGCGGCGTGGGCAATTGCGTCCTTTGCGGACGACAGAACCACTCTTCTGATACTTGGCTTAGCGTTGTTCGACTTCCCGCTCTCAACCGTGTTTTTGAGGCTTAGCGTTGTAAATTTCGTCGGCGGGCCTAATAGGCCTTTTTGGTCAAACCCCGTCAGATGATGCTTGACGCCCGTGGTGTAAATGTTCAGATTCAATGAGTCTGGCACACTCTTGGTGAAGCTCGCTTGCTTTCTGCGAGATGAAAGTTCATTTCATTCCTTTCGTCTTAGAGGGCGTGGAGTACGCGCTGACGGAGTAAGGGGAAACTCGCTCTGCCGTAGCCCATCCGTTTAAGGAGCTTGAGTTTGTGAACCTTTCCCTCAACGAGTCCATTGTTCTGAGGCAAGGTGAGACCGGCTTTGACTGCTGCTTTGTCTCGCTCCACCCCAGCGACAAAACTGCACAATTCAGGGATCTGACTCGCTTGTGCTTGAGCGAGCCAGGTATCGAGTTTCTCTCCTGTGCGCGTGCGCAGCATCTTTGCAAACTGTTGGACGAGATCGTAAGCCAGGTCCACTTCTTCTGAGAGGTGGCAAAGCTCTTGGAGTTGCTCTTGCTCCTCTTCATCCAGCTCTTCAGGTCGTCGCAGGAACAGAAAAGTAGCCTGCTTTGAAGGCAGAGGAAGCGGAACGAGACAACGGTCTTTTGCCCCGTTCTTCTTCCCGTCTGGAAGCCGACGAATGATATGATCCCTCACACTGGCATACGATCCCTTGTAACCACGTGCCGTCAGTTCCTGATGCAGCCGAACCATATTGTGGCAACCCGAATCCCACCGCTCAAGCAGGTAGGGCAGATAGGGATCGATGCGGCTCATGTAGGGGCCACGCGTGGTCTCAGGATAGGTGCCAGCGGCAAGCCAGAGGCTTCCGGTACTCTCACCCATTCCCACTCGCTTTGCTATAGCGGCATGACTCATCCCACGTTGACGCAAAGCCATCACTTGCTCATAACGGGCCAGTCGTTCCTCTCGGTACGCCAGTTGCTGACGCTCGACCTTTGGCGAACGTCTAACTGATCGAGGGGGGCTTCCCCAAGAGGAGCGCACTCCTCAAGCGGCTCCTGCATCTGGGTTTTTCGCTTGGCCGCTAAATGGCGTGCCAGGCACCCTTCTACTGCCTCCCCTAGATTTTTCAAAATGTGAAAACGATCTGCACACTGAACGGCTGGGGTGCGCCAGTCGTCGCAGCAGAGGCATAATCTGTTCCACGGTCTCGGCTCACCAGTGTGATTTCCGGGTGAGCTGCCATCCAGACTGCGGCGGTTTCCGCTTTGCGGTCAGCTAACACGTCAATGATCTAGCGCGTTTGGAGATTCACCAGGATCGTCCCGAACGAACGACCCCGTTTGAACGAAAAGTCATCAATGCCGAGTTCGACCACTTGCCCTCCCGACGCAGTTGGGAGGGCCATGATGCGTCGAAGAATGGTCTGGCGGCTGGTCTGAATGCCTAAGCGATCCGTTACACAAACCCCTAATCTTCCGCCAGTCGCCAGACCAATCACCTGAACCACCTGGAACAAGCGTTGTGTGACCCGTGCCCACGGCTCAGCAAAAGGCGTGAGTCGCTCCACGAAGATCTTTCGAACACAGCCGGGTTCGTCGCAAAAATATTTGCGAACCTGCAGCAGGAGACGAACTGGCTGTCCTCCGCACGGCAGATCGGCTACTTGACGACGGGAATGGCTATGGACTCTGCTCGCTGTTACTCCACACAACGGGCAGCAAGGAGACATCTGGGTTGATACAACAGTCACCATCAGCACGCCATCGCTCCTCTCCAGTCCGATGAGTTCCAATCCCTCTGGCAGGGCCAGAGTAGGCTTCACCTCCATCTGTTTCGGACCTTTCTTCTTCAAGAGCCCTTTTCCCCATGAAGAAGCATATGCCGATCACTGGAAGAGCCGCAAGGAAGCGAGCTTCACCAAGAGTGATACCGCTGGCGAACCCCTGAGAAACGGATAGGCAAAGGGAGGCATGGTTTGGTATGATAGGCAAAACCCGAATACTGAAGCGAAATCCGAGCAGAGGAGAAAAGTGATGTCACTCAAGTCGGGGTCACAACATTTTTCTCCACAAAATCCCCGCTGCGGAGCCAGATAGACCGCCAGAGCCAGGCGCGCAGAGGCATTGAGCGGCATAGTACGCACTTTGTTGCCGAAGCCTTCGCGAACGATCACCCGCCCGCTGCGTTCCCCAACAGAGATGTCTGAGAGCATCAGCTAGCTGCACTCATCCAACTGCAGACCGATCTGGAGGAGAAACTGCACAATGGCAGAATTGCGCTTTCCATCATGGCTGCGGCTTCCCCTAGCGCAAGAGGGCATTCTCATCTGTTTTTCCACTCTATGTAAGGGAAAGGTGCGCGACGCGTCGGAGTCTGCTCAAAGAGAGCACAAAGGGAGGAAGTGGGTGTTCTCCGGGCTCAAAAACGAGCCTGTTTGTTCTCACCTTAATTATATCACCTCCTGTCTACAAGCACATCGTCTTTTTGGACGTTTTTTTTTGGCGTTCCTTCCCTTATACTCAGGCAGAAACGACGCGTGTCTTTCGCACCCATGGTGAAAGCTCTCCTTTGAGCAAAGAGACCTCTTGTGTGTGTGCTGAAATCAGCACATGCTTCGTCAGGCGTGTGCCAGACCCTCGTCGTGTGCGAAAGGGGCCTTACGTGCCGTCACCGCTTAATGGGGCTGTACCAGGCTAGTACAGTGAGGTCGAGATATATCCATGATAGGAATCTGCCTGGGAAGACACACAAAGCTCATTTTATCATAGAGCTATTTAGACCCCAGTGTACTAGTACAATACTCCGATAAATCGTTTTAGCCCATAGGATGTCATCAAAAGTATCAAAGAAGGAATTGCTAAAGGAGGTCAAAATATGAGTTCATATGTGCTTGGTTTTCAGGACATTGACAAAACAAAACTCATGGTTGTTGGGGGGAAAGGCGCGAACCTGGGGGAACTTTCCAAGATGGAAGGAATACGCGTACCGGATGGCTTTTGTATTTCAACTGAAGCCTTTCAAAGAATCATTGGGGAAACGTCGTCGATAAACGAATTACTTGATCAGTTAGCGCTTCTCAAGGTGGAAGACCGGGAGAAAATCGGTGAACTGAGCGGTGAGATTCGCAGGGTCATCGAAGGCATAGCCATCCCTGCCGACATTCATGAAGAGGTCACTCGCTTCCTCTCCAGGCTTGATGAAAAAAAAACCTATGCAGTACGATCCAGCGCAACTGCAGAGGATTTACCGACGGCCTCTTTTGCAGGCCAGCAGGATACGTATTTGAACATTATCGGAAAAGAGGCAATCTTAAAGCATATCAGCAAGTGCTGGGCATCGCTCTTTACCGAGAGGGCAGTAACGTACCGCCTTCAAAACGGCTTCGACCACCGTAAAGTCCTCCTGTCTGTGATTGTTCAGAAGATGGTCTTCCCGCAGGCGGCAGGAATTGTGTTTACTGCCGATCCCGTCACTTCTCATAGGAAGGTGTTATCCATTGATGCCAGCTTCGGACTTGGTGAGGCTTTGGTCTCCGGGCTGGTAAATGCGGATAGCTATAAAGTACGTAACGGCAAGATTATCGATAAGAAGATATCCACCAAGAAGCTGGCTATTTCTGCCTTACAAGATGGCGGGACGTATGAACAGGAGATTGAACCTGAGAGGCAGAATAGGCAAGTGCTGACGGATGAGCAGATGTTGCAGCTTGAGCGCATAGGTAGAAAGATCGAAGAACATTTCGGTTGCCCCCAGGACATCGAATGGTGTTTGGTTGATGATACATTTTATATTGTCCAGAGTCGGCCAATCACTACTTTATACCCCATCCCTGAAGCGAATGATCAAGAAAATCACGTGTATGTATCTGTCGGTCATCAACAAATGATGACCGACCCCATGAAACCATTAGGATTGTCTTTTTTCCTGTTAACGACCCGTGCACCCATGCGTAAAGCTGGTGGAAGGTTATTTGTTGATGTCACACCTATGCTGGCTTCACCGGCTAGCAGAGAAAGTATATTAGATGTCCTGGGAAAAGGTGATCCGCTCATAAAAGATGCATTGATGACCATCATAGAACGGGGAGATTTTATACAGTCGTTACCAGATGATAAGCAAGAAAAGACTCCCGGTAAAAGCAATCAAGGTCCGTCGCTTGCGGATTATAAAACACTCAACGAATACGATCCGGCAATCGTTTCTGATTTGATCAAGCGTAGTGAAACATCGATAGAAGAACTAAAACAAAACATCCAAACGAAATCAGGATCGGATCTGATTGATTTTATTTTGGAAGACATTCAGCAATTAAAGAAGAGTTTATCTGGTCCGCAAGGTTTTGGTGTGATTATGACTGCTATGAATGCTTCCTCATGGATCAATGAAAACATGAAGGAGTGGTTAGGTGAAAAAAACGTAGCAGATACGCTTTCTCAATCGGTACCAAACAATATCACTTCGGAAATGGGTCTGGCGCTATTGGATGTCGCAGATGTAATTCGTCCTTATCCGGAAGTAATCAATTACGTACAGCATGTAAAAGATGATAGCTTTTTGGATGAACTGGTTACGTTTGATGGTGGACAGGAAAGCCGGGACGCTCTCTCTGCTTATCTCAACAAATACGGAATGCGATGTGCCGGGGAAATCGATATAACGAGAACTCGTTGGAGCGAAAAACCAACTACTCTTGTCCCCATGATTCTCAGTCACATCAAAAACTTTGAACCAGGTGAAAGCAAGCGGAGATTTGAGCAAGGGCGAGAGCTCGCATTGAAAAAAGAACAAGAGTTAGTAGATCGCTTGAAGCAATTACCAGATGGTGAACAAAAAGCCAAAGAGACAAAACGCATGATCAGCCTCATCCGAAATTTCATCGGGTATCGTGAATATCCAAAATACGGCATGGTTCATCGCTACTTCGTGTATAAGCAGGCTTTACTGAAAGAAGCCGAACAACTCGTACAAGCCAACGTTCTTCATGAAAAAGAAGATATCTACTATCTCACTTTTCAAGAACTTCGCGAAGTCGTACGCACCAATAAACTGGATTACCAGATCATCAGCAAACGAAAAGACGAGTACAAATTCTATGAAAAACTCACTCCCCCACGTGTTATCACGTCTGATGGTGAAATCATTGCAGGTGAGTACAAACGGGAAAATCTCCCAGCCGAAGCTCTTGTAGGTCTCCCTGTTTCTTCCGGAGTGATAGAGGGACGAGCACGTGTCATCTTAAACATGGAAGATGCTGATCTAGAAGAGGGAGATATAGTAGTCACCCCCTTTACTGACCCGAGCTGGACACCATTGTTTGTCTCCATAAAAGGCCTGGTCACCGAAGTTGGTGGACTGATGACCCATGGAGCAGTTATCGCACGTGAATATGGCTTACCAGCAGTTGTCGGAGTGGAAAGCGCTACCAAACTGATAAAAGATGGGGAACGAATTCGCGTGCATGGAACAGAAGGCTATGTAGAAATCTTATAAAGGGGAAGATGTTGTCTTCCCGCCTTTGGAGCTAAATAAAAGATGAAAGTGAGGCGGGTGGCCCAGGCACTGGGAGACTATGATGACGCTGCATCGCGTCGCGTACCTGCTGTCCACGCGACGCGAGAGCGAAAATGGCGACTTGCTACGACAAAGGCGCCATCGTCTCTCGCGCCGCCGTACTCCACGCCGTCATCGCCTGGACTTGCTCGTTTATTAGACACGCCTGTAAATCCCCCAATGAAACTGGTGAAGGAGTACAAGTATCCTGGTGGCTTGCGAGCTTGCTTTGTTTTCTCCTCTTCGCACCCCCGAGGCGTGTACGGAGCTATCGTTCTCCCTCAGACGGCTTCTCCCTGGCGAATTTCCGCACGACAGTGCCCAAGGATCTCCCGGAGCACTTCTGACAGGTTTTTTACCACATGGAAACGATCCACCACCTGCTGCGCTTGAGGTGCGCCCAATGTCGCTGCTTTGGCAAACTCTTTGCCACGATCTCTGCTCACAATGTCGACTTCTGGGTGCGCTTTTAACCAGGTTTCGATGGTCGCGCTTTCTCGATCAGGAAGCACATCAATAATTTTTCTTCGCTCAAGATCGACTAAAATGGTTCCATAGGTGAAGTGCTTCTTCCAGGCGAAGTCATCGATACCAAGCACCCGAACCGCTCGTGTCACGGGAGCAGGCAACTGCATGAGATGGCGTAACAAGGTGGATGGAGTGGTGGCGATGCCTGTTCGCTCGGCCTGTCGCGTGCCCATTTGCCCACCTGCCACTAATCCAAGGGATTGTACAAGCGCGATGAGCCGCGTGGTCATGCGCCCATAGGACTCGACCAGCCCTGGAAGGCGCTCGGTGAAAATTTTGTGGGGGCAGGTCGAGGTGCTACAGACGAATTTGCGCACCGTGAGCATCAGGAGCACGTTGCGACCCGCACAGGGCAAATCGGCAACGGTTCGTTGATAGTTCCCGTGGATGCGAGTCGAGAGCTGGTGACACTCTGGACACGGCATGCTTGGAGCATGGCACGCCACGCAAACGACGAGTTCAGAGGCACTGGGATGAACAGATGTGATCGTGATTCCAGCGGGGAGGTGCAAGATGGAGGACAGCCGCGCCGCCTCTCTGGGTTCCATTGATTGAATACTCCTCATAGATACTCCTTCTGCTATTCTATCACAAAGCAGAGACCATACCAGCAAGCAGGCTCACTTAACAGGGCTTTCCAATTCTAATAAATGGAAAGAGGTGAAAACGAAGAGATTTTCTTGTAGAATATAAAAAATTCAAATCACCACAAGGAAATCTCTCACATGGACTATACAACATTGCTCTCCAAGACA
>JAABUQ010010177.1_pt1 | contig 12396 bp, 18 predicted proteins | sample 5560001 | NCBI WGS metagenome assembly JAABUQ01 (sample SAMN10711888, study PRJNA513371) | rock metagenome | isolation source: Antarctica rocks | place: Antarctica: Victoria Land, Finger Mt nord | collected 2015-12-18
GCCGTACCGGAAGGTGCGGCTGGATCACCTCCTTTCTAGGGAGACCCACCCCGCCCCCGTGCCAGCCACGGGCCGCGGCGGTGCACCCTCCTAGGTCGATCCAGGCCCCCCGGCCTGGTCCCCTCGCCTTCCCTCCTTCCTACTCTCTTCTCGTCCAGGTGCTCAGCAGGGGCCCGGTGTTTCGCACCGGGCCCTTTTAGACCCAAAAGACTTGGCACCAGCCGCGCTCTTCGACATAATCCCGCAGCAAGCCGCCCGACCGGCGGCCCCTCGGCGCAGGTCATCTCTCTGGTGCGCGGGAGCTTCCATGTCCAGTCAGACCGCGGAATTTGGACTCTTATTCGTGAGCTGGGTCGTTGCTTTCCTGTTGGGAAAGGAGCTCCAGTCTGGCTTCCGCGCTTGGCGCGCCCGCGCCGCGGAAAATCCAGTCCGCCGCGACGAGTAGCGCATCGTCCTGCAGGAACCGCCATACTTCCTGGGTCAGCACGTGGCCCACTCGTGGTGAGCCTGGCGAACACCGCCCTGCCCCTGTAGCTCAGTGGAATAGAGCGCCGCCGTCCTAAGGCGGGCGTCGGGAGTTCGAATCTCTCCGGGGGCACCCCACCATCACTTTCACCACCTCGACCATGGACGAGCAGCAGGATCGACCCTACCGCGAGCGGCTCGGCGCCGTGCTTCGCCGACGCGACCCGGCCGCTCTCCGCCATTTCCTCGTCGCCAACGCGACTCGCTTTGGCGACCAGCGCCAGGTGGCCGACGTCCAGGGCAAGACGGCCGACGAGCTTGTGGAGCTGATGCACCGCATGACGGTCGCGCGCCCCGACCTCGCCCCACTTCACCGCGCCAGTCGCCAGTGGCTCTTCGACCACGGCATCGACAGCTACGGCAGCGGCGGCGGCCGCCGCAATTAGCGGCCATCCTGGACCATGCCCGGCTGGAGCCACGCCGTGTACGACGCGCCTGACGGCACCTGCCGGGTCGAGGTGACCGACGAGCAGGGGACCTGCCTACCCGTGGCCAGAGGGTTGACTCGCGGACAGGCGGAGCTTCTGATTCAGCGCCTCGGCGCCGAAGCGGCGACATCCCAGCGCCAGGTCGCCACCGTGATTCGCGACCCCTGGTTCATGGCGGCGACGGTCCTCACCGTGAAGCGGCACGGCCTGTGATGGGCGAGTGGCGGCTGTACGAAGGATCAGGCCGGAGTGCCGCCGCCGTCCTCGGTGAGCGGGCCGGCGACCAGGCCCGTGGCGGCGGTGCTGCCGTCAGGCTCCTCCTCGGGGCTCGCCAACGGGCCGGCAAACGCGCCACCCGACCCCAGCGCGACGATGCCGAGCAGCGAGAGCGCGGGCGCCTCCGCCGCGCCGACCACGCGCAGCACCGTGCTGGCCGAGAAGGCGAGGAAGGCGGCAGCCAACCACGCAGTTCTCGGGTGCCTCAACCACCGCGCGGCCAGGCCCATCGTTGCCAGCCCACAACAGCCGTTGGCGAGGCTGGAGAGCGGCTGCTCGTGCTGTACCAGGGCCAGCACGTCCAGCGTCGGCGCCAGCAGCGCAACGCCAAGTGACACGAGCGGCGCTGCCGCGGCGACACGAGCGGTACGGAAGCGTCCCAGGTCAGCCACCCTCACCCGCTCGCCAGCGTGGCCAGCATGTCCCGGTGGAGGGCCCGGTTCGACGACAGCACGTCGGGAGAGTCCAGCGTGTAGGCGCTGCCATCGGTCCGGGTGATCTGGCCCCCCGCCTCCAGGACGAGAAGGACGCCGGCCGCCACGTCCCATGAGTTCACGCGGTGCTCCCAGTAGCCGTCGAACCGACCGCAGGCAACGTAGCACAGGTCCAGAGCCGCGCTGCCGGCCCGCCGGACGGCCAGGCTCTTGTAGCTCAGCGTCTCGAAGCTGCGCAGAGCGCGCGGGAAGTGCGAGTGGTCGTACGGAAAGCCCGTCGCCAGCAGCCCGTCCCGCAGGACATCGACTGTCGACACGCGGATGGGTGCCCCGTTGAGCGTTGCTCCGTGTCCGCGTACCGCGACGAACGTCTCCTGCCGTGTCGGGTCGCAAACTACGCCCACCTGGAGCTCGCCCGACACTTCCAGCGCGATGGAGACGCAGAAGAATGGGAAGCCGTGGGCGTAGTTGGTCGTCCCGTCGAGAGGGTCGACGTGCCAGCGTGACGCGCCCTCGGTGCCGACAATCGCGCCCCCCTCCTCGCCGACGATGGTGTGGTTCGGGAAGTCGGCAAGGATCGCCTCGCGCACGATCGCCTCGCTCTGGAGGTCCACGTCGGTCACGATGTCGACGGCCCCCTTGTGGCGAATCTCTCTGATGGAGTGCGCGCGCTCGGCCAGCAGCGCGCCGGCCGACAGCGCAGCCTTGACGGCAGCGTCGCGCGCTCGGCCCAGGTCGAGCGCCGCCTCGGCGCCGGGCTGGGCTCCGGTCACCAGCGGCCGCTACTTCTGGAAGCGCGACGCGGCGGCCGGCGCCACGTTCTCAGGTGGCCGCAGGACAATGGCGCCCTTGTCACAGCTCGCCTCGCACAGGTAGCAGGACACGCACGCCTTGGGATTGGTCAGGCTGGCCACCATCATCCACGGCTTGTCTTCGTCCACCATGCTGAGGCACTCGAACGGGCAGATGTCCACGCAGTAGCGGCACCCGCTGCAGATCTCTTCCTGGACGACCGGACGAGGCCACTCCGTACGGCGCACCTTCTCGGCGACGTTGCCGTAGGTGTCGTAGATAGCATCGTATGGGCAGGCCCGGCCGCAGGCGCCACAGTCGATGCAGATCTTCGGGTCGATGAAATAGAACTCCTTCTTCACCCCCGAGATGGCTGTGACCGGGCACACTGTCTCGCACGCCGTGCACCCGACGCACTTGTCGTTGATGAAGAATGCCATGTGGCACGTATTCTACCATGGGAGGGATGCCCATCGGCGCCCAAATCTCGACCAGCGGTGGCCTGGTGAAAACGCTTGACCGAGCCGCGGCCATCGGCGCCGAGTGCTTGCAGGTGTTCTTGAGCGCTCCCCAGCAGTGGCGGGCCCCGACGCACTCGCTCGACGAGGCCCGACTCTTCGTCGAGAGAGCGCGGCAGGCCCGGATTGGGCCCAACTTCGCCCACGCCATCTACTTGATCAATCTGGCGTCGCCGGATCCGCTGATCCGCGCTCGCTCTATCGCCGCGCTGACGTCGTGCCTGGATCTAGCGGCGCGCTGCGGGCTGGCCGGCGTGGTCGTCCACGTCGGCTCGGGGAAGGGCCAGGCGATGGACGAGGCCGAGCGGCATGTGGTGAGCGCGATCGAGCAGGTGCTCTGCGCCGCCCCAGCCGGCCCGCTGCTGCTGGAGACCTCGGCGGGGTCCGGCAACACCCTGGGTGCCACGATGGAGCAGCTTGGCCGACTGATCGAGCGCCTGGGCGGTGACCGGCGCCTGGCGCTGTGCCTGGACACGGCGCACACGTTCGCGTCCGGGTACGACCTGCGTACCGACGCCGGCCTGGACGGGCTGCTCGACGAGATCGACCGCTACGTGGGTCTCGGTCGACTCAGGCTGCTCCACGCCAACGACTCGCGCGCCCCGTTGGGCAGCGCGGTCGACCGGCACGCCAACATCGGCGCCGGCGAGCTGGGCGAAGCGACGTTCGCCCGGCTGCTGGCGCGCCCGGTCCTGGCCGACCTGCCCTGGGTCATGGAGGTGCCGGGGTACGAGGGGCGTGGCCCGGACGCACGCAGCATCGAGACGCTCAAGCGCCTGGCCGGGCGGGCGGCGCCTGTCCTTGCCACGCGGGACATCGCCGGCGCTGCCTGAGCCAGCGCCCGACGCCGGCCAGCTGGCGGCGGTCCACGCGGCTCTGCTGGCCTGGTACGCGCGCTACGGCCGCGACCTGCCGTGGCGCCACACGCGGGACCCGTACGCGGTTCTGGTGTCCGAGGTCATGCTGCAGCAGACAGGGGTCGACCGCGTCCTGCCCGTGTGGCGGGCGTGGCTGGCGCAGTACCCCGACTGGCAGGTCCTGGCGCGGGCGCCACGGTCCGACGTCATCCGCGCATGGCGCGGTCTCGGCTACAACCGCCGCGCCGTCAGCCTCCACCAGATCGCCAGCGACGTGGTCGAGCGACACGACGGGCGTCTGCCCGCAACCCTCGACGAGCTCCGCGCCCTCGGCGGCGTCGGCGCCTACACGGCCGCCGCGGTCGCCTGCTTCGCGTTCGAGCAGCCGGTCGCCGTGGTCGACACCAACGTCCGCCGTGTGCTTGGACGGGTGTTCCTCGGCCAGCCACTGGTCGAGCCGGCGGACGCCGGTCGTATCCAGACGCTGGCCAAGCGTGTCCTGCCGGCGACGAGCGCGTACCCGTGGAACCAGGCGCTCATGGACCTCGGAGCGACGGTGTGCACCCAGGTGCGCCCGGCGTGCCTGGTGTGCCCGCTCCTGGCGACGTGCCGGGCGGCGCCGCTGATGGGCGGTTGGCAGGCCGAGCGCCGGCGGGTGGTCAGGGAGGCGCGCCAGCCGTACGGTACCAGCCAGCGCTTCTTCCGAGGGCGGGTTGTCGACGCCCTGCGCGGGCTGGGCCCAGGCGAGCGACTGACGCTGGCCGAGCTTGGGCCGCGGGTGAAGCCCGATTTCAGCGTCGAGGATGGGCCGTGGCTCGACGAGCTGGTGGCCAGGCTGGTAGCCGACGGCCTGGTCGCCGTGGCCGCCGATGGGTCGTCGTCGTTCGTGAGCCTGCCGGAGTAGTCCGCCAACAACGGCCGCCGAGCCCGAGCGGTATGAGTTGCACCATGAAGATGAGACGCATCTGGAGACCAACCCGTACCTGTACCGTACTTGGCACCGCCGGGGACACCAACCGACGCTGCCAGCCGCCGGCACCCATCGGCGTCTGACCGCCTTCGGCCGTGTGGAGACCTTGGCCGCGGCCGCGTCGAGGTGCAGTGCGCCCAGCAAGACTCGGCCGCGTTCCTGCTGTACCTCCAGGCCCTGGATGCCCGCCATGCGGCGACCGGGCGCGCGGTGTTCCTGGTGCTCGACAACGGCCCGTGCCACCGCAGCGCCGCCAGCCGTCCAGTGGCACGCTCGTAGCCCAGCTGAGCCAGGAACGCGGGCGGCAGATCGAACGGGAACGGCTGCACGCCATCGGCGCCATTGGCCGTCATGAACTACTCCTCCTCTCGCCTGATCGAGGGCATGGGTCCTTGCTGGGCGTGCTGCTCGGCGAGCTCGGCCAAAACCTGTCCGTGGCAGGCCTCGGGGGCACACCAGCAGCCGAGGCGCTGTCCTTGCAGTGAGCTAACCTCGGCCAGCAGGTCGGGCCGCTCGAGCAGGTAGGCGCGGTACCTGGCGATCACTTCCTCGCGCGTGCCGTCCGGGCCGATCTTGAACGGGTTGGCCCACTTGCTGGCTCGCAGCCGACGGCGCGGCACGGCCCGCCCGATGTAGACGGTGTACGAGGAATCGGTCCGCACGTTCACGACGACTGTTGTCATGGCTGGCTCCTCAGGGACTGGCCGCACGTCGTACACCATGGTTGGATCGGCTCGCCGTGCTAGGTGCTGTGCAGGACGTTCGGCGTGTGCTGACCGGAGCCAGAAGCGGGCACTCGCGGAACATGGGCTCGGTCCGAGCCGTAGCCCTCTTCATGGACCCCATTCTAGGGCCGCGGGGAACTGGTCCCAGGTCCGGCCGTCGAGATGTCGGCCGCCCGCCTCGGGTGTCGGTTCGCCATTCTGTTTGTGGTCGTGCAGCGCTCGGCTAGTTCCGAACCGATCCGGGCGAGTTCGGCCCGGACCGACGCCGGTTCCACGACCTCCACGACAGCGCCCCAGCCGGCGAGATGCTGGGCAATCGTCAGTGCCGTCGGCGCTGCCAACCGGGCGCGGGCACGCCCGTCGCCGACGAAGCCGTCGGCGACACACTGGCGCCCGAACTGTGTGCGCAGGACCGGCAGCAGATCGGCGTCGATGAGCACCGTCGCCGAGACGAGCGAGCGTCGCTGCTCCACCTCGTCGACGACTCGCTCCCACGCCTGCGACAGCTCGAAATCGGCGGGTCGCTCGGCGGCGAGGTTCGTCACAACGGCCTCGATCACGCGGTCGACACTGCGTCGGTGGTCGATCCGTTCCGGAACATCCTGGGCATCATGTGCAATCCGCACTACCTGGAGGTTCTGGCCGCAACCACCACAGCGTGACCCGGCGTCGGCACCGGCACCGACGGTCGGTAGGTCCGCCGCTGGTTCTTCCAACCGGCTTCGACTTTGGCAGCGGCGCGGCGAAAGTTCCGCGGATGTGGTATCGGTCGCTCCGGTCGCCAGGCAAGGGCGCCGAAGGCGAGCGCGTAGCGCGGTCCCTTGACTGCCCTGTGGGGGTTCCTCAACGGAGACGGCCTTGGCGCGGTTGGAGGGCGGCCCGCCCCTCGTCGAGGATCACGGGGCGCCGAAGAAGGCACGGAACTCCCGGACGACGACTTGGGGGGACTCTTCAGGGAGGAAGTAGCCGGCCGCAACGGGTCCGCCACGGACAGCCGTGATGCTCAGCCGGCAGCCTCAGAGAACATCCAGCGGTGGCCCTCCAGATCTTCGACACGGTACGTGCGCCCGTGGCCGCCCTCCTCGGGCTCGCTCAGCACGACAGCCCCAGCCGCCCTCCCCTGGGCGCAGTGCCGGTCGACGTCGTCTACTGTCACCAGCACGCCGCCGACCATGTACGGCACCTCCTGCCAGCGCGCGGCAGCCTTGCACGTCTGGCGATGCTGCGCTGGGCTCTGGTAGGTGGGCCCGGTCCAGCCGGGCATCACCGCACCCCCGCCTGGCACGTCGAGGATGGTGGTCATCACGCGACCCTCGGCGTCCGAAAACCGCTGTTGCTCCCGAAAGCCGAACGCTTGGCACAGCCAAGCGCTCGCTTTGCCGACATCCTGGTACGTGGGCATCGGCACGACGGCCGGCCAGGCGCTCTTCCGCTCTGCGCCAGCATGTGGGGTAGACATGCCGCTCACTCTAAGCCGACGCCGGAGGGCGAGGCCGATTTTCGGGGGAACCTCCGTTTAGTGACTGGGCGGCATGTCGAGCATCTGGCGCATGCGCTTGAGCGCAGCCTGTCCTATCCTAAGCACGCCGCGCTACGACACGGGGGCCCGAAGCGAAGCGCGGGAGGGAGTTTGCCATGTCCGTCGATGAGGCCGTGCACTCAATAAGTCCTGTTCCGATTCCTGATTCAGTCGAGGCTAGTCCACCCAGGCGGCGCCGCTGGGCGCTGGTCCTCGGAGCCGCTGCCAGCGCCGCCGCACTGGGCCTGGGTCGCTCCAAGCCCACCCAGGCGGCTACCGGCGACCCGCTGATCCTCGGCCACGACAACACTGCGGCCGACCCCACCGGCCTTCGTCCGGCCCCTGGCAGCAGCCCTGACCAAGTGTTCACGGTTGTTGCCAACAACGGCAGTGCTGTCGTTGCCAACAACGAAAGCAGCCAACATCCGGCCATCCTAGCTTCCAACCTTGGCCTTCCCAACGAGGGCAGAGGCGGCACGGCCATAGAGGGTCACGGCTCGGCCATTCTTGGCGTTGGGGTGCGAGGCATCGCAGGTGAGGCGGGTGGCATCGGGGTGGTTGGCACCGGCGGCGCCAGCGGCGTTGTCGGCACTGCTGGCACCGACGGCACTGGCGTGAGCGGCACAGGGCTTACTGGAGTATTTGCCCAGGGGCAACTGTTCGGTATCCGAGCCTTCAGTGGGGGCCCTGGAATCTGGGCAAATGGGTGTGATTCATCATGAGGATTAGGCCAGCGGGGGCTGGTCTCATCATGAAGGAATAGGCCAGTCACTCATCACGGTGAATTAGGCCACTTGCGGCTCCGTTCATCACCATGTCGGCCACCACGAGGTGAGCGGCATGGGGTATCGGGAACTGAGTCGTATGGAAATTCAGGAAGTGGTCCGCCGCTGGCAGGCGGGCGAAACGCAACGGAGCACCGCTCGGGCGAGCGGGTTGGCACGGGAGACCGTCAAGAAGTACCTGCACGCGGCGCAGGCGTTGGGGCTGTCGGTCAAGGGACCGCCCCCGACGGAGGCCGAGCTGGTGCAGCTGGTGCAGGCAGGTCGGCTGGCCACGGCACCGCGGACCTGGGCCACGCCCCAGGCGGATCGGCTGCGCCCGTACCGCGAGCGGATCAGCACCTGGCTACGGGACGACCAGTTGTTGCTCACGCGCGTGCAGGAGCTGCTCGGCCAGGATGGGCTGCGCGTGTCGTACAGCACGCTGGAGCGCTACGCCTGGCAGCTGGGCATCCATCCGCGCCGCCGGGCACGCGGCACCACGGTGCGCATGGCAGCCACCGCCCCAGGGGAGATCGCTGAGATGGATTTCGAGAAGCTGGGGCTGCTGCTGAATCCTCTCACCGGCAAACGCCAGGTGATCTGGGGCCTGAGCATCGTGCTGATCTACAGCCGCCACAGCTTCTTGTGGCTGCTGGTCCAGCAAACGGTGGAGGCCACCATCGAAGGGTTGGAGGCGAGCTGGCGCTTTTTTGGAGGCCTGCCGCAGCGTCTGATCCTGGACAACTTCCCGGCGGCGGTGGCCGGCACCGATCCGCTGAACCCCCGGCCGACGCGGGCGTTTTTGGAGTACAGCCAGGCGCGGGGCTTTCTGGTGGACCCAGCCCGCGTGCGGCATCCTCGGGACAAACCCCACGTTGAACGCGGCGTGCAGTACGCCCGCGGGCGGTTCTGGAAGGGCGGGACCTTCGCCGATCTCGCCGATGCGCGGCGCCAGGCCGAACGCTGGTGCCGCGAGGTCGCCGGCCAGCGCGTGCATGGGACCACGCGCCAGCTGCCGCTGGTGGTCTTCGAGGACCAGGAGCGCGCCCACCTGCTGCCGTACGACGGGGTGCCCTACGACGTGCCGCTGTGGCGCCAGGTCACCGTCCACCCCGATCACCACGTCAGCGTGCAGTACGCGCTGTACAGCGCACCGTCGACGACCTGCCCACCGGGGACGAAGCTGGAGGCCCGCTGCGATCGGGACGTGGTCAAACTCTATCATCGGGGCGCGTTGGTCAAGGTGCATCCGCGCCAGCCCAAAGGTGGCCGCTGCACCGATCCCGCCGACTACCCCCCGGAGTTGACCACCTACGCGCTGCGCGCCCCGGACCGGGTGGTGCACCAGGCGACGCTCCTGGGTGCCAGCATCGGCCACTTTGCCGAGCGGCTGCTGGCCGGGCCGCTGCCCTGGTCCAAGCTGCGCCAGGGCCAGAAGCTGCTGCGGCTGGCGGAGCGCTACGGCGCCGAGCGCCTGGAGGCCGCGTGCGCCCGGGCGCTCGGCTTCGACCTGGTCGATGTGCGGCGTCTCGAGCGCATCCTGGTGCTGGCGCTCGAGCACGAGGGGCAGCCGGTTCTGCCGCTCGACCACCGCGTTCAGCCGTTGCCACCCGGGCGCTTCACGCGCCCGGGCACGGCCTTCGATCACCGCTTCGTGCTGCCCCTGGAGACCCCCTCATGACCGTCGACCCCGATCTGGTGCGCCTGCTCAAACGGCTGAAGCTGGGCCCGCTGGTGCCCACGCTGCCGGAGCGGCTGGCGCTGGCGCGCGCGCAGCAGCTGGACTACGCGGCGTTCCTGACGCTGCTGCTGGCCGACGAGGTGCAACGCCGCGACCAGCAAGCCCTGGAACGGCACCTGGACCAGGCCGGCTTCGAGGATCGCGTCACCCTCGACGGCTTCGATTGGGCCGCGCCCGTTCAGCTGGATCGGCGCCAGCTCCAGCACATCTTCACGCTGGCGTTCTTGCAGCAGAAGGAGCACGTCATCTTCGTGGGCCCGGTGGGCGTGGGCAAAACTCTGTTGGCGCAGGCCCTGGGAACCGCCGCCGTCCGCGCTGGCCACACCGTGCTGTTTGTGCGCGCCGACACGTTGTTGAAGGACCTCAGCCAGGCGCGCGCCGACCATACCGTGGACAAGGCGTTCCGCCGCTACCTGGGCCCGGACCTGCTGATCCTGGACGACTTTGGCCTGCACCGCCTCTCGGCGCAGCAGAGCCAGGACCTCTATGAGCTGGTCATCGAACGCCACCGCCGGGCCAGCTTCGCCATCACCAGCAACCGCGGCGTCGATGAATGGCTGGGCCTCTTTGACGACCCCATCCTGGGCAACAGTGCGCTCGATCGGCTGGCGAACGCGGCGCACCAGGTGGTCATCGAGGGACCCAGCTACCGCGCCAAGTTGGCGCCCAAGCATCGTGGCACCGTGGAGACCCCCGCATGACGCCACCTAGCGTGTGTGACACGTCCCGTGACGGTTCGGCCGCGGGCCGCCTCTGCCCGGTCTGCGCGGCCCCGCTGCCGTCGGCGCGCGCCCGCTACTGCTCGCATGCCTGCCGCCAGCAGGCGTTCCGTCTGCGCCAGCCAGCGACCTCACCGGTCGAGACGGCGACGCTCACCAAGGAGCTCCACCGACAGAAAGCCCGCGTCGCGCACACGGTGTACGAGTGCCCTGAGTGCGGCAGCCGCTTCCTCGGTGAGCAGCGCTGTGCCGAGTGCAATCAGTTCTGCCGCGCCCTGGGCCTCGGAGGGGCTTGCCCGGACTGCGACGCCCCGGTGCTCCTGAGTGATCTCATCGACCTGGAGGTGCTCCGCTAGCTACCCTACTCACGGCGCTTCGCTCCGAGCCGCGGTGGCCTAATGGGCGTGATGACCGCCTGGCCTAATGGTCATGATGAACGACACAAATGGGAGCCCTGCCGGTCTGTTCGCCAGCAGTACACAAGGGGGCTTCGGCCTCCAGGTGGTGGGCAAAGCTGGCTTCTCGACGGTCGGCAGCGGCACTCTCCGCGCTCGCAGCGACGCTGCAACGATTGCCAATCCCGCAGTGACGGCGACCAGCCACATCAGCGTGACCCTCACGGTCGATCCCGGCGACGCGGCGACAATCCAGTGGGTCGAGCGCCAGCCCAACGTCGGCTTTACAGTCCACCTGACCCGTAGGGCCCGCGTGGATGTGCCGTTTACCTACTTCGTCGTGGAGCCATCAGCTTAAGTCTGAGGAATCTTCCCAGGCCCGCTGATGACGGGCAGGCGCCGCGTGCGTCCATCAGGTGTCGTGGGGTTATGCCGAGATGCAGCCAATTTTGAGCAATAGCACCGAGGCGGCGTTCTGCTGAACTCAGAACTGGTGAGCGGACACCTCCCGCCAGCACGAGCGTCATCGGTCTGGGAAATGGCCAGTTGCGAGCTCACTCGATCTCGCCGCTGGCCCTATTGCTCATTTTCGGGCTTATCTCGGCACACCCCGAAATAGGTCAACGCGCGGTTGTGCAGGTTTGCTGAAACCGGCGTTGGCTGGTGGTCTGCACCACCCTCAAGACCAGCCAGTCAGTTGCGATGTGCGCCAATCACCTGCGCATCGGCGGCCCGGCGAACGCTCCCTTGATCTTGCAGTGGGACGGCGCGGCACGTCCCAAGTTCGGCGTGCGAGCACTTTGGTAAGCGGCCGCCTCATCTGGCACTCGTGGTAGTCAGAGCCAGCCTTTCTGCTGCGCCAGTCGAGCGGCTTCGATTCGATTACGGGCAGCCACCTTCTGGATCGCCTCGGACAGGTCGTTACGCACAGTCCCGTCCGACAGGTGCAGCTGGTTGGCGATGTCCGCAATTGATGCGCCGTCAAGGGAAGCGGCCAGCACGTCCCGCTCGCGCTCTGTCAGCGGGTTCGGCCCTCACTGAGAGCGGCGCCGGCTAGAGCAGGGTCCAGCACTCGCTCGCCCGCCATAGCGCGGCGCACCGCGCTAGCCAGCTCGCTGGCTGGCGCATCCTTGACCAGAAAGCCAACTGCGCCGCTTTCCATGGCTCGCCGCAGATAACCGGGCCGGCCGAACGTCGTCAGGATCAGCACCTTGCAGGACGGCAGCTCGCGATGAAGCTGAGCCGCCGCCGCCAGGCCGTCGAGCCCCGGCCCCATCGTCAATCACCTCCAGGCACGCTGCGCCCTCTGCAGCGGCGAGGTAGATCGTGCAGCGGCGCGCCCGGCTGTGGCGGACGACGTTAGTCACCGCCTCCCGGAGGGCCCAAGCCAGGGTGGCATCTGCAACGGGAGGCAATTCGGCTACGTGGCCATCCACGTGGCAGCCGATGCCGGCTGCGGCGAGCATTTCCTGGGCGCCGCTCAGCTCGGCTGCCAGGCTCGCCTGCCGGTAGCCGACAACAGCTTCCCGAACGTCCTTCAAAGCTCCCCGAGTAACGCGCTGGACGTCGAGCACTTCCTGCATCGCTCGTTCGGGCGCTTGTGGTATAAGTGCCCGCGCACGAACAACGATTACAGGTGTGCATGGGTAGCCGGGCTGGAGGCAAGCGTGTAATTCCAGTTGCCGTGGAACGAATGGGGGGTGATCTGGAGGCGCGCCAGCTCGGCATCGGGC
>JAABUQ010010178.1_pt1 | contig 12396 bp, 11 predicted proteins | sample 5560001 | NCBI WGS metagenome assembly JAABUQ01 (sample SAMN10711888, study PRJNA513371) | rock metagenome | isolation source: Antarctica rocks | place: Antarctica: Victoria Land, Finger Mt nord | collected 2015-12-18
AGGGGCCGCATTCATGCCGCCCGCTTGCTCGCCCCGCCACCCAATTTCCCCCTCACGGTTCCCTCGAACAGAGTTTCTGTTGGGGAGAGAGGGGTCTTGATAGGCACAGTATATCCTTGAAACACGAGACGATCTATGCCATACTGTCCACGATATATGTCTGATCATCTGAACTTTGGAGCTATAGCATGGATGTTCTTACGGACGTGCTCAATACACTGGAACTGAAAGGCTGGCTCTGTTCGCGTACCGAGTTTGCCGCTCCCTGGCATGTTGAGTACCTGGCCAGTCAAGACAGCCCGTTTCACATTTTCAATGTCGGTGGCGGCTACCTGCGTGTTGAAGGAGATCCCGCACTGCTGCGGGTCGAGGATGGAGATGTCGTGGTCTTCCCGCATGGACATGCCCACATGATCTGCGATGAGCTTGCTTCACCTCTGACGAGAGCCGCCGTGAACCTGGATTATGACGCGCGTGGTGAGTACAAGATTTATCCATTTGAGGGTGAAGGAACACAGTCCGTTCTGCTCTGTGGCGCATTCCATTTTGAGAGTCCCGACGATTACCCCTTGCTCCAATCTCTGCCTGACGTCATCCATATTCCTGGAGAACAGGGGCGCATGGTACAGAGCTTCGCCAATATCGTGAGTTTGATTACCTACGAATCGGTCTCGCGGCAGGCCGGCACGGCGGTCATGTTGCGACGCTTGACCGAGATGCTCTTTATCCAGGTCATCCGCTTCTGGATCGAACAGCAAGCTGAGGCCAGCGGCGGATGGTTAGCCGCGCTACGTGACCAACAGATCAACACCGCGCTTGGCCTGATTCACCAGTCTCCCGAACGTGGCTGGAAGGTAGAGGAGCTTGCGGAGGCAGTTGCCCTCTCCCGCTCAGCGTTCTCCTCTCGCTTTACCCGGCTTGTGGGTGAGCCGCCCATGAAATATCTCACGCGCTGGCGTATGCAGATGGCGACCCATTTGCTCAAGAAGGATGTAGAGATAGAAAAGATCGCGCGGCAGCTCGGCTATGCTTCGGAAGTAGCCTTTCGCAAAGCCTTCAAGCGAGAAGTAGGCATTCCCCCGGCCCAGTATCGAAAGCGTGGGTAACGCATCTCGATTTTCTTCCCCTTGAGTCTCTTCCTGGTGCGGCTCCTGGTACATATGCACGCACGGTTTTTTGTGTGGGGCAGTGTTGCTTCTCTCCTTGGCGCGAGTTTGTGGCTGTTCCAGGATGTCTTCATGGCGACTGCCAGCGTACGCGGAGATGAGACGCGCTATGCCTTTGGGCCAGGGGCCGTCCTCCTACTGATGGGCCTGTGCATCAGCAGTGGCTGTGGCATCTTCCTTTGGATAACCGCGAGAAAAGTCTCACGAAGTGAGAAGAACCTCTCGTAAAGTTGGCGAAGATGTGCATGGATGTTATTTCACAGGATGTGGTTTCAAGGAAAAATACAGCTATAACCTCTGGTGCAGTCCTGTTCTCACCCGCTTATTAACAAATTAGTTAGGGTGAGAGTCTGCAAACGATTTCCCTCGCTCGCTGATCAATTTAAGTGAGTGAAAAAGCAGGCAATGCCTGTGCTAAGCCGCTCATCAGCACGCGTGTCGCCTGGCTCGCCAGCTCTTCTGGTGGCAAGTCCATCATCTGTTCGTCCCACTGACGGAAACATTGGAAGCCAGTCCCAAAAATTGCCCAACTTGTGACCAGGGCAACGGTTTCCAAATCCACCTGCTGATCCTGTCCAGAGCTGACAACTGTCTTGAAGCCTTGCAAGAGCAGTTCAAAGAGGGCTTCTTGCAGGGTTGTCACCACTAGAGGGATCAGCGACCGATCAACTGATCTGGTCAACGGGTGTAACTGTGTGAACCATTCGACCACGCTCTGAATGAGCACGCGGAAGGTGCCGAGGTTCCAAGGATCTGAGATGAGCACGGTACTCGCGACCCGCTGCTGAAATTGCTCACGTAGCCAACATTCCAGGATCGCATACTTATCCTCAAAATGAGAATAAAAGGTGCCGCGATTGACTCTTGCCCGCTCCGTAATATCCTGCACCGTCATCGCGTGAAAGCCCTTTTCTAAGAAGAGGTCAGAAAAGGCTTGCAGCAAAAGTTGCCGGGTACGTAGTACGCGTGGATCTTCTCTCTCATTGATCTTTCTCTGTTCCATATGCTCCTTAGCTTGTTTTCAACAATCTGCTCCATGTGTGGTCTAACCAACAGAAACCCCTCTTTGTCCAATGTTTGGATGGGATCATCTAGTAGTATTGTATCCAACAGGGAGCTATTCAACAACCATTCTCGGCTCCCTATGCCAGCAGACCGAAAACGAAGTGCTCTTCTTCGTCGGAGAGAGGCAACTGAAAGAAGGGTTTTCGAGGTGCGAACTCGACCGACAAGGGTGCTTTCGTCTTATTGAGGAGTGTTTTACACCCATAGTTACGATTGGAGAAGAAGTGATGTCTCAATATAATAACCGTCCCCCCATAGTTCAACCAGAATTGGCCCGGGAAATTGCTCCGGGGGTCATTGTGATTCCTGACCAGTACATTAACCTGGTGCCCAACGTTGGGATCGTGATCGGCACAGATGCCGTGCTCGTCATTGAGAGCGGCATGGGGATAGAAAATGGCCAACGGGTGCTCCACAAAGCGATGGAGGTAGCAGGATCGAAGCCACTCTTGCTTACCACTACCCACTTTCATCCCGAACATGCCTTTGGCACTCAAGTCTTCAAAGGTCACGCCACCATCTTGACCAATACCACTCAGGCAGACGAACTGCGGGAAAAAGGAGCCGCCTATCTGAACATGTTTCGTGGTCTGGGTCCCGATGCCCACAAGGCACTCGAAGGGGTGGAATTGGTGATGCCAGATGAAACCTATCAAGGGGAAAAAACCATCGACCTGGGTGGCAAGCAGGTGGTGCTCCACGAACTGACGGGTGGTCATACCCGTGGTGACCAGATCATTTTTCTCCCACACGAGCAGGTGCTTTTCACAGGCGACCTCGTGGAGAACCACTCATTCCCCATTCTCTCTGATCAGGATGCGAGTCCCAATCGCTGGATCGAGGAACTTGCGTCTCTGATGCATCTTTCCCTGGCAACAGTGGTTCCAGGGCATGGAGAGCTGGGAAAAGTCGAACTGATGCAGGAGTTTCGAGACCTCCTGATCTTTGTTCGGGAGGAAGTGAACCGACGTATCAAGGGGGGACAGACGCTTGAGATCATCGACCAGGAAGCTGCTCGGAGCATCAAAGAGCGTTACCAGGATTGGGGGAACGACCTGTGGATTCCTTTTGAAATCCGAAACGTCTACGCAGAGCTGACAGGAACACCACTGAAAGTGCCAGCTCTCAAATTGTAATCCGAAACGTCTACGCAGAGCTGAAAGCCTCAAAGCTTTGAGGCTTTCACGAAAGCGGGTCAATCTCACTTTGCACAAACGTAATGTGCCTGAATATATTCTCTCATTCGGGTATAAGCAGCCTTTCAACTGCATCGTGAAGCCGCCCATTGCTATAGATCGCCAGTATCTCGTCGTCGCTGCCACGTTGTGTTGTGACTGTCCCCCCGGCTTCCAGCAGCAGCAGCTTCCCTGCTTCAACGTCCCAGGGATTTTTTGCAGCATTGACGAGGACATCTGCCCTGCCACAGCTCAGATAGGCCAGATCCGTTGCGGCAGTACCTATCATCCTGACGCGCCTGGCCTGCATGAGGAGTTTTGCGAGATGCTGCGTACGTGTATGGGTGATAGCTGGTTTGCCTTCTTTCATGAGGTCGCCGACATGGACCATCGCCTCCGCGAGCGTTGCGATGGCTGAGACGCCTATACGTTTTCCATTGAGATAGGCTCCCTGATGGCGTATGGCCGTGAACAATTCATTGGCGGCAGGCACGTAAATAAGCGCACCACAGGTCGTGTTTTCAATGACGAGTGCAATGGCGATCGCGAAAGCAGGGCTTCCATGCTGGAAGTTGGCCGAACCATCGAGTGGATCAATAATCCAGTGCTGCTTCTGGTTTCCCGCCAATCCAGCTTCTTCTGAAAGTGTGCCAAACGTGGGCGTTTCTTGCCGCAGCCGCTTGAGAAGAATATCCTCGGCTGCTGTATCTACGTCTAGCAGATCATCACGTGAGGATTTCTGCTGCTCTATTTTACCCTGGCCGAGCTTATGCAGTAAGAAACTACCAGCTTCTCTCGCCGCAGCCTCTGCTATTTTTAGCATGTCATGGTGTGTTTTGTTATGATTATCCCTGTTCATGAAGCCTTTGAGAGCAGTATTTTTTCGAGTCTCTTGAGCATTGAGCTATCAGGCTCAAGTTCTTTGCAGCGTTCATAGAGCTTATACATCTTTTCCTCTTTACTCGGCAAATTGATTGCCCGCACAATGGGAAGGGCTTCAATAAGAGAGTAACAACAAGAAGAGATATCACCTTCAGTCAGGTACGTTTGAGCTTCTTCTATGAGCAGATTCACCTGCCAGCGTGTCAGTTCTGGACTCAGGTTTTTGCGCGCAATCGCCAGTGCGTTATGCGCTTCGTCGAAGCGTCCAAATAAGGTCAATGCTTTGGCACGTTCTATGGAAATGCTGGTGATATCCGTTTTTACAAAGCTTCCATCCTGCTCTACATTCCCTTTTCGTGCAATGGATGCAGCTCTTTTAAAATAGGCCAGACTCTTCTCCTGCAATGCTGTATCGTTTCCTGCGAGATATGCCTGTGATTCACCTGCCATCTGGTAACATTTTGATGATATGCTCGCGCACGTCGTAGGAGCGAGGATGCAATTAACTCCGCTGTAGGATCTCTTGAGCATCTCTATGTATCTTTCAGTTTAAAAAGCCTGTTCTACTGGCCCATCGAGCGCTTCTTGTAGCTCGGTACCCGCCTGACCAAGTTTTTTCGAGAGCTTATCCAGATATCTTTGTACGCTATAGATACGTTCAAGGAGTCGGATGGTGCCATACTTCTTACATAATGCGGTTGCTTCTACGGCAAGTTTTATTCCGCTTTCGATTTCTCCGCCCTGAACCAGTGCCATTGCGCGTGCAGTCTTCATCAGAATTTCCCAATGCTTCGTCGGTTCCAGGCTCGCCTCGGCCAGATCTAAATACGTCATGGCCTTTTCTGTCTGCCCTAGCTGCGCATAGCTTCGTCCATATTCTTCGTACACCGTGCCCAGGCTGTATTGCCCACGTGTTGTACTATGCTCAGGGGTAATGGTAGCTGCTATCTTTTCGGCCTCTGCCATCGCATACTCAAAGTCTGTGATACGATTTGCTCTCAGATACGCGCGCCCTAAGAGTTGAATACCATTACCGAGAGAGGCCGCATCTGCATGTGGTGTCGTATCACGGGCGGCTTCAAGGTATTCAATGCTCTTTGTAAGATTGCCACTGCGCGTATGCATATCTCCTTCGTACGTAAGTGCTATATTCAGTAACGTATCATCCTGAATGCTACGCGCGATGGTTTCCATTTCTCCATAATGAGCGAGAGGAAGAGCTGTTTCGCTCGCACGTGTCCCCATCGAGTGTATATAGCCAGCTAAATGATGTGCCTGAGCCAGCTTATACAGAAGAGGATCACGTTCTTTTTTCGCTTGTACGGTGAGGTCTTGAACGAGTCGCTCTATTACTATGCGTGCTTCCAGCGTCCGAGCTTCTTGAACGAGGTGCCATATGCCATCAAGTATTTCGTCAATTTTTTCAGGAATAAGAGGAGTATAAATCGTTGCCACTACCCCTAAACGTTCTGCTTCAATCCCCAACCTGTCGGCTATACGCTTCAGTTCTCGTACATCGCTTATGATCGTCTCTCCACTTTCCCATCGGCGTAAGGTACGAACATCAATAATTAAATCGTTGGCCAGTTGCTCCTGGGTAAGGTTATATTTGCTGCGATAGTTTTTTAATACTGTCGCTAACAACGTACGCGGCCTTGGAGATGACATAGCGTATCCTCTTCTTTCAACAGGCACTTGCTGCACAAGAGGCTAACACATGCCCTTTCTTTTCCCTACAACTAACAGCATAATATTAACAAGCTAGCTCATCGTGCTCATTATAGTTTACCTACCTAATCATTACAATAGCACACAAGAAAGGATTTTTGGTATGCCTCAAAGTGAAGTCGCGCGCCTGAAACAGCAAATAGAGGAGGAGTACGAGGCCGCGCAGCGCGGCTTAAACGGCCTCGCCAGCGGCACGGCCCGCCACGAGTTTATCACTGCCAAAATGGAACGCATCGCAGTGGCCCATGAAAAGCTGATAGAACTGGTGGGGCCTGAAGAGGCTGTTTCGCTCGTCGCGCACACCATCTGGAGCGACCAGGATCATGGACGAACACAGGTGTAAGCTTTGAGATAGGACAGATGTACAGCAGTATGACCTATCGAACTGACATATATGAAGAAACATGGAGAAAGGGACGTCTGGAACATGGGTGTATTCAATTTCTTCACACACAAGAAACGTGCTCGGGTGACGGACCATGGCCCCGCTTCGTCGCCAGCGGGCCAGGAGGAGGGAGGGCGGGAGGAGATCACACTTCTGGGGCGCACGCATCTGAGCGGTATTCCCTATGTGCTGCCAAAAGACGGAGCGGAGGAGGTGCGTCTCAACTTTCAACACTATGCCCTGCTTCAGGTCTTTGGGACACACCACCTCGCGCCGCTGCCGAAAGCGCCCGCCACGATCCTGGATGTAGGCTGCGGGACGGGCTGGTGGGCCTATGAGATGGCGCGCACTTTTCCCCGCGCGCACGTCATCGGCTTTGACGTGAAGTCCTCGCCCCGCTATAGTGCGCCACCAGTCAACTATACCTTTATGCAGCACACGGTCTTGCAACCCTGGCCCATTGCAGATGCGAGCATTGACTACTCGCACCAGCGTATGCTGGTCGGCGCGATCCCTAGCATCCTGTGGCCCTTTGTGCTCTCCGAACATGTACGCGTCACGCGGCCTGGAGGCTGCGTCGAGGTGGTGGAAGGGACCGACTGTTATGGTGCGACAGGTCCGGCGATGGCGCTTTTTCTGGAATGGGGGCGAGCCGCCGCCTGGACGATCGGGATCGACGCCTCCCTCATGTGTCGCTTGCCCGACCTGCTGCGCGAAGCGGGGCTCAAAGGGGTACAGGGCCAGCAGAAAGCGGTCCCGCTTGGCGCGTGGGGTGGGCGTGTGGGAGATCTGCTGGCAAAGGACATGCACGCCGCGTGTGGCAGCCTCAAAGGCTTTTTCCTCTCCACCCTTCCCATCGCGGCAGAACAGTTTGACGCCATCATCGCGGCGCTGCCCGAGGAATGGGAGCACTACCGCACAACTTATATTTTGAGCACGGCCTACGGACAAAAGTAGGCCGTGACGCTGAAGGAGATAGCAATGCATGAGACGGGTGTGATCGGCTCAGAAGAGCCAGTGCGGACCATCAAAACAGCAGTATTTATAGCTGATTTTCTCCCTCATATTCAACACATTATGCAGGCGCACGGAGGATTGTTAGAGGTCTACACCGATCATTGCCTGGCACATTTTCCTCCAGGAACGACGAAAATTGAACTCTGGCCACGCGTCGAGAGTGTGCGCTATCGTATTCTGTTCCCTGATGGGTACGATCTTCAGGAGGTGGTGACGCGGCGCGGTGACTCATTGCTGCGTTTTTCAGGTGATGATTTTCCCGAAGAGCTACGAAAGCGCTATCCAGAACGCTTTGGAATAGCGTAAAATGTAGGTAACCCGATGTGCGAATTTTTTCACTTATACAGGCGGCATGCTTGTTAAAAAATGAATCTGGCACTGTCCATTACACCAACGCACGTTCGATGAATAAGCGTCTGAACAAGCCCGCGCAGCAGGCGCGCCATTCATGGCCTACCGAGGGTAGGGGCCACCTTCAGGGCGCCCGCGTGCTCGCTCGGTTCCCATCTCGCTCTTGTCTGCTACCCGGATTATTTTGTGAAGCAGCGTCATGACGCCCGTTGGTCGGTTTCTATCCATAAACGGTTGTAAACGAAGGTCAGAAAAAGCCGCCAGAGAAATTTTCACGGTGCGTGAGTTGTAGCGGTCAACATCGTTGTTGGCAGGAAAAATAGGACGCCGTGGTCGTTGAGCAACCTGAAAAGAAAGGTATAGCACTATGTCTGATAAGGTAGAGAATCTGCTTGGTCAGATGACCTTGCAAGAAAAAGTCTTTTTGCTCGCCGGCACGAACAGTTGGTATACAAATGCGATTGAACGGCTTGTGATCCCCTCATTAAAGGTATCAGATGGTCCAAACGGCGCGCGCGGTTCAGGCTTTACAAGTGGTGTGAAGGCAGCCTGCTTTCCTGCCGGCATCTCGCTGGCCGCGACTTGGAACACGGAGCTGATCGCGCGCGTCGGGCAGGCGTTGGGACAGGAGGCTAAGACGAAGGGAGCGCGGGTACTGCTCGCGCCAACCGTCAACATTCAGCGTACACCACTGGGTGGACGCAATTTTGAATGCTTCTCCGAAGATCCATACCTGTCCGCCCGCATGGCTGTCGCGTATATTACTGGTCTGCAACAGGAAGGCGTAGGTGCCTGCGTCAAACATTACGCCTGTAACGATGCCGAGTTTGAACGCACCACGGTCAGCGTTGAGGTGCGCGAACGTACGCTGCGCGAAATCTATCTGCCCCCCTTCCAGGCGGCCGTGCAGCAGGCCGGGACGTGGACCATTATGGCCGCTTATAACAGGGTCAATGGGATCGATGCCTCTGAGCATCCCTATCTCCTGCAAGAGATATTGCGCGACGAGTGGGGGTTTGACGGCGTGGTTATGTCTGACTGGTATATGTCGGTCAAGAGTACCGCCGCGTCAATGAACGCGGGCCTGGATTTAGAGATGCCCGTGCCACTGTGGCGCGGCGAGAAACTGGTGCAGGCCGTCGAGCAGGGTGAGGTCACGGAAGCGACCATTGACACAAGCGTGCGCCGCCTGCTCCAGTTGCTGGTCAAGGCCGATGTTTTCAATCAGCCTCAAGATGAGCCAGAACAGTCCATTGATCTGCCGGAAAGGCGTGCTCTGATCCGTGAGGCGGCCGCCGAAGGCACGGTGCTGCTCAAGAATGAGGGCGAGGTGCTGCCACTGGAGCGTGAAGAACTCACCTCAATCGCCATTATTGGTCCCAACGCAAAGGTCGCGCAGATCATGGGAGGTGGAAGCGCCCACGTGGATACCCAGTACGCGATTACACCGTTTGATGGCATCGCTGCGCAAGCTGGAGATCATGTACGTATAGGCTATGAACAGGGCTGTCCCAACTATAAGCAGCTCCCCCTTATCGCGGCCGATCTGCTGCTCGCCGGGACCGAAGGGAGCGTGCATGGGCTTGCCGTCGAGTACTTCAATACCCCTGACCTTACAGGAACTGTTGTGGCGCACGAGACGAAAACATCGTCAGAACTGCTCTGGTTCGATCGCTTCCCGCAAGGGGTCACCGCGCAGCAATTCTCCGCGCGTGTGACGGGTCGTTTCACGCCTGCCGAGAGTGGTGCTTACACCTTTAGCCTGGTCAGCGCGGGACGCAGTCGCCTGCTGCTGGATGGAGAAGAGGTGATTGATAACTGGACGCGGCAGACCCCTGGCGAAGCCTATTTTAGCATGGGGAGCAGCGAGGTTCAGACGGTCGTGAAGCTGGAAGCGGGACATGAATACCTGCTCAGCGCATCATTTGCCAGGTTCCAGGAGATCTCAGTGGCCGCGTTACGCCTGGGCCTTTTGCCGCCAACCCCTGTGGACGCCATCGAGCGCGCGGTAAGCCTGGCGGCGGCTTCAGACGTTGCCATCATCTGCGCGGGGACTAATGGCGAATGGGAGAGCGAGGGCTTCGACCGCTCAACGCTCGTCCTGCCCGGTCGGCAGGATGAGCTTATTGCTCATGTCGCGGCGGCCAATCCACGCACGATTGTCGTCCTCAACACGGGCTCGCCCGTTGCTATGCCCTGGCTCCCGGCGGTGGCGGCGGTTGTACAGGCATGGTATCCTGGCCAGGAGTGTGGAAACGCTATTGCCGATGTGCTCTTTGGGGGTGCTGTGCCCGCTGGCAGGCTCCCGCAGACCTTTCCACAGCGCCTGGTGGATCACCCGGCCTACCTCAACTTTCCCGGTGAAAACGGCAAAGTTTACTATGGCGAGGGGCTGTTCGTCGGCTATCGTTACTACGACACAAAGCAGATCACGCCGCTCTTCCCCTTTGGTTTTGGTCTCTCCTACACAACATTCAGCTACGGTCCGCTGCGGCTCAGCGCGCAAGAGATTGGTCCCGACGACACGCTGAGGGTCGAGGTCGAGATCACCAACAGCGGGCAACGTACGGGCAAAGAAGTCGTGCAGCTCTACCTGCGGGACGAGCAGGCGCGGCTGCAGAGACCGGAAAAAGAGCTAAAAGCCTTTGCCAAAGTGGAGCTCGCGCCGGGTGAGAGCAAGGCCGTGACGCTGACGCTCGCTCGTGACGCCCTGGCATACTTTGATGACCAGGCGCACGCCTGGGTGGCGGAGGCCGGAACGTTCGAGGTTCTGGTCGGCTCATCCTCACTGGACATCCACAGCAGAGCTACCTTCGCGCTGAAAGAGTCACAGAGCTGGCTGGCTTAATATTAAGGTTGTATGAAGGGAAAAGAAACGTGCACATCAGGTTAGTTAACCCGATGTGCACGTTTTTCTAGGTTGGATGCCCGCGAACGCGGGTGTGCGATGGTCAGTATGGTGAGGATCATCAGGCTTTGGGTCCACTTCCTTCAATCGAGTTCAAGGCGGGTAAATGCCTCGGCGAGCGCGAGATTGGCGTCCTTCCCGATGGATGCCGAACGCGTGCGCCAGCCTGCAGCAAGCGCAGCAGGGTCAGCGGTCTGACTCGTGTGGGCGAGTCGTGCGGCCAGCTTTCGCTCAAATCCAGCAGTAATGTCCACATAGCTTGTAAATTTTGGAATTCCGTGGGTTCTGGCTCACTCTTGGTGAAGGATGAGCTTGTCTAAGCATTTTGGCACCTGCTCTGAGCACAAAGAAATGGTTCCTTGACGGGAAGACTGATCCTTTTCACCAAGAGTGAGCCAGACCCATTCCGTGGGCGGGATTTTTGACAATTAGGTGAGCGCTTCAGCCTCTTTGACATAGCGATACAACGTAGCGCGGGAAATCCCAAGGGCCGCACACATTTCTGGAATGGAGTGGCTCTGATCAGCAAACATCCGCCGGGCCAGCGCCACTTTTCCATTGGTCTTGAGTTTTCTGGGCCGCCCACCGACACGTCCTCTCGCTTTTGCCGCTGCTAACCCTGCGTTCGTACGCTCACGAATCAGATCGCGCTCAAATTCGGTCAGCGCTCCCATCAGGTGGAAGATGAGCTTGCCGCCTGGGGTGGTGGTATCAATCTGCTCTGTCAGGCTGATGAACTCGATGCCGCGCTCGGTGAGACTCTTGAGCAACTCGATCAAATGGGTCAACGAGCGCCCTGCCCGATCCAGTTTCCATACGACCAACGTATCTCCTGGTCGCAAATACGCTAGAGCTTCATCTAATCCTTTGCGCTCGGCTTTCGAGCCAGTCATTTTATCCAGAAACCATTTATCGCAGCCTGCTTCTTTCAAGGCATCGACTTGCAACATCTCATGTTGTTCCTGTTTTGAGACGCGCACATAGCCAATCTTCATACACTCTTCCTTTTGTCTCACGTTTCCCGTCAATCAGGTGAGGTTTTGAGCTTACCCCGTTTTTGTAGAGTCTCCAGAGGTTTGAGATGAGGACGAAGGAAAACGTTTTTACGTAATGTACTGTTGACATTTTTATTATACCACATCAAACATTCTACGTCAAGAGTTTCTTACATCCTCTTTCTTTATACGTTGTTCATAGATGAACGGACTAACGTATCCAAGCGTCGAATGACGGCGGATGCGGTTATAATACACCTCTACGTACGTGAAGATCGCCAAACGTGCTTCATCATGAGATGCATAGATTCTGTTTCCTAGGCACTCTTCTTTGAGAGAGCCAAAGAACGACTCCATTGCGGCATTATCCCAACAGTTGCCTTTCCTTGACATACTCACGAGTATCCTCGCTTGTTCTAAACGAACTTGATACGCTTGTGAAGTATACTGGCTCCCTCTATCACTGTGGTGCAGGAGTCCGGGATCGGGACGACGACGGGCCAACGCTTGATCAAGCGCTCGTTCTACTAGCTCTTCATCACAGCTACCTGACATTGACCATCCCACGACCATTCGTGAATAAAGATCCAAGATGACTGCCAAATAGAGCCATCCTTGTGCCGTTGGTATATATGTAATATCCGTCACCCATTTCTTATTAGGAACTGTCGCTGTACATTCCCGATGTAAGAGATTTGGAGCAACTGGATGGGTACAGTCTCTT
>JAABUQ010010180.1_pt1 | contig 12395 bp, 11 predicted proteins | sample 5560001 | NCBI WGS metagenome assembly JAABUQ01 (sample SAMN10711888, study PRJNA513371) | rock metagenome | isolation source: Antarctica rocks | place: Antarctica: Victoria Land, Finger Mt nord | collected 2015-12-18
GCCGCGCTCGCCGCCTATACCGCTACACCTGCCGCGCTCGCCCATCCCTATTGGGACGACCCCGCCCCCCAATCGATGCTGGTCGAAGAAGTCGAAACTCTCTGGTCCGCCATCGCCGAAGCCGACGATTGGAAGCCATTCCACACCAAGATCGCCGCCGTCCGCCGCATGGGCAAGGCGCACAGCGCTGCTTGACAGGCGCGACCACGCGAGCGACCCCGCGCCCATGCCAACCGCCGCCCGCGCCATCGTCGACACGTTGATCCACCAAGGGATCACCCACGCATTCGGCGTTCCCGGCGAATCCTACCTCCCCCTGATCGACGCGCTAAGCGACGTGCAGGACCGCCTCGCCCTCATCACCTGCCGCCACGAAGCCACCGCCGCGCACATGGCCGAGGCGTACGGCAAGCTCACCGGCCAGCCCGGCGTTTGCCTCGTAACGCGCGGCCCCGGCGCGACACACGCCGCGATCGGCGTCCACACCGCGATGCACGACTCGACGCCGATGCTGCTGCTCGTCGGCCAGGTCGAGCGCGCGATGCTTGGGCGCGGCGCGTTTCAGGAGGTCGCTTACGAAGCGATGTTCGGCCCGCTGGCGAAAGCGGTATTCACCTTGCGCGACGCCGCGCGCGCGCCCGAACTCGCCGCCGCCGCCGTCGCGACCGCGCTTAGCGGTCGCCCCGGCCCGGTCGTGCTGGTGTTGCCCGAGGACGTGCTCGCCGAACCAAGCGGCGACGCGGTCGCCGTCCCGTTCGCCGCCCCCGAACCCGCGCCGTCGCCGCACGACGTCGCCCGGCTTCACGCCCTGGTGCGCGACGCCAAGCGTCCGATCCTGTGGCTGGGCGGCTCGCGCTGGAGCCAGCACGCGTGCGACCAGATCGCCGAAGCCGCCAAGATCATGCACGTTCCCGTCGTCACCGCATGGCGACGCAAGGACCTGATCGACAACGCGCACCCCAATTTCATCGGCGAGATGGGGCTGGGCGCGAACCCGGCGCTCGTCGCCCGCGTGCGCGAAGCCGATCTGCTCGTCACGGTGGGCGCGCGCCTGTCCGAGGTCGCCACCATGGGCTATACGCTGCCCGCACCGCCGGTGCCGTCGCAGACGCTCGTCATGATCCACCCCGACGCGCAGGTGCTCGCGCAACCATACCGTCCGGCACTCGCCATCCAAGCGACCGTCGCGCACGCCGCGCACGCGTTGCTGGAGATCGCACACCTGTTCGACGGCGAGGCGGACCGCGATTGGCCGAGCGCCTCGCGCGCGGCTTACGAGGCATGGAGCAAGCCGACCACCGTGCAGTCCGGCGTCAACATGGCCGACGTGATCGCGCACATCACCGCGACGCTGCCCGAAGACGCGATCGTCACCAACGGGGCGGGCAATTTCAGCGCATGGGTCCACCGTTTCCACCAGCATCGCCGCTTCGGCACGCAGCTCGCCCCCACCTCGGGCGCGATGGGCTACGGCCTCCCCGCCGCGATCGCCACAGCCATCCTTCATCCCGGGCGCGAGGTGGTCTGCGTGGCGGGCGACGGCGATTTCCTGATGAGCGGTCACGAACTCGCCACCGCCACGCGCTACGGCGCTCGGCTAACGGTGCTCGTCGTCGATAACGGCCAATATGGCACGATCGCCATGCACCAGGCGCGCGACTATCCCGGTCGCAGCTACGGCGTGGACGTCACCAACCCGGATTTCGCTGCGCTCGCCGCAGCCTATGGCTGGCACAGCGCCAACATCACCGAGACCGGCGAGTTCGAAGCCGCCTTCGCCGCCGCCCGCGCGAGCGGCCGCGCCGCGCTGATCGCCATTAAAACCGATCCCAAGGAGATCGGGCCGGGCAGGCGGCTTCCCTAGTTCCGGTCATCAAATCGTCACGAGATGCGCGTAGCTCGATTTGGTTAACAGGGATAACCAACCATGCGCTTCGCTCTCGCTTTGCTACTCGCCGTCGCCACCCCCGCCGCCGCCAAGCCAGTTTCGCTCGTCGTTCAAGGCGCAATCACGAGCACCACGGGCATGCTGTCAAGCTTCGGCCTGAAGGTCGGCTCGCGCGTCACCGCGCGCGCGGTCTACGACGACGCGGCGTTCCAGCCCATCACCGACGTGACTGCCAACGGCCTGCCCGGCATCACCGCCGTCAGCCTCGGCGACAAACCCTCCGGCAAAGGCCTGGGCATCCGCGCGGGCAAGTTGCTCTTCAACGCCAGCCTCGAACTCGGCGGCAACCTCGATTGTTGCGGCGGGGTGAATTATCCGCGCCTGCTGTTCCAAAACGGGACATTCCTCGGCTTCAGCACGAACGAACAGGATACCGCAGGCAATCAGTTCCTGAGCTATATCGGCAGCGCCGACGGTGTGCGCGGCTTCAGCACGATCGACGGCTACGATAGCGCCACCCAAGCGCTATTTCACGGCGCCTTCGATCCCGCGACCGTGCGCGTCTCCCTCGTCCCCGAGCCAGGCGCGCTCGCGCTCTTCGCGCTCGGTGTATTCGGACTGGAGCGCCGCCGCCGGGGGTGACGCCGCGCGGGGCGATCGCTAGAGCCTGGCCTATGCTCACCGCCGCCGAAACCGCCGCCGTCGAACCGCTCGATGGCGAGGGCGCGGCGATATTGGCGCGGGTCGAGGCCTGGGCGTCGATCAACTCGGGCTCGGACAATCTTGCGGGCCTGGCGTTGCTGGCCGAGGCGGTGACCAGCGTCTTTGCTCCGCTCGGGGGCGAGGCGGAGCTGGTCGAAGGTCCGCGTTCGCAAATGGTCCGACCCACGGGCGAGATCGCCGCCACGACGCATGGTCGGCACTACCGCCATATCGTCCGCCCGCACGCGCCAGTGCAGGTGCTACTCACTGGCCATATGGACACCGTTTACGGCGCTGGGCACCCGTTCCAGTCTACCCGCTTCGACGCCCCAGGCCAGCTGAACGGCCCCGGTGTCGCCGACATGAAGGGCGGCATCGCGATTATGCTCGCCGCGCTGCAAGCATTCGAGCGCACCTTCGCCGCCGAACGGCTCGGCTACACCGTGCTGATCGTCGCCGACGAGGAGATCGGCTCGCCCTCCTCACGCGCGCTGCTCGCCGAAGCTGCCACCAAGGCACAGTGGGGGCTCACCTATGAACCCTCCTCGCTTCCCGACGGCACCTTCGCGGGTGCGCGCTGGGGATCGGGCAATTTCGCCGCCATCGTTACCGGCCGAGCGGCGCACGCCGGGCGCGACCCAGAGAACGGGCGTAACGCCTTGACCGCCGCCGCCGACCTCGCGCTTCGCCTCGAACGGCTGATCGGCGCGGACTTGCGCGTCAATCCCGCCAAGATCGACGGCGGCGGACCGACCAACGTCGTGCCGAACAAGGCGGTGCTGCGCTTCAACATCCGCCCACGCTCGCTCGAGGCGCAAGCGCAAGCGCAAGCAGCCGTTGCCCAGGCCATCGCCGCTATGACCGGCGAACGCGAGGTCGCGATCCAACTCACCGGCAGCTTCGGCCGTCCGCCTAAACCGCTCGACGCGACTCAACAGCGCCTGTTCGATATCGTTGGCAGTGCAGCGCGCGATCTTGGCCAGCACTACGCCACGCGCGAAACCGGCGGCGTGTGCGACGGCAACAACCTTGCCGCGCACGGCTTGCCCGTGGTGGACACCTTGGGCGCACGCGGCGGCTTCATCCATAGCGACCGCGAATACCTGCTCACCGACAGCCTCGTCGAACGCGCGCGATTGTCCGCGCTCATCCTTCACCGGCTCGCCCACAACGAGCCTGGCGCGTGACCTGGCATGTCCGCCCGGTGCGCGCCGACGATCTGGACGCGCTGCACGCGATCGCGCAAACCACCGGCGCAGGCTTTACCAACATTCCCCAGCATTATGAGGGCATGGCGGCGCGCGTCGGCTGGAGTCTCGATAGCTTCCGCACCACCTTGGAAGCTCCCGGCGACAACATCTTCTTTCTTGTGTTCGCCAACAGCTTGGGCGAGATCGGCGGTACCGCGATGCTGTTTGGCGAGATCGGCGTCGAGTGGCCTTTTTACAGCTATAATATCGCGCGTTACGCCCAGACGTCGAAGGCGCTCAAGCGCAGCATCGCGAGCGAACTCCTCAACCTAACAACCGAGTTCAGTGGCGCGTCCGAGGTGGGCGGGCTTTTCCTGCGCGACGATCTGCGCAAGGGTGGGCTTGGCCACCTGCTCGCCCGCTCGCGCTATCTGTTCATCGCGCAGCACCGCCAGCGTTTCGCCGACCGGCTGATCGCCGAGTTGCGCGGCTGGCTCGACGACAATGGCGATAGCCCGTTCTGGGACGCGATCGGCAGATCATTCTTCCAGATGGGCTTCCCCGAAGCCAACCGCTTCAACACCGAACATGGCAACCAGTTTATCGCCGACCTGATGCCCAAGCACCCGATCTATATCGCCATGCTACCCGAGGGCGCGCGCAAAGTTTTGGGAAAGCCGCACGACACGGGGGTTCCCGCGATGCGTATGCTCGAACGGGAAGGCTTCACCTATAGCCGCTACATCGACATCTTCGACGGCGGTCCGACGATGTGCGTCCACACGGATCACGTCGCGACCGTGCGCGACAGCGTCACCGGGCCGCTGATCGCAGGGGCACCGTTGTCCGCCACCCGCCACATTGCCGCTGCCGGGCAATTGATGCACTTCCGATCCTGGCTGACCACCGCCGAACGGGTTGGCGAGGGATGGCGGCTCGGGGACCCGTTCGATCTCAAACCGGGCGAAGAGGTCCGCTGTGTCGCGCTCTGAATTGGTGAGTCATGATCCCTCGACCGGCGAGGTCGTCTGGCGCGGGGCGGCGGGCGATCCCGACGCGGCAGTCCATGCCGCGCGTGTCGTGTTTCCCGATTGGGCCAACGCCGGGCTGGACGCGCGGCTGGCGATCATCGCGCGCTACCGCGACCTGGTGCGCGAACGTGCCGAGCCGTTCGCGCGACTGATTTCGCGCGAGACTGGCAAGCCGTTCTGGGACGCGAAGGGCGAGGTGGCGAGCGTCGTCGCCAAGGTGGACATCTCGATCGAAGCCTATCATGCGCGCACCGGCACTCGGGTGGGCGAAGTCGCAGCCGGCCAGCATCCGTTCCGTCAAGCGGTGCGCCACAAGCCACACGGCGTGCTCGCGGTGCTGGGACCGTATAATTTCCCGGCGCATTTGCCCAACGGCCACATCGTGCCCGCGCTGATCGCGGGCAACACGATGGTTTTCAAACCCTCCGAACAAACTCCGGCGGTGGCCGAGTACATGGCGGCGCTATGGGCCGATGCCGGGCTGCCGACGGGCGTGTTGAATGTCGTCCAGGGCGCGGGCGACGCGGGTCGCGCGGTCGCGAGTCACCCCGATATCGACGGGCTGCTGTTTACCGGCTCGGCGGCGACCGGCTTCGCCATCCACAAGGCGTTCACGGGCGCGCCGCAGAAAATCCTTGCGTTGGAGATGGGTGGCAACAACCCGCTCCTCGTGTGGGAAGCCGCCGATGTCGAGGCCGTCGCCGCGATCGTCGTGCAATCGGCGTATCTGTCGAGCGGCCAACGCTGCACCTGCGCGCGGCGGCTGATCGTGCATGAAGCCGCCGCCGCGCCGCTGGTGGAGGCGGTTACGGCGCTGATCGATCGCATAATTGTAGCCGCGCCGTTCGACGAACCCACACCCTTCATGGGTCCAGTGATCAACGCCGCCGCCGCCGACGCGCTCGTCGCCGCGTTCGACGCTATGACGCGCGCGGGCGGGCGTGTGATCCGCCCGCTGGCGAAGTTGCCGCAAGGCGAAGCGTTCGTCTCGCCGGGCCTGATCGACACAACGGGCATTGCGGTCGCCGACGAAGAGCATTTCGGCCCACTGCTGCAGATGATCCGCGTCCCCGACTGGGACGCAGCGCTCGCCGCTGCCAACGCGACACGCTTCGGGCTGTCCGCGAGCCTCGTCGGCGGTGATGCCGACCTATACGCGTGCTTTTGGACGGGCATCCGCGCGGGCGTCGTCAACTGGAACCGCCCAACTTCCGGTGCGGCATCTAACGCCCCCTTCGGCGGCATTGGCGCATCGGGCAATCACCGGGCAGCTGCCTACTACGCCGCCGACTATTGCGCCTACCCGGTGGCAAGCGTTGAAGCGGACCTGGCCGAGGGCGGGATCGGCGTTGGTTTGAGGGCGTAAGTAATCCGGTCGACGTACGATCCGCTGGGGGTTGACCGCGAAGAGCAGTTCACCGTGCCGCAACGATTTGGTCGTATAGTCGTTCTGGGACCATCTAAGGAGAATTCAATGAACACCAAGCTGACCATGGCCGTTTTGGCCGCGCTGGTTTCCGGGCCGATGATGTTGCCTGCGTCCGCGTTCGCCCAAGACTCGCGTTACGATCAACAACATGGTGGCGGTTATTACGACCGTCACCATGTCTATCACGGACGGGGGGGCGATTACCGCCATCGCTGCGGCGGCGGCAACGGCGCGGTCGGCACCGTTGGCGGCGGCGTCGGCGGCGCGGTGATCGGCAACGCGATCGGTGGAGGTGGCCTCGGAACGGTTGCCGGCGGTGTCGGCGGCGCGCTGCTCGGACGCCATTTGGACAAGGCGCACACACGGTCGCGTAACGGCTGTTAAGGCTGGCGGCCGCTTGATTGACTACATCGGTTAAGCCGACGCCATTTGCCCAATGGCGTCGGATTGTTCACGGGGCCGTTGGCAAATCGACAAATCCGTCGTTGTGCCAGTGATGGTCTTCCTCGATGGTAGAGGGAACGGGCTCGCCATTAGAGTTGCGCGAAGGATCATAGCGAAAGCGTTGTTGGATTAGTCGACAGGTGAGTTGGTCGAGTTCGGCGGTGCCGCTCGAGCCGACTACAAAGCAATCGCCGACACGGCCCTTAGCGTCGATGTTGTAGCGCACCGAGACTGTGCCCTCGATGGGGACGTTGCGAAGATCGGCGAGTAGGTCCGAGGCTTTGATGCGGCCTTTGATCAAGCGCGGGGGCACATCGCCGCCGTCGTCTCCATCGCCGTCGCCTCCTTCGCCCGATCCGTTTCCTTGACCACCCGCGCTGAAGCCTGGCCCGGGGCGATCCGACGCGCCGGCGGAGGCGGCGGTTCCCGCTCCGGCTTTGCGGGCAGAGATCACGGGGATGGGTGGGGGCGGAACCAGCGGAGGCGGGGCGACGACCGCGATCGCCTTGTTTTCAAGATTATGCGGGGATGCCGAACGCGAGGCCTGGCTGCGCTTGGCACACTCGACAGACTTGGGCGGTTGCTCGGGCGGGGGCGGTGCCTGGAGGGTCAGGACCGTTGGCGGCGGCTCGGCACGGAGAGGTATCCTCACTGGCAGGCCGAATATCAGCGCATAGCCCATCATGGTAACGGTAATTGCAGCGCCGAGCGCGCTCAGCAGCCGCTGTCGAGGGCTGCTTGGCTGATATCGGGCGCTCGTCGGCGACATACGCGTGTCCCTAAACCAACTCCCCCGTCAGCAGCAGCGGCAGCGCGCCCGCCTCGCCGCGCGCCTCGGCCATGAAGGCGCGCTTGAGGCGGGGCAGGCGGTCGACAGCGGCCAAGCCGACGCGCCGCGCTGCCGCCGGGATCGTGCCGGGTAGGCCGAATAGGCGGCTAAGCAGATCGGTCGCCGCCGTAATCGCCAGGATGTCGAGCCGCCGCCAGCGCTGGTACCGGGCGAGAACCTGCGCGTCTCCAAGATCGAGGCCCTGGCGCGCGGCCTCGACCAGCACTTCCGCCAGCGCCGCGACGTCGCGCAGGCCGAGGTTAAGGCCTTGTCCGGCGATCGGATGGATCGCGTGCGCGCTATCGCCCACCAGCGCGAGGCGGTGATCGGTTAGGCGCTCGGCATGTTGCAGCAGCAGCGGATAGGCGGTGATCGGCGAGGCAATCTCGAGCGCGCCGAGGAAGTGGCCCATGCGCGCGGCCATCTCACGCGCAAGCGCGGCGGGGGTGAGCGCGAGCCAGCCCTCGGCCTCGCGCGCGGGAATGGTCCACACGATCGCCGAGCGGTGGTGGCCGCGCGTATCGTTAGGCATCGGCAGGATCGCGAACGGGCCGGTGGTGAAGAACAGCTCGAAGGCGATGTTGCCGTGCGGTTGCTCGTGGCGGAGCGTGGTGACGATCGCGGTGGCGGGATAGGCCCACTCGGCAAGGCGGATGTTCGCGGCGCGGCGCAATGGCGAGTGCTTGCCGTCGGCGGCGATGAGTAGCGGCGCGCGGATCTCGCCCGCGCTGGTTCGAACGCGGACGATTGGCTCGTCGCGGTCGACCTGGTGGATGGTGGCGGGCGCGAGCAGCCGGATGAGCGGTTGCGCGGCGATGGCGTCGAGCACCGCGGCGCGCAGCAAATGATTCTCGACCATCCAACCGAGCGGGCCGCTGTCGGCCTCGCGCGCGTCGAAGTGGAGGTGTAGCGGCGAGAGATTGTCGGTGACGCGGATTTCGCCGATCGGGCAGCCGTGATCGAGCACGGCGCCAAGCCCGATCGCGCGGAACATCCGCGTCGAGCCGCTGGCGATGGCCGAAACGCGGCCGTCGAAGTGCTGCGTGCGCGTGGCGGCAAGGTCGGCGCGGTCGATCAGCGTGGACGACACCCCGTGCGCCGCGAGCGCAAGCGCGGTAGTCGCACCGACCAGCCCGGCGCCGACTATGATCGTGTCGCGTTGTTCCATCGGTTCACCGGATAGGGCGGCAGTGCGCGGCGCGCCAGCCGGGCGCGGCGAAATGGCCGTGCGGCGTTCGGCGGAGCGGGGCGTTCGTTCAGCTCTATTAACCAAGGAAGATCATCATGCCACGTTTCGCCGCTACGCAGACCGCGATCGACAAGGGTTTAGAGAACCTGAAGCCCGACCAGGGCGTCAAGGTGATCGATGATTGGATCGCGCAGTTGGAAGGCTCGGATAAGAAGGGCGCGAAGGGAATTTCGGGCGATCTCGCCAAGCTGAAAACCGAGCTGGAGCGGGGCGAGCCACGCGCCGACAAGGTGCTGGGGCTGGTCCACAAGCTCGGCGCGGCGACCACCAAGTCGGCGGACGAGGCCGAGGGCGCGAATGCCGAGAAGCTGAAGGCTTTGGGCGAGGCGCTGACGGGCGCGGGGACCGAGAGCGGGGACGGGGAATAGCCGCATCTCGGAATGAACTTAAGCCCTCCCCCTTGCGGGGAGGGTTTGGGTCGGGGTGCTATGCCGGGCGATGGTGTTTATTGGGCGGCAGCGCACCCCCGCCCGGTCCCTTTCCGCAATGGGGAGGGAAAGGGGAAGTTGACTGGCACCCGATACTGATTTACACTCTGTTCCACTGCGGGCGGAGACTTGGATGGCGACGGCGATTGCATTCGGCGGCCGCGCGGCGGCCCGTTCGCGGCTGGGCGCGCGCGGGGTGGGCGTTGCGCTGATCGTGGTTGCCGTGCTCGCGTTGGTTGCGCTCGGCAGTTATTCGGCGCGCGATCCTTCGCTCGATGTCGCCAGCGCGGGCGGTGGGGCCAATCTGCTTGGGCTTTTGGGCGCGGTGGCCACCGATTTTGGGTTGCAGACGCTTGGCTTTGCGGCGGCGTTGCCCGCGTTGCTTGCGGCGGCGGTGGGCGCGCGGTTGGCGATTGGTGGCAAGGTTTCCCATCCACCGCCACGCGTAATGGCGGCGCTCGTCGCCACATTGCTCGCCACGTTGGCGCTGGCGCTTGCCGATGCGCCCGCGTCGGGCTTGCCCGCCGGAGCGGGCGGGGTAACTGGCAGCGGCTTGGCTGCGCTGGTCGTGCCGCTGTTGGTACGCGCGGGGGCGAGCGAAAAACTCGCGACGTTCGCAACGGTCGGTGGCGTCGGCACCTTGGCGTTGATCTGCGCGGTGGCTGCGGTCTTGACCCGCTCCGACCTTGTCGGCTTGTCTCGACGGCGGTCCACGCCGGTGCGCCGAGTAGTCAACCGACCGATGGCGGCACCGGTTGCCGATCCTCAAACGCTCGCCCGCCCCGTTGCCGCCGCGCCGCGCGGAGAGCTGCCGAAGTCGGCCACCGCCAAAGTCGAATTGACCGCGCCGCGCCCGCGCGAGCAGTTGCCGCTGCCGTTGGACGGGGCGAAAGGTGTATTACCGCCGTTGTCGCTGCTACGCGCGCCGCCCGCGAGCGCCGGGCCGACCGTCGACCACGCAACCTTGCAGGAGAACGCGGCGAAGCTGGTGCAGGTGTTGGACGATTACGGCGTCGAGGGCGAGATTGCGCACGTCCGCGCCGGGCCGGTTGTGACGATGTACGAACTGGAACCTGCGCCCGGCATCAAGGCGAGCCGTGTAATCGGACTGGCGGACGATATCGCGCGCTCGATGTCGGCGGTTTCGGCGCGCGTCGCGGTGGTTCCGGGGCGCACGATCATCGGTATCGAGCTGCCCAACGCGCACCGCGAGACTGTGGTGTTGTCCGAACTATTGTCGTCGCAGTCCTACATGGACAGCAAGCTCGCGTTGCCGCTGATCCTCGGCAAGAATATCGCGGGCGATCCGGTGGTGGCGGACTTGGCGCCGATGCCGCATCTGCTGATCGCGGGCACGACGGGCGCGGGCAAATCGGTCGGGTTGAACGCGATGATCCTGTCGCTGCTTTATAAGCTGACGCCCGAGCAGTGCCGCCTGATCATGATCGACCCAAAGATGCTCGAGCTGAGCGTCTACGACGGCATCCCGCATTTGCTCGCGCCGGTGGTAACCGATCCGCCGAAAGCGATCCGCGCTTTGAAGTGGGCGGTCGAGCAAATGGAGGAGCGCTACCGGATGATGTCGACGATCAACGTGCGCAATCTGGCGGGTTTCAACCAGCGCGTGCGCGATGCGCGGGTCGATGGCAAGCCGTTCGTGCGACGCGTGCAGGTGGGCTTCGACGATCTGACCGGCCTGCCCGCCTACGAGGAGCAGACGCATGATTACGAGCCGTTGCCGCATATCGTGGTGGTGGTCGACGAACTCGCCGACCTGATGATGACGGCGGGCAAGGAGGTCGAGTTCCTGATCCAGCGGCTCGCGCAAAAGGCGCGCGCGGCGGGCATCCACCTCATAATGGCGACGCAGCGGCCTTCGGTCGATGTCATCACCGGTGTCATCAAGGCGAACCTGCCAACGCGGATCAGCTTCCAGGTTACTTCCAAGATCGACTCGCGCACAATCTTGGGTGAGCAGGGGGCGGAGCAGCTGCTCGGGCGCGGCGACATGCTGTATATGCCGGGTGGCAAGCAGGTGGCGCGCGTGCATGGGCCGTTCGTCTCCGACGAGGAGGTCGAGGCCGTTGCGGATCACTGGCGGATGCAGGGCCGCCCGGCCTATGTCGACGAAGTGACGAACGAGCCGGTGGCGGGCGACGACGTGCTCGGGCTGGACTTCGGCGGCGGCGCGGCGGACGAGGAGGCGGACGTTTACCGGCGCGGCGTGGAAGTCGTGGCGACCTCGCAAAAGGCTTCGACGAGCTATGTCCAGCGGCAGCTACGCATCGGCTACAATAACGCCGCGCGGCTCATCGAGCGGATGGAGAAGGAGGGCATTGTCGGCCCGGCGGACCATGTCGGGCGGCGCGAGGTGCTGGTCGATCGGGACAGCAACCGGCTTTAAGCGCGCCCGAGGTCCTTGCCGGGATTGCGGTCGCGCAGGCGCGCGGTGAGGAAGCTGCCGAAGGTCGACCACGCGGCAAGCGGCACGCCGAGCTTGGCGGCGGTAGCGTCCACCGCCCAGGCGCGCGCGACATAGGCGGCGGCGACCGCGACCAAGATTTCGCTCTCGGTCACACCCCGGCTGAGGTTGCGTTCGCCGAATGTGATCTTGGAATAAAGGGTCACCAACGCGAGCGCGGTGGCGGCGAGCGCCACCGATTGGTCGCGTTCGGGCGATGAGGGGCGCCGCAACAGCCGGTAAGCGCCGACGCCGAGCGCACTGAGCAATACGGGCCAAACTCCGCCAAATACCGCGTCGGGCGGCGTGTAGGAAGGTTTATCCAGCGATTTATACCAGCGGCGGATCCTCGGATGGAGCGGGTCGGGGCTGTACATCGCGCTGACGATGCCGCTGGCCACCAGCGCGCCGCCGACCGCGAGCGCCGCGCGGCCGGGGGAAAGGCCCTTACCGGAAAGTGTGTCGATCATCGCGCGTAAACGCCCGTCGGTCCGCTTTGGCCTCAGTCGCCGACGCGTTCGATCGCCGCGCCGACGCCCTGCAGTTTTTCCTCCAGGCGCTCGTAGCCTCGGTCGAGGTGGTATACGCGGTTGACGATCGTCTCGCCGCGCGCGGCAAGCCCGGCGATCACCAGCGACATCGAGGCGCGCAGATCGGTGGCCATCACCGGCGCACCCACCAGATGATCGACGCCGCGCACCACCGCCGTAGTGCCCTTGACCGCGATGTCGGCACCCATCCGCG
>JAABUQ010010181.1_pt1 | contig 12394 bp, 22 predicted proteins | sample 5560001 | NCBI WGS metagenome assembly JAABUQ01 (sample SAMN10711888, study PRJNA513371) | rock metagenome | isolation source: Antarctica rocks | place: Antarctica: Victoria Land, Finger Mt nord | collected 2015-12-18
TGCCCCTGCTCCACCCCCGCCGTTCCTATTCCATGAACCCTCGCGCCATTGCTGCGCGCGAGAAATACCATCTCGAACGCGCCGGTGAAGGCAGCGAGCGCCTTGCCCCCGACTTAGAGCCGGATGGCCTCGCGCAAAACCTGACACAAACCTTACCACCCAGTGAGAGTAAACCTAACACAAACGGGTTAAATTTTGCACAAAATGCGGCAGAAAACCTGACCGATTCTGCCGCAGGTTTTTCTGCCGAACCTGCGGAGCGTAACGTATACGTACTCCAGAAAGAGATTGCTATGCAATCTTCTCCTGAGAACGTATACGTTGAGCCGTCAGACTCTTCTGCAAACCTGACCGAAAACCTGACAGGGAAAGAACCTGCAAACCTGACCGAGGAAAAGCCAACTGCCCCGGCCGCTGCCTCCGAACCTGCCTCTGCCCCGCCGCCCCTCAGTGCCGATGTCGCCCGAATGCAACGCAACAGCTTTGCAGACCGCATGATGCGAGAAACGCGGGATGCCCCCAAAAACCGGGGTGCCTGGTATTCGCTCTATGACGGCCTGCTGGATCGTGATGCCCTGTACCTCATCGACGAGGGCCTGGCTGCTCTGAATGAAAGCATGCGGAGGGGCAGGCGAAAAATAGACAACCCCGCCGCCATGCTGCAAAGCATCACGCGGCAGCTACTGAAAGACGAGGGCGTGGCACTGCCGACCGCTGCCGAATGGGCCTCCGCAGAAGCCAATGGCGAGAGCCGCGCCGAGATACGCCGCCTGATCCGCCAAAGCTTGCAGCTGCCCCCGGAGTAACACATCGCCACCGCGCGCCCCCAGTGACTGGAAGAACAAAGCCCATGAGACCACCCTCGAACCCAAAATCATCCTCGAACCCACCGGAAGATTTCCCTCAATTCCTGACCTTTCGCGGTCGGCGCTTTGAAATCAGCGGCGATACCTGGGTTCAGTTTGACGATGGAGATCGGTACGAGATTGCTTTGGCGCATGATTGCCTGGACTGCGACATTCAAGTGTGCTGTTTTGAGAAAGACCGGGATGCTGCAATGGCCCGCGCTTGCGCAGAGCTTTATGAGATCGTGGTGAATCACCAAACCCGCTGCCCGAATTGCCAGGCAGAATTGGTCGATGAGTTGTTGCGTGTTGGGTATGGCCTGGAAAGCCGAGGTGCCGAGTGAAACGTTTGGCCTTTCTCAACCGTCTTAGCCAGCCCTCTTCCATCAGTCGGTCTTCTTCCGCAGGTGCGCACCGCGCCAATGACGGCACGCCGGGAACATGGTTTCCCCTGCAACGCTTCCGCCTTTGGGATAATGGCCGTCATGCACCTGCCAATGCTGATCCCCATGCCAATGCTGATCCCCATGCGGGCGGCAAGCTGGTCTTGAGTTATCGCACCCTCCAGGCCGCAGAAGACGTCGCGGCACTGATGCGTCAGAATATCCCCAACAACCAGTTTGAGGTCGAGGATGCCGGGCCGGACGTGCTCCAATGCATCAACCACTACACCGGAGAAATCCGCACCGTCACAGCGGGCCAGTGGCAGGCCCAGTGGCCGCGCACGCCGCTGCCCCAAGATTATCAATTGCCCGAAGATTATCAATCCGGCAATGATGTGCCGAAAGGCGCCCGCAAGACCCGGAAAGGAGCCGACCGTGAGCGATCAAGCCAACCTAGATACGCCGCCTAAAAACAAAGGCTTGTTGAAACAGGATGATGCTTTCAAGCGGGTTAATTTGGACGAAAGCCAGCGCCAAATGGTGCTTCTCGCGCTTCAGAAACCGCGAGGGGAGAGGCCCGGCTGGGGCTACGGCCTGGCCCAGGTAGAAATCAAGCTGGGCGACCAGATTGAGTGGCCGCCCTACGATAAGCCAACCTGCCTGCGCTGCAAGCAGGAGACACCCGCCGCGCAGCTCGCGACGCTGGTCACCGGCGCGCACTACTGCCTGCCGTGCCTGCCCCGCGTGGAAATCTGCCGTGGCTGCGGCTGCACCGACGAGTTCGCCTGTCCGGGCGGCTGCTCCTGGGTTGCCAAAGGGCTATGCAGCACCTGCAAAGGGTTGGCTTGAAATGTTCACGGAAGAACTGATTTCATGCGAAAGGAGGTGATAAAACAATGGTACGCGCTAAGTTTCAGGTGACGGAAGTCACGCAGTATGGCAATCAGTACGGCAGCGGCAAGCGCATCAAGCTGGTGCCTGTCTATGACGACACTATTCCCGAAGACCAGCGGTTCGCGCAGGCGACGCCGTCGGGCAGTTTGGAGATGCACGTCAACAACCCGTCTGCCGAGCAGGAGATGCAAATCGACCACACGTTCTACGTGGACTTCACGCCAGTGGAATAACAAACCGCAGTGGAAGAGATGCCCATGAACGACATTCGCCGAAACAACAACGTTATCCGCGAAGACAACGAGGATTTAATGAGCCGCGTGCTGCTTTGGCCTCTCCTCAGCCGAATATGCCGCACGCTCTACCAGGAGGAACTTGAATTGGCAGACCTAGAAACCGACATCACGCGCGCCGAGGCCGCCCTGGACACCGAGACCCAGGAAGTGACCATGCTGCAGGGCAATGTGGCGAAGATCGCCGATGCTCAGAAAGCAAATGCCGACACGCTGGCCGCCAGCACCCAGACCATCGCCGAGATGAACAAAGAAGTGGAGGCCCTCAAGGCGGCCAACCCGGGCATCGACACCACGGCCCTGGAAGCCAAAGTGGCTCAGGCTGAGCAGAACAACATCACCCTGGACAGCCAGAACCGGACGCTGGCCGCGCTGATCCCCGCCGCGCCCGCTTCAGCCTAGCCTGGGAGCCAGGGCGGCATATACTGTATGTCCACGGAAACGGTGCCGCCCTGGCTTTGCTCAGTCACTCGGCGGAAGGAAGTCCTTCAATGTCCTACCTCACAAACAACTACATCACAACAAAAGAAGACTACGAGCAACGCAAAGCGGAGCTGGCGGGCATCAAGGATGGCGTCAGGCGCTTTCGCGAGGCTAACTCAGAGCCGCCGCCGGGAGAACCCTCCTGGCAGCTCCTGCATCAGGTGCATGACGAGATGATTGCTGCCCGCGAGGCCGACATCAAGGGCTACGAATATCGATTTCTGCCGCGATCTTCCTGAAGGAGAATCAACCGATGAAACGATGGATCACGCTGGCCGCAGGCGCATGGCTGGCCGGGAGCCTGGTGCGAGCCTTCCGAGCGCCTGGCAAAGTCATCTTCGGCTGCGAGGGGCGCGGGGACGGCCAGTCTCCCTACCTGACACGCCGCACGCTGCTGAGCCTGGGGCCGCTGGGCAAGCTGTGCCTGCACACGTTCCATCGCTCTGATGCCGACGTGTTCCACGATCACCCCTTTGCGTTCGCCACACTGGTGCTGCGCGGAGGCTACTTTGACATCACGCCTGGCACGGGGGAGTCCAGCGAGTACAGCCATGCGGAATGGCTTCGTCCAGGCGCATTCCGTTACCGCTCAGCTCACCACACGCATCGCGTTTTGCTTTCTCAGCACGCTTTTGGCGACATTCCAGCTACAACGCTGGTCTGGCTCGGCCCGCGCGTGCGGGAGTGGGGCTTTCATCTGCCGGATGGGTGGAAGCCCTGGCGGCGATACTTCGCGCAGCAGGGGTGCAAACCATGACGAGAAAGGGAAAGCCATGAGCGAAGCTGTCAACAATGCCCTTGCCAAACATCACGAGGCCGTGATCGCCGAGGGAATACAGGCTATCGATGAGTATGTGCGCGATCACCGCCTCACCAAAGCCCTGTTAGAGGCCTGCGCCGCTACCTGCAAGACCGTATCCCGACAGGGAGCTTTTTGCGCGCTGTGCTGGAAAACGACCTGGCCCGTGCCATCGGCAGCATGCACGGAACCCTGGCGGCTGCCGATCTACGCGAGCTGCTGGACCTGTTGCACAATTCGTTCCCCAGCAAGAGCTACGGCTCGCCGGAGAAGGTTGCCGCGTGGCCGGAAAAAGGAGACGGCGAATGAACAGAAAACTAGCGAGCGTCCAGCGCGTGTCTGCCCTGGCCCCCATTGAAGGAGCCGACTTTATCGAGCTTGCGAGCATTGAAGGCTGGCAGTGTATCGTCAAAAAAGGCGATTTCCGCGTCGGCGACCTGGGGCTGTACCTGGAGATTGACAGCGTTCCCCCGGACACTTCCCTGTTCCGTTTTTTGTGGGAACCTAAAAAGCCAGATGCTGCCTGGGATGGCTGCCGCCCGGCCAAGTACCGCGTGCGAACGATGCGGCTGCGCGGGCAGCTCTCCCAGGGCCTGCTGATGCCGCTGTCGGCCATCTCCCCCGCTGATGCGGGAAATGGGACTCGTGATCCGCTGGACTGGACTGAGGGCAAGGATGTGACGGGTCTGCTAAGCGTGGTCAAATACGATCCGCCTCAGCAGGACGGCGAGTTTCGCGCTCCATTTCCCGGCTACGTCCCCCAGACGGACGAGATGCGTGTGCAGAGCGCACCGGGGGCGCTCGATGAGCTGCGCGGCAGGCCGTACACGATGACGGAGAAAGTAGACGGGCAATCCGCGACGTTCCTAATCGACAGATATGACGGCACGCTTCACTGCTGCTCACGCACGCGCAGCGTACAGGATGGCCCGGCCAGCAAGCTCTGGATCATCGCCCGCAAATACGGCTTGGAGGCAATCCTGCGCGACCGGCAGGGCTTTGCCATCCAAGGCGAGGTTTATGGTCCCAGCATCCAGAGCAACAAACTTAGGGTGGACTGGGCAACCCTGGCGGTCTTCGACATCTACGACTTTACACAGGGGCAGTATTGGGATGCCGATAGGGTGCAGGAGTTCTGCGCGCGGCACGCCCTTCCCCACGTCCAGGAGATTGAGCGCGGGCCAGAGTTTGCTTATGATTTGCCTGCCCTGCTGGCCCGTGCGGAGGGTAAATATGAATCGGGCGAGGAGCGGGAGGGCCTGGTCGTGCGGCCATTGACCGAAACGCACAGCATGGCCCTGAATGGGCGGTTGTCGTTCAAAGCCATTTCCAATAGGTTTTTGCTCAAGGGGGCCGAGTAAAAAAGGATGGGTGCTAAAGAAACAGAACAGCCGCAGACCGGCATTCCCTATCCCGGCAGCGAGAAAGCCCTGGCTCTGGGGTGTACCTGCCCCTTCGGAGACAATTGTGGGGGCAGGGGGGCCTGGGGAACAGACACCAAGCCGGGCAATGAAAAAGTCTTCTGGAAAAGGGGTGATTGCCCGCTGCATGGCGCGGAGGCCGCAGAAGCCCTGTCACAGCCACCCCAGAGCCAGGCTGAAGCGGAAGCCCTGGAAGCGCTTATGGAGGATGCCTATGTCTAGCTCCCTGGATGATGCCCCAAGCTTGAATGATGCCCCAAGTATGGTGAACCCGCGCAGCAGAAGCAAGCCTCTCACGCCCATGCAGACGCAAATCTTGCGCTGCATCCTGGCCCGCCCCGGACACCCGCCCACCATCCGGGAGATCGCGGCAGCGGTCGGGCTGACGTCGTCCAGCACCATCCACACGCATCTACGAAACCTGATGGCCAGGGGGTATGTTACCAAGGAAGCCAAGACGGTTCGCACGCTGTGCCTCACCCCGTTGGCCTACGCGGTGCTGGGTGTACAGCCTGATCCGCCTACCTCAACGGGCGGCAAACGCTGGGTGCCTGTGCTGCGCACCTCCGCCGACGTGCGCGCCTTTCTGGACAGCCCGCACCGCCGCGCCCCACGCATCGCCCCCGCCGAGGCTCTAACGCCGGACAGGACGGTTCTGCTGCCTCTGGAATTGGTGCAAGGAGTGAGCCGGTGACTGACGAAGACCTCCAAGAATCTTTCGAGCAGGAATTACGGGCCTCTGCGGAAGGTCCTCCCATCAGCCTGTTGCTGAGTCCCATACAGGCGTGGCTGCTCTTTTCCCATTTGCAGCTTGCCCTGCGGCACCCGGCAAACGCCAGCCCCAGCAGCCAGATCGTGCGGGTAGTCGCCAAGCGGTTGGAGGCGCGGCTGGATCTCGGCCCAGCGATGGCGACGATGGCCGCGCGCGGCCATCGTCGCCAGAATATGATGAAGCCGCAATATGATGAAATCACACTGACGAGCGAGGGGCAAGGCCATGACAAAAACCAACGACATTGAGAGTGACGCAAGCGACGAACCGGTAGAGAAACCATCGGTTGAATTGCGGCTGACCTTTGCCGACGGCACCCACGGGCAGCTAGGCCTCCACTATGAGACCGACGAAGCGCTGCTGCTCGGTTTCAACAAGCTGATGGGCAAGCAGTCCGGTTTCCTGCTGAGCATTCTGATGCCCATCATCCCCACCCATTTGCATCACCTCATCCCTGGCAGTGAGCCTGTTATAGAAGAGGTTATCCATGGCTAGCTCCGAAACGTCCCCACTCGTCATCACGCCCGACCTGTCCATTACGCCGGAGTTCTTGCTGCCGGGCGACGCCGATGCGCGGCGGATCACCCTGCTGGGCATGTCAGGCTCCGGCAAGACGACCGGCGCAAAGGTCATTGTCGAGCGCCTGGCCGCACTCCAGCGCCGCATCGCCATTCTAGACCCGCAGGGCGTCTGGAGCGGCTTGCGCGTGTCCCAGGACGGACAAAGCCCCGGACTGCCCTTTGTGGTCTTCGGAGGGCGTCAGGGAGACGTTCCGCTGGAAGCCTCGGCGGGGGCCGCTTGGCCTTGTCTGCATAAGCCGCAGACTGCGCTTTGGCTTCTCCATGCCACGTCCGCGCCAGCATCACCGCCGACTGCGTCCCGGCCTGGCACGCGCGCAGCGTGGCCCGCTGCAAAGCCGGAGGCAGCGCAAACAGTCCCAGCAGGTCGCGGTCGCTCGCTCCGGCAGCCAGCGGCGTTTGCAGCCGATGGGTCAGCGCGTCCCAAAGCCGGCGCAGGCTGAACGTCGTGGTGGCCGCCTGCCGGAGCCGCTGTTCCAATCGCTCGTAGCGCTCCTGCCCGGAAAACAGGCCCGCCCCCTCGCCGCCATTCCAGCCATTGTACAGGTCGATAAAGGCGCGCACGAAACAGGTCGCGGCAAACTCCGCCACGGACAGCCCTTGAAACAAATGGGCGATGTCGCCGGGAACCGGGTGGGCGCGGCACAGAGCCTGCACGACTTTGGGGCTGACATCCTCTTCGGGCAGGGCCGGCAGCAGGTGTTTGACGCGATGGAACAGCTGCCCATTGCTTTTGTCCTGCATGGCGGGGTCGTGGTGGCTGAGAGCTTCGCGGGCCGTCAGGAGGAGGTATGTATCTAGCACGCGCGGTTTGCTGGACAAAGGCAAGAACGGCGGCGGGGTGGTGAGGTCGGCGGCAGTGGCAAAGAAGTCAACGGGGGGCGGAGCGGAAGACGAAGGGGCAGTGGTGAGAGTGGCAGCCATAACAGGTCTCCTTAGCGGGGTTTCTGGGCGAGGGGATTTTTGGGGACAGTCTGAGGTTTCTGGGCGATTGGGGTTTTCTGAGCGATGATGACGGCGAACAAGAACTCGTCGGACGAACGCAGCACGGACAGAGCGCCCTCCCAGCGCCTCGCCTGGGCCATGCCTACGGTCTGCATGGCGCGCATCTCGGCGTACAAGCCGCGCTCAATGGCGGCTTTGGAAAAGCCCGCCGCGTAGACGTCTTCCACAAACGTCAGCACATTCAGAAGGTGCGGCCAGTCGAGAAAAGCATTCTTGAACACGTCACGGGAGGGGTCAAACAGCAGGACGGGGGTGCGCGCGCCCAGTGGCCCGACGCGCGCTTTGTGCCACACGCGCCGCTTGTAGTCCGTCGCCACGATCAGCAGGCATTGCTGCCCCTGACGGGCGGGCCAGATGTCCCGCACCAGGTCGCGCCACAGCGGGCGGGGCAGCGATCCGTCCCGCGCGTCCCCCTGCTCCTGCTTCCAGTGCAGCGTGCCCGCCGCGCGCCGTTCGGCTTTTTCCACGTCCTTGGCTTCACGGGCCAGCCTGGCTTTGTCGTTCTCGGCGGCCAGGCGTGGATAGAGGGCATCTACTTGTCCAATTGGCAACGCAAAGAAGGCGCGGTGGCCGAGGTTGTAATCGCCTTTGAGGGCCGTGGCAGCGGCGACCGACAAAAAGCCGTGCGCGTCGCCGCCGAGCAGATCGGGGATATTGCCGGTCGTGTCCGGGATGATGTCCATCGCGGTGTACCCTTCCGTGAGGAACTCCCCCGTCAGGGGGCAGGCATGGCCGGGCGGAACGGGGCGGAGGGAAGCGAGAGGGGGCGGGAGCGCAAGACCTTGAGACAGCAGGCTGGCGGCGGAAAGGAGCATAACCAAATTATATCACAATTGTCTTTGGAATACTACAATTGATATACCAGGGGGAAAACTCCGGGTGCTGGTTGCCGGTTTGTTCCAGCCTAAAGAGTAAATAGCGCGTAAGGTTACCCGATAAAATCCGCCAATTTGCCATTCATGGGACATTCCCTGGCTTGTTTGCCCCAAACGACAACAAGCCCCCTCTCCAACTGGAGAGGGGGCTTATGTGGTGCGGGAAAGTCTTGGCACGCTGATTATACCATAGCTCAGTCAGGAGCACAAAAAAACACCCCATCTCCTGATTTTTCGGGAGATGGGGTGTCAGTCCGCAAAGGAGAACGCACCATGAGAAAGGTACAAGGAAATTATCGGCAGGCGTTGCGGGGAACCGAAGCTCGCGAAGATGCCAGGCCTGTGCAGGCCTGCCGGTTATGCCGCGCGGCATAATCCTTCTTTGACCAGCCGGTAGGGCTGAGGGATGATCTCAAGGCTGAGGGATGAACAGCCCGACCAGGCGAGCCATGAAATAATGAGACTCCGGGTAGTCCTTGGAGCTGTAGAGCATCGCATCGTGGGCGGACAGGAGCGCGACGTGCCCGCACACCAGGCCGCTGCCCTCCGTGCCGCAGTCACCGAAAAACGCCAGCATGATCGGGTGATTGACCGGCTGCGTGACGCGTACCCAGCCATAAGCCCCGGGATCAGCGCTCATCTCACGGTAGCAGTTCATCGCCGTAGAATGGCCGTACTTCGCTTCCAGCTGAGGCGCGGTTGGCAGGCGCAGGCCGATGGTGCCCAGAGCGGCCCGGCAATAGCCGAGGCACTGCCCTGGCACGTCGGCCCGTGCCTTGAGGAAAGCGACCGCGCGCGGCAGCTTCGCTTCGTTCGGATTGATCTTGTAAGCCATGTTTTTTCCTAGTTGAGGTGCGTGACGATGTAGTCATGCACGTCGCTGATAAACCGTGCTTTGTGATCGGCACACGCTGTCCCTGGGCAGTCTTTATGCGTTGTTGTTTTGTTCTCCTTGTGCAGGCGCATACTGCCGCTGTCGATGCCGCAGGCATGGCTGAGGACAGCGACGCAGGCAATCGCATTCTGCTGCACGAGCAGGCCGCGCCCGCTGTCGTAGGCCTCGGTATCGTAATCGCCGAGCTGCTCCACGCCGAAGGAGCAGGGGTTCCAGTTAAAGGAATGCACACCAGGCGCTGTCAGCGGTGAAAAGACCCAGATACCATTGTCATCCACGAAGCAGTGAGGCCCGGCGCTCCAATGCATGGTGTTGCTGTAGTAAGACTCCAGGTTGAGGATGTGCTGGTATGTCAACCCATTGGGCCTTTGTGCCAATGTCGGCGCCCCTGTGTTGTGCAGCACGACGAACTTTGCCCAGGCCGCTTTGTTCCCCAGGTCAAGGCCTGCCACATAGGCAGCGAAGGCAATCGGACTGAAATCTTTTCCAATAATTTGCATTGTAGTTCCTCAATAAAAAGGCCCTGGAGGTTTCTCCAGGGCCTGTCAGCTATATATTTCCTTCTTGTTTGTTCTCGGCGGCGCGTCTTCTTCGCGTCTCCCAACCGAGCCGTATCGCATTACTGCGAATGTCTTTCATGTGCGGCGGGTCTTTTCTACCTGTCATAAACTCGCGGTGTCTCTGCTTCTGCTCTTCGGAGATTGGCTTGCCGCGCCGATATGTATTGCCTCGTGCTCCCGCCGCTATCTTTTCACGTGTTTCCTCAGAGGCGCGAACTCCTAGTCGCCCTTGCCGCAGCTTTTCGCGAGCCTCCGGCTTCGCCAGCGCTTCTTTTATTTTTGCCTTAGCTTCTTCGGAGTGCTTGATTCCTGCACGAGTGAAATTAGCGTATTTCAAGATGTTAAAGAACGGTACTAGTTCATCAAGATAGCTCTGTTCACGCGAGAGGAGAAGATGTGGCTCGACAACCGTTTCCATAACAGTAAAATCAAATGCGTCTGCGCCATACTTCTTCCAAGCGTTTTGAAGACGAGCATTAGCATGAAGCCCTTTCTTCAACTCATTTTTGTGATGCCGCCACCGGTCTTGTATATCAATACTGCTGCCAACATAAAGCCGACCGGTTTCGATATGAGTGATAGCGTAGATGCCACTTTGGTTCTGTGTTCCCATACCTCTATTATACCCAAAAGTAAGCATTGTGCTTGCATAATTTACATACCTTGCGGTAATATACCGACATGAACACAGAGAAAAATATCGAGTTTGGGCGTTACATCAAGCGGCTCCGTGAGGAGGCTTGCCTGTCTTTACGGGAAGTGGAAAAAGCCGTCGGCATCTCCAATTCGTACCTCTATCAAATTGAGCGAGGAGACCGCAACCCGCCGAAGCCGCTGGTGCTGCGCGGCCTGGCGGCGGCTTACGGCGTGACGCTCGACTCACTGATGGCTGCCGCCATGCTGCTGGAAATCACCGACCTGGACTTGTATCACGACCAGCTAGACCGGGCTTTTGAGTTCGTGCGGATGGACAAGCGGTTTAAGTTCGGGCCGCAAGTCAACTCGGCTGAGGTGACGCCGGAAGTCAAGCGTCTTGTGGTAGAGATGTACCAGACGCTTTCTGGCAGCAAGCTACTGACAGAGCCATAAAGTCACACCGTAAAATTTCCAATGATGTTCATGGCAGGGAGACTCCTGAGAGGTAACCGGTAAAAAAATAGCTGACCAGGGTGGCCAGCACGGCGTAGTAAAAGAGAATGCGTCCGAGGGTCATCTTTGGACGATCCTTATCCCACGACCGCCGGCTCTGGGTCTTGAGAAACCACCACTTCCTCTGTTTGGCCGTTGACGGCAGGGATGCCGCTCGTGGCGGGCTGCTCCGCCGGAGCAATGGGTGTTGACACGGCCTGCGCGGCCGGGTTTGCCTGCCCAAGCTGCTCCGGCGCAAAGCCCTGCATATTGGTGCGCCGGAGCATCTCGGCGGCCACTTTGCCCAAAAACACTTGCGCCTTTTGCTCTTTGCGCGCGGCCACCATTGCGTAGAAAGTCTGTACAACAGACTGCACGGCCTGTCCATCCTGCGCCGGCACCGGACGCACGAGGCCCCCGGCCTTGAGAATGCCCGGCCCCAGGGCGGAGACGGTTGCCAGCGCGCCGGTAATCACGATGCCGGCGTGGCCGGGGATCGCGCCGGTGAACGTCTTGTCTGCGGACAGCAGTGTGGCGGCGGCCACCGCGCGATTGGCGATGCGCGCCCAGTCCGCGCGCTGCAAGCTGTATTTGATGGCTGCGAGAGCCTGTCGGAAGTTCATATCGTTCTTCTTTCTTGTGGGGTGTAAATCTAGTTGCTTATGGGTGTAAATCTAGTGCGCCGCGAGAGGCTCAGTGAGACGCGATAGGTGCGGCGATGGTCTGGGAAGGAGAGGCGATAGTCTGAATGGTCTTTTGCGCATTATCCAGCCCGCCCTGGGCCTGTGCCTGCCCGAGCAGGGCGCTGTCCAATGCTGCCTGCGTGCGCCCTAGCTGCGTAGCGGTGTCGGCAAGCTGGTGCTTGAGGTCTTTGGTTTCAACCTTCAGGCACTCGTTTTCTGTCGTCAGCGTCCGCATCTCGGCGGCAAAGCGGTCGGTCATTGCGCTTTTCTCCGCTTCATGTTTGTCACACAGGGTGCGCTTTTCCGCGATCCATGTTTGCTGCTCGCTCTCATGTCTGGCTTCTGCCATTTCAAACTGGTGCCGCAAGTCTTTGTTGGCCGCCCACAGATCGCTGATCTCTTTTCGCAGCGCCTGCGTCTCGTCCACAAGCTGGGCGATCCGCGTGGTGTCTGCCCCCTGCTGCTGCACGTCGCCGCTGCGCCTGCCGAGTTTGAAGCTAGCTTTGGTAGCGACTAGGACGCCGATCAGTCCCAGGATCGCCGCCGCCAGCGCGAAGAGGCCGGCCACCACGCCGATCAGGAGGGGTTGTGGCATGAGGCAGCCCCCCTGTGTTGGGCGATGCAGAGTTCTTTGGCTTGGCGCTCTTTACTCGCTAGGTGGTCGATGTACCAAAGACGCACCAGGTGGATCGCAACCACCATGCAGTCCAAAGAGAGGGCCGCGTAGGGGCCGATGCCCGTGGCAAACGCCCAGACAAAACCGAAAATTGTGAGGCTCCC
>JAABUQ010010182.1_pt1 | contig 12394 bp, 18 predicted proteins | sample 5560001 | NCBI WGS metagenome assembly JAABUQ01 (sample SAMN10711888, study PRJNA513371) | rock metagenome | isolation source: Antarctica rocks | place: Antarctica: Victoria Land, Finger Mt nord | collected 2015-12-18
TCCGCCGGCGTGCCAACGCCGGTCATGGCTCGTTGCTACGAACCGGAGACTACGCCACCAACCATTTCCACCACATCCGCGACGGCACCGCCGCATGTGCTGCACCGGAGAAACACGATCATGTCGGCCAGCGTCCGGGTCTGCACTGAACTATCTCGCTTCAACAGCAACCGAACTGGCCAGACGGTCGAGGTGAGGCACCGGCACCGGACATAGAGGGAGCGGCCGCGCAAGGTTTGCACGGTGCACGCAAGGGCAATGGCTCGGTCGAAGGGCGCGACGGCGGACGGCATGGCCGCATGGTGGAATGAGAACGTTTGTTCTCACAAGGGCTACCTGCGACGGGTATAAATGGCGAGAAACCCAATTTAGGTCTTCGCTCTCATGTCGTTGCGAAAACTCTGGACTGGACCACCGAGGTTGAGTTATAGGTGTAGAGAGACACCTCCTCGCAGGAGACGAAAAATGGCCACCGGCGTGCAATCATTGGAAAAGCTCGGAAGGGTGACTGGCAAGTCATTCTCGACGCTTGACCGAATTGCACGCGCCCTGAAGCAGGATGCGCGACGCCAGTGGGTTCTAGGAACGCCCGGCGGTGGGAAAAACTCCGCTCATGTCACCAAGGAACATCTGGTCAATATCGGCTTCGGTTTGGGAGCAGATCCCATCACTTCGGCGCCCGAGACGGTAGAGGAGTTTGGGGATCTGCAGTGCCAATGGCAGAGCCCCAATACTGAAAGGAGTGCCGTCCGGCGTGCGTTGAAAGATTGGTCGGACGCTACCCGACCCGTTGTTGCAGACGGCGGATTACACAAGAGCGCTCCCACAGCACGAGAGGCATTGGTTGATCTAGTAGATAGGCTTAGTAATAAAAAGCACAACGAGCTTCGCTCTACACTCAACTCCGAAAGCCAGGGAGTTGGGAACGGCTGTCTGCGTGTAAAGCTTTGCCTTGAGGAAGGGTCAAGTTCTTATCTAAAAGTAGAGATATTCGAGACAATTGAGGGCAGATCCGAGTGGAATTTGTTCTCTCACTTTGTGTCGAAGTCTCCGACATACAGCGCTGCCCTAGGTGCGGTTGGAAAGACTATTACTATTCCATACCATGTCTTTGAAGTAATGGGCGATTTGTGGGCAGATACGCAGGACCACATGAAGCTTAGCCACACTACACTAGCGCCAACGATATCCCAAAACGACACCGCCGCGTCTCAGCCCTTGCAGGGGCCAAGCGCGGCGGTGGTTAGCTCAGTCAGCGACCAGCTTGAGAAGAAGCTGGGTGGTCCCTTGCAGTTCCATCCTACGCGCGAGAGAGAGAAACCTCAACCGCATGCTTCTCAGGCCGGTCGCTCCTCCAACCTAAACCGGAGCGATCCCCGTCATGGAGCACGTCACGACGACGGCTACCGACACAGCGCTTGATGCACTCTTGCTTGATCAGGAATCTACCAGGCTACCGCTCAAGGCCTTGCCTCGCACCTTGAAGCCCTACGCCGATGCCGTAGGCAAGGCGCCTCCGAAGTATCGCACTGTCTACAATCGCCTTCTGGATGGGGACATCGAGGCCGAGAAGATCGGGCAACAGTGGTTCGTTCAAAAGACAGACTTGGGCAAGATCGCGGAAGTGATGGGTCTGACTGCGACAGAGATAAAGTCGCCCAAGAGCCGTAAGCCCGTCCGCGTCGCGGCGTAATCCGCCCCAACCAACAGCGCGGCCTACGCGCTGGCTGATAGGGGCGGACTTTCACGCTTTCAGATGCCGGGCAGGCGTCTGCTGCATACTCCATTGCAGGCTATTGGCCAAGCCGTTTCCGCGCGTCCTTGAAAGGGACGCCCCATGCCTTCTTCCGCCGCCACAAGGCGAGCCGTGCCTTTCGAGTACATCACGCTCGATCGTGATGGCATCCGCTCTGGGATGCAGCGCGCCCCCACGCTCCGATCTTTCACCCTCTCGGTCGACACTGCCCGCTGGCTGGACTTGCAAGCCGGCGTTGAGCTGGCCCACGGCCACGTCCAAACGGCCGAAACCCTGTCCCGCCGGGCGGCCGAACTGCGTGAGGCCCGGCAGTGACCGCCCTCTCGGATTGCCTCACCAACCTCCATTCCGAGGCAGGTGGCGCCATCGAGTTGATCGTCGTGCGGCCGGTCGACGCCCCCGAACTGGTCGCCTACGCGCTCGCGGGCGATCAGCAGGCCGTGAGGATCTTCGAGGCGCTGTCCAATGCGTCCCGAGCCGTGGAGAACGCCCCCAAGAGGAAGCCGTTGCTGTGCGCGACGTGCCCGCGGGCCTTGCGCGGGACCGCCTTCACGTTCGGGATCGTCCTTCCGATGCGCGACGATCCGCAGAGCGGCGTTGCCTTCGGCATCTGCGTGAAGTGCGGCACCAGCGCCGAGGTATTGCAGGCGAAGGCGACCGCGGCCCTGCACAAAATTTGGCCGAACTTGGTGCCCGTCGACATCACGCACCCGGAAGGGGGCCGCGCGTGATGAGCGGACACCCCCACGACCAGGCGGCGCTCTACGACGGCCACGGCATGCCGTTGACCCCTTGCGCGCCGATGTGGAACGGGCCGGACGGCATGGTGCACGCGCGCAGCGTGTGCCACCTGCTGTTCAACGTCGACGCGCACATCTTCGATGGCACCGTGGATCGGGTATTCGCCCTCCCGGTCGGCCCCAACCCGCTCCCGATCCCGCACGTCATCCTGGTCGAATTGGTGGCAACCCTCGACGGCAACGGCGCCATCGCCCTGCACGCGGACTGTGCCGAGGCCATTGCCCTCGCCACCGACGCGGTGCTCGCCCTCGCCGGGGGGAGCCGGGCATGACTGTTTTTCAAGGTTCGTTCGCCGCCACGGATCGCACGCGCGATCCGGAGGATCAGTTCGCGGAGATCAGGCAGAAGGTGGTGGATAGCCTCCACCAGACGCTCGACAGCACGAAGCACGGCGAGTTGTTCCCAACGTTCCTAGTGGAGGCTGTTGAGAACGAGGTGTGGAAGCACCCGCGACGGCTGACGCACAACATCGTGCCGCCGATGGACGTGCGCGATTTCGTCCGCAAGCCCTACCCGGTCGGCCTCGGCACTACCGTCGAGATCATCGAAAGACTGATCGCGGGCAACGAGCGCGCCATGCTGGCTTGGAAGCGAGCGCTACCTGGTGGGGCGGTTCTGCGGTTACCCACTCCCGAGGAAGCCGCCCGCAACAGTCGCACCTACGCCGTCCGCACGGTGTCGGAAGTCCTGCGCAGTGGCGTGCATGGCGTCGAAACCCTTCCCAGCGCCTTGATGCACGCGATCGAGCTGAAAGCCTGGGAAGCGTTTGAGACCCCCATGGGGAACATCTATCGCAACACCACGATGGTGCAGTGGATTACCTCAAAGCCGCCCCAAGGCTTGGGGTCGTCTATCGACCGGGTGCGGCAGCTTCTGACCGCTACCGAGCGCGCCGAGGCTGCGTTGGTAGCTTTCGATAAGGAGATGCAGGTCGCTCCTGGTGGAGCGCACAACCTGACAGGACGCAATCAGTACACTCCCAAGGTTGCCGGAGAAGGAGAGGTCAAGCTTAACAATGTTAAGGATGACCAACCTGAATATCCAATGGGCAACACAGCTCAATACGGCATCCGTCGTCTGCGCAAAGCAGCCGAGGCTGGCGACCAGGCCGCCTCGCATCTCCTCGCTCAGGTCGTGGATGAGACCAGCAAGATGTCGGTCCATCGCGCGTGCGTTGAGATGGGGTGGAGGAAGGCTCCCGATCCTCTGCGGGTGATGCAGGCAGCTTGGACCAATGCATCGCAAGGTCAGCGGCAGACGATGCTGGCTTGGCTTAGTGAGCAGGCGACTGTCGCCGGTGGTGGCAAGGCATGATGCCCCTTACCCCAGCCGACCTGAACAAGCTCGCCGGCATTCTCGGCATGCTGGGCAGCGAACACCAAGGCGAGCGCGACGCCGCCGCTCGCCTCGCAGACCGTCTCGTACGCGGCAAAGGCTTGCAGTGGGCGGACTTGCTTGCGCCGAAGCCAACGGCCTGGACGCTACCCCCGCCCCCTTCGTGTGACGTGGAAGCCGATCTCCGCGTCTGCCGGGCCTACCCGGGCCTGCTCAATGATTGGGAGCGCGGGTTCCTCCGCGGCCTCAAGCCCGGCCGCCCGCTCAGCGTGAAGCAGCGGGGCATCCTCTCGGGAATGGCCTGCAAGGTCCGGGCGGGGTGAACGCTTCGGCTCCGTCGACCGATGACATCAAGGCTCTGCTGACCGACCGGCTGGAGGAGCTGGCCGAGACGCTGCTGGGTGCTCCGAACAAGGAGACGCGGCGGCGCAGCGAATGGCGCTGGGGCGCCAAGGGCTCGGCCGCGCTGGTCATGGCCAATCGGGACGGCAAAGCGCGGGGGGCGTTCTTCAACCATGAGAGCGGGCAGGGCGGCAGCCCAATCGACCTCGTCATGCACGCCCGCGCCTGCCAGGTGGGCGAGGCGATCGGCTGGGCGAAGAACTGGCTCGGTATCACGGAGGACGAATACAAGCCCTCGCCGGCCAGCGAGGAGACGCTGCGCGCCCGGCAGGAACAGCGGGACGTCCGCGACGCTGAGGCGGCCGAGGGTGAGGCGGCGCGCGTCGCCTATGCAAAGCGGCTGTGGGCAGAGTCCAGACCGATCACGGACACCGCCGCGGCCATCTACCTCCAGGAGACGCGACGCATTCCCAAGCCGGCTGGCGGCTGGCCTGACGTGGTACGGTTCCACCCCCGGAGCTGTGCCCTGATCCTGCTGGCCACGTCGACCACCGGCGACGTTCGCGGGGTGCAGCGGGTCTATCTGACCCGGGACGGCGCCAAGGTCGGACCGGAGGAGATCGAGCAGCGCCGGCTGCCGGCAGCCAAGCAAAGCTCCGGTGTGTTTGAGGGCGCCGCGGTGCGCCTGCCCGGCCTCGCCTCCGGGCCGCTGCAGCTCGCGGAAGGGCCGGAGACTGGACTGTCGGCGTGGGCAAGCACCGAGCACGAGACGTGGATTCTGCTGGGCGGGTTCGGGAAGGTCGAGCCGCAAATGGGCCGTCCCGTCGTGATCTGCCGCGACGATGACCGACGACACAGCCCGGCCGACAACCAGCTCCGCCGCATCGTGGCGGAGTGGCGGGCCAAGCGGGTCGACGCCAAGGTGGCGACACCCTGGCGGACCCGGCTTTTCGACAAGTCGGACCTGAACGACACCATCCAGATCCAGGGTGTGCACGGCGTGCGCCGGCGGATCGACATGGCGCTCAACCCGCAGGCCACGGCCGTCGAGCGCCAGCCGATCGCTGTGGTCCGGCGCCTGCTGGACGAGGCCACGGCCAGGTTCTTCGAGGCCGCTGCAGCCTGGGTGCCGCCGAACGACGAGGGCGAGAACAGCCCCCGCCACGTCTACCCGGACGGTGGCGAGTTTGGCTGGACCGGCGCGGACGCGGCGACGCCCCCGCCAGTCCACGCCATCAAGGTCGACGTGGGGGCGGGCAAGAGCAGGGCAGCCTACCGCTACGCGCTGAACCGGCTGCTGGCGATGCGCGCGGCAGGGGACACTCGGACCATCGCCGTTGCGGTGCCGACGCACCTGCTGGGCGATCAGCAGGCCCAGACGTTCGCCGCCATTGCCGCTGAAAGCGGATCGGACCTGACGGCTCGGGTATATCGCGGCATGGAGGCGCCGGACCCTCGCCACCCGGACTTCCTCGATGATCGCATCACTCGCGATCAGAAAACCAAAATGTGCCAAAACTTGCCCGCGGTGCAGGCGGCGCGCGAGGCTTCGGCTCCGGTGTCGAAGTCGGCGTGCCGGCAGAAGTCGACGGCTGGCATCCCCGCCCTCGGGATCGAGCCCGGCGCTTTCGTCACCTGCCCATTCTTCGGAGTGTGCGGCACACAGGAGCAGAAAGCAGCATCCGCCGACTTGTGGATTGTGCCCCACGAGCTGCTGTTCTTGGAGCGGCCGGCGGCGCTCGGGAACGTCGGCATGGTCATCGTGGACGAGTCCTGCTGGCAGGACGGCCTCGAAGGCACCAGCGGCCGCCCGATGTCCGTGGCGATTGAAGAACTAGAGAAGCACGAGCGCATCGTCACGTCGGACGGCATGGTCAGCCATCTGGACACCGACCGGCTGGCCTTCCTGCGTCGCGAACTGGTCGAGGCGCTGAAAATCCAGACGGACGGCTCCGTGCTCCGGGACGCCATGACGGCAGGCAACCTGACCGCGGCCAACGTCGCGGAAGCCTACCGCCTGGAGTACCGGCGAATGGTGGACCCCGGCCTGCATCCCCGGATGACGGAAGCCGAGCGCCGGGCCTGCGTCCGGGCGGCACAAGGCAACGCTCGGGTGCTTCGGGTGGCGCGGGTCTGGAAGGGCCTGATGGCCCTGCTGGCGGCGGACGGACCGGAGGCGTCCGGCTGGCTGACGCTCGCCACAGAGCACGACAAGGAGGACAAACCCTTTCGGGTGCTGCAGACCAAGAGCCGCCGGGCCGTGCGCGCCGGCTGGATCGCTCCGACCCTGATCCTGGACGCCACGCTGAACGTCGACCTGCTGCGCCCCCACTGGCCGCAGGTGGAGGTGACGGCCGAGCTGCTGGCGACGGCACCCCACCAGCACATCCGGCAGGTGATCGACCGGGCGTACAGCAAGTCCATGCTGGAGCCCCTGGACGATGAGGCTGCGCTGGCCAACCCCGACTTGGCCAAGCGGCGCAACCGCAACCTGCGGCGAGTCCACGCCATCATCGTCCGCGAGGCCCGCCGCTATGCCCCCTTTCGTGTGCTGGTGGTCTGCCAGAAGTCCATCAAGGAGGCGCTGCATCGCTTCGGGATGATCCCGAACAACGTCGAGCTGGCCCACCACAACGCTGTGGCCGGTCGCGACGAATGGGGTCCCCAGCTCGACAGGGAAGGCGTACGCGCCCTGATCGTGGTCGGGCGGACCATGCCGGCGGTCGGATCGGTCAACCGTCTGGCGGAGGCTCTGACAGGCGTTGCGATCAACCGACCCGAGGGCGGCTGGTACGCCAGAGGCGATGCGGTGCGCGAGATGGCCGATGGCGTCGCCGTCGCGACCGAGGCGGAGCGCCACCCGGACCCGATCGCGGAGGCCATCCGGTGGCAAATCTGCGAGGGCGAGCTGGTCCAGATCATCGGGCGGCCGCGTGGCGTCAACCGGACCAGCGAGAACCCGGTGGACATCTTGCTGATGACCGACATCGCCGTTCCGGTGCCGGTCGAGGAAACCCTGTCCTCGGCCGATTTGGAGCCGTCCACCGACGACATGATGCTCGCGGCAGGCGGCGTGGCTTTCGAGAATGGACGCCATGCCCACACCGCTTACCCGGACCTCTGGCCCTCGTGGGAGGCCGCCCGCAAGGCCCTCAACCGGGCTGGAGCAGCCGAGAGGAGTGGGACATCTCTCTCAGAATATAAGTTCTTACTAGAGGAATGTCCCACTCCTCTGACTCGGGTGGACTACCAGGTGGCCGGGCCGGGCCAGAAGCCGGCGGTAGCGTGGTGCGATCTGGGAATGCTGCCCGATCCGGGGGTCTACCTGACCGCGAAGCTCGGAACTCTGGCCTTCGTCCGGGTGGTCGTGCCGACGCCGCCGGACCCGCCGGTGCGGCCATCAGCGCAAGAGGCGGAGACTTCGCGCGTGTCGGCGGACGCTGATCCGATGCCGGCTGCAGCCGGGCGCCCTCCATCCCAGCCCAGCGCCGGAGTGGTGGTACTCTCACCGGCCGCTCTCCATGCTGCGGACCTTGGGTGGGGTCGGCACGTCTGGCTCGCGGACCACGAGATGCCGGACGAGTGGTGGCCAGGCGCTGTGCCACTTCCCGCGGCGCAGCCGGTTCATGGGCCGCCGGCATGTCCTTGGCGGTGGTCTTGAAGCGACCTTTGCCCAGCCCCCTCAGACGATCCACTGAACCAGGAGAACCACTGTGCCGCAGAAAGCGATTGCCAAGGTGACGTCTACAGTCCCGGTCGTCAGCCAGCCCGTGATGCCGTCTGACGATCTGCTCGTGGACGGAGTGCCCGCCGTCCGGATGAACGGACAGAAGGTCGAGTTGCTGGACAACGGGAACAACCCATTCCGGGATTTGGGCGGATCAAAGCGTCACGCCTTCAACGGCTCGATGCTTCGTTCCGTGATGAGCAGCATGTGGGTTCAACGGAACGGACCCGACGACGCCGACGCAGTGAAAGCCGCCGTGCAGACTGCTGCGGCCGCACTCCGGGCGTTCAAGCCAACTGATGAAATCGAGGGAATGCTGGCAGCGCAGGTGGTGGCTGCCCATCACGGCGCGATGGAGTGCTATCGGCGTGCGATGCTCCCCGACCAGCCATCGGAAGCTGCCACCAGACTTAGAAAGGATGCGGCGAATCTATCCCGCACCATGGCCGACATGCTCGGGGCGCTCGATCGGAAGCGCGGCAAGGGTCCGCAAGTGATCCGCGTCGAGCGCATGGTTGTGCAGGACGGTGGACAGGCGGTCGTCGGCAATGTCCAGGCCGGCTCCGCCGCGCTGCCGGCGCCGGCGCCCAAGGCGATCGGACACCAGGTGGAGGACATCACCCTGGACGGCGTGGCAGCGCCTTCCTTGGCGCCGGCACGGGGGAGGGGCGGGGAGAAGGCCAAAAGGCGAGGCGGGACCCCATGAAGGACGCTCCCGTGCTAGCAAATGCTAAGGTTCTCTGTGGTGCACGTGCGCGGACGGGGCAGCCGTGCAAGCGGCTACCGATGGTCAATGGGCGCTGCCGCTTCCACGGTGGGTGCAGCACCGGCCCGCGTACAGCCGAGGGGATCGAGCGCATTCGCGCAGCTCGCACCGTCCATGGAGGCTACGGGGCCGACGCGGCGAAGCTGCGCGACCTGGTGCGCGAACTCAGAGCCGGTGCGAAGCGGCTGGTCGAGATTGTTTGACCGAGGGCGGTGATGACAGGACGTGAGAAGCCATGAGTGGAACGGGCAAAGTCAGGTCGGAACGCTGGCGCGAGCGAAGGCGGGGCGGCCTGATCCCGTTGACGGTCAACGTGTCGCCGGAGCACCGCCGGGCATTGGAGCGCATGGGGCTCATCCCCGCCGGCCACGATCTGGACCGGGCGGCGATCACCTGGGCGGTGGAGCGGTTCTTGGACACAGCGCCCGCCGTCCAAGCAGTAGGCGATGCGCTCTATCGGGGCACGGCCGAACCGGCTGGAGCGACGGCGTTACCCGAAATAACCGAGGAAAACGCGGGAAATGCGTAACAGCATCACGTCGGGGTGGCTGGGTTTTTGGGAGTTGCGCGTCAAGCCGCAGGGTGACTATCGCCTGCGCCAGCACGGCAACACCCGCCACGGGCGATACTCCAAGGGGCGGATGACTTGGCGACAGATCCTCTCAGGTCCACCGGTAGACGTGCCGCTCGGGTGGCGCGTCTACCCCACCGTGCGGCGGTCTATTGCTAGCAAATGTTAAGGTGCGAGCTTCCTTTGGAGGGTTTTCGGACAGGTACGCGCGCGCGTACGCGAGGCAACGGGGCGCCCGGTAGGGGAGGGCGATTCACCCTCCCCCCGGGCTCTGTGCTGCGTACAGCAGGAACAGCGTGGCCGAGGGCATCTAAGGACCCCCATATCACCCCCATATTTCCGGCCGTTCCGCGCGCGCGTGAGGGGGTTTCGCCACAACCTGTGGCGAAACCCTACCGCCACTCCCGCGCGTGCGCGCGGGCAATGGGGCCGACCCCGAGGTTTCTGCACAAGTTGTGCAGAAACCTCTCTCGTGCGGCTAAAACCCGCGCGCGCGCGTGGAAGGAACTGAGGGAGATGGTAGGTAAGGGCGGCAGGACACGCACCACGCGACCGAAGGGCAGCGGCCCGGGGATCGGTGGCCCGGCCGGCGGCGATGGCTGGGGTGGTCCAGCCAAGGGCGGCGGCAACCGGCCGGCACAGTCCTTTGAGGCGGGCAACCAGGTGGCCAAGGCCAAGCGGCCTGACCGCGACCAGCGCCGAGCGGCGTGGGAGGCTGCGTCCGAGCGGCTTGAGGATGCGCTGTGGCATCTGGCGCAGCACGCTACCAACCAGATGACGCAGGTTCGGGCCGCCGCCCAGCTTCATGCGATCTATACCGGCCAACCCATCGCCCGGACTGTCACCGTGGAGGTCAGCAGCCTTGATGCCCTGACCGATGCCGAGCTGCGCGATGAACTGGACCGGCTTTCCCGATAAGCCCTCGCCCGCCGCGCTCCAACAACGCAAGTCACCTAATAACTAATGGAGGGATAGAGGGAGAGAGAGAATAACACAGATTACGGCAGAACTGGACTTCATAAGACCGGATGGCATATCTAAGGGTTTAATGAGGTATCCAGTAGCCAAGCGATCTTGGCGCTGTCATCGGTGAGGCTCTGAATGGGCGACGTTCAACTCCTTACTCGCGGCGAGGCGGCCCAAAAGGCTCGTATCTCCGCTTCCACCCTTGGAAAACTCATCCGGTCCGATCGCGGCCCCGTGGTGACGCGCATCGGCGGGAGAGTTTTTGTCCGTCCCGAACACCTGGCGTCATGGATCGACCGCTGCGCCGATCCCTCGACCCCCGACCCCACCACGCTGTTCCCCGCGGCCGAGGCGGACACGAACGACGCGACACCCCTCCATGAAGGATCAAGCAATGGCCGCTGAGCTTATGGGCGTGACAATTGACCGGACCATCACCGATACCAAGGGCAGGCGCCTCGGCATCCGTGAACTGGATGTGATGGAGGAACTCGACCTCTACGAGATAGCGGGGCCGAACAGCACCAACGGCCCGTGGCTTGGCACCGCCATGATGGTGTGCACCGTCCGCGCCATCAACGATGCGACGGTGCCATTCCCATCTGATGGAGAAAAGACAACTGACTGGATGCCTTGCGGGGCTGTGGCCGCGGCCGGCGGCGCCGGCTTCGTGTGTCCGCCCGTGGTCGGGGAACAGGTGCATCTGGAACCCGAACTGAACAGCGATGACAACTACACGGTCACGGCTCGGGTTTTTTCGACCCGTGCAATGCCTCCGACAAGCCCTGCAACAGGTAAGGCTGTGCAGCCGGGCGAGATTGGGGCCTTCGTGCTTGCCGAGCCGAGCGGGACAGAGATTGGTGCCTATTGGCACCTCACAGGTGGCAACATCTATACGGCTGGGGCGTGGCGACACGTCGGCACCTTGGACAGCACGGGTGACGTGGTTGCTGCCGGCATCAGCGTGCAAGGCCATGAGCACGGTGAAGTGCAGAAGGGCAGCGATACGACGGGCAAGCCCGTGCCGGGATCGGCCTCGTGATGGCCGCACAGAAAACCGCAGACCCGTGAAGCCCGTCGATGGACGCTTCTGGGCTGCCTACCGCAAGCGCCAGGCCACCGAACCGACCGGCCGGACCTCCAGCATCCGAACCGCCATCACCGAGGCCACCGAGGCGGGCAGGGCGGCCCCGACCGACGTCGAACTGGCCGCCCTGTTCGCCATCTTCGTCGAGCGAGTAAGGCACCGCCGCCTAGATCGCTTATCGAACCGGTGCATTGTGGCTGGAGATGTGTAAGCTGCTGACGTCATAAATCGTGGTAAGCGAATGCCAAAGCATGTAAAGACACTGCCTCTATTAGCCGTGAGTTTCATGGCGTTTATAGCCACGCAGCCTGCAAAAGCGAAAGTGGATCGTGAACAAGCATTTAATCTATGCACGGCACAGCCCTTATTGCAGACAGATAAACTAGAAGAAATTATCGTTGATATGAAAAGTAAACCGCACGATCCGAGACTAGATGAAAAGACCACCGAGCAAGAAGTTAACGCCATGCAGTTCTTTGAAGGAAACACCTGCGCTGACAAGCTGATGTCACATCCAGATGCCCTTGGAGCGATTGATTTACAACAATTATCCTCAAAAGAAGATTGGAATATTGCTTGGAACGCGTTCAATACAACATGTAAGAATAATCTGACCGGAAAGTGCATTTCGGACGAGGTAACGTCAGCGGCAGCCATTCGAGAAGCTAATGCTGATGCTCAAGGTCAGACACCAGCTAGTCGGGTTTGTCAGCTTGCTCTCGGCGGCAAGACTGGTTTTTTTCAATGGAAGAAATGTATGGATGCGGTTGGCGATCCGCACCCTGAAGAGCAAGTGATTAGAAGCTGCGCGTTTTCGGTCGAATGGGGCTCTCAGCTCGACGGTGCGAAGCTTGGCCGCAAGCTGGGCCAATGTTGATGCTGGTGGCGAAATCGGCGGTGGGGTGATCGCTCGGTTGTGACAGCGCGCGTGGGCACCGCGGGATGATGGTGCGGGCCCGCCCTGTCGGAGGCCGATGCCATGTCGTTGCGCCCGCAAGCCCCGCCCACGGTGCCGGAGGAGACGCGCCGCGTCGCATGTGCAG
>JAABUQ010010183.1_pt1 | contig 12393 bp, 12 predicted proteins | sample 5560001 | NCBI WGS metagenome assembly JAABUQ01 (sample SAMN10711888, study PRJNA513371) | rock metagenome | isolation source: Antarctica rocks | place: Antarctica: Victoria Land, Finger Mt nord | collected 2015-12-18
TGCTCGCCCCGTTGGGCGATGCCGTCGGTGACCTGCGCCAGCCGAATCTGCCAGGCACCACCGACGAGTACCCGAACTGGCGGCTGCCGGTTGCCGACGGGGCGGGCCGGATGATGAGCCTGGAGGACCTGCAGGCCTCGGACCACGTCCGCTCCCTGGCGGCGACGCTGCAGGGCGACGTGCGCGGCGCGGACGGTGAGGGCGGTGAGGCCGGCGAGGGCGCCTCGAGGTCGCCTGCTGTCGGGGAATCGCGGGCCGCGACACGCCGTTGAAACAGCCATGACTCCTACCCCGGCACGCGATCGACGGCGCGCTCCGGCGGCAGCGGCACCCGCGGTGCGCGGCCCCGGGCGTGCGCCTCTTCTTCGCCCGTCGGCCCCGGTCGTCCTAGCGGTAGGCTCGGCGACCGGCACCGGCTCCGCAGCAGCTGTTGATCCGACGCTGGCGGGGCAGACCTTCCACGTCGGCCAGGTCGCCCCGATGTGGGCCGGCGCTCAGGTTGCCGGCGTACTGCCCGATGGGACGCCGACTGCTGCTCCCGGCATCGGGAACAACGAGGTAGACGGTCCGGCAGAAGCCCAGGCGTCAGACGAGGCAAGGAAGGGGGCGGACACCGTCGAGGAGACCCCCGAGCAGCGCGGCGCCCGCTTCGAGCGTGACGCGCTGCCGTTCCTGGACCAGCTCTACGCGGCCGCCCTGCGCATGACGCGCAATCCGGCCGACGCCGAGGACCTGGTTCAGGAGGCGTTCGTCAAGGCGTTCGCCGCCTTCCACCAGTTCCAGGAGGGCACCAACCTCAAGGCGTGGCTCTACCGGATCCTCACCAACACGTTCATCAACAGCTACCGGCGCAAGCAGCGCCAGCCGCTGCAGAGCCCCACCGAGCAGATCGAGGACTGGCAGCTGGCGGCGGTCGAGTCGCACACCTCGTCGGGCTTGAAGAGCGCCGAGACCGTCGCGCTCGAGCACCTGCCTGACAGCGACGTGAAGGACGCGCTGCAGGCATTGCCCGAGGACTTCCGCATGGCGGTCTACCTGGCCGATGTCGAAGGCTTCTCCTACAAGGAGATCGCTGAGATCATGGGTACGCCGATCGGCACCGTGATGTCGCGGCTGCACCGCGGCCGGCGGGGGCTTCGCAAGTCGCTGGAGAGCTACGCCGCCGAGCGCGGCCTACGTGTCACGGAGTCGGGCGACATCGAGCGCCGGCCGCCCGCGGCCGCTGCTCCTACCCGTTCGGAGGCGTGAGGTGAGTTGCGGGACACCGCACGCGACTGACTGCCGGGCGGTTCTCGAGGAGGTCTACCTCTACCTCGACGGCGAGGCCGACTACGAGAAGCGTGCGCTCATCCGGGAGCATCTCGACGAGTGTGCTCCATGCCTGCGCCAGTTCGGCGTGGAGCAGGAGGTCAAGGTGCTCGTCGCCCGCTGCTGCGGGGCGGAGCGAGCGCCGGAGTCACTCCGGCTGAGCGTGCTCGCCCGACTGCGGACTGTCCGTGTCGAGTGGTCGACCACGGAGTACCGCGCCGACTGACCTGAGCCGACGGGCCTCTCGGCCGACCGGCCGGTCTAACAGCTCCTACCCCTCCTACGCGCGGGCGAGCTGCTCACGGAGCCACTGGACCGTCTCGTCCAGACCCGGCTCCAGCGGCATCCGGACCGACCAGCCGAGCTCCTGCTGGGCAGCTGAAGCGTCGAGAGCGATCGCCTTCAGCTCCCCAGGGCGTGCGGGCACCATCTCCGGCTTCGCGCCGTCGACGCCGACGATGTCGGCAACGAGTTGGTGCAGCTCGAGCACGTCGCACTGCCGGCCCGTACCAATGTTGAACCGCCGCCCGTCACCGGCGCCGGGGGCGACGGCCAGCGCGAAGGCGCTGGCCACGTCGCCGACGTAGACGTAGTCGCGGGTGGCGGTGCCGTCACCGTAGATCTTGGTGTTCTGGCCCTCGAGCATCCGGGTGCCGAAGATGGCGACCACACCGGCCTCGCCGTGTGGGTCCTGGCGCGGACCGAAGACGTTGGCGAGCGCGAGCGAGGTCCACTCCAGCCCGTAGAGCGCCTGGTAGACGCCTAGGTACAACTCGACGGCCGCCTTGCTGGCGGCGTACTGCGACTCGGGTGCCAGCGGCGCCGTCTCGTTGACCGGCAGTCTGTCGGGGTTGCCGTAGATCGAGCCGCCGCTGCTGGTGAAGACGACCTTGCGCGTGCCGGTCTGCCGCGCCGCCTCCAGCATGTTGACCGTGCCGAGCACGTTGAGCCGGATGTCGAGCAGCGGCTCGGCGACGCTGACCCTGACGTCGATCTGTGCCGCGAGGTGCGCGACGACATCGGGCCGCACCCGCTCGAACAATTGCGACAGGGCCGGGTCGGTGACGTCGAACCGCTCGAAGGAGAAGGCCGACGACTGCTGGGCCTCGGCGAGGTTCTCCATCCGCCCGCGCGAAAGATCGTCGAGCCCGACGACCTCGTGCCCATTGGCGAGCAACCGGTCGCAGACGTGGGACCCGATGAAGCCGGCAGCACCGGTGACGAGGATGCGCACGGGTTGGAAGCCTAGCCCTGGTCAGCTGCAGAGCGAAACGCTGCCGCGCTGATCAGGCGGGGACAGTGGGCCGCGGAGGTCAGGCGTTGGGGCGCTTGCCGTGGTTGGCCTTGCTCTTGGCGCGGGCGCGACGACGACGTGCTTTCTTGGCCATGACCCCAGGATGCCACGGCGACCTGCGAAGCTGAGTGACCGTCGAAACTGCATGTGTCCTCTGCTGCGCCCGGCGCGTCGGAGCGCGACACGCCGCCCCGCGACAGGCCCGGCGGCAATGCCACATGCAGTTTCGACGGGATGCGCCACAGTGCACCTGCGCTCGAGGGTCGCTGTGCCGCCGCGAGGTTCTCGGGTGGTTGGATCGGGCCATGGCGGTCGACGTGCGGGCGGAGATGGTCGCGAACGTGTGGAAGGTCGTGGCCGAGGACGGCGGGAGGGTCGCGGCCGGCGACACCGTCGTCATCCTCGAGTCGATGAAGATGGAGATCCCCGTGCTAGCTGAGCGGCCGGGGACCGTACGGCTGCGAGTGGCCGAGGGCGAGGTCGTCCAGGAGGGCGACCTGCTCGCCGTGGTCGAGTAGCGCCCAGGGCTGCAGGCATCAAGAACGTGCCGGGAGCGGCCGACGCATCACTGTGACCAGCAGCGTCGAGCCGTTCCTTCGAGCCCTTGTCGACTCGGGCGGGTCGGACCTGCACTGCAAGGTCGGGTCGCCGCCGCGCGTCCGCATCGACGGCAGCCTGCGCAAGCTGGAGACCCGCGATCTGAGCGCGACCGACACCGATGCCATGGTGCGGGAGGTGCTTCGGCCGGACCTGGTCGAGGAGTTCCAGCGCACCAATGAGGCGGACTTCGCATACTCGTTCAAAGGCGTCGGGCGGTTTCGGGTCAACGCGTTCCGGGCCCGCGGCGCGGCCGGCTTGGTCTTCCGCCGGGTGAGCGTCGGGGCGATCCCGCTCGAGGATCTCGGCCTGCCGGCCGTCATCGCCTCGCTCGCGATGGAGCCGCGGGGGCTGGTGCTGGTGACGGGGCCGACAGGGTCGGGCAAGACGACGACCCTCGCGGGGATGGTCGACCACATCAACTCCCACCGCGAGGTGCACATCATCACCATCGAGGATCCGATCGAGTGCATGCACTTCGACAAGATGGCGATGGTCAACCAGCGTGAGGTGCGGGTCGACACCACCGACTTCTCCACCGCGATGCGGGCCGCGATGCGCCAGGACCCCGACGTCATCCTGGTCGGCGAGATGCGCGACCCGGAAACGGTCAAGGCGGCGCTCGCCGCATCCGAGACCGGCCACTTCGTCATGTCGACCCTGCACACCACCGACGCGCAGGAGACCATCAACCGGGTCATCGACTTCTTCCCCCCGCACGAGCAGAAGCAGGTGCGCCTCGCCCTCGCGGGGTCGCTGCGCGGCATCATCTGCCAGCGCCTCGTTCCTCGCGCCGACGGCGAGGGCCGTTGCGTGACGATGGAGGTCCTGGTCAACACGGGTCGTGTGGCCGACGCGATCTCCGACCCCGACAAGACCTCCGGTATCGGCGCGCTGCTCGCCGAGGGCACCTATTACGGGATGCAGACCTTCGACCAGCACCTCGTGGCGCTGCTGCGCGACGGAGTCATCACCCTGGACGCGGCGATGCAGGCGTCGACCTCACCGCACGACCTCACCGTCGAGCTGCGCCGGCTCGGGCTCGTCGCGTAAGTAGCTGTCGGCGGCTCACGTGGCGCGGGCCGCCTGCCCGGTGAAGCCGAACAGCTGCCCCGCGACCCGGCGCATTTGGATCTCCTCGGATCCTTCCGTGATCCGGTACCGCCGGTGGTGGCGGTAGATGTGCTCGAACGGCTTGTGCCGGCTGTAGCCGATCCCGCCGTGCACCTGCATCGCCCGGTCCGCGGCATCGCAGACGAGCCGGTTGGCCGGTAGTTGCACATCGAGACGCGGTGACTGACGTCGAGGTGGTGGGTCGAGTCCAGTTCCCATGCGGTCCTGTGGACCAGAGTGCGCACCAGCTCTGCTTCGGTGTGCAGCTCGACCAGCGGCCACTGGATCGCCTGGCGCTCAGCGAGCGGCCGGCCGAACGTCACGCGCTCCCGCGCGTAGGCGACAGCCTCGTCGATGCAGAACTGGGCCGCCCCCACCCCGGACGCCGCCTGTCGGATCCGGTTCTCGTGCACGAAGTGCTGGGCGACGGCGAGGCCCTCGCCCTCGGCGCCGAGCATGGCGGTCTCGGGCACCCGGACGTCGTGCAGCGTCACGTCGGCGTGGTCGGTGGGCATGTTGAAGGTCCACAGGAACGCCGTGACCTCGAGCCCTGGCGTGTCCGTCGGCACCAGGAAGGCGGTGATGCCGCGCGCCGACCCGGGAGCGCCCGAGGTGCGCGCGAAGACGAGGTCGTGCGTGGCGGTGTGCATCCCGGTGTTCCACCGCTTGGTCCCGTTGATGACCCAGGTGGTGCCGTCGCGCGTCGCGGACGTTTCCATCCACGTTGCGTCGCTGCCGTGGTCGGGCTCGGTCAGCCCGAAGCCCACCCGCCGTTCCCCGGTGATGATGGCCGGTCCGAAATCGGCCTTCTGCTCGTCGGTGCCGAAGGACCAGACGAGGTGGAAGACGGGGAAGTTGCCGACGACCGACGACTCGTCCTGCAAGTCGTTGTGCAGGCCCAGTCCGCGGTGCGCCAGGTGCTCCCGGACGACGGCCATGGCGAGGTTGGTGCCGTCGCGGCCACCGACAGCGGCCGGCAGGGCGTAGCGCAGGAAGCCGGCGGCGTCGGCTCGGCGCCTCATCTCGCCGAGCAGCTCCTCCCACTCCCGGCGGGGCAGGCCACCGGCCTCGAAGTCGGTGCGCGCGTACTCCCGCCGGTGGTCAAAGAACCGGACATTGTCGTCCTGCTCCTCGAGCGGGCGGATCTCTGCGTCGATGAACGCGTCGAGGTCGCGCAACAGCCGCTGCACGTCCTCGGGCACCGTGAAGTCCACGCCCTGCCTCCTGTTCCGTGCCTGACCGCGGCAAAGCCGCTAACGAAGCGCCTGGCCTTCAGCGGCCGGCTCCACACTCCGTGCCCCGGGCGGGGGACGGTCGCGCAACTGGCCTGGGTCAGCGACGTGCAACTTGGCGACGACACTGGCCCTGACCTCCTGCATGATCTGCTCGGAGCTGAACCGGCCGGTGCGGATCCCGGTAGCGAGCTCCTCGTCGTCGGCCACGCCCAGGCCGGCCAGCCGCTGCGCATGCTCAACGGCAAGGCCTGGCCCGAGCGCGAGCTGGCGCTCGACGACGCCGAGCGCCCTGGACGACACCCGAGCGAGGTAACGCTCCTGCCCGGTCAGCTCGAGGCCGTCGAGGAACTCCCGAACCGCCTCGAGCAGCTCCCCGGCGGTGGGCCGGTCGTGCGGAAGGGTGATCTCGGCCGGAACCGGAGGCGGGGCGCAGTCGCGCAGGTCGGACAGCAGGTCCAGCAGGTCCAGCTCGACCTCGCAGACCCGGCGGCCGATCGCCGCCAGTTCCACGGAGCGCACCCCCTGTTCCAGATGCGCCCGCGCCTGCAGCAGGCACAGCGTCGCCCAGCGCAGCGTGCCAGCGACCTCCCACCAGTGCAGCTCGTCGAGGTCTGCCCGTACGCCACCCGCCGCGGCGTAGGCGTCGAGCAGCTCAGCTCTCTCGCCGACACCTGCTACCGGCAGCGCAGCACCGAACCGCCAGGACCGCACGCACAGCCAGCCGAGGTCCTCGAGTGGGTCACCGCGGTGGGCGAGTTCCCAGTCGAGCACCGCCACAAGCCCGGTCGAGCCGACCATGAGGTTGCCGAGCCGGAAGTCGCCGTGCACCACCACCTGCCCGCACTCAACCGGCCGCTGCCGCCGCAGCCAGCTCAGGCCGAGTTCCAGTGCGGGGTGCGGCTCGCCGACCTCGTCGAGGGTGCGTCGCAGCCCGACCAGCGGATCCTCGGCGGGGAGCCCAGGAACCGCGCCCGGGTCGATGTCGCGATGAAGGCGCGCAAGGGCCCGGGCGCATTGGCCGACAAGGTTGCCACGCGCCGCGGCGTACGCATCGTCGCGCAGGATGCGCCGGGCGAGCGTCTCACCCTCGACGAACGCCATCACCAGCCAGTCCGGCCCGGATGCGAGGACCTCCGTAGCTGGCACCCCCGCGGCCCGGGCGAGGCGCAGCAGCGCCGACTCCCGGTCCATCTGTCCGGACCGCGGCGACCCCAGCGGGTCGCGACGCAGGACGAGGCGCCTGCCGTCGAGCTCAAAGGCCCAGGTCTCGCGAGAAGCGCCGCCCAGCAGGCGACGCAGCCCAGCTACGTTGGTGCCCCCGAGCACCGTCGCAAGATGGGCGACATCGACGGCAACGGCGATGTCTTCGCAGCGCGGCGCACTCGCCTGCTGCGCGTCCAACGCGCTCCTTCGGACTGCTGCTGCGGTCAGTCCCCGCTCTCGTACTTGAAGGACACCTTCACGCGCGCGCGGTAGGCCTTGACCTGCCCGTCCTCGAGCTGCATGTCGAGCTCAACGATCTCGGCGACCCGCAGGTCGCGCAGGGACTTCGCCGCGGTCTCCACAGCAACAGTGGCCGCCTTCTCCCACGACTCCGTGCTGGTCCCGACGAGTTCGGTGACGCGGTACACGCTTTCGGCCACGGTGCCCTCCTGGCATTGTGATCCAAGTCATCCTGGTAAGTGGCAGCATGCCGCGATCACGCGCGTCGCACAACCCGCATGGGGAGTCCGCGGGATGGGTGTGTGCGGGCGCCCGATCCCGCGAGTGGATCGCTCTGGGCGGCGACGGACTTCTACGGCGCGGTGCTGGGCCTTCAGCCGGTGATGGGCCACGGGTTGACTGTGACGCTGGCTGTCTCTGGACCGCCCGACCGTTCAGCTCAGCCTCATGACGCAGGACACCACCGAGCCGGTCGTCACGAGCGTCTCGCTCGAGGTCGACAACGTCGACGCCTGCCTTGCGGCGGCGGCCCGACGGAGTGCTGAGGTTGTCCCACCGCCTTCTCCGGTCGCACACCACCGTTGGTGCGCCTGCCGCACGCAGGCTGCATCCGGCCGCCGCAACGGTGCCCGTCGCAGGCATCATTACCCTGGACAGCGTGAGCGTCTTGAGCATCCCGTCGGTTGGTGCGAGCGCGACGGTCGAGCACACGGTCGAGGTGGCTGACACAGCCCTGGCCCTGGGCAGCGGCGACGTGCCCGTGCTCGGGACGCCCCGCGTGCTCGCGCTCCTAGAGCAGGCCACGGTCGATGCTGTTGCCCACTCACTGCCCGCAGAGAGCACCACAGTGGGTGCCCGGGTGGAGATCGAGCACCTGCTGCCCAGTGCAGTCGGCGACCGGGTCGTGGCGTCGGCGACGCTCGCCGATGTGCAGGGGCGACGGCTAACCTTCGAGGTGCGCCTCACCGAGCGGGGCCGGTTGCTAGCAAGCGGGAGCATCGTGCGCGTGGTGGCGGAGCGCCGCCGCTTCGGTGCGTAGGTGGCGGGGCACAGCGGGTCCGCCGCAGCGCTGCGTGCTGCCGCTCTTGAGCGGCGTGCGTGCGGCGCGTACTGGACCTTCTCGGCAGACGTGAGCCTCGGCAGTCCGGGTATTTCACTGGTGTGACAAGCAGGCGCCAGGTGCGCTTACGCGGGCTGGTGCGTGACGTGGCGAGGACACTGCGCGGCCACGACATCCCGCTATACGCAGCAGGCTTGTCGTTCTACTCCGCAGTGGCGCTGGTCCCTCTGCTGCTGTTGGCCGTCGGGGTGGCGGCCCTGGTCCTCGGCGACGCGACAGTGCTGCGGCTGGGCAACCATCTGGCCGACGCGGTGCCGGCCCGGCACGGGTTCGCCGACAGCATCCGGCATCTCGCCGCCAACGCAAGTGGCGGTGGGGTTGCCGCCATCGTCGGGTCCGTGCTCATCGCCTCGTTGTACGGCGAGGGGCTGGTGCGCGCGCTGGACCGGCTCTCCCGGCACGGGGGGCGGTCGAACCGCGGGTTGCGCGGTCGGCTGATGTCCCCCCTGCTCATCCTGCTGTTCGCGGTGGTGCTGGCAATCGCGCTGATGCTCTCGGCACAGCTGCCCCGCCCCGGCGGTGACAGCTGGGGGTCGACCGTGCTCGCCGTCTATCTCAGCTTCCTCACCGGCTGGGTGGCGGCGACCGCGATGCTGGTGCTCGTCTACCGGGCGTTCTCCGCTGAGCGCCCCAGCCTGCGGGCGCTGCTCTGGGGGTCGGCCGCCACAGGGTCGTGGCTGTCGGGCCAGACCCTCGGCTTCGTCTACGTGATCTCGCTGCCGCTGCAGCTGGGCAAGCCGTTCGGCGGCTCCGATGCCGTCGGGACCGTTGCGGTGGTCGGCTTCTGGCTGTACTTCAGCCACCTGGTGATGCTGGTCGGCTACCTGCTGGTGCTGCGCCTCGATGCGCGCCGGGGCCGCCCGCTGGGGCCGGTCGTCAAGGCCAGCGATGTCGCTGCCCCCCTGCCGCAGGCCGCGCCGGTCGGCTGACTCGCCCCGGTCGTGCGATGTTCACCTGCCGGTCATCGACCCGGCCCCGGGCGGCTGATGAGGTCAGTCCCATGAGACCCACCTGGGCCCGCGCGTCGCGCGCCCGCACCGTCATCCTGGCCGCCTCTGCAGCGGCCGTCACCGCCACCACCGTCGTGGCCATTCCCGCGTTCGGCCAGGACACCTCGAGTACCGCGAGCGGCGGGAGCGGCGCCGCGACCGCCGGCTACCACCCACCGAAGATCAAGCACGTCTGGACCATCGTGCTCGAGAACAAGTCCTACGAGGCGTCGTTCACCGGCCTGAACAACAACTCCTACCTGTGGAAGACTCTGCCGACCTACGGGGTGCTGCAGCGGCAGTACTACGGGACGAGCCACTACAGCCAGGGCAACTACCTGTCCATGGTGAGCGGTCAGGCCACATCCCCGGGTCCGCAGAACGACTGCCCCCTGTACAACGAGACCGGTCCCGTCCAGCGCGTTGCCGACGGCCAGTACAAGATCCTGAACAACACCAAGAAGCCGGACGGCAGCTACAACGCCGGCTCGAAAGAGCCGGGCTGCGTCTTCCCGCGTGAGGTGCAGACGTTGTTCAACCAGTTCGACGCTGCCGGGGTCAGCTACAAGGGCTACATGCAGGACCTGGGCAACGACCCCTCCCGGGAGGCGACGACCTGTGGCAACCCGCACAGCGCCACGCCGGGGCCGGCGGTCGACGACCCCGGCGGTGCCGAGGGCCCGTACGCAACTCCCGGCTCGACGAAGTACTCCACGAAGGACGACCAGTACGTGGCCAAGCACAACCCGTTCCCGTGGTTCCACAGCCTGCTCGACAACAAGGACTGCACCCAGCACGTGGTGCCGCTGGCGAAGAACCTGCTCAGCGACCTGAAGTCGGCCAAGACCACTCCGGCCTACTCGTTCATCACGCCGAACAACTGCAGCGACGCCCATGACGCAACCTGCGTGGGTGACAACCTGTCGGGCGGCTCCAACGCCCTGACCGGCGTGAAGAAGCCGCCAACCGACCACCAGGGCGGACTGAAGGCAGCCGACACCTTCCTGCAGCAGGTCATCCCGGCGATCATGGCGTCGCCTGCGTACCAGGAGGGCGGCCTGATCGACATCACCTTCGACGAAGGGTTCCCGCCGTACAAGCAGTACGGCAACTCCATCGCCGACAAGGCCTACAAGCCTGACGCCACACTCGGCACCTCCACCGGGTCCACCAACACTCAGCTGCCGAGCGGCACGCCGGTGCAGAACTCGGCCAACACCGCGCAGTCGGTCGTGGCGTGCTGCAACGAGCTGCACGGGCCCAACACCACCCAGCCGGGCTTCCAGGCGTTCAACCAGGACACCACTCCCGGAGGCGGGGTGGTGGGCGGCGTGCTCATCAGTCCGTTCATCACTCCCGGGTCGGTCACCGACCAGCCGTACAACCACTTCAGCTACCTGCGCTCGATGGAGGACCTGTTCGGCATCACCCGCGGAGGCACCGACGGCAAGGGCCACCTCGGCTACGCCGCCGCCGACGGACTGCGCCCGTTCGGGCCGGACGTCTACAACAACCGGCGCGCCCAGGTCATCGGGCCGCTCGCCTCGGGCACCGGGGGGGTCTACGCTGCGCAGGCCAGCCTGTCGGATCGCGACCAGGCGGTTTCCTTCGAACCGATCAACGGGACTCCGTGATCGCAGTAGCTGTTGCGCGAGGCCGGGGTGGTCCACGACGCCACCCCGGCCTCCGGGCATTCTTGATCCGGGCGGGGCTGGGGGTGCTGCCGGTGCTCGTCCTCGCCGGGTGCGGCGGCACCGGCACGACGAAGCCGGCCGTTCCCGCTGCGGGGCAGTACCCGGTCGCAACCGCACCGCCTCAGGTCCTGGCCATCCCGGTCGTCTCGGACGGCCACTACCAGCTGGTGGCGGCGGGGCAGCCGGTCGTGGTCCGGCGGGCAGGGGCGGTCGCGCTTGTCGAGGCCGCGGGGCCCGAGCTCAACCCCGTCGCGGTGGCTGCCGGCCAGGCACCGGTGCAGCACGCCCCCGGGACGCTCACCGTCACGGTGCGCCCGCGAAGCGGCCGCCTCGACGTGCAGGCGGCAGGCTTCCTCGCGCTGGACGGGGCGAAGAACAGGATCGCCCTGCGGGCCGACCGCGCGGCGGTGTCGGCCGACCCTCAGCACCCCGCGACGATGCACCTGAGGGCGGTCTTCCCCGCCGGGCACACCACCTTGACCTGGCAGCCGGCGGGCAAGCCGCTGGTGACCTGGGACTTCGTGGTCGAGCTGGACTGACGCCGTGCGCGTTCAGGCCAGATTCGACGAGCGGGGGTAGGCCACCGAAGGGTCGAGCAGCACGTTGACGCAGTACGGCAGCGACGCGTCGCGGGACTGCTCGAACGCCCGGAGCAGGGCGGGTTCGAGCTCGGCGGCGTCGCTGACGGTCTCGCCCGCCCCGCCGAGCGCGGTGACGACCTTGTCGTAGCCCAGTCCCGGCTGCAGTTCGGCGGCCACGTCGTAGCCGTACAGCAACTGCATCGGGTGCTTCTCCAGCCCCCAGATGCCGTTGTTGCCGACGACGATGACGGCGGGGAGCTTGTGCCGCACCAGGGTGTCGACGTCCATCAGGGAGAAGCCGGCCGCACCGTCGCCCAGCATCAGCGCCACCTGCGCATCGGGCCGGGCCACTCGCGCGGCCATCGTATAGCCGAGGCCGGTGCCGAGGCAGCCGTAGGGGCCCGGGTCGAGCCAGCACCCTGGGCGGTGGGAGTCGACGAGGCGCCCGGCATAGGAGACGAAGTCGCCGCCGTCGCCGATCACCACGGCGTCGGGGTCGAGCACCTGCCGCAGTGCGCCGTACACCCGCGCCGGGTGGATGGTCCCGTCGGCGCCTTTGCTCGCCAGCTCGGCCTCGACCTTCTGGGTGGCCCCGACGGCAAGGTCGGCGAGGTGCTCGACCCACGCCTTCGTCTCGGGCCGGCGTGGGAGCCGGTCGAGGATGCCGGCGAGAACGATCGACAGGTCGCCGGACGCCGACGCTGCCAGCGGGGCGTGCCGGGCGATGCCGTGCCGGGCGTCGGCCAGGTGCACCACGCGGGCGGGAGCAGCACCGTCGGCACCGGCAGCACCGCCGAACACGCCGAAGCCGAGGCGGAAGTCCAGCGGCGTGCCGACGACGACGACGAGGTCCGCGGCCTTGAAGGCGGCGCCACGCACCCGCGTGGCGTTCAACGGTGACCTAGGTGCGACGACGCCGCGCCCCATGCCGTTCATCACCACCGGGATGCCGAGCTCCTCCACGAGGTGCCGGGCCGCGTGCTCGGCGCCGTCGGCCCACACGTCGGAGCCGAGCACGA
>JAABUQ010010184.1_pt1 | contig 12392 bp, 10 predicted proteins | sample 5560001 | NCBI WGS metagenome assembly JAABUQ01 (sample SAMN10711888, study PRJNA513371) | rock metagenome | isolation source: Antarctica rocks | place: Antarctica: Victoria Land, Finger Mt nord | collected 2015-12-18
TGGCGCGCCAGCAGGGGCGGGGGCTGGCGGACGTGGCGGCGGAGGCGGGCGCGTCGGCGCTGGCGGGGACGAGCCTGAAGGCGGCGCTGGACCTGGATTGGGACGACCCGGCGGCGCGCGCGGAGGCGCTGGGGGTGGTGCTGGCCGCGTTAGCCGCCATCGAGGCGGAGGTCGCGGCGCAGCCGGAGGGGCCGGCGCGGACGGCGGCGGGCCTGGCCGTGGCCGTGGCGCGGCAGGTCGAAACCCAGGACGTGGAGGCGCGTCCCGACGGGACGGCGGCGCTGCGCCGGGGCGTGGCCCCGGACCGGCGCATCAGCGTGGAGGACCCCGACATGCGGCACGGGCGCAAGAGCCGCGCGCGGTTGATCGACGGCTACAAGCGGCACGTGCTGCGCGACCTGGACCAGGAGGTGGTGCGCGCGGTGGGGCTGACGCGGGCCAACGCGCCCGAGGCGGACGTCACCGACGCCATCGCGGCCGACCTGGCGGCCCAGGGGGCGACGCTGGCCGAGTTGCACATCGACCGCGCCTACCTGAGCAGCGCGCTGGTGCGCGCGCGCCCCCCGGAACTGGCCATCTACTGCAAGGCCTGGCCGGTGCGGCCGGGGCCGGGCGACCACGTCGCCAAGACGGCCTTCCACCTGGACTGGGACCGCGGCGTGCTGACCTGCCCCCACGGGGAGGAGATGCCCTTTGTGCCCGGCGGCATCGTCCATTTCCCCGCGGCGACCTGCCGGGCCTGCCCGCTGCGCGACCGCTGCACCGCGAGCCCGCGCGGGCGCAGCGTCTCGATCCACCCCGACGAGCGGCTGCTGGAGGAGCTGCGGGAGCGCCAGCACACGGCGGCGGGCCGCGCGGCGCTGCGCGAACGCGTGCAGGCGGAGCACAGCCTCGCCCACATCGGGGTCTGGCAAGGCGACCGCGCCCGCTATCGCGGCCAGCGCAAGAACCTCTTCGACACGCGCCGCATGGCCGTGGTCGAGAACCTGCATATCCTCCAACGCCTCCCCACTGCGGCCGACTTCCCCCGCGCCGCCTGATTTTTAGGGGGATGATTACTTGAATGGCGCTCTAGGGCTGTAGGGCAGGGCAGACGTGCGGCACGACGCAACGATGAGGGGGACGCGCCTCTGCTCAACCTACCTGTTGATCAAATGCCATGGGACACGCGTCGAGCCCTGCGGGTGCAAACACGTAGCGCGGGTCAGTAGTGTCGGCAGCCTCGATGATCATGTAGGCGATGCGCTGGCCGCATGCGCGGCATCGTACGTCTGCGGTTGCTGTCGTTAGCGCCATAATACGATGCCCGCTCACGGTCGCGCCCTCGATAATAGCATCGAGGGAAAAGGGTGTGTCCACCACGTTGAGAGAATCCTCGTTATGCAGCCGGCTCCTGTCGTTTACCACAGCCTCTTCTTTCAACACGCGTACTAACATCTCCTCCAACGGGGGCGCTTCTACCGCTCCCATCGCTGGCACAAGTACTCCGGTCGCCATTTGTGCAGGGTTTCTGCGTGCCAGCGGCGCGCATGTGTTGCAGAGATAGTGTGCATCAACCCTCTCGAACAGCCAGTCGCGTGCGACGCGCCACCACGTTCGCGGAGCACGGCCATGGTACAACCACACGAACGGGAAACGCGGCGCAAGGCGTAGGTAAACCGGGGAGAGTGTTTCCCGATCGGGTGCCGCTCGGCAGCAGCAGCATTGCGGAACAATGGGATCGGGCGCGCGGGGGTCGTCGGCGCCAATATGCCGTGTCACGGCTCTACCCGACAATCCGCAATGCGCTACTTCGCGCGCCCCCGGCATGTACCGGCGTTACGTCGAAGCGTGGAGGCAGCGCCTGCAGTTCTCCCGCACGAGCTACAGGGACGACGAGCGTCCCGTCCGCCACGGCCCGGTCGAACGCGGCGACGACGCGCGGATCGTACTGCGCTCCCGCGCCCTCCCGCACGCGCCGGATCGCCTCCGTCGTGAGCAGCGCGGGGCGGTACGTGCGCGAACTAGTCATGGCGTCGAACGAGTCGGCCACGGCCAGAATCGCTGCGTCCGCAGGGATCGCGTCGCCAGCGAGCCCGTCGGGGTAGCCACAGCCGTCCCACCGCTCGTGGTGATGGCGCACTGCGGGCAGGATCTCCTGGAGGAAGGGTAGTCCCCGCAGGATACGCTCCCCGATCTCAGGGTGCTGCTTGATGACGGCGAACTCCTCAGCACTGAGTTGGCCCGGCTTGAGCAGGATGGCGTCGGGGACGCCGATCTTGCCCACGTCGTGCAGGACCCCAGCCTGACGGATACGCGCCACGTCAGTATCGGGTAGGTCGAGCGCGGCGGCGATGGCCGCAGCGTAGGCGGCCACGCGCCCCGAGTGCCCGCGCGTGTAGGCGTCCTTCGCGTCTACGGTGGAGGCGAGCGCCTCCACCGTGGCCAGGTTGGCGTCGTCAAGCCGCTCGGCGAGGGCCACGGGATCGTGCGGCAGCGCCCCCGCTTCGGCCTGGCGCACGCGGTCCTTGCCGGCACGCTTGGCCGCGTACGACGCGTTGTCGGCCGCGCCGATCAGATCCTCGCGTGTCGTGGCATGCCCAGGCATGACGGCGACGCCGATGGAGGCCGTGACGCGGATCGCGCGCGCTCCGTGGGCCACAGTCAGGCGCGCTAGTTCGCCCCGGATGCGCTCGGCCGTGTCGAGCGCATCGCCTAAATCGGTCTCGGGCAAGATCAGCACGAACTCGTCGCCGCCGTAACGGGCCGCCACGTCGGCCTGGCGCGTCTGTCCGCGCAGACAGCGCGCCACGGCGAGGAGGGTCACGTCGCCAGCCTGGTGGCCATGCGCGTTGTTGACCGCGCCGAAGCCATCGAGGTCGATCATGACCACGGCGAGAGAGTGGCCACCGCGCCGCGCCCGCGCCACCTCCTCCTCCAACCGCGTCTGGAAGGCGCGGTGGTTCAGCAATTCGGTCAGGCTATCCTCCGAGGCCGCCGCCAACGCGCGCGCGTGGTGCTGCGCATTGTCGAGCGCCGTCGCCGCATGCGCCGCCAGGATGGTGAGCGCGTCACGGTCGCCCGCCTGGAGGGCCTGTGCCATCCCGCCGAGCCGGAGCATACCCACGACACCGACTCCGTCCTGTTCGATGGGCACGAGCCCACTACGCCCCTCTGCGGCGACGTCCTCCACGATCCCTACCCCGGCCTTCGGGAACGGCAGCCGCGTTGGCCCCGGCACGGTCGCGTCGCCCGCATCGTCGGGGTCGAGCACCAGGCGTTCGAGCAGGGCCGGGGCGTCGGGATCACGCAGGTAGGCCGCCACCGCTGACGCCCCAGTGACCGCGCGCGCGCCTGCGGCGACGTGGGCCAGGATATCGGCCGCGCTCTGCCGGGGGCACAGGCGCTGCGCGGACGCCAGGACCGCCTCTATCTGTACGCCGCGCCGCCGCAGCGCCTCGGCGCGCTCTTCGGCCTCGCCAATGGCGCGGAGCGCGCCCCGGATACCGAGGACTGGGACGATGAGGAGAACCGGGAGGGGTGGCCAGTAGAGCCACAAGGAGGCAACGACGATGCCGGTGACGCCGGTCGCCAGTTCGGGTAGTGCGGCGCGCCGATAGCGGCGCCACCACACGCGCCAGGGCGGCTGACGATCAAGCAAGCTGAAGAGGGCAACGACCATGCCAGTTTCCAGGATATACCACACGCTCACGAGGGCTAGGAGCAGCGGCCATGTGGTGGGCAGACGTGCGGGAGCCAGGGCTGCGGCCGGCGCGTCCATTGACGTGAATAAAGTGCTCGTGAGGCCCGCCGCAAGTACAATGTGCGCGACATTGAACGTGCGCTGATAAATCTTGAATTTGTGCTCTAGTGCTTGCCCGCTGACAGTTGCCGCGAGAGTGAGGGTGACGACCACGGGCGTCGGCAGGAGTAGCAGAGCGGTCACGAAGGCGGTCGACGACAGTCCTTGCCAAAGGTCCCGGCTGATGCGCAGTTGCAACCGTTCGCCTAGGAAGGCGCCAAGTCCACAGAGCAACGCGGGTGCTAGGAGGGGTAGCGGGTCCGCGAGCGTGCGCAGGGCAAAGAGTTGGGCAAGTGTGAAGGCGGAGCCGACGAGTGCCATACCCCAGAGGTACCAGCGCACGGGACAGGGCAACTCCCGCATTAGGGTGGTCTCTCTTTCATTTGATCAATCGCGGGAGACATGCATCGCCCCATGTGACTATCGGCCAGCACGGACGAGCGTCATATGGTATGAACGGGGGAGCCCAGCGAGACAAGGGTGCCAATGGGACCAATGGGGCGGCCTATTGGTCCTACAGGGATTGGACCAAATGGGCTATTTGTAGTACGCTATTTCCAGCGGCCATATGAGCACCGCATAACGACGGGCGACGGGAGAATAATCGGATGGCTAATCAGGGACGGCGAAAACTGGTTTGCGCGATCGTGGTAGCGGTAGCCGTACTAGGAGGCGGGGTAACCGTGAGCGCGGCAACGGGGCACCCACTGTCGGCTTCTAACTGGGGCAACAGCGTTCAGCCGGCGGCCTCTAATTGGGGCAACAGTGTCCATATCGAGGCAGCCTCCAATTGGGGCAACAGCGTCCAGCCGGCGGCCTCCAACTGGGGCAACTAGGCACAAAGAATTAGCTTGGGGGCCAGGGTGTAGTCCTATCTATACCCTGGCCCTTCTATACCCTGGCCCTATCACCTTCGGGCGTACGGCCAAGATACGTGCTGCGTGCGATCAGGACCTGTAATATAGGTGGTTGCCGGCACACAGATGGCCTTGTACACCGCCAATCGCCGTCACGTCGACAACACGCGCCTGACCACCTCGGCGACGCGCCTCGTCGCCCTGAGCGATATCATCCCCGTTTCGCTCCCCTCTCCTTCGGCGCCAGCAACGTGTACACCCTCGGGGATGTCCTGTAGACCGTCGGCATCGCCGCGCTTATCTATCAGGCCACGCATCGCCCCCGATCTCACCTCAGCCGGTCTCACCTCAGATAGTCAAACAGGCTATGGCAACGGACGAAAGGACGACATATATCTAGAGTGCTCGTCATAAAAAACATGGCCGCATCTGTGACAGGACCGCGAAAGTGGTTGATAAAAGACAATTCCTATGCGTCTGAACTGGCCCCCCTCCACATACCGCTTGATCTTCAGGCTCTACGGCGCGGCCTTGTTGCTGGTCACCGTAGTTCTCGTTTCGTTCAGCCTCGCCAGTTACCGTAGCTCGGTAGCCCCATTGACCCTCGCGGTCGTATTCATGGCACTGGTGGCGGGTGAGCACATCAAATTCGGCATTGCGGGCCTCGTATACACGTTAGCTGTGCCTCCACAGATCGCTGCCTGCTTGTTGCTACCACCACCCGACGCACTCATCCTTTCCTTTGCATCAATCCTTATCTTGGAACTTATAAGCCGACGAGCTTGGGACAAAAAAGTCTTCAACATTGCGCATACTTGCGTTAATGTAGGGGTAGGCAACCTCGTGTTTGCATATTTAGCCCCCATTGGACCGGGAGCGAGCCCCCTCACTGCCCTCACCCATCCCCTCGCCACTCTGCTGCTCATCTCCACGTTTCTCCTCTGCGATACTCCCCTGGTACAAATTGGACTGTGGTGTATACACGCAGGCAAACATCGCATCACTATTCATACGCTATGGGAGGGTATCCTTCCCGAACTCGCTGCCATTCCCATTGGGCTTCTTACAGCCATCATGTACCAACTTGCCCCCCCTGCAGCGCTGCTCCTAGTTGTTCCCCTTATTCTTTTGATAGCTGCGTTCAGTACTGCTGATCGCTACGTGCAAGAACAAAAAGCGCGCGTCGCAGCCGACGCGCGAGCCGAAGAGCAGGGGCTCCGAGCCGCGCTTCTCGAGGAAGTCGCTCACTTCGGCCATGCGGTGAGCTTAAAGGATTCCACAGCGTTGCTCGACGCCATCACAAAAGCTGTCGCGGTCGTTTCCGGAGCCACGAGCGTCGAGGTGCAGGTTGCGGCTCACGCGGGAGTGCCCGCAACGCGCGCGTCGATCTGTACTATGGTTGGGCTGGACATGGAGCGCGTTATCTTGCCGGAACTGCATGAATTGACGGATGGCGAATGTGGTACTGTCGGCACTATCACGCTTCGGGGACGGCCACAAGAAAGCAATTCCACCCGCGACGCCGTTCTCACTATCTTACTAGGACAAGCGACACTAGCTCTCGCCAACGAAGCCTTGCATCAGGATGCCATGCATCGCGCGACAACCGACGTGCTGACAGGACTTCACAATCGCGCTGGGGGCCTCACTCATATAAATCGCCTGATCGCACAGACCCGGCGGTCAGGCACGGCGCTGTCGTTGATTCAGATAGACCTGGACGGGTTCAAAGGTATAAATGACACTTGGGGACATGGAGCAGGAGATGCAGCACTCATTGCCGTTGCGACCGCGTTGCGCGCGACGAGCCGCGCAAGTGACACACCAATTCGCCTTGGCGGTGATGAGTTCCTAATTGTCCTCGCTGATACAGATTTGACCGATGGCCACGAGGTAGCCGCTCGGTTGTGCATGACCCTCAATCCATTACGATTCGACTATATGGATCGTACGCTTACAGTGGGAGCCAGTGTCGGTATCGTCACTTGGGAGGTAGCCATGCGTGACGACGACTTGCTGCGCGCGGCCGACGAGGCTGCCTACGCTGCGAAGAAGCAAGGCAAGGGTTGCGTCGCCACGATCAAGGACGCCCATGCCCTAGTTAACGTGGGTGTTCCCCCTCGCGACGTTCAACCCCTTGCAAGCGTATATCCCTAACATGTAGCGTCGCGCGATACTTGTCGTGAGATACTATTTCCCCGACCCGTCAACGCGCGTGCGCCAAGCCCATTCGATCTCGGTAAGATCCGTGGCGGGAACTTCTGACCGGCGCGCGGAGGCTTGGGACCTGAGTACTTTCGGAGTTTGGCCTCTAAGTAGAGTAGCGATACGCTCCCAAGAAAGGTAGAGCAAGGAGCGCAGCAATAATGACGCCGCAACGCGTGCATGTCGTGTCTCAATCGTATGCTGCGCCGTGACTTCGCTAATAGGCAGCTTGTAATGCGCCGCCGCTTCCTCAAGGAGCAACTGCGCGCGGCGTTGCGTTTCGGCATAAGCTATCGCAGTCGCGGTCCCCGTCATCTCGCTATTCTTTTCCAATAGGGCTATCCAATCAGCCCTAACAATAGCGATGTCGGAGGGTGTGAGTTCCGCCATGTGCATTGAAAAGCGGCCCATGAGCGCGCCCACGTCTACGTGCAGGAGTGTCGCTATTTCGCCCATGCCGAGCCCCCAAGCCTGCCGCAAGAGTAACACGACGGCTGTTCGGGCGCGGGTGTCTGGAAATAGTCGGGCGGATGCGGCCTCGACGAGCGCATTAGTCGCGGAAGCCACATCGCCGGCCGGGATTCCTCCCCCCCCAGCGGCAGTGTACAGATCGGTCATGAGCCGAGTACGCAGTGCTATACGTCGGCGCTGCAACGTCGCAATCTCCTCCTCACACGTCACATATGCCTGCCGTGAGACCTCCCAATCGCTGAGGGCCGCATCTTGAGTTTGAACAGGTAGAGCAGACGCACGGATGTTAGAGGCGCGTGCGTGACATCGTTGCGTAGGTGAGGGAGGCGTCATGGATGCGAGGAGAGGCGCGAGCGGGGGGAAGGCGGTCAAGAGCGCCTCGACATCACATCCACGGCCATACCTTGGCGCAGGTCCTTCAATGGGCAGATGGATCTTAAAGGCGACTGAAACGTGGCGGATGATCGCTTGAACCGAACTAGGCGAAATGCCAAATAGCTGGGCCAAGGCCTCCCCCCCGACGCGCCTGTGACGATGGAGAAGGGCTAGGAGCACTTCGTCGTGTGTAGAGAGAGGCCATGACCGTCCACGAGTTGACGTCCGCCGAAGGGGAAGGGTGTTTACCAGAGTGTCGATCTCGTCAGGACCCCGGCTCGTGAGATCGTGTACTAGCTTCGGGTGAGCGCGAAGCGCCGCATACCGCAATTGCCCCGCCGTCACTGCGCACTCGTCCCCTGGTTGTGTGATGTCAGCGACCGACGAGAGCATACGCGTTAGTAGGAGCGGCGGCATACAACTTAGCCTCATCGAGTGTCATCAATGTCCCTTCACGCCATGGCGCATCGAAACCGTCAAGCCCAAGACTCTGGCGCGCCACTTCGACACGGGCTTCGTACGTCGCTTCTCGACTAGCCGCGCGTGGAATGTTGAGTTGTGCCCGTAGCGTTGCGGCCACCCCCCATAGTCGCACGGCCCGAGCGGCGTCTTTGTCCACAACCACGATACCGAGCCCCTCAATGCAACTCACAATGCTCACTTGTGAACTGATGGAATTAGCTACCGCGAGGGCGGCATGATATGTGTCGTGCGCACGGTCGTAGGAGCCTTGTAAACAGAGCACATGGGCTAGGCAGTCGAGTGTTTCAGTTAGCAGTAGAGACGTGCCGAGTAACCGCCCGATAGCGACAGCACGATCACAAAGGGTAACTGAACTGTCCCTGTTACCCGTTAAAGCAGCAAGGTGACCTAACCCGGCCAAAGCTTGGATCATTGCACGCTTGTAATCATGCGCCTCGGCGATGGCCAGACCTTTCTCAAATTCGTCCGCGGCTCGCTGATACTCGCCGAGCTCGAGGCTGACAAGTCCAAGGTCGCCGAGCGTCAAACAGATGTCGGAAGCGTCATTGAGCGCGCGGCTGATAGCAAGGCTTTCTTCCAATTCTCGTCGCGCTTGCTCGTAGGAGCCTTGGTAGCGCGCCACATTCCCAATGTTCGCAATCGCTGACGAAAGCGTCCGTGGGGCATCCAACGTGCGACTCTGCGCTATGCTGCGCGTATAGAGTTCCCACGATCGATCGTAGTCACTCCGACCCATTGCAATACTACCAAGGTTGCACAACACGGTCGCTAAACCACGTCCATCTCCAAGGGTTTGATATGCAACAAGGGCCTGTTCGAGATAATCGCTCGCGTGATCGTACTCATCGACCGAGCATGCTAGACCTCCCGCACCGTTGAGCGCCCGCGCGCGAAACTTGTCGTTCCCTACCTCTGAGGTGAGTGCCAGCAGCCTGTCCAGGATCGTGCGTCCTTCGGCCACATGCCCGCGGAGCAGCCAGAACTTGTAGAGTGCGCCCGCGAGTTGGATCGCTTGCGCGAGCGCATCCGTTTCCTCAAACCAGCGCAACGCGGCGCGCAGGTTATCGTGCTCCCGCTCTAGCCGCTCTAACCACACCTGCTGTTCCGCACTACTAAGATAAGGGACTGCTTCCTCGGCCAGTTCCGCGTAGTACTGCGCGTGCCGATCCGCGACTCTTATGCGTTCCTCACTGACGGCAAGGAGCGCATACCCATACTCGTGTATGATCTCCAACAATATCAACCGGGTCGAACCGTTGTATTCAACCCGATGCACCAAACTTTTGTCAACGAGCGCGCCCAATCCCTCCAAGGTGTCGATAGGGCGTTGGCCCACCTGGGTACAGATTGCTTCCGCTGCGTCCATCGTACACCCACCGACGAAGACGGTGAGTTGGCGAAACAGCGACTTCTGGAAGTCGTCGAGCAGGTCATAACTCCAGTCGATCGCCCCGCGCATCGTCTGATGACGCGAGGGCGCATCGACCGTCCCGTTGCCCAGGAATGGTAATCGCTCGTCCAATCGGGCAAGGATAGCTGTGGGGGATAACAGTTTGACCTTCTTTGCCGCCAACTCGATAGCTAGAGGCAGTCCATCAAGTCGAGCGCAAATCTGCGCGACGGCGTGCGCATTGTCACCCGTCAACTCAAAATCGTGCCTGACCGCCCGCGCGCGCTCAATGAAGAGCCGGACAGACGCATAGCTCTCGATCTCTGTCCATTCCGTGCAGACTGCTAAGGGAGGCAGTTCCAGCGGATGCACCGGAAGCTCTTGCTCCCCCTGCACACACAGGGGCTCACGGCTCGTTGCCAGCACCTTCACGTCTGGGCATCCCGCGAGCAGGTCGGCCACCAGAGGCGCGGACGATAGGATGTGCTCGTAGTTGTCGAGGACCAACAGCAGATGCTGGTCACGCAAATAGTCCACTAAGACATCGCGTGCCGGTCGCTGTCCCCTCTCATCAAGCCCGAGCTGGCCCGCGATCGTCGACGCGACGAGCGACGCGTCACATAGCGCGCCCAAGCCGACGAAGACAACGCCGTTCATGAAATCAGCGCCCATCTCCTCCGCGATGCGTATCCCCAGGCGCGTCTTACCTACCCCACCCGGACCAACGAGTGTTAGCAGGCGCTTGCTCGGGCGGCGCAAGATTGCCGCGCAGGCACAGACATCGGCCTCGCGACCGATCAGCGCGTTCAGCTCAGCCGGCAACCCGCGTATAAGCGCGCGCGCACGGGCCTCAAACAAATTAATGGAGTTGTCCCCGCACGCTGCAGCCTCGAACGCAGCGCGCTCCATAGCATCGAGATGCAAAGCCGACGCCAGTAACTGGACCGTGTCCGGATGCGGCTGGCGCACCGACCCGCGCTCCAGATCACCTATCGTACGCGCGCCTAGGCCCGCGCCAGCGGCAAGCTTCTCCTGCGTCAACTTTCTGGACTGTCGATAGTCCCTCAGCAACTTCCCGAAACCGACTACCTCGCCTATGTCCATCTCTCGTGCCTGCCTAACTATGGACTGCTTCAGGGGTGCAACAACGTAGATATACGACTGCTCTATTGTTCTATGGTAGCGGAATTAACCGCTACTGCGCCCCCTGATTTGCGGCTTTCGTTCCCTGCCGACGGAACTGCCGATTTTTCTGCCAGCTATTCCGCCAGCCATTCTGCCGATTTTGGCTTGTAATACCTTGTACGCCAATCCAAAATACACGCAAGGAGTTGTGTAAGGAGGTGAACGACGCAAGACACAATCTCATGGATGGATGAGGAGCGGCGTACGCTCTGGCGCGGCGCATCGAGCGGACGATGGGCTATCGCGTCCTGAAGGTGCGCCGGGCTTGGTCCGCCGCCATTGCGTGGCAGGTCGAGGCCGAGGATCGCCGCACAGGCGAGCGCCTGCTGCTTCTCAGCGACGATCAGTTCGACACCCGCCTCTCTGAAGCGGGACAGCCCACGACAGGAAAGATAACGACAGCCCAGACGACAGCTTGCACAGCCCAGACACACGAGCGCGCGGCCGCCACATCCACTAGCTAGCCGCGCGCTCAGGCCGACATTCGACACGTCAAACACCAGGCCCGGTCGAGGACCGGGCAAGATTTGCACCACCGGAGGACAACCGACCATGCTGCACGAAACCGTCGCCCTCGCCACGTCCGCCCATTTCGCGCTCACGCACCCCGCCGCCCTTGCCATCGTCATCGGGGCTGGCACCGATCCCTTCGCCGGGTTGGCCCAGGCCCTCCTCGACGTGGCCAACACCATCAAGGTGCCGTTTGCCGCTATCGCCTTCATCATCGCCGGCGCGATGCAGGCGTTACATAATCCGCGCGCGACGGGCGCCTGGATCACTGCCACGCTGGCGTCCGTCTTCATGTTTGGGGCCACGGGCGCGGCCTCGTACCTCCAGGCCAACATCAAGTAGCCGTTGGTCGATCGCGCGGCGAGGGGGGAGCGGCCGCCCAGCTACCGGAGCATCGCCCTCCCCTCGCCCGTGTCGTATCTAGCGCCAGGAGCACCACTATGGCCCACGCTGACCGTCCCGCGCCGCCCGTCGCGGCCCCTTTGTTCTCACGCGCCCGCGTCACCGTTGGCACGGTGGCGCGCGTGACCTATCCCTATCTGCTCGGCGGCCTCGTCGGCTACCTGGCGCTCACCACCGTCAGCCGCGCTATCGCCTTGATGTTCGCCGGCGCGCTCCTCGTGCTCTACGGGACGGCTCTCTCCAAGGCCCTCCAAGGGCAGGGACCGCTAGAGAGAGGGAGGGCTGATGGCGCGGAATAGTCAGACGGCCCTCTACATCAACGATCCCGTCAAGATCGTCGCGGGCGTTCTTACCGTGCGCCAGACGGTCTACGTCGCCGGGATCGTCGGCCTCACCTATGGCCTCATCAACGCCACGAGCCGCCTTCCCTACGGCCAATCAGGGCTCGGCCAACTCCATCTCTTGCTCATCGTCGGCGTCCCGGCCGGGCTCGGCCTGCTCGTCGCCACCTTCGCGGGCAGCGGCACCGTCGAGCCCTACGCCCCGCAACTCGCCGGCTATGGGTGGCGCCTGCTGCGGGCCACCCCGCGCCGCCTGGCTTACCGCGCGACTCGGTTCGTCGCCGGCCGGCGCCACGCGCGCGTCCTGGGTACGCCAGCCGTCGCTGGTGAGGCCGCCGGGTCCACCGGGACGGGTCAGGCCGACGCGCTGGACCGCACGGCGACGCGCGCCT
>JAABUQ010010186.1_pt1 | contig 12390 bp, 17 predicted proteins | sample 5560001 | NCBI WGS metagenome assembly JAABUQ01 (sample SAMN10711888, study PRJNA513371) | rock metagenome | isolation source: Antarctica rocks | place: Antarctica: Victoria Land, Finger Mt nord | collected 2015-12-18
AACATGCTTCGACGTATCCATTCCAATCCGGCTAATCTGGTCCATAGACGGTCTCCTCTGTTTGAGATCAACACCGACCTCATTCTGGCACACCCGATGCCGCCGGGGGCCGTCCACACCAACAGCATGGCGGCGGTCCCTGCTGGAACGTGCGGTTCTGCCCGGCGACGGGATACACATGTCGCGTTGTAGTTAATTGTGATATTGCCCCTGTTCGTGCCGGCTGCTGCACTTAATGATGATACTCAATCGGCGTCCAATAGCAAATATGCTGCAATTGTGAAATTCTAAAGTCCTGGCCCATTGTGCGTAGAAGGGGGGTGGAAGCGAGCACGTTGAAGGGCGTTCAAGGTCATTGAGTCTCAGCCGCACCGGCCCCCTGGTCGCGATCTACCATGCTGGCCCCGATCTTTGCCCAACGTTGCAGGGAGCCAATATCGCATTAAGTGCAGCGATCTAAGCCGGATACCAGCTTCAAGTGCAGCATATCAAATTACCTGCAGTTCCTAAAACTTTGATGGAGCCGGGTTCTGAATATCGCAATAAACTGCATCGTGACATGCACCACCTTGTCAGCAAGGCGTATCCAGAGCGTCAGGGCATCCGGCTGGACGCCGCCCGCGCGTACGGCTGCGGCTTCTTGGTTCAGCATTGCGCGTGCTTGCAAGTCCAGGCCGTCGGTCGCGGCATAGCGAGTGCGCCAGACTTTCAGGACGTATACCGGCAGTGCGGCGACCTGTTGGCGCAAGGTGACTGGATCAAGCCTGTCAGGAGCCAGGGAAGTCATTGCGGTATCGGAGTGGCATAAGCTGCCGGGCATGTGCCGTCCTGCAAGGCTGGTTGTCGGGCTGGCGGGGGATCGGCTGCCATAGCTGCTGCACGGCGTTCCAGCCATGCGGCGACCTGTTCGGGGATGAACGCTTCGCCCATTGCCCAGCGACGAACCTGCCGTTCGTCCATCGTCAGGCCAGCCGCAAGACCCCGTTGCGACCAGCGCAACAGGGCAAGGCACTCGCGGAGGCGTTCGGAGGTCATCCGCCTCCCCCGAACCAACGGGCCAGCACCGGAGCCGCGGCAGTCAGAGCACCAAGGGCGGCCACCACGGCGGCAGTCGGGGTGACGAAGCGGCTGACCCGAAGGTTCATGGTTTCAGCCACCAGCTTGCCTTGCTCGGCCATCAGCTTGTGCTGCTCGGCCACGAACTTGCGGGTTTCCTCTTGCGAACGCTCGATGCGGGCAACCTGCTCCGCAAGGTTCAGACGGTCGGGGTAGTCGGCCATTGTTGTGCTCACCGGGGGTTTCCTCTCGATATGGCCGGGGCTACTCCCCTTGCCATGTCCGCATTATGCGGACAATCTGCGTCGCGTCAAGAAGTGGTTTGCTGTCCGCATAGATAATGTCCCGTCATGTTGCTTCTGAATGGCGTTACGTAATATCGTAGTGCTATAATGACGAAGTTACGCATGATCTGACGACAGGAGGCGAACATGCCCGTGCTCACCATTGCGAGCAGCAAAGGCGGACCTGGGAAGACCACAGTTGCGATGCTGCTGGCCGGGGCACTGGCGGCCGAAGGCGGCACGGTTCTGGTCCTGGACGCCGACCCAACCCAAGCCTTGAGCCGATGGGCCGTGAACGCCTACGAAGGCCCGCCAATCGAGACGTTGGCAGAGGTGGACGAGGCGCAGCTTGCACACATCATCAACGAGAGGGCGGAAGCGGCGCATCTGGTGATCGTGGACACGGCTGGATTTGGCAACCGGGCCGCCACGGTCGCCATGACCAGCGCCGACGCGATCATTGTGCCGTCACTGGCAGGCGAGGCCGACGTGACCGAAGCGGAGAAAACGATACGGCTTGCGGGAGGGCTGGCCCGTGCGGCGCGACGCGACATTCCAGCGCGCGTGCTGCTGAACCGGGTCAAGCGCACCCAGCTTGCGCGTCATGCTGCACAGGAACTGGCTTCGGCCGGACTGCCGCGCATCGAGACGACCTTGAGCGATCTCGTGGTGTATGGCGAGCTGTCCTATTCCGGCCGCATCCCTACGAGCGGCGTGGCCGCCGTAGAATTAGCTGCCCTTGTTGCTGAACTGCGCGGCCTTGGTTGGCTGCCGGCATGGAAGGACGGGATATTGTCAAATATACGTAACGACGTAACGCAGAAGCCATGAAGCCCCTAAAGCCTCGCGCCCCGTCCCGCCTCCCAGCAGAGGAGGCATTGCGTATCTCGGCAGAGCAGGCGCCGACGCTGCCGCCGGCCCAGCTTTCCAAGTCTGATCCCCCGACCACGCTCAACCTCCGAGTGCGGGTAAGCACCATCAAGGCTCTTGCCCGGAAGGCCAAAGCGTCAGGGCTGACGCAAAAGCAGATCATTTGCCGCGCTCTCGCGGAGGCCGGCGTCGAGGTTGCAGCCGAGGACTTGGAGGACAGAACTCCACGGCGTAAGGACACATAGTCAACACTACGGCATTATGTAATGCTGTAAGGCAAAGGGCAGGGTGACGCTGTGAGCGACCCCGAGCAGATGGACCTGATCGAGTTCTTAGCAGGTGGGACCGCGAGGGCCGCGCCCCAGCCTCTGGCGCTTTCTGGCCGTGCAGCGGCAGCGACAGGATGTGTTCAATTTGAACACAGCGGGCCAGCGCCCAGCAGCGAGAAAAGCAGGTCCGGTGCGGAGCCTAACGCAGCGGGCACGTCCATGTCATCCTATCGCTTGCTGGTTTGCCTGGCCGTGATCGGCTGGACAGAGCGCGAGCTGGCGCGGCGGACGGGACGCCTGCAAACGACGGTGCGGCGCTGGACCACGGGACGTTCTCCCGTGCAAGCCGACGTTGCGGCTTGGGTGGAGACGCTGGCCGCGCTCCACCAGGCGCACCCGGCACCGCAGGCCGGGGAAGGCGTAGTCGGGTAGGTCTTCCCACCTTCTCCCTTGTTTACCGGCGCACCGGATGCAGTGCGTCCCGCATGTCCATGACGACATTCTAGCAGGAATGTGCGGCCACAGCAGCACGACGCACACCGGGCAAGCCGCTGATAAGTCACGGTTAGTTTACCACAGACCCCTGCTTTCCATTATGACCTTAGAGTGTCTTAGTGCATGCTCCTAATCAGAGGCAAGGCGCGGTGCCGAACCGAAACGGAAAGGAAAAGCTCAGGCAACGGTTTCAGGAACCGCAATGACTTTGCCCCCGCCCGGTGCTTGCAACACCGAACGAGGGCCAACCCTAAACGAATGGTGCTCACCATATGTCTCAGGCTCTAACCAACATCGGTCCGGTCAAGGCGACTTGCAAGACCGAGCTTCATCCGTCGCAAAGGCAGACCACTCAGCCCACCCAACGGGGAGCGCGCCGCACGATCAGCGAGGAACAGCGCGTCAAGCTAAGAGCGGCGCAGCTCGCATACGTCGCCAACGATCCACGTTGGGCCGAGCATCGGCGCAAGCTGGCAGCGGCGCAGGAGGCCCGCCGCATGACGTTGTTCGAGAACGAGGTCGCGGCCATCATGGAGATGCGCAAGAAGGGGCGCACGTTCGATTACATCGCCGAGGAGATCGGCGTCTGCCGCGATGTGATAACGCGGGAACTTGTCGCGCTTGGCCACTCTACAGAGGGCGTCAAGGCGGACCGGCGAGCGCGCCGGGGCAAGGGCTTCTGGCGCAGCTTCGACTAGCATAGCCAACTGTTCGCCAGCCCGGTTGGAACCGGGCTGGCGTTCATTCGCAGGTGCTTACGCTAAAACCGTCCAGTGTGATAAAGGAATGCCCGGTGGATCATGGAGGGACTTCCTTGACACAGACGCTTCCCGCGCCGGGTCGCCGTGTGACGGCCGGCGTGCTCGACCGCCGGCCGGTCCCATGCAACATCGCGGTGCCGCTCTACGTCCGCGACGGCGTGGAAGCCTACATGAGCGCCCACGACGATTCGACCTTTCGCACCGTCGTCATGCAAGGGTTGCGTGCCCTTGGGATCGGCGTCGAGGACGAGGATATGATCCCCGAACGTGCGATGAGGAAACTCCGCAAGCGGGACGTGAACCCCGAGGACAGTCCCGCGACGCTGAAACCAACGTCGATCCGCCTGCCCTACTATGTTCGTGCCCGCGCAGAGGAATACCTGATGGGCCACCCGCAGATGCGGTTCCGGCACCTTGTCATGGCAGCCCTCAAAGAACTCGGAATTGAGGTCAACGACGACGACCTGGTTGCAGAGCGGCAGAACGTGCTTGCCGCGGTCCCTAGTCGTAACGACGCGGAATGATGGATGGCCCGAGGCGCACTCAAGACCAGCTTCCGGCGCACCAGGGAAGGGGCTACCCGAATAGCCTGCCCCATGCCCAGGCTACGAACAGATTGACCTCGTATGCAGCCTCCCGTGCCCAACGTGCGGCGTCCAGCAGCGGACGCCAGAACAGCACCCCGAAGTAAACCGCCGCGATGGCGACGCCGCGCGGGTCGCCATGCCGAGCGCCCATGAGGATACTCAGGCTGAACAGGGCAAAGAGGGTGGAGAGGGGGCGGAACTCGATAAGGAAGACGGGCATCACTGGCCTCCCTGCGGCTTTGGTGGGGTTACAGGCGGCGAGCGTGAGGGGTCAAGCCAAAGCGACACGCCGGCATAGTAGCGCCGCCCCGTGTTGTGGTCCGTCCGCACTTCCCCAGCGGCCAGGGCGGGGCGGGGATCAGGGTTGTGCTGCACCAGGTCGCGCCAGGCTGCGCCCGCTTCCACGTCCGGCCGGAAGGGGCCGGCGTTGGCAAGAAAAAGAGCGGCCAACGTCAGCAGGCTTCCAGCCACGAAGGCACCGCCGACACACAGGCCGATGCGGACGGAGAGGCCGTGATCCAAGCGGCGGATCATGCGCGCCGCTTCCTTGCGCGTGCCCTCAAAGGCCCCTTCCTTGGTGGCTTCCACCAATGCCAGCACCAGGTCCGCGCGCTCCTCTTCCGTCAAGGGATGGCGCGCGGCGATCACCGCCTTAGTCGCTTCCTCCCAGCGCCAGATCGACTTGAGGAATGCCCCAAGCGTGCCGGACAAGCCGATGAGGACATGCTGATACGGGTCATACCGCATAGCCTTGCTCGCAGCAGCTTCGGCCAGCTTGGCTTGCGCCCCAGCGATGGCGACTTCCAACTCGCCGGCATCGGGCACCATCGCGTCAGAGGGGGCGGACGCGGACGCCGGGCCAACCGGCTTCGGTTCGGTCCCATCCGTCAATGCAGGGCCTGCCGCACCTGCCGCCCGATCCCTAGCTCTGTTCGTCACGATGCGGCGGGTGAAGGGCACCAGGCTCATGACGCCGCCCATGGCAGCCAAGTGCTGACAGCCGCGAACTCCTCGTCCATGCGCTGTAGCCAATCGCGGATCATCACGCGCTCCAACGCGCTGATGTAGGACGCCTGGCGTCCCGCTGGCACGTCACCGTCACGCGCCTGGTGGAACTGCAAGCGTTGCTGCTCGATCTGTAAGGCCAGGCTTTGCGGCTCCAGCGCCGGCATCCACAGCTCTACGGCGCCCCGGTCCAGCGCCGCCTTGTAGGCCGATTGCCGGCGTATGGCATCAAAGGCGGCCGGGGTTTCGGCGCGGCCCAGGTTGAGGATCAATGCCGTGGCGCGCGGGCGGAAACCCTGGGCCTCAAAGGTCACGAGGGGGGCGAGGTCATCCACCCGCGGCGTGAGCACGTAGGCCGCGATCAGCGCCACGCCGTCCTGTTCCATGCTCTCGGCGATAGTGGGCGCGGCTTCCACCAGCCGGACTTTGGACACGTTGTTGCCGCCGTAATCGAGGACCGCATTGGCCTTCTGTTTGGCGATGAAGCCCAGCATCTCACGCAGCCAGGCCGTGGTCTGCACCGGGTCCGAGCTGGGGGGCTGCTGCACGTCGTTGAAGAAGTGCGTCAATGTCCGGTTGGCCGGGTCAAGGGCGGCCAGGATCGACAAGTGCATCAGGTCGCGTTCCGTCAGGCACCCGCCCAGCCAGCGAGCGAACACGGTCTTGCCGGCGCCGCCGGGTCCGATCAGCTCCCACACCTTGGCCAATCCCGTCAGGTCGGGAACGGGCATTGTCCGTTTGCTGCGCTTGGGCAGGGCGAGGGAGGGGGGCAGCCCGGCCACGTCGAAATCCTCGGCCGCATCCTCCCGTCCCTGTTCAAACATGGCGGCCAGCGACCGTGCGGGTCCGGGCTGCTTGCTGGTTTTGGTGTCTACCATTGTCGGTCTCTCCTGTCGGTTATCTTGATCCAGCGTTGTTGCCGCCGTAGTCCAAGAGCATCCGGTTTGCCGGAGCGAGGGCGGCCAGGATTGCCTCATCACCCATGCCGCGCTCCTCAAACCCACCGTCAAGCCAGCGCGCCAGCGCGCTCCTGCCGGTGCCGCCGGGTCTGATCAATGCCGGCTTGGACGGGTTGCTGGTTTTGGTGTCGGCCATCATTCATCTCCTTTGTTGGGTTCCTTGGTCCAGTCCTTCGCGCTGGCGAACTTGAACGTGAACCGGGGTGGTGCCTCCTCCGCCGGCTCGATGCCGTGCGGAAGCATCCCGAGGTTGGCGGCTGGAAGGGGGGCGGCTGGCGTCGAGGGGATGGCTTGGGCTTGAGCGGCCAGGGGTTCAGCAGCAGCGGTTAGGTTCTTACCTCTCCGCCGCCGTGGTGCTCCCCCGAGCGCAATAAGCTCCTTGGCCCGGTTCACCTTCACCCATGTCTGGCGAACAGTGACCGGCTTGGGGGCTTGGCCCTTACCGTCAAACACCCCGAGCGCCCCGAACGTCTTGGCAAGGGCCGTCCAGTTCGGCGTTCTGGGCGGGTTCAGCTCCGGGGCCATGCCGCTGTATCGTGTCCATAGCCACTCATAGAGCGCGGAGTGTGCGCCCGTTGTCCGCTTGCCTAGCTGCAAGCGGGCTGCCGTGACTGCCTCATGAAGCTCCGGGTCTGCTTTGTCACCTGGCCCCTGATCAGTCACCTTGATGTGCTATCCCGTCCCTGGTTCATGGTGCTATACGACATAAGTTAGAAGCGAACTTGAAGTGAGACAAGAGCGAGTTAGACGCGAATTTATAGAATGCGTCTTTCGTAATAGTCTCTTACACAGACTAAGTCATCCCTCACGGGATAGTTGTCGCGCCATTCTGGCGCGGTATGGTGGCCCATACTGGCTGCCGGAGGGCGCGATGGCTGAGGCTGACCTACACCTGAAACTGGACCGCATCCTTGCCCGGCAGGACGACCAGGAGCGGGGCATGGCGGAACACGAGCTGGTCCTGTCCATCCTCGTGCAGGGCGTGCGGGAGTTGGTGCCGCTGCTGGGCACGCAGCGGGAGATGCTGCAACGGCTACTGGCGGCGGCCAGCGACGAGACGGGCGACGACGGCGAGATGGCCAAGCTGATCCAGCGCATCGAGGCCGCCATGACCCAGCAGACGGCCGACCTGTCGCAGATACGGGTGACGTTGCAGCGCCTGCCCGGCCAGGTGGAGGCTGCCGCCATCGACGGCATACGCATGGCCGCAGCGATGGACCTGCCGGACGAGCCGCCCGGCAACGGCCAGGCGGGCACTTCCTAGCGCCGTGCTGACCTACCGGACCGGCGCCGCAGGGGCGCCATCGGCCGCCTTGGCGATGGCAAAGCACTTGCTGGAACACACGCTGCCGGCCGAGCAGATGAAGATTGCCGAGTACTACGCCCAGGGCCAGGGCACGGACGAGGCGCTGGCCCAGGGCATGGGATGCGTGCCGACGCCGCGGGCCGACATGCACCCCGACCTGGCCGACGCCTTGGGCATCAAGCCGGGGCGGATGTTGAACGAGGAGGAGCTGGCGAACGTGCTGGGCGGGCGCCGGGCGGACGGCACGGAGCTGCCGGTGCAGCACCAGCACCGCAATGTGCAGGTTTACCGCGCGCAGCCGGGCAGGGCGGCGAGGTGGCGGGCAAGGACCGGGTCCGCATCTCCTACATGGACCTGACCTTTTCGGCGCCGAAGTCGGTCAGCCTGGCGTGGGCGTTCGCCGAGACGGACGCCGAACGCAACTCTATCCTACAGGCTCACCGGGACGCGCGGGACGCGCGGGACGCAACCTTGCGCTACATCGAGGGGGAGATCGCCTGGGGAAGGAAGGGCGACGGCGGGCGTGACGGCGACGAGCGCGGGCACTTGGCCTGGATCACTGCCGACCACTTCACGTCCCGGCCCACGGTCGCAGTCACCCGGCCCGACCCGGTGACGGGGGTAGTGGATACCGAACTGCACACCTTGAAGGTGGCCGGCGACCCGCAGCTCCATACCCATGTCATCATGCCCAACCTCATGGTGACGGAGAGCGGGCGCGTGGTGTCCATCAACCGCGACCTGTTCGACGGGCGCATCCATGAGTTCGGAGCGGTCTATCAGGCGCTGCTGGCCAAGGAGTTGCGCGCGATCGGCGCCGAGGTGATGCTGGACGAGCGCACGCAGATGGCAAAGCTGCCGGCGATCCCGGACGCGGTAGTGGAGGAGTTCAGCAAGCGCACCCGCGATGCGGAGGGCGCGGCCCGTGCCGAGGCCGAGCAACGGGGGCTGGATTGGGATGCCATGTCCCCTGATGGCCGAGTGGACTTCCTGAAAGGCGGCGCGCACGCGACACGGCAGGGCAAGGGGGATGACCTGTCCGACATGGCGGCATGGCGGGCGCAGGCGGCGCGGCTGGGCTGGGAGCACCGGAGCGTCGTCACCTCTGGCCTGCCGGTGGCCGAGCGGAGCCGGGCGGAGCGTATGGCGCACGCCGACCAGGTGGCGGCGCCGTTGCTGGCCGACGTGTTATCCAAGCGCGCGGTGATCGGTGGCGGGGACGTGCGCTTGGCCGCAGCCCGCGGCTTCATCGCCGCTGGCATCGAGAGCACGGACGACATCAGCGCGCTCACGCAGGCATGGGCGCGCGACGGCGTGCAGCAGGACGGGCGGCGCACAGGGCTGTTGTGGCGTCAGGTGGACAAGCACCGGGTCCGCATCACGACCGAGCTGCACCGCGATCAGGAAACCGAGCTGGTCAGCCTGGCCCGTGGCGCGGCAGCCGACCGCACCTTGTCCCTGGCGCCGGAGGAGATCGCCGCCGCGGTAGCGCGGAGCGGGCTGGCCTATGACGGCGCGCACGGACAAGCGCAGCTCCACGCGGTCGAGACGCTTGGAAAGGACGGGTCGCTTGGCGTGGTGATCGGTGTGGCCGGCACGGGCAAGACCACGCGCGTGCTGCCGCCCTTGGTCGCAGCCTGGCAGACGCGGGGCTATGAGGTGTGGGGCACGGCGCTGGCCTGGCGGCAGGGGAACGCCTTGCAGGAGGCCGGCATCGCGGCTTCCAACACCCGCGCCCTGCAACCCTTCCTGGCCGGGGTGGAGGCAGGCACCACGAAGCTGGGCAAGCGCAGCGTGGTGGTGCTGGACGAGCTGGGGCAGGTGGGTACGCGCCAGCTCCTGCATCTGCTGCGGCTGCGGGAGCAGTACGGGTTCAAGGTGGTGGCGACCGGCGACGACCGGCAGAACCAGTCCATCGAGGCCGGGCCGGTGATCGAGTTGCTGCGCCGGGCGCTGGGCGAGGAGCGCATCCCTGAGATCCTTAGCACCGTGCGGCAGAAAACGGAGGAGGAGCGCCACATCGCCGGCCTGTTCCGTGCCGGCGAGGCGGGCAAGGCCATCCAGCTCAAAATCACTGCTGGTTCGGCCGAGCTGGTCGAGGGCGGCTACCGCGAGGTGGTGCGGCGGGTGGCGGCGCTGTACCGAGAGCGGCGCGAGGCGAACCGCGACGATCCCGCCTACACCGTCACCATCAGCGCGCCCACGAACGCCGACGCCCGCGAGATCAGCCGGGCGGTGCGCGACGAGCGCCGGGCGATGGGCGAACTGGGCCAGGACCGCGTGACCGTGCGGGCGACGGACGGCCGGGGAGGGGCCTACGCCATGCTGCTGGCCGAGGGTGACAAGGTCCGGTTGTTCGCGCGCACCCGTGCGGTGTTCACCGACGAGCAGGGCCGGCGCAAGAGCGCCAGCATCGGGGACAACGGTACCGTGCTGCGGGTAGTCCGGGTCCTGCCGGCGGAAGGGCTTGAGCTACGGGGCGAGAGCGGCAAGGTGGGCTTCGTGTCATGGGAGGCGTTGCGCGACCGCCAGGGCACTGGCCGCATCCGGCTGACCTATGGCGACGCCGGCACCATCGACAGCTCGCAGGGCATCACGTCAGACGAGCATATCAACGCCCTGCCGGCGGGATCGAAGGCCGCACAGGGCTTCTCCGCCTATGTCGCCGAGAGCCGGCACCGTGTGCAGTCTTGGATGGTGGGCAGCATGGGCGCGGAGATGCGCGAGGCGCTGACACGCCGGCCCATGGGGCTGCCGGCGCCGGAGACGGCCGAGGAGAGGCGGCGGGAGGCGTGGGCCAACGTGACGCGCAACCTGGAACGCCAGAGCCTCAAGGAGAGCGCGCTCACGTTCCTGGAAGGCGCAGCGGCTGAGACGAAGCAGGCGGCCAAGTCATTGCAGGCGGGGCTACGCAAGTCGGAGGCCCGCGCGGCAGCAGGGGAGCAGGCGACGACGCTGCGGCGCACTTTTGGGGAGCGCAGGGCCAGGTAGGTGCTGCCGCAGGTGATGGAGCAACTGGACGAGGCGGCCCGGCAGCGGGCGCCCGTCATGGCGCAGATCGCCGCCCTCAGCCCCAAGGAGATTGCGCCGAAGGCACCCCGCCGGGCCGCCGCGGCGGCGGGCACGCCCCGGACCCGGCCGGAGCTGCCGCGGCAGAAGCCGGTGAAGGCCGCGCGAGCGACGCCGCCAGTGCAGGTCGCGCCGGCACCGCAGGCATCGCCGGCCGGGCCGAAGGCACGCCGCCGGGCCGCCGCGGCGGCTGGCACGCCCCGAACCCGGTCGGAGCTGCCGCAGCAGAAGCCGGTGAAGGCCGTGCGGACAACCCCGCCAGTGCAGGTCGCGCCGGCACCGCCGGCAGGGCCGGAGGCACGCGCGCCACGGGTCAAGCTGCCAGCGCCGCGACCGGCCCAGGCACGGCGGGTCAAAGTCGGCGAGTGGGAGGCGCAGCAGCAGTTCTCGGACGCGATGCGTGCCCATGGCCTCAAACCGCAGGGCTTGCCGATCCTGGATGGTAAACTCCGTTACGTCGCGGTGGAGGGCAATAAGGGGCGCGAGCGGTCCGGAGCCTACCGAGGCTTCTACGACGAGGGCCGACCGGCGGGCGCGATCTACAATTGGAAGCAGGGCGGGTTCGTCGCTACCTGGAAGGCGGAGGGCGAGATGGTGCCAGTCTCCGCGGTGGACCAGGCGGCGTTGGCCGCGCGGGCAGAGGCACAGGCGGCCGAGCGTGAGCGCGAGCGCGTGGCACGCGAGGGGACAGGGGCACGGCTTGCGGTGCAGCTCCTGGCCGGCGCCAGGCCCGCCGATGTGTCGCACCCCTACCTTGCCGCCAAGGGGATCGAGGCGCACGGGCTGTCCCTTGCGGTGCAGGGCCAGACCGTGCCGGTGCAGGACGCCAAGGGAACGACGAGGAACGCCAGCATCGCCGGACGCCTGCTGGTGCCGCTGCATGACGTGCATGGCGAGGTCCGCAACGTGCAGACCATCGCTGCGAACGGGACCAAGCTCTACCTTGGCGGCGCGCAGAAGATGGGCACGTTCCATCTGCTGGGCGAGCTGCGGGCGGGAAGTCCAGTAATCGTCGCGGAGGGTTATGCCACGGGGGCGACCGTTCATCGTGCCACGGGCATGGCGGTGGCGGTGGCGTTGGATACGAGCAACCTAATGGCGGTGGCGGCGGCGTTGCGCGACCAGGACCCGGCGCGGCCGATCTACATGGCGGCCGACAACGACCATCACCTGCCGCTGCGGGCCAAGCCGCTGCCGAACGCCGGCCGCGAGAAGGCGGAGGCCGCCGCTGCGGCAGTCGGCGGCAAGGTGCTGCTGCCCGAGGCGGCGCCCGACCAGATGGCGAAGGGCAAGGGCACGGACTGGAACGACTATGAAGCCAGCCACGGCAGGGCCGTGACACGGGCGGCATTGGGAGCGGCCGGGCTGCAAGAGTTGGCGGCGCAGGATGCGCGGGTGGCAGAGAGGTCGCGTGCTGCTGAACGTCAAGGGGCAGGGCTAAGCGCGTGACTGGACGGCCACAACCGACCTTACGGCCACCACCATTCCAGGCACCCCGGCGGTGATCCTGCCGAGCGCACATTGTCCCGGCGCAGGCCGGGGGTCAGGTAGCAGCGGAACCGGAAGTGCATTCCAGCCTGTTTGAGCAGTGGGTTTGCTGGTCGTAAGCGTCAGCTGTAGGCCGCGATTTTGGTTATCCGGCGCTGGGGTGTGCTGGGCTATGGTGTCCAGTTCCAGGGGAGCAGGGCGCTGAGCTGGCGCCTGGGGTGCTCTGCGATGCGTCCCAGCA
>JAABUQ010010187.1_pt1 | contig 12390 bp, 16 predicted proteins | sample 5560001 | NCBI WGS metagenome assembly JAABUQ01 (sample SAMN10711888, study PRJNA513371) | rock metagenome | isolation source: Antarctica rocks | place: Antarctica: Victoria Land, Finger Mt nord | collected 2015-12-18
GAAGGGCGAAAACCAGTTGCCCAAGGTCGTCCAGGGCGTCACCTTCACCAACGGCGTCGAGGTCACCAGCACGCCAGCACAGAGCGCCGCCTGATCACCGCGTCACCCAAATTCCAGCATAGCTCCTAGGTGACCGCCGAAGCATTGATGAAGCGCAGACGCACGCGTTCGCCGGGTCGGAACAGCGCCGTCCAGTTCGCCTCCGGCGGCATACCGTTGATGAGATAGGTGTAGAGCGCGCCTGTGGGCTCGGCGAGGCCCATCGGGTCCATTCGCATGCGTCCCCAGGTGAGCCGCTCGTCGAGCGTCTGTCCGAGCCCGCTGCGTCGCGCATCGTCGATGAACGTGCCGAGCGTCCGCCGATGATAGTTGTAGTAGTCGCTCTGGTATTTCAGGTTGGACTGGACGACCGTCGGGTCCGCGTCCGTCCAGTCGCTCAACAGCACCACGTAGTCCCGGTCGACCTTGATCAGCGGCTCACCCTTGGGCTCGATGATCAAGGCACCGTAAGCGCCTTTCTGCTCCTGATAGGCCATGTGGCTGTGATACCAGTAGGTGCCACTCTGCAGCACCGGAAAGCGATAGGTGAACGTTTCCCCAGGCTGGATGCCGGCGAACTCAAGCCCGGGCACACCATCCATGTTGTTCGGCAGGATGATGCCATGCCAGTGGATGCCGGTCATCTCGGGCATCCTGTTGGTCACGTTGAGGGTGACGACGTCGTCTTCCCGCCAATGCAGTACCGGTCCCGGCACCCCGCCATTGATGGCATTGGCTCAGCTCTGGCTTCCGGTCTTGTTGATGGTCTGCCGACCAATGACCAGATCGAAGCTGTTGCCGCTCAGGACCTCCGGTTTAGCCGATCCGGTCGACGCCAGGGCAGGTCGACCGGCCACTCCCAATGCCGCGCCCGCACCGAGTGCGCCGACGCCCTGAACGAGAGCCCGCCGGGTGAGCCGAGATCCGGTATCACTCATCCACAGGCTCCTGTTCTCGACGGATGCTTTTCGAGGGCAAAGGTGTCATGCCGCCATGCAGGAAATTCGAACCCACGGAACTGCTCGCTTCAGCCGGATGCACCGACCGCGGGAGCGCCGACGAAGCCCAGAAGATTTCGCCGGCGCCGACGCATCCCTCAGGCTGCCATCTTGCGGCAGCTCTCGGCGCACTTGCGGCACTGCTGCGCACAATCCTCCATGCCGCCGACCTGTTCGCAGCTCTTGGCGCACTCCTCGCAGATCTCGGCGCACTCGCGACAGGTGTGCATGTGATGGCGTGTGCCGATCAGCATCATGTTCGCCGAGGTCTGGCACATCTCCGCGCACGCTATCATCAGGCGGAAATGCTCGGGGGCAACGTGCTGGCCGCCTGCTTCCAGGCAGTGGTTCATCGCCATGCCAAGACACGTGCTGTGGCAGCGAAGGCACTCCTCGAGGCAGGCCTGCATTTCAGGGGAAAGTTGGCTCATGAAAATCTCCATGGTGGAAAAATCGGTTCGACGACAGGACCGCGTCGGTGCGCCGGTCACTCCACCTAACTCCCTTGTCACGTAGGAAGGTCGTTTAACGATCGCGTGAGTGGCATCGCACGCGACTTACATCGCTTCCTGGATACGGCACCGCGATGTGTCGTGTCGACGAAAGCCTGCTTCCGTTCCGAGCCAGGATGGCTGCATCATGAGAACTCCTCCCCGGCGTTGGCTTCATCTGTCGCGTCGGCGTCGGCGGACAGCATCTCGGCCAGGTCGTCGATGATCGGGCATTCCGGACGATGGTCGCCGCCGCAATGCTCTGCCAGGTCCTGCAGCGCGCGGCTCATCTCGGTGATCGCCTGCGCCTTCGCATCCAGGGCCGCGACATGCGCGAGCGCCAGCCGCTTGACGTCGGCACTCGCCCGCTTGTCATCGCGCCACAGCGCCAGCAGCTCGCGCATCTGGTTCACCGAAAAGCCCAGGATGCGCGCCCGCCGCAGGAAACGCAGTGTCTGCACGTCCGCCGGGCTGTAGCGGCGATAGCCTGCGGGATTGCGTTCGGCGTTGCCGATCAGCCCGACGCTCTCGTAGTAGCGGATCATCTTCGCCGAGATGCCGGACGCAGCCGCTGCCGCGCCGATATTCACGGCCGTCCCGCAGGGCGCCAGCGTCGCAACAGCAACGCGCTGCCGACCACGCTGACACTCGAGAACGCCATCGCCGCGCCCGCCACGACCGGGTTGAGCAGACCGGCGGCGGCCAGGGGAATGCCGACGACATTGTAGGCGAAGGCCCAGAACAGGCCTCGGCGGATGCGCTGGAACGTGCGGGCCGCGATATCCAACGCGGCCGGTACCAGCATCGGGTCGCCCCGCATCAGCGTGATGCCGGCCGCCGCCGCCGCCACGTCGGTACCGGTCGCCATCGCCATGCCGAGATCCGCGGCGGCCAGCGCCGCCGCGTCGTTCACTCCGTCCCCGACCATCGCCACGGGACCGAGCGCCCGCAGCGACGCGATCAACGCCGCCTTGTCCGCAGGCATCGCCTCGGCCCGGACATCGTCGATCCCGAGGGCACGCGCCGCGGCTGCGGCAGCACCCCGGTTGTCGCCGGTCAGCAGCACGACGTGCAGCCCGCGCGCGCGCAGCGCCGCCACGGCCTCCGCGGCACCCGCCTTGACGGTGTCCCCGAAGCCGAGCAGCCCGAGCAGCCGGTCGCCCGTAGCGAGGTAGGAGACGGTCCGACCGTGCTGCCGCAGGGTGTGCGCCTCGCTTTCCAAAGCGCCGACATCGACGCCCGTCTCCCGCATGAGACCGGCACTGCCGAGCCGCAGCGCATGGCCCTCCACGTCGCCCTCCAGCCCACGTCCGGGCAGCGCACGCAGCCCACGCGCCGCCGGCACCGCGAGGGCTTCCGTCCGAGCCAGCACGGCGCGCGCGAGCGGATGCTCGCTGCCGGCTTGCAGCGCGGCCGCCAGACGCAGCACGGCGTCGGCATCCTCCCCGGGCGCCGGATGCAACGCCACCAGCTCCGGGCGGCCTGCCGTCAGGGTGCCGGTCTTGTCGAACACGACGGTCCGGATCGAGCGCGCCTGCTCCAGCGCAGCCGGATCGCGGATCAGGATGCCCTGCCGTGCGGCAGCGCCGGTGCCGACCATGATGGCGGCGGGCGTCGCCAGACCCAGCGCACAGGGACAGGCGATCACCAGCACGGCCACCGCATCGATCGCCGCCGTCTCGAAGCCGCTGCCGGCCAGCCACCAGCCCAGGAAGGTCAGCACGGCGATCCCGACCACCACGGGAACGAAGCCCGCGCTGACCCGATCCACGAGGCGCTGGACCGGCGGCTTGGCAGCCTGCGCGTCCTCCACCAGACGCACCATGCGGGCGAGCTGGCTCTCGGCGCCGACCACGGCGACCTCCACCAGCAGCAGCGCCTCGCCGTTCAACGCGCCGCCCACCACCCGGCTGCCGGGCTGCTTGCTCACCGGCAAGCTCTCGCCGGTGAGCAGGCTCTCGTCGGCGCTGCCGGCGCCTTCGCGTACGAGGCCGTCGGCGGCGATGCGTTCGCCCGGCCTGATCACCAGCAAGTCGCCGACGCGCAAACCGGCGGCGGGAACGTCCTGTTCGACCCCGTCGCGGCGCACGCGGGCGCGTTCCGGCCGCAGCTGTCCCAGCGCGCGGATCGCAGCACCTGCCTGGCGGCGGGCACGGCTTTCGAGCCACTTGCCCAGGCGCACCAGAGCGATCACCGCGGCCGACGCTTCGAAGTAGAGATGCCCGCTGCGTCCTGCCGCCAACTCCCAGACGCTCAGCCCGAACGCGGCGCTGGTGCCGAGAACCACCAGCGTGTCCATGTTGCCGGTGCCGGCACGCAGCGCCTTCCAGGCGCCGCGATAGAACCTGGCGCCGAAAACGACCTGGACCAGGCCGGCGAGCGTCAGCTGTGCCCAACCGGGCAGGATCAGGTTCAGCCCAAAGGGCATCAGCAGCATCGGCAGCAGGAGCGGCGCCGCCAGGCCGAGCGCCATGACGGCCGCGACTCCGTCCCCGCGTGCGCGGCCAGGACGCGGCGGCTTCGTCGGTTCGGCCGTAGGCAGGGTGGCGCCGTAGCCGGCCGCGCTGACGGTTGCCGCCAGGTCGCCTGGCCCGGCGCCTCCCGCGAGCACGCGCACGCGTGCCCGCTCCGTCGCCAGATTGACCTCGGCCGACAACACACCCGGCAGGGCCATGAGGCTACGCTCCACGCGGCCGACGCAGGACGCACAGCTCATCCCGGCCACGCCGAGATCGATGACGTCCTCGATGGGCGGGTATCCTGCCTCGGTCAAAGCATGCACCAGGTCGGACGTCCGAAACCCGGCACCGGTGGTGATCGCGGCCCGTTCGGTCGCCAGATTGACCGCGATGTCACGCACGCCCGGAACCGCTGCGGCCGCACGTTCGACCCGGCGGACACAGGCCGCGCAACTCAATCCGGTCACCCGCACGTCTAGCCTGCCCGCACCACCAGTGACGCGAGGACGGTCGTTCCCGATGAAGCCCTGATCCATGGTCGCGGTCCCACTCATCCTGGCATTCGAGATAGGGTTTACCAATATGGGAAGGTCAAGGGACGGAAACGCACTTGACCTTCCCAGCATGGAAGGGTGCAGGAACGCACTGATTGAGGAGAATGGATCATGCAGACGTTCAAGGTCGACGGAATGACCTGCGGCCACTGCGAACGCGCCGTCACGAAGGCGATTCAGGGCCTGGACGCACGAGCGAAGGTTCAGGTTGAGCGTCGGTCGGGCATCGTCGAAACGGATAGCGATCTGCCGGCTGAACGGCTCGCCGAGGCGATCCGGGTGGCCGGATACGGTGTGACGCAAGCTCGTTCCTGAAGCTGTCGGTGCGGTCGCGGCCGGTTCCGCGCCGATCAGTGTGAGGCATACGGCCGCACCGACTGGAACAGTCAACCGTGCTGGCCACCGTGGTCGGGTTGGTGCTTCGCCATGTCGTGCCCATCATGATGCATGGCGGCGTGGTCGTGATGCATGGGATGCCGCCATGCGAGCACGATCAGGGCCATGGAAACCAGGCCGAACAGGACGTTCAGCCAGAACGTGTAGTTCAGGCTGAAGCGGGTCATCTCGGCTCGGATATCATGGTGTGCCGATGGCACCAGACCAAGTCCAGTGAAGATCAGGTCCATGAGCAGTCCGGCCAGGACCATGGTGACGAAGAACACGGTGCCGATATAGGCTGCCATGCGCCAGCCGTAGTAGCGGCGATAGACATCCAGCAGCGGTAAGACGATCAGGTCGGCGTACAGGAAGGCCAGCACGCCGCCGAAGGAGATGCCGGAAGACCAGAGCACCGCCGCGAGAGGTACGTTGCCGATCGAGCAGACGAAGCTGAGCACAGCCACCAGCGGTCCGATCACCGCGTTGGCCGGCACCTGTAGCCAGGGCGAGCTTCCCTTCAGGAACAGGGCAGCCCACCAGTTGCCCGGAATGAACACGCCGAGGAAGCCGGCGATCAGGAAGCCGATGAGAATGTCCTTCCAGAGCATGGACGCATCCATGACGAAGGTCTGCGCGATCCGGACCGGCAGTTCCGGATTGCGCAGCTTCTGCCAGATCGTCGCGCCTTGCAGCGGCATAGCGGCATGTTCGTGCCCGGAGCCGGCTTCCTTGAAGTTGCGCGCAGCCTCGATCAATTTAGCTGGATAGGTCACGCGTACCAGCAGCGCCATGATGGCCACCAGGACGATGCCGCCAAGCCATTCGGCGGCGGTGAACTGCCAACCAAGCAGAAGGTAGAGGATTATTCCGAGCTCGATCACCAGGTTGGTCGATGAGAACAGGAAGGCCAGCGACGGCACCAGTGCGGCTCCGCGCTTGAACAGGCTGCGGCTCACCGCCGCCGAGGCGTAGGAACAACTCGAGCTCGCCGCACCGAATGCGGTGGCGAGCGCCACTTCGCGGATCCCATCGCGACCAAGCGTTTCACGCATGCGCTCCTGGGACACCACCGCCTGGATCACGCCGGACAGGATGAAACCGAGCGCCAAGCTCCAGCCGACGTCCCAGGCCATGCCGGCCGACATGAGCAGGGCGTCGCCGACCTTGGAAAAGACATGTCGCATGATCTCGGCCTGTTTCCGTTAGGGTAGCGTCGGTCCGACTGAGATCGCCTTGCGATTTTGGTCAACTGAAAAGGCTGTTTCCTCTAGTCGAGCGGGGCGAGATGAAGGCGATCGGGCCCTGACGCCGGTGGTTGGGCGCGGAAGCCCATGTCTTTTCCGGGTCAGGATCAGATGCTCATGTTGGAGCAGCATCACTCAGGCGAAGTCGTGGTCAAGCTGACCATGCCCCGGTGCCAGTCGACCACACGCGGCTTCTGCGGGAAGACCACGATGCTTTAGGAAATCTCGTCAACATGATCACCCTGCGACGGCACACCGAAAATCCCCGTGCTGCCTCCAGCACGTTGCAGGTGTCGCAAGTACCGGAATGGATCAGCGTTCCTGGGTCGCATCCGGCGCCGGTGCGTCCATCTTCATGCCGTGATCCATCTGCTCGCACTGCGCCATCATCTTGTGCATCTTCGATGACATCGGTTTGCCCTCGCTCATCTTCCGATGCATCTGCACGCAGTGCTTCATCATGCCCTGCATGTTCATGCCGCCCATGCCTTGGCCGTGCATGCCGCCCATTCCCTGCATCTGGCCGCCAGACATTCCAGGCATCTTGGACATGTCGGACTGCCCCGGTTGCTGCGCATAGACCATCGACGTCATGCCGAGCATGGCCACGCAGGCGATACGGACCGTCTTCGCGAAATCCACCATCGTCTTTTCCTCTATGAAGAGTTTCAGCAACTCCCAGTCAAAACCAGGAGCGGACGCCGAACGTAAAACGGATATCCTGCGCGCGGTTGCCTTCGGCGCGCACGAGGTGCTCTGCCTGGCCGAAATATCCGACATAGGAGACCCCGACATAGGGGGCGAACTTGCGGCCGAGCTCGTAGCGCAGACGCAGGCCGGCATCGATATCGGACAGGCCGGAACCGATGCCGCGGGCGCGATCGGACTTGCTGTAGAAATTCAGCTCGGCTTCCGGCTGCAGGATCAGCCGGTTGGTGATAAGCAGGTCGTATGACCCCTTGAGCCGGGCCGCCGTGCGGCCGCGGTCGCTGACGTAGGCGGTCGCCTCGACGTCGAAGAGGTAGAGCGACAGGCCCTGCACGCCGAACGCCGCCCAGGTGCGGGTGACGCCCTGGTCGAGGTCCAGCCGCACCCCGCCCTGCAGGTCGAAGTAGGTGGAGATGGCGCGGTCGTAGAGCAGCTCGTGCTGGCCGTCGCCGAAGCGGCCGTGCCTATCCACGAGGCCTTCGGACTTGACCCAGACTTTGTTGAGGTCGGTGCCGGCCCAGGCTTGCCCGTCATAGCGGAACTGGTGGCCGTCACCGCCGACACGGTCCTCGAACTGCTCCAGCAGCACGTGGGCGAAGATGCTGTTGTCCATCACCGGCTGCATGCCGCCGACATATTCAAGCGGGGCCAGCCGCACCGCATCCTTCACGCCGGCTTGGGTCTGAGCCAGCGCGGCCGGTCCGCCTGCCGCGAGCAGCGCGCTACCGCCGGCGACGAGACCCAGGCGGATGCCGTGCCTCCGGCGCCGGGTCATGCCACCACGACGGTGCGGAACATGCCCATCTCCATGTGGTAGAGCAGGTGGCAGTGGTAGGCCCACATGCCCGGCGCGTCGGCGGTGACCAGGTAGCTGAGCTTCTCGCCCGGCTGGACGATGACGGTGTGCTTGTAGGGCCGGTATTCTCCCTGTCCGTTCTCCAGTTCGCTCCACAGCCCGTGCAGGTGGATCGGGTGCTCCATCATGGTGTCGTTGATCAGCGTGAAGCGCACCCGCTCGCCCAGCTTGAGGCGGATCGGTTCGGCCTGGGAGAACTTCTTTCCGTCGAAGCCCCACATGTAGCGCTGCATGTTGCCGGTGAGGTGCAGCGTGATCTCGCGCGAGGGCGGCCGCGGGTCGGCGCCCGGCCGGGTCGCGCGCAGGTCGTCATAGGTCAGCACGCGGCGCCCGTTGCCGGCGAGGCCGTCACCCGGTTCGCCGAGACGGTCGATCGGCGTCATCGCCACGTTGTCGACGCCGACGCTTCCCCGGAGCTTCTGCGCGGCCGGAGCGGTCATGCCGCCGCCACCCATGTCCATGCCGGCCATGCCGCCGCCCATCCCGCCGCCCATCCCCATGTCGGTCATGGTGCGCAGCGGACGCGGGTCCATCGCCGGGACCGGAGCGGTCAGGCCGGCGCGCGTGGCGAGCGTGCCGCGCGCGAAGCCGGTGCGGTCCTCGCTCTGGACGAAGATGGAGTGCGCGTCGCCGGTCGGCTGCACGATGACGTCGTAGGTCTCGGCGACGCCGATGCGGAACTCGTCCACCGGCACCGGCTCGACGTCGTTGCCGTCGGCCGCGACCACCGTCATCTTCAGGCCGGGGATGCGCACGTCGAAGAACGACATCGACGAGCCGTTGATGAAGCGCAGACGCACCCGCTCGCCCGACCGGAACAGGCCGGTCCAGTTGGCACCGGGAGGCTGGCCGTTGAGCAGGTAGGTGTAGGTGTTGCCGGTGACGTCGGCAATGTCCGACGCACTCATGCGCATGCCGCCCCACATCAGCCGGTCGTCGATGGTAGCCCTCAGGCCCCTCTTCCGCGCGTCGGCGAGGAAGGTGCCGGCGTCCCGCTCGCGGAAATTATAGTAGTTGTTCTGCATCTTGAGGTTGCTGACGATCTGCTCCGGGCTGGTGTCCGACCAGTCCGACAGCAGCACGACGTGCTCGCGGTCGAAGCGCTGCGCGTAGCCGTGCTTCGGCTCCACGACCAGGGCGCCGTACAGGCCGGTCTGCTCCTGGAACGCCGAGTGGCTGTGATACCAGTAGGTGCCGCTCTGATGCAGCGGGATACGGTAGGTGAAGGTCTCGCCGGGCAGGATCCCGGCGAAGCTGAGCGCGGGCACGCCGTCCATGTTCGCCGGTGAGCGGATGCCGTGCCAGTGTATCGAGGTCGGCACGTCGAGCGTGTTGCGTACGTGCAGCAGCACCGTGTCGCCCTGGCGCCAGCGCAGGATCGGCCCGGGCAGCATGTCGTTCACGCCGGTCGCCATCACCCGGCGCCCGGTCAGGTTGACCGGGACGCGGCCGATGCTGAGGTTGAAGTCGCTGCCGGAGAGCACGCCGGACTGGCCCGGAGTGTCCAGTCCCCAGGCGCGATGGCCGGTCGCCGCCAGGGCGACGCCGCCCAGCGCCGCACCCTGGACGAAGCGCCGGCGCGTCATCGCGCCATGTCCCGGCCTGTCTTGAAAGCTCATGTGTCCGCATCCGTCCTGTCTGAGAATATCCCGTCATGGTCTCGCATCGACACGTCAATCTCCCGCCGGCGGCGCCAGGGTTCCGAGCCAGCCGACCAGGGTCAGCACCAGGACCGCGAAGGCGGTCTCCAGCGCGATGCTGCGCCGGATCTCGGTCACCACGGCGCGGGCACCACTGCTGCCCGCCGCAGCCGCTTCCAGCCGGGGCGTCAGCCGCCAGCGGTGGCTGGCCGCCAGGCCGAGCATGGCGGCGAAGAGGGCGAGCTTGGCCAGTAGCAGTCGCCCGTAGAGGGTGGTGACCAGGCCGGCGAGATGGCGGGGGCCGACCAGGAACCAGCCATTGACCAGTCCGGTCAGGATCAGCAGGGCCACCGCGAGGGTGCCGGCACCCGAGAAGCCCGACAGCGCGCGCTCCAGGCGCCGTGCGGTGACGCCGGGCGCGGACGTGGGTTCTACCGCCATCACGACGAGGACGCCGAGCGCCCCGATCCAGAGCCCGGCCGCGAGCAGGTGGACGATATCGGCGCCGAGGTGCAGCAGCCCGGCCCGGCCCGCGTCCGCCACGCCGTGACCGCCCCAGGCCAGGGTGAGCATCGCCGACGCGCCGAGCGCCGTCATCGCGCGGAGGCGTCGGGGCGTGGGCAAGGCCAGCAGAAGCGGGATCGCAGCCAGCGTGACCGCGAGACGGACCGCGACGGCATGGCCGAAGGACGTCGACGTCAGCACCATGCCCAGCATGGCGAGGTCGGGCAGCGGATCATCGCCCGCCATGGCGGCGGCCTGCAGCACCAGCGCCGCCACGGTCGAGAGCGACAGCATCAGCACCGATGCCGTCAGCAGCCGACGTTCGCCGGGGCTGGGCACGCCGCAGCGCTGGCGCGCCAGCAAGAGCGCCCCGCCGAACAGGCCGGACGCCCCGAGATACTGACCGGTGCGTGCGAGGGTTAGCATGGTCCGCGCGATGCTCAACGCACGGTGAAGGCCAGCGCGCCCTGCACACGATGCGTGTCGGCGGTCACCACGTGCCACCTCACCGTGTAGGTGCCGGGCCGGAGTGCTGCGTTCGGGACGATCGACAGGGTGTTCCCATCCGCAGCCCTCGTAGACGCCGGAACCGCCGCACCCGAGGCGGTCAGCAGCTGCACGCCGGAGAACCGCGCGAGCGGCGCTTCGCTGAACCGGAGCTCGATGTCGTCCGGGGCGGAGCCGCTGGAGTTGGCCGCGGGCGAGCTGGTCACGAGGTGGGCGTGGGCCTCGGCCAGCGCCGGCATCGCCACGGTCCCGAGCAACGCCGCGACGGCAAGGAGGAGGCTATTCGGCAGGTGACCGGGCATCGGCGGTGCTTCTCGGCAGGGTGTTGTAGCCTTCTTACGCAGCCATCCGCCGCAACCCTCGCGAGGGAAACGCGGCTTGAGTGCGTAAGAGCGATGTTCGGAGGAAAAACCATGCTGGATCGTGATTTGGCGCAGCTTGCCGCCGGCGTTGCCGAGATGCCGCCCGCAGGGCTGGAGCAGGCGATCTGGTCCAAGGTCGAGGCGCTGCAGCGGGCGCGCCGGTTCGAACGGCTCGCCTCGCGCGTCCAGCTCGTCACCCTGATCGTCGTCCTGGCCGCCAGCACCACCCTCGGCATCGCGATCACGCGTGCGCGGACATCGCCGGCCGTCATGCAGCTCTCCTCGCTGGCCGCCGACCTCGCACCCTCGACGCTGCTGGACGCGCCGCCCGAACCCCCAGGCTCCCGCCCTTGAGCCGGCTCATACGCATCGCGTTCGCCATCGCCCTGCTCACCGCGCTGGCGGCTGGCTTGGGAGGCTGGGAGGGCGTTCGGCTCGGCCTGCGACAGGCTCGAACCCCCACCACGCTGGACGTGGTCATCCACCGCGAGATCCACCTGACCGCGGCGCAGGATCGCCAGGTGGAGGCCCTGGAGGCGCAGTTCGCCGAGCAGCGCCGCGTGCGCGAGGCGGAGATGCGTGCCGCTAACGCCGACCTGGCCGAAGCGATCGGCGCCGAGCACGCCTACGGCACTCGGGCACGGCAGGCGGTGGAGCGCTTCCACCGGGCGATGGGCGCCTTGCAGGAGGACACCATCCGCCATGTCTTCGCGATGCGCGCGGTGATGACGCCGGAGCAGGCGCGCCTGCTCGACACCCTGGTTGCCAAAGCCCTCAAGCCGCCCGCTGCGTGACAGACAGCGACGAGACGCTTGCCCTGCGCGCCAGGAGCGGTGACCGGGAAGCCTTCGACAGCCTGGTGGGCCGGCACAAGAGCGTCCTTTACGGCTACTGCCGGCGCTATGCGGGCGATGCCGACGACGCGGTGGACATCCTCCAGGACGCGTTCGTCGCCGCCTGGATGGGGCTGTCCCGCTACGACGCGCGCCGTCCCTTCGCGGCGTGGCTGCGCACGATCACCCTGAACAAGTGCCGCGACTTCGGACGCCGCCGCTCGGTGCGTCGGCTGTTCCTCGCCCGCTTCGAGCGCGAGCAGGCACCGCCGACGGCCCCGCTCCAGGCCGACACGCCAGCCGACCCGCAGAACGAGCGCCTGGATCGTCTCGAACGCGAGATCGCAACCCTGCCATCCGCCTACAAGGAAGCGCTGCTGCTCACAACGTTCGGCGGCCTCAGCCAGCAACAGGCTGCCTGCGAGCTCGGCATCTCGGTCAAGGCGATCGAGATGCGTATCTACCGGGCTAGGCGGCAGCTGGCCGTGCGTTTGGAGATGCAGGCAAACCAGCCATCGTAGCTGGTCTGGCACTGGATCAGTTTCTCGTGAGTCTGCCGTCTTGATTAAACAACACTTAACGTTTCGTACGTATCAGTCCCGTCATGGTTGGCATGATCCTACGGACCATCCGTCCGCTCGCGCTCATAACGGTGCTGACGGGATGCGTGGTGGCGCCGACGCCGGGAGTTAGACTTTTATTGTTCTGACTGTGCAAAGCCGCAATGTCGGATGTAGTTGGCGCATTCGTCTGGGCTGAAGCGGTCGAGCAGCTTGCCGATGGTTTTCCAGAGGGCTTCGACGCTTCGTTCGGCAGC
>JAABUQ010010188.1_pt1 | contig 12389 bp, 11 predicted proteins | sample 5560001 | NCBI WGS metagenome assembly JAABUQ01 (sample SAMN10711888, study PRJNA513371) | rock metagenome | isolation source: Antarctica rocks | place: Antarctica: Victoria Land, Finger Mt nord | collected 2015-12-18
GCGAGCGCGTTTCGTCCTGGATCGCGCGGAGGATGTCGAACTGGCTGACGTAGCGCGCATATCCGCTACTTCCCGCATAGTTGAGCTCGTTCGAGCGTCCCGCGAGCTGGTCGAACTGCGCGGGGAAGGCCAACGCCGCCACCGCCCCAAGCACCAAGCCGATGACCGCGAACGCCAGCACGCGCGGCGATTGGCGGGGCGCGAGAATGATGAACAACACCGCCGCGATCAGCAGCGATAGCACTCCGGTGCCCGCGTAGGTGTAAAGATAGGCGAGCCCGTACAGCGGCAAAAACCGCCACTCGCGCTTGACGAAGAAGTCGACGATTACGCCGAGGATCAGCACCTGCGAAAAAATGCTGGGCTCGACCAGGAAGAAGCCGTTCGAGCGCATGATCGAGGACCCGTAGGCGATGATCGGCTGATAGTTGAACAACGGCTCGGCCAGGATCGGCTTGAGCGCGGGAACTGCCAGCATGAACGAGAACAGCCGTATGCCGACGAACTGTGCAAGATACTGGGCGATACCGAGCACCGCGCACAACCTGACGTAGAACAGGAACACCCCGAAGGCCCGCTCGCCGTGGAAGCGGTCGGTCGGCCGCACCGTCAATCCGGCGTACAGTACCAGCAACGAAAACAGCGATGCGGCGCTGATGCCACTTACGCGCATATCGAAGGTGTTCAGCGCGAGGAGGGTGCTTGCGATGCCCGCGACCACCACCGCCGCGAACAGCGCGACCACGGGCGGGCGTAGGGCCGCGCGTCCGGTCGCGAGCAGCCAGCCAAGCATCCCCAGGAACACCGGCAACGCGAAGTAGATCGGGCTTTCGCCAGCATAGACGCAGAAGCGTTGCAGGCAGAGGCACGAGAAAAAGGTCGCGTGCAGGAACAGGACGCTCGCCCGCTGGTCGGCGACGGCCTGATCCGGGGTGGCGGCGTCCGCGCGTTCGGCGCCGATCACTAGCGCGGTCATCGAGCCACCGGCTCGGCCGCTGCCGCCGCCGTCCTCGGCACCGCGTCCACCCCACGCGGTCCGAAACGACGTAGCCAGCGTGTCGCGCCCACCTCGATCCAGCGGCGGCTGAGTTCTGCAACGATCAGCGTAGGTGGCAGCCCGACCACGAACAGCAATATCTGCGCGGCGGGACCGGCCGCAACGAAGACCCCCGTCCGCGCCAGCGCTGCCTTCGCCGCGCCGAGCACGACGGGATGCCAAAGATAGAAGCTGTAGCTAACCCCGCCCAGCCATTGCAGCGGCGCGCTTCTGAGCAACCGCGATAACACACCGCGACCATCGGCGATGCCGAGCAGCGCCAGACCGCCCAGCGCGCCGACCGCGAGCAAGCCCGGCACCAGCGTGACGTAGAGGGCGAACGGCAGATCAATCGGGGTCAGTTTCAGCGGGTTGCTGCCGCCGGCGAGTTCTACCAGGCGCCACAGCAGCAGGAAACCCATCAACGCGAGCAGCGGCCGTGCGCTTAGCCGCTGCATCGCCGCACCACGGCCATAGCCAAGTGCGATTCCCACACCGGCCGCCATCAGCATCGCCCGTGGATACATCACGAGCAGCCCCGTGCCGACGACCGCCGCGATCACCCGCCAGCTCCGCACGCCGCGCGCGCGCAACCACCAGCACGCGGCACATAGCGCGTAGAACGTCATCTCGTAACCGAGTGACCATGCTGCGGGGTTGACCTGATCCATTGGAAAGAATGGCGGTGGCGCAAGGAAGTTGAGCATCCAAACGGTGAGCGAAGGTATCCATCGGCCCGTCGCCAGACTGACCGCCGTGATCGCGATCAACGACGCCCATAGAGCGGGATAGATGCGCGTCGCCCGGTCGCGCAGGAAGGCCGCAATGCTCGGGGCGCGAGCCAACGCGCCGACGATAACGAAGCCGCTGATGCCGAAGAACAAATCGACGCCGAACTTGAGCGAAGGCAGCGCGTAGGTAACTAGCAAACTGCCCTTGATGAGCGAAAATGTCGTGAGCCCCGAGTTGGAAATGTGGAACACGAACACCATCGCGGCGAACAACCCACGCGCGCCATGGATATTGGCGTTAAAGCCACCTCGGTTTTGCATCGTGGACGTATTAGCTATCACGGCCACAAACCTCGCAACGGACTTAGGCACCGATACGTTCGGGGCGTCCAGGGTTCGATGTGAACTTGCCTAGCGTACGCTGGGTGAGCCAGATGCGAACCGGTACGTCATAAACTCGATCAGCAATCCAAGCGATCAGCATTATAAGAGCTATCGCCGCGAACCCCGACCATGGACTATAGTCTAAGATGGGAATACTAGCTTTCGACATAAGATACTCGAATATCGTTAGAAGTGAATGATGCAAGTTATAAACCGCATACGAGGTCACGCCAAGCCACGTAAACAACGGAACTAAACGACGAGACGGTTCCACTTCGACCGCAGCAACGATGAGTAACGGAAAACAAATAACGATTGATGCGATTTGGATCAAGCCGAGGTATTGCTCGGGAGCTTGTATCATCAGAACTGCTGCAAGCAGCACTAGAACACCGATCGAAGGCACATTTAGCTTGGGCAACTGTGTCCGGTGACGGTACATCAACACGCCAATTGAGAAAGCAAAACCAACGCGAGCAAACGAAACCCAAGCATCGGACCATAGCCAACCGTTACTAATACCGTATTGTACGTTCAACTCCGAATAAACCAATACCACCACGCTTGCCGCGGCAACCGCCGTGAGCACAGCCGTGTTCAACCAACGAAAAACTCGCGCATAAACAAAGTTTATGAACAGTTCGAAAAACAGACTCCATGCCACGAGATTGTAGGTGTATAGATCGCGCGTCCCAGGCGAAGGCAACATGATCAATTGCGTGGGCATCGCACGCCAAAAAGTACCCAGATCGATGCCGGATTTCCGTGGATTGTTTTGAAGTAAAGCACGAATGCGCCGAGCAGCGTTCCAAATAGGTATAATGGCCAAAGCCGAATATACCGGACTAGCATGAAACGCAGTGAGTTTAGCCGACCGGTCCTCAACCGATCGTCATAAGCCGCCGCGATCACGAACCCACTCAGCATGAAGAATAGGTCGACCGCGAGAAAACTATTAGGGAATACAAATGGCGCAATGTACTGCGAGCCGTGCCTCGTCACAACCAGGATAGCAGCTACCCCACGCATTCCATCCAGTGTATGGAACTTACGTCGGACCTGCTCCGAATTAGCTGACATTGGCGACCATCATCGACTGCGGAGGCTTGGACTCAGGCAACCTTCGCCGCATTGTCGTCAGCCACCGGCGCGATCGTCGCGCGGCCGAGGTCGAGCGTGCGCAAATACGATCGGACAGCCGGGCCGACATCGTCACGGGCGAGCGCGAAGGCGATGTTCGCGGTGATGTGCCCCGCCTTGTCGCCGCAATCGAACCGCCGTCCCTCGAACGCCAGTCCGTGAAATGGCTGGCGACCGATCAGCCCGGCCATGGCGTCGGTTAGCTGGATCTCGTTGCCCGCGCCGCGCTTGCCTTCGCCGAGCAGCTCCATGACTTCGGGCTGCAGTATGTAGCGCCCGATCACCGCCAACCGCGAGGGCGCGACCGAGGGATCGGGTTTCTCGACCAGCCCCAACACCTCGGTCAGATCGCCCCGCCGACCACCGGGAGTGACGATGCCGTAGCGATTGGTCTGGTCGGCGGGCACTTGCTCCACAGCTACCAAATTACCGCCTGAATGCTCATAGGCGGCGGTCATCTGTGCCATCACAGGCGTCCGGCTCATCACCAGATCGTCGGGCAGCAGAACCGCGAATGGCCCGTTTCCAACCACGCTCCGCGCGCACCAGACCGCGTGGCCAAGGCCGAGCGCCTCCTGCTGACGAATGTGGACGATCGTTCCGGCTTGCAGACGCGTAGCGACGAGATCGGCAAGCCGGTCGTCCTTGCCACGTTCGCGCAACGTTGCGTTCAACTCATATGCGAGGTCGAAATGATCTTCGAGCTGTGTTTTGCCGCGCGCGGTGACCAGCACGAGCTGCTCGATACCCGCCGCCAGGGCCTCCTCGACCGCATATTGGATGAGCGGCTTATCGACCACTGGCAGCATTTCCTTGGGCATAACTTTGGTCGCGGGCAGGAAGCGCGTACCAAGGCCGCCAACGGGAAACACGGCAGTTCGGACAGGACGGTAGGCCATAGCAGCGATCCTTTCGCACTTTATGCTGCGCCGCACAACGCCGCAATTTCACCACGGTTGCAAGCCGCTCTTACCCGAAGGTTTTCAGCCGTCTAAGGGATCGCTGGGTCGGCCGAGTTGAAATATAAAAGATTTTCACCGCTGACCAAAAGCTCGAACCGCCGGTCGCCCATGGCCTTCTGCAAAGCGAAACTGGTCCCTTTACCGGGTCGCATCCAATCGTGCGGCTCGATGATGATCACCGCCGCTTGATCGATCCAGTCGAGATTGCCCGCGAAAAGATCTTGTTCGAAACCTTCGATATCGATTTTAACCACGAATAGGCTACCGCCTTCAACCGAGGCCACAAACTGAGGGATGGTTACTACCTCGATGCCGTTCACGTCTTCGCTGCGCACCGTGCGCCGTCCCCACGCGGAACTGCCCGGATTTTCGATCACAATTCGCCCCGGCACGCTGCCGATTGCAGCACGATGCAAAGTGATCGCATCGTGGTTCGCGATGTTCGCGCTGCAAATCTCCGCATTGTCGGCATCGGGCTCCACCGCAAGGACCTTGGCACGCGGGAACTCTCGCTCGAACCACAGCGCCGACGCACCGATGTTTGCACCCGCGTCGATGATGATGGGCACCTTGCCGATCGTCAGCAGCGCATCATAGCGCACCCGTAGCGCGCGATATTGAGCATATTTGCTCAAATCATACTCGCGCGACTGAAATATTTGACGAACCACGTCGATGTCGCTGGTATCGAGCCGGACGGTAACCCGGCCAACATCCTTCAGATGCCAACTATGCAGCTTGGTGCCCCGTGCTGCGGAGAGATGGCGTAGTACGAAACCAGCGCCAAAAACACGTGCATCGCGCAGGTTCCATCGGAGCAAATCGAACCATGCTGCCATGTGCTAACACTCTCGCGTTTGATGCTGCAGTGCAATAGGATGTTATGCTGTCGACGAAACCAATGCGCGCGGGTCACGTTCCGTCGCGTATAACCTAACAGGCGAGAGGCTCGCATGGCGGTCAGACGCTCGATTGCCTGGACCAGCTTCGGCCAGGCAAGCTTCATGGCGATGAACATCGGCGGCTCGATCTTCGTCGCGCGCTTGTTGGGTCCGTTCGACATGGGCGTCTTCGCGGTTGCGATGGCGGTGGTCGGCCTGGTCGGGGTCGTTCAGTCGATTGGGCTCGACACATTCATCGTGCGCGAGGCCGAGCTGACGCCCGACGTTTTGCGGAGCGCGGCGGCGGTCAATCTGGCGATTTCCGTTGCAATGGCGATTATCATTGCCGCGCTTGGGTTCGCGGGTGGCGCGCTGTTCCGCGAACGAAACGTGCGCGACGTGCTGCTCGTCGTCGCGATTGTGCCGATCATAGGCCATTATAACTTTGTTCCACAATCTATGATGGAACGCGCGGGCGACTTCCGCACCTTGGCTCTGGTTAAAGCTTGCTCCACCGCGCTCGGCTTGGCGATCACGATCACGCTCGCCGTCAATGGTTACCGCGTGATGAGCCTAGCCTATAGCCAGCTCGCCACCGCGCTCATCACCAACATTGCTGTCAACATTATCGCGCGCCAGCACGTAACCTTCCGCCTGTCGCTTACGCATTGGCGACGTATCGCGCGTTATGGCACCCAAATCCTCGCGGTTACCAGCATGAACCGGATCGCGTCGAAGGTGAGCGAAATTATCCTAGGCCGCACGTTGGGTCTGGCCTCGCTCGGTCTCTACTCGCGCGCATCGAACACCACCGGGCAGTTGTGGGACAGCGTGCACGGCATTGTCGGCAAAGTGGTTTTCGTAGATTTTGCCAATGAAATTCGCGCAGGACAACCGTTGCGCTGGCGATACTTGAAGGTGCTCGAAATCATGAGCGGCCTGCTGTGGCCAATCTTCGCGGGTGCCGCTGTCCTCGCCGGACCTTTGATCATGCTCGTCTACGGTCAACGTTGGATTGGCGTGGCCACCCCACTCGCGCTTCTGAACATCTCGGGTATTATCTTCGTTTCAACGACAATGACTTGGGAAGTGCTTGTCTTGCATAACGAAACCGCGCGCCAGGTTCGGCTCGAATCGGTCAAGACCGTCGTGGGAAGCGCCTTCTTCATCGCGGGCTGCTTTATCAGCCTCGAAGCTGCCGCCGCCGCGCGCATTGTCGACGCCATCGTCAGTCAGATCCTCTACCGTCGCCATCTAATCCGGCTGGTGGATGTCCCGGCAAGCGCCTTTGGCCAAGTCTACCGACGCAGCGGAGCGGCGACGCTCGCCGCCATCGCCCCGGCGCTCGCGTTGATGATCATGCGGCACTGGTCGTCGCGTGTTCCGCTCGTCGATGTTGCCGCGGTTGTCGTCGGCGGTATCGTGCTTTGGCTCGTGGCACTACGCTTCACTCGCCACGTTCTTTATGAAGAATTGTTACGCGTGCTTCGGCGCGTGCGCCCAACCGAGGTGACCGCGTGATGGCCAAAGTCGATGTCCTGGTTCCCGCCTACAACTGGGCGGACACGATACGCGAGTCGATCGAGAGCCTACAAGCCCAGAATTCGTCGATTGGCGGCTAGTAGTTTTTGAACGACGGCTCGACTGACGGTACCGGAGGGATTCTGGCTGAGATAGCGGTAGACGACCCGCGCATCGAGGTCCACACGCAGACCAATCGCGGCATCGTCGAATTTTGAACGTCGGCCTTGGTTTCTGCACCGACCCCATCATCGCGCGGCTCGACGCCGACGATCTCTGCTACCTGATCGGTTCTCTAATAGCGGGCAAGTGGGATCGGGCGGGTTGGGCCTGAGCGGTTCGACGTTCCTGCCGGTGTCACGGTTCTCTTCGAGGTCGGCCATGGAGGCTGCCTCATCATGCTGTCAGACGTCGCGGGTCCCAAGGTGCATTTCGGGGTTTTACCCCCAACAGAGGCCACGGGATCACCGCGAGCTTCGTCCCGGCAGGGACATCTCTCCGCCGTTCGGCGGAACTCGTGGAAGGGACGGAGCTAGGCGGCCACGGCCTCCTCCGTGCTCCAGCGGAAATCGGTGCCGGTGACCAGCATCCTGTGCATGATCACGCCCATCTTGCGCGCCACGGCGGCGCGGGCGCGGTTCATGCCGATGCGCCGGGCAAGCTTGATCCCCCACGCCTTCAGCCCGGTCCAGCGCTGGACGCGTGTCATGAGCACGTTGGCGGCTTCGAACAGATAGGCGCGCACGAGCGCGTCGCCGGTTCGCGAGATCGAGCCGGTCACATCCTTCTCGCCAGACTGGTAGCGCCTGGGTGTCAGGCCGAGATAGGCACCGACGCTCTTGGATTTGGCGAAGCGGCCCGGCTCATCCACCATCGAGGCGAAGGCGAGCGCCACGATCGGCCCGACTCCGGGTACCGTCATCAGGCGCTTCGTTCTATCGTTGTCCAGCGCCTGTCGACGAAGCAGCCCGTCGTAGACGCGGATTTGCTCGGTGATCGCACGCCAGGCAGCGATCAGCGGCGCGATCATCATAGTGAGCGCGGCCCGATCGCCGATCGCCTCCTCGGCCGCAGCGGCGAAGGTCTGCCGACGGCCAACCGCGACGAACACGCCCACGTTTTTGAGCAGACCGCGAATCGTCGTCGTCATCTGGATGCGCGTGCTCACGAGCTGGGCTCGGGCTCCGAGCACGCCGCGCACCAGATGGCTGCCGAGCGATTTGACCTTCACCTCCCGGTACCAGCCTGTCCGCACCAGCTGGGCCAGGCCGAGCGCGTCGTTCTCGTCGGTCTTGTTCACCTGGACGCTCAGCCCAGCCTTGGCGTGGCGCGCATCCATGCACACCAACGGCAACCCAAGGTCGTTCAGCGCGTGCCAGAGCCATGTCGAAAGCGGCCCCGTTTCGAAACCGACGCGCTTGGCGTTCGGAGCGCGCGACGCGATCGTGTCGGCGATCACATTCGGGTCGGTCTTCACCTTCCCGCGCCAGACCTGGCGACCCTCCTCGTCGACCACGCTGACGGCGGTATCCTTCTGCGAAACGTCCAAGCCAACGAACTGCGTCATGGCAATGCTCCTCCTATCACACGATGATGGCCGAGCTTCCGCCTGTTCTACCGCTGGCGGCAACGGCCTGCCCGCGATTATGGCAGGTGCTTTAACGGTCACTCGTAATAGCTGCCCCATTTACGGTACGCGTGATCGACATCCTCGACCGCGTAGGCGGCAATCGCTCGCATGTTCACTTGCGACATCACTACCCCAGCAGGTTGTACCCCTATTGACTGCAACCGTTTAAGCGCCGCACGCACGACTGACGCAGGTGTGTGCCGCCAGCGTACCACCATGATTACCTGATCGACATAGTTCATCAGCAGCCGCGATTCGACCGCCGCGAGCGCGGGGGCGACATCGATCACCACAAGATCGAAGACATTCTCGATCTGACGCATCAATTCCCGGAACGCCGCTTCGGAATTGATTCGCGAGTGATCGAAAGATTGCGTCAGCGCGGGAAGTAGCCAAAGCCCGCTGCGCTCGTCCTTGATCAGCGCGTCTTTCAGCGGCACCGTTCCCGCGAGAACGTCCAACAGACCGAGCTTGGGTTGCGAGCCGAAGATCGCCGCTACACGTGGACGCCGCACGTCGCCATCGATCAGCAGCGTGCGCCGTCCGCCCACCGCCGCCACACGCGCCAAGCACGCGGCTACCGTCGATTTGCCCTCGCCCGGTTGCGCCGAGGTAATGCCCACATAGCGCCCGGCCCGATGGCTGGTCCCTTTTTCGATCACCAGCAATAGACTGCGCATCGATTCCGCCATCACCGAAAACGGCCGGTCAATTACGAAATCCACCGGCGTCGTCTTACGCTCGCTCGGCTTGGTGATCGACGCGAGCGTCGGCACGTTCACGAGGTGTGGTAGGCCTAACCGTTGCTCGACCTCGCGCGAGGCGACCATCCGGCGGTCGAGCAACTGCATCACCGCGACGGCCGCAGCGCCGAGCAGCAGCGCCAGCAGCAGCCCCAAAACGAAGCTGATCTTCTTGTTGGGAAAGCTCGGCCGCGAAGGTACGCGCGCCGGCGACAGCAACCGCGCGTCGACATCAGCGACTACTGCCTGGCTCGCCACCGCCGTTTGTCGCTGCAGCATCCCGGCGTAATTGGTTCGCAAGGCCTCGGCCCGCCGCTCGAGTTCGTTCAGCTTGACCGACGCTTGCGCGTTCACTGCCAACTCGCCTCTGGATTGGCTCGCAATGCCGCTCGCCGCCGCCGCGCGCTGGCGCGCGACCGACACACGTGCTTCCAGATTGGAAATCACCCGGCCGATTTCGCCCCGGATCGCGGTATCGATGTCCGCCACCTCGCGCCGTGCATCGATCACCGAAGGGTGGTCGGATTGATAGCGCGATTCCAATTGCGCGAGCTTGGCACTTGCCTGCGCGCGCTGCGCCCGGAGTTGGCCGATGACCGGCGAACCGAGCGCCGCGCCAACGTCGCCGCCTTGCGATCCGTGGCGGAGCTGCGCCTTGGCGGTGGCGAGCCCCGCCTCCTCCTCGGCAAGCTGCGTCTGCGCAGTCGCCTGCTGCTGCTTGAACAGCGATTGCTCGCCCTCGGTCAGCGTCGTACCATTGGCGCTCAACAAATTGTGCGCACGGCGATATTCCGCCACCGCGCCCTCGGCCTGCTCGACCTCGCCGCGCATCCGATCGAGTTCGCGCCGCAACCCCTCATCCGCCGTGCGTGCCGCGCCAAGCCGCACATCGACCTTCGAGGCCAGATATTGTCGCGCATATTCGTTCGCCACATCGGCCGCGATCGCCGGATCGGGCGCGGTGAACGCGAGCGAAAGGATATTGGTCCCACCCGGCCGATCGACCCGCAGCCGGCCTTCCACCGCGTCCAGGATCGCGGTCGAAGCGTAGCGCGGCGGCAGTCCCGTTAGCGCGGCGGCGAACCCTGGCCTTTTTGCGCCAACCGCGCGGACGACGCGCCCGGCCACCTCGTCCGACTGCAGCACTTGCGCTTCCGCGCTGACTGCGCGGTCCTCGTCGCTCGTCTGAGGAAGCACGTCCGTCTCCTTGGACGGCGCGGTGTTGATCTGGCGCGCGTTGACTTGTAGCGTCGCGGTAGCTGTGAACTGCGGCGTTTTGTTGAGCGTATATGCAGCAACGCCGCCCAAAACCGCCAGGAACACCAGCGCGAAGACGAACCAACGCCGTCGCAATACCGCGATCGCGCCACGGATATGATCGACCGACGGAGTCGCTGGCACGGTTACCGCGCTTTGCGGCACCGTGAGCGCGCGCGGTGGAGCGAGAATGGGCAGTTGGTCGGTCACGCGGTCATATCCTCAGCCCGACGCCGATCGTGAACCGGTTGCGAACAAAGGATTTATAACGGTCGATCCCGTCCGAGGAGACGTCCGCCCTGTCGTATCGTGTCCGCAGCCACAAGCGTGGCGTGAACCGCCAATCCGCCGTCGCGTCGACCATCACACGCCCATCGCGCCGATCGACGCCACGCCTATTGTTAATGTTGAACCCATTGAAAGTGTCGCGCTCCAGATCGACCCCGGCTCCCAGTATCAGCGTCCGGAGCAATTCGTAATCGACACGTACGCCCCCCAAAAGCGATACATAGCTGGCCGAATTTTGCAGCCCGGAGTTGCTGACACTTCGCCGAGCGGTAATCGTGTAGGTCATCAACTGCGTCGGAAACAACATCAGCCGTCCATCGACCGCTAGACCCGAGAACGTGTTGAAGTGGGCGTCACGATAGCTCGAGTTCAGATAACCGACGCCGATCTCGCCCCGCGCCAGCACCGGCAGCTCGAAGCGCACCCCTCCAAGCACCTCATAGCCCTTGGACTCTCGCGAGAAGCCTTGCACCCGATCGGGTTGGTAGGACGTCGTGTCACGCGTTACCTGCGCGAAATAGGAAAGCGCTTGGGACTGGGCGACTTCGGTTCTCAGTCGCAGCTCGAACTGGTCGTTGTTGCGATACTGCTGATCGAACAACTGCCCGTTCAACTTCAACTTGCCGTTGAAGAAATGCGAGCGCGTTACCCCCGCGCTCCCCGAAACCAGGATGTGCGTGAAGGTGTGCGACAGGCCCACCGCACCGGTTTCGGTCTCGTAGCGGATCGGCCGAACGGTCAACGCGAATGCGTTCTGCGACTCCCGTGACTCCCGCGATTGTTCGTAACGCGCGATGCCACGCACAAGCGTGCTCGCGCCGATGTCCTTCGTCCCGTAGGTGGAGACGTTCACCGTCTCGCTGTTCTCGCTCGGGTGCGTGAAAAAGCGGTCGATTTCGCTGTTGGCGTTGACCGCCACAGAACCGGTCGAGAAATTGGATTGCAACGTCGCCGAAGGGCTCAGCCCCAAATAGCCGTCCGCCACGCGCAGCCGATCGTCCGCGAAGGCGTTGTCGTTGTAGTTGGCGGTCACGTCGAGCGATGGGCGCAGCGTGAAGCCGCCAACCCTGACACCTGGGGTATCGTACCCCGTCAGCGTTCGGTCGCGAACCGCGACATAGCGGTTGAACGGCAACAGCGTCTGATCGGGCGGCAGCATCTGCGCGTGCGCCGCGACGCTCGCCGCGATCATTAACGGCGCGGCGAGTACAAGACGGCGCAACATTAGAAGAACCTTTCGAGCACACGGATCGTATCGCCCGGGCTGACCAGGAGGTCGGGCGTCAGTTTGAGTTTATGCTCGCCCACTTCGCCGAAATGTTTGACACCGACCGAATGCTTGTTGGCGCGGTAGGTGAAACCACCCGCGGTCGCCACCGCCGCCGTGATCGTCATTCCCACACGGTAGGGGAACTGCCCCGAGTGGTTGACCTCGCCCAGAATGAAAAACGGGCGATATTCCACGATGTTCGCGCTGACCTTGGGATGCTTCAGATACCGCGCGCCGAGTTGTTGCGTCAGCCGATCCTGCAGTTGCGCGAGCGTCAGTCCACCCGCTTGCACCATGCCGATCAGCGGAAACGATATCCGCCCATCGCTGCCAACCAGATATTGCCCCGAAAGCTCGGTCTCACCATAAACGTCGATCTTGACCTTGTCGTCGGGCGCGAGCCGATACACCGGGACCGTTTGCGCCTCGGGCTCGCGCGGAGTAGCCCCCACCGGAAGGGCGATAAGCGTCATTCCGAGGGCGAGCGCACCGAATTTTCTCATCATGTCCCTGGAACCTGGAATTGTTTCCGCTCCGCAACGCTTG
>JAABUQ010010189.1_pt1 | contig 12387 bp, 14 predicted proteins | sample 5560001 | NCBI WGS metagenome assembly JAABUQ01 (sample SAMN10711888, study PRJNA513371) | rock metagenome | isolation source: Antarctica rocks | place: Antarctica: Victoria Land, Finger Mt nord | collected 2015-12-18
GCAAGCCGCGCTTGGCGAGGAAAAACTGGTTTTGCGCGTTTCTTATTTGTCGCGCAAAACACAAAAACCAGGCACAAAAAATCCCGGCTCCCAGCCTGGAAGCCGGGATCGAAAGCTACTGGCCGGTCGTGCCGCCACCGCCGGTCGTTCCTGCACCACCAGAAGCGCCGGAACTGCCCGAAGCACCTGACGCGCCCGGCGCACCGGGAGCGCCTGCCGCACCGGAAGCGCCGGACGCTCCCGACGGTCCAGGAGCGCCGGCGGGGCCGGACGCACCGGCCGGGCCAGGAGTGCCGGAGCCGCCGGGGACGACCACAGTTGTGTTGCGCGGGGCTGGCGTCACCACCGTCGTCGGCGGATTGCTGCTGTCATCATGGCCGCACCCGGCAGTGCCGAGAACGCCGAGGCTAATCACGGCAGCAAGGGCCACGGCCTGAACCGGCGAAATGCCGAAAAATCTGTCTAAAAGGCGCATTGTCTGTTCCTCCTCGAAACGCTCCCGCAGCAGGGTGGCTGCAGGATTAAGATTTCTCACTATGCCCCGTAATGTGATAAATGAAACGCAGGAGAACGAGGCTTGGCAAGCGAACTTAGCGCTGATTATACTTCAGGAGTGCCAATGACCATGCCTGCGACACCTATCCAAATCCGCCCGTTTGACCTCGCGAATGCCGCTGACCACGAGTACGTCGCCCTCAACCGGCACATGAACCAGGCAAAAGCCGAAACGCTGCCCGATGACCCGCCCACACCGCTGGAAGAAACTATCGGCCAGATGCAGCATATCCCGCCGTTTGTTTCGGTTACGGCCTGGGCCGGCTGGAACGCAGGCAGCACGGAAGTGCTTGCTAGCGGCGTTGTCTCGTTCCTGAAAACCGACGAAAACACGCATCTCGCCCAGTTTGACCTGAGCGTTGCCCCGGAACATCGGCGGCAGGGCGTCGGGCGCGAGCTGCTCCGTTTGTGCGCCGAACTCGCCCGTGCCGAAGGACGCCGCCTGATGATGACCGATACCAACGAGCGTGTTCCCGCCGGGGCAGCGTTTCTAACGCGGCTCGGGGCGGAGCGCGGAATGCAGATGCACACCAATCAGCTTGCTTTGGCGGATTTAGACCCGGCGCTTCTCGCCCGGTGGCAGGAAGACGGCAAGCAACGGGCGGCAGGCTTCACGCTCGGCTTCTGGGACGGCCCCTACCCCGAGGACCAGCTTGACGCCGTCGCTGCGCTGTTTGACGTGATGAACACGGCCCCGCGCGAAGACTTGGACATGGAAGACAGGCACACGACCCCGGAGCAGATGCGCCAGACCGAGCAGATGATGGCGGCGATGGGAACCGAGCGCTGGACCGCTTACGTTCTGGAAGCCGCCACCGGCAAGTTCGCGGGCTTTACCGAAGTGGAGTGGAAGCCGGGCCGCCCCGAGATCGTGTCGCAGGGCATGACCGGCGTTTTCCCGGAGTTCCGGGGCCTCGGCCTGGGCCGCCGGCTCAAAGCCGCCATGCTGGACCGCATCGTGCAGGGCCACCCGCAGGCGAAGTTCGTCCGCACCGGCAACGCCGACTCAAACGCCGCCATGCTCGGCATCAACCACGTCCTCGGCTTCACGCCCTACATCTCCGGCTGCGTCTGGCAGCTCGACACCGACAAAGCCCTGGCATATCTGGCAGAAAGGTCCTGAAAGTTAAGGAGAATGCAAATGAACCTCACGGAGTCACAAGCGGAAGTTTTACTGCATGACGCTCAGGAGTTTGACCGCTACCTGGAGAGCGTCCGCGAACGACGCGAACGGCATCGCAGACAACTATTCTGGTCTCATGCCGTTCAGAGGCTGGAAGCGGAGCTGTCAGCGGCAAGCGAAGAAAACCATTTGGCCCTGGTTTCCGAGATCTCTTTTGTTCTGACACGGTTCCAGGAGGCGCTGGCAGCCTGCAATGCACCCTCGGTGCCTCAAACGGAAGCCGGGATGTCTCAAGCGGAAGCCGGGATGTCTCAAGCGGAAGCTGACCTGGAAGACCTTATGCCGACCACCGGCGAAGAGCCAGGCTTAGACGAAGAGCCAGGCTTAGACGAAGAGCCAGGCTTAGACGAAGAGCCAGGCCTACCGGAGGGTCTGCAGCCCGCCTCATTGCAGGGCGCGGCCCCGGAAATTGCTGCCCCGGAAATTGCGGCGGCTGACCGCGAAGCACGAGAGCGTGAGGAAATGCGGCTCGCGGCGGAAGAGGAAGGGCGGCTCGCGGCGAGATTGGCGCACCTCCGGTCCGAGGGAGACGACCATTATCACGACAGCGCCGACACTTTGGCTTATAGGTTTCGGGCGCGATCTCTTTATGCGGACACTCTCGCGTCCTTAGAGCAGGCCGGCATTCTTGCCGAGAAGCACGCCGCTGCCGCCGGCATCGCGCTTGGCCTCAAAGAAGTCGCAGAGATGCTCGTTTCCTCCGCGCCCGTGCGCGACCAGTGGGAATTCCCGTTCGTTTGGAGGACGCCGCGCGGCACCGGAGAGTCCATCCCGTGGGGCCAGCTTGCAGCCGCTTACCGGCATTGCGCCGATGCCGCCGACATTCTGTCGTGGTATGTCTCGTACTGGAAACATCTTACTCGCGACGAAAGAACCTGTCTCATGGACGCCATCCTTGCCGCACACCGAGGCGCGAACCGTTTGCGGGACATCTCAGGCCACCGTGACAACGCGCTCGGTGAATTTCTGCGGATGGCCCTGGAAGCCAAGTCTTCCGATGACTTCGGCTGGCTGAACGCACTCGACAAAAGGTGCTCGGAGCAGCGTGTCCTGGAGATTGCGTCTCAAGGGCGCGGCGTCTGGCAGGAGGTACAAGAAGACGTTGAAGCGCGGGCGGAGGAAGAGGCGGCGGAGGAAGCGGAGGAGCAGGCGCGTCAGGCCCGCCATCAGCGTCAGCAGGACGCCATCAGCGGGGTGGAAGCCTGGGAGGACACTTTAGAAGGAAGCGGCATGAAAAGCGAAGATGTCGACCGGCATCGCGAAGCCCTGCTTGCCTTGCTGGAGGAGTGCCTCCAAGCAAAAGTGCCTCCGACGAATGTGCGCGTTCGTAAAGCGATCCTCGACACCGCGCCCATTCTTTTGGAGAACGAGCCGAAGTACGCCAAGTTCCTGGACGCGGTGCTGACGGAGCGCAGCCGCCTGGAACTTGCGGAAGTCAGCCTGGATGAAACGGCGGAACTCCCAGACGCAGACTTCGCTCCCATGCTGAAAACCGTTCGTGACTACATGAGCGGCAAGAAAGTAATGATCCTGGGGGGCAGAAACCGTCCGAATGTCGTTCAGGAACTTTCCGCAAGCCTCAACTGCGACGTTTCCTGGCCGACAACGGAGCCGAACGACAAGAAAGACAAACATGATGCAGTGATCCTCAGAGCGGACATCATCCTGCTGGCGAAGGACTACGCCCGCCACAATCTTCTCCAGCGCGGAAAGCAGGCCGTGAAGACCCAGGGCAGTGCGCTGATCCCCCTGTCCGGGGGATACAACATGCGTCAGGTCGTGTTCCAGATCAACGAGTACCTCCTGCGCGGACAGAACGGCCGCACTGAGGTCAGCTAAGCAGCATACAAAAGAGAGGCAACGCTTTAGGATAAACAAAAAAGCCCGCGCCACCGGCGCGGGGCTTTTTTGCTGCTCCTACTCGACGGCTTCAGTTAAGCGAGAGCTGCAAATTGTCGGGTGTGAGCGAGGTCCGTTTGACTGACAGGGCGGACCTGTTCTGCACGGACTGTAGCAACGGCAGCCGTCGCTCCGCCGAGCGTTGCGAATTCCACCTCGTAAGCCTTGCCTTTGTTGTGGACAAACACAACCGTTCCCACATCTCCGGCTTCTAAGCCTTCCTCGGGCAGATTAGCGGTCAAAACAATTCGCTCATGTTCGGCAATCATGCGATGCTCCATTCTTCGCTAAATCGGGTGAGCTGTAATAAGTCGCGGCACTTCCCCAGCCTCATTCGCCTCCAAAGTCTCGGCGATCCAGACCGTGCGGAGGCGCGGGCGGCGTCCATCGGGGCATTCCAGTTCACCGTCTATGCTGTAGCGATTGCCCCATCAAGAAGCCGCCGCTCTTGCGACAGGGTAGGCTGCCCCATGCGCCCGCAGAGCCTCTGCCAAAACTTCCCAATGTTGCCGCCGAAAGCCAAACCGCGCAAAGAATTCCGCTTTGCTGCGTCCGTCCGGGTGATCGAGCGACAGCAGGTACTCGGTAATTTTGGCTTTCTCGACAACAGCCTGATCGGCATTCGGCAGCAGCATCCTTGCTCCTTTTCAGCGTAACACTACTTGTGGACGCTTTCGCCTTTAACGTCCTGGGCGGCTTCCATGACGGCTTCGGAGAGGGTCGGGTGGGCGTGGATGGTGTGCATCAGCTCGTCAATGGTAGATTCTAATTTGATCGAGACGCAGGCTTCGTGGATCAAATCGGTGGCGTGGGGGCCGACGATATGAACGCCCAAGATCTCGCCGTACTTGGCGTCGGTGACGATCTTCACGAGGCCGACGTTCTCGTTGATCGCCATGGCCTTGCCGAGCGACTTGAACGTGAACTTACCGACTTTGACGTCGTAGCCGGCTTCTTTGGCCTGCTGCTCGTTCAGGCCCGTCCAGGCCATCTCGGGTTCGGTGTAGACGCAGTACGGGACGGCGGTGTAGTCCATCTTCGTCGTGTGGCCCAGCGCGTTTTCTGCCGCGACTTCGCCTTCACGGGTGGCGACATGGGCCAGACCGCCGCCGGCGGCATCGCCGATCGCGTAGATATGCGGGACATTGGTCCGCATATACTCGTCTACCGTGATCTTGCGGTCAAAGAAGACGCCCGCCTCCTGCAAGCCTAAACCGTCGGTGTAGGCGCGGCGTCCGACGCCGATTAAAAGCTTGTCGAACTCTAATTCGCCGTCGCCCTTTTCGGTGACGTACTTGAGCTTCTTGCCGGGCACGTCAATCGCAACGACTTTTGTAGACGTCATAATCTTGACGCCCGCTTTGGTCAGAAGCTTCGCCAGCTCGGTTGTCAAATCGGGGTCCGCTGCCGGGACAATGTTCGGCAGCAGCTCGATCAGCGTCACGTCTGCGCCGAGGCCCCGGTAGGTGTAGGCAAACTCGGTGCCGACCGCGCCGGAGCCAAGCACGACCAGCTTCTTCGGGACTTCCAAGGCAGAGACCGCTTCGTTGGAGGTCCACAGCGTCGTCTTGCCAAGCGTTCCCGCCGCCTTGCGGTTCTTGACTTCCCGGTTGTCCACAAACACGTCGGCGTCGGCAGTCTCCGCGCCGATCATCTGAATGGACGGGTGCAGCTTGGCAACAACGCTGCCGGTTGCCAGAATAATCGAGGCCGCCGTGACACGCTCGGTCTTGCCGTCTTCCGTGGCCGCCTCAACTGTATGCGGGTCAGTCAGCTTGCCCTTGCCCTTGATAAAGCGCACGCCGGCCTTTTTCATCAAAAACTCGACGCCGCCGACCAGCGTTTTGACCACTTTGTCCTTGCGGGCCATCAGCGCGTTCATGTCAAAGCCGATCTCGCCGCCGATGGTCAGCCCAAAGTCCGCAAAATGCTTCGCCTGCTCCAAAGCCGCGACCGAGCCGATCATGGTCTTGGTCGGAATGCAACCCCAGTTCAGGCACGTCCCGCCTGCGTTGTCAAAGTCAATACAGACAACGCTTGCGCCCATCTTCGCCGCATGAATGGCCGCCGGGTAGCCGCCCGGCCCGCCGCCGATCACTACTAAATCCACATCGTAGCCACTAGACTGCGCCATAAATCTTATCTTTCTGGTTTCTATTCTTCTTCGCATGGGAGGTTCGGACGGCCACTCGTCCGCCACCCTGCTTCCCGGCCCACGCAATCCACTTCTGCATCGCCGCACTGCTCCGCAGAGCGTCTACCGTGCTGTATTCGCGTTCTAATTCTACTAATGTGAACAGCGCGTGGATTTGCCGGTGACAATCCGAGCAGATCTCCACCGTCACTTCCCCGTCCCGCGACTTGGGAACCAAATGGTGCTTGCTGGGTTTCAGGAAATCCCCCACCCGCTCGCACAAAGGACAGTGAAACGCTTCGCCAGTACGCTTCTGCGTGTGTCTTGCCATGCTTTTAGAACACGAGATTGGGGCGAAAAGTGCCTGAACACGGGAGAACCCGGTATTGAAATGTCAGGTACTCCGCCGTAAAAACCGTGATGCCCTGGGCGGGATTCGAACCCGCACGGGGTTGCCCCCGGAGGATTTTACTTACCACTACCGCTTTCGCGGCCTGCCGCTTGAGAATTCAAAACAGCCGTTCGTGGTCTGGACTGTCTCTTCGCCATGCCGCTTACTTCGACGGACCAGTTCGTTTCAGCAAAAAACGCATTGTTTTTTGTTTGTTCTAGTTCGTTTCAGCAAATCTGCTTGTGCAGCGGGTTAGGCGGCTCCTGTACAGTCTCTACACACTTTCCGATATTTGGTATCGGGTTGGCTCGGGATTGTCTTACCCTACTGAGTGCAGGGGTTAGAGTTCCCCGAATTAGGGAGCTGCTACAATCGGGTTTCCCCGACTGCGACCCATACTCAAGTCCGCTGTGTCTGCCATTCCACCACCAGGGCATCCTCACCGAAAGTATAGCACACGGCGGGAAAAGAAGTCAAACTGACCTACCTCCTTGTTCTCTCGTTCCTCGGTCACAGGGTCCTCCCTAAAGGGAAGATTAGGAACAACGAGCCAAGACCACGCTTATAATCCTAATCCTCCCTTTAGGGAGGACCACAGCGAAGTGAAGAATGAACGGAGCGGTGCGGTAGGTCTTATGCAGGAAACCCGCTCCAATCCCGCGAATAGCCAGCTATGTTTAAGAAAAAGCAGCGGGAGCTGACTGTGGAAGACGCCCCGGACAGCATCGAACCCTGGGAAATGCTGGAAGAGGCCGAAATTGCCGCGCAGACTGCCCGCGTAGACGCCCGGTTTCCAGGCCGAGGCTTTGTCGCGTTCGCCCGGCGCTTAGACAAAGACGCCGTCGCCTGCTTCGACAAAGGGCCGGACGGCACCGGTAAAGCCGTCATAGTCTTAGAAAACGTAGACGCGCCCGAACTCACCGCCGAGCGCCGCTTCCCCGGCTTCGTCGCCTGGTTTGACGCCGCGCTGGCAGAGCATCGCGCCTTGTAAGTAACAGCGTTTTCTTCTCTTCCGTCGCCGCGACGGTGGGCATTTTCCAGCCTCGAAACTCATTCCGTAGCTCTTGTGCCATAACGCACTCTCTACGCCCGTGCCAGCCGCCTGCGCTTTTCCCATGTCAGCCGCAGCCGACTGGCTATCCATGCGACCTGTAACGTGAGTAAAACTGCCTCTGTTTCCTGGACAAAGAACAGCCACGCCGCATGGGGAAACGGGATCGATAGTCGCATCATTCCGGGCAGGCTGAGGACGTAAACCATTATACTTACGCCGAAGACATAGTAATACAGTGCTGTTCCGAGAGCAATGCCGACAATCCCACGCTTCCAGAAAATACTGCCGCAGATCATTCCCACGATCAAAGGACTGTTAATACCGAAACCTGTAGGCAGCCACGGCCCAAACGGCAAAAAAACGATCAGAACCGGCGTGAAGACCAAGATCGCAAACGTGCAGCCCGTCGCGCCCCAAAAGCTGCGCTTGTTCAGCTTCTCCTCACGCCGCCAGGCCCAAACGACATTCTCGCCCAAGTCTTGCGGCGTCCCGAATTGCGCCACGGCATTCTGCGCCGCTTCCTCTTCCGACTGCCCTAGCTCGCGGCTGACGATGACCGCATTCTCCAAATGCGCCCGCATCTCGCGCAGTTCCTCATTGCGCTGCTTTATTGGTAATGCGCCCAGGTGCGCGGCGACTTCTGACAGATAATCTTCAAGCAGGCTGTGCATGACCGGTTCTCCCTTTCTCGACTTTGCCTAGAACTTTGTTGATTGTTGCAGCATAGTCACGCAGCTCTTGGGTGCGCTTCACTGTTTCTTTGCGGCCTGCTTCGGTCAGCGTGTAGACTTTGCGGTCCGCGCCTTTAGGCTGGGTTTCCCAATTGCCTGAAATCAGGCCATCCTGTTCCAGCACGCGCAGGGCCGGGTAAAGCGTTCCTTCCTTCATGTGCAGCGCCCCCTCACTTAACTGCTCTACTGCGCGGGCGATGGCGTAGCCGTGTTGGGGGGTTTGACTGAGCACGGCTAAGATAAGCGCGGGCAGATCGCCGCTGGCAAGTTCACGTCGCATAGGCTGCCTCCAATTTCTATGTAATTATTATACTAAGATTTTAGAGGTATGTCAAGCATAAATAAAAAAGCCGCCGGGCAGCACTCGGCGGCTTTCTTGAGTGTGGATTATGGCTTGCTCCAGTCCTGCCAATTCAGGCCAGGGATCGTGGAAAAGTCTTTGCCGTTGCAGGTGACGACGGTAAGACCTGCCAAAAGAGCGCTGGCCGCAATGCGGCAGTCATTCGGACCGATCCGCCTTTGTTTTGCCGGCCAAGAGCGATACAAAGCTTCAGCTTCATCCGTGTAAGGCAGGATTTGAAACGCCGCCAGAGATTTGATAAGATCGGCAAGGAACCGACTCTCCCGTCCAAGCGGACGGCGGCGAGATCGAAGGGCATTAATTTGATCAATTTGGCCTCCAACCAATTCTTCCACAGCAATAGTGCTGACCCATCTTGCAGCCGGCTCGACGGCCAGAACTCGTTGAGAAATCCTTGTATTTCCTCTGATGATGCCCGTAATCGTGTCCGAATCAAGGCAATACATAGATCAGCCTTGTGCTTCCATTTCTTCCGCCTCTTCCGCTTCCATGGCGGCGCGTCGGTCTTCGCGTATCCGCTCCATGAGCGCGTCCAGCAACGGCTCATCTTTAAAGATACCGATAATCCCGTCCAGTGGGTCGCGTTCTGTTTGCGCTGCGGGCAGGGTGGGATTCAAGACATCTTCTGCGGCACGCGACAGAGCGGACGCGGCGAACTCTTCTAAACTTTGCCCGGTTTGGGACGCGGCGCGTGTCAGCGCTTCCTCTTGTTCGCGGCTGATTGAGATGCGGATTTCCCGAACGGCTTTTTGTTCTATGACTTCTTGTTCTATGACTTCTTGTTCTGCGATTGCCATAAGCGTTCTCCTGAGCGTATTCTACCACAAGACACAAAAAAGCCGCCGGGCATTGCCCGGCGGCTTTTGCTGGCGTGATTAAGAAGCTAACTTGCTGGCCTGATCGGTCTTTTCCCAGCCGAACTCGGGGTGGCCAAAGTGGCCGTTTTTGGCGGTCTGCGAATAGATCGGGCTAAAACCTAGCTTTCTTCCAAGAAGCCTGTTCCTCTGATGTAAAGCGGCTTAGAGGCTTTTGCCAGCAGAGTTGCAAGCCGTTCTGCTTCCGTCATGTCTGTCTCTGGCACATGAGAACCGCGCTCCGGCAGGCCGGTGATATTCGCATGAAACGCACGGTCGGCAGCGGTTTGGACGACATCAAGATTTGGAGCAGACGCACGAACGGAGCCAACCGTCAGCAGCGCAATCATATGACATTTCGGCCAATCAGTGAGTGTCTGGGCAGCCGAGCACTTTCCTCTCAGGTTGACGGAGAGGCCATGTGTGTCACGTTTTACTCCAGTTTCGGGATGAGGTTCCCGCCGAAGAAAAGCGCCACGCGCTACCTGGCCTGAGTCTCTACCAATGCAGTCCGCTTTGATGCCGACACGAAGAAGTTCCTCTTCGTCTTTCAGCGATGGCCTTTCCTGCGGCAAGTCAGCATCCCTTCACGCCTAATTTCCGAGCCAGTTCAGCCAGTAGCTAAGTGCGTCGGCAGTCGGTGAATAATCCGCCGCATAGTCGTTGCCCTGCTCATGGTAGATGTAGCTTCGGCCTTCTGGCGAGGCTGAAACGACCAAACGCAGTTCGCGGTCAGGCCGAATCCATTCTAGGCGAAGTCCGCCGTCCCCATCTGCATACATTGTTCCAAGTGGAAGCGCCGTCTTCAAATGACCACTTACGCCTTCCAAGAAGCCGCGCATTCTGGAAAACGCGCTGCCAGTCGGAACGTGGAACTCGTCGTCATAGTCTTCGGACTGCATGAGGGCGTCGAGTTGGTCAAACAGATCATTTTTTAAGCCTGCCGGCTTGACGTATGGTATTTGAATTTCTTCAATTTCGCTTCCCGTGAACGAAGGCTGTTTGGGTTTAGTTTGCTTCAACGTGAATGCCATAAGATTTCTCCTATGACCATTGTACCACAATGCCTCAAAAAGCAGAAAAGCCGCCGGGCAGTGCCCGGCGGCTTTTGCTGGCGTGATTAAGAAGCTAACTTGCTGGCCTGATCGGTCTTTTCCCAGCCGAACTCGGGGTGGCCGAAGTAGCCGTTTTTGGCGGTCTGGGAGTAACGGTTACTGCCGAAGGTTCCCGCTATTGAAGCGCACCAGCGTTTCCCAATCAATCTGCCCGGTCTCGTCGCAGTACGTCACGGTGAAGTCCCGGATAAAGCGGTTGTAGGTTCGCGCCTTTTCCTCCAAATACAAGGAGTTATGCGCTTCGGCTTCGTAGCCGACCGGCTCGATGATGTCTATGAAAAAGCGTGGGTCGCCGGAGATAAACTCCCAAAAACTCTGCCCGCCGATTTTGAGGTATTCGCCGTTGTTGACGGTCTTGAACTTGCCGTAGCAGATGCCGAGAACCGGCTGCACCGGAAGCGCGGACTTTGATTGTTTGATCAGCTTGACCGCGTTCTTGAAGTTCGCCTTCAGGCTTGCGTACTGGTCGGAGTTTCCCCAATTCGGCCCCGATTTGACGGCGATGACATAACGTACACCATCGCGGGTCATATCCAAATCAAGGCCGGTTCCAATCGTCTTCTGGCCGCCGCAAATCAACTCAGCGACATACACTGCGAGACCTTCTAAGAACCCGCCAAAGCTGCCTTCTTCCGAAGAAGACAAGTAAGCATCAAGAAGAGAAGGCACCAAATCCGCCGCTGAATTGATGTTTTTGGCTTTGAACAAATAGGGGTTTTTTCGTTTGAGCAAATCCGTTAGTTTTAAGGCTTTTAGCTGGCTAAGGCGATTTGTGTGGAATTGATCAATGTTCTGATTAACATATTGCCGTATCAAATCTAAAGTCGCTGCATCCATTTATTTGTAGCTTCTCTTTTTCTCGTTGACGGTGAATAGGTTGGATGTTTTTTGCTCCGCTATTCGCTTTTCAGCAATCGCTATATATTCTGGGTTCAGTTCTACTCCGACAAAACGCCTGTCTAACGATTGTGCGGCGATTGCCGAAGTACCGGAACCCATAAATGGGTCGAGAATAATGTCGCCGGGCTGAGTAAACAGCTTGATAAACCAAGATGGCAATTCAACAGGAAAAGCGGCGCTATGATTTCGATTACCGCACTCCGTCGCTAAGTGGATCACATTTGTAGGGTACGCCATTTCGCGCCCGATCCAATTGGAAATGTTTTTGCCGAAACCACTCAGCACTCGCGAGTTATCACGGCGTTGATCCGTTTCACTGAGTTTTTTCAGGCGCGAATCTTTCCAATCGCCCATTGGAACCATGACCTCTTGTTGATACATCGCAAACTGTTTTTGCTTCGTAAAATGCAGGCATCTTTCCCAAGCATCACGAAATCGGTTGGGCCATTTACCGGGATAGCAGTTGCGCTTGTGCCAAATGTATTCTTCCGTCCAAAGCCACCCCTGCTGACGCAAAGCAATAATCAGTTCCAAAACGTAGGTATGGCGCTCGCCATTGACGACACGCTCTTTAATGTTCAACACGAAAGAACCTTCCGGATTCAAGACGCGGTGAAGTTCGGCGGAGATAGGAAGAAACCACTCCACATAGTCATCGGCCTTGACGCCGCCATAAGTCGCGGCACGCTGGTCAGCGTAGGGAGGTGAGGTAACAATTAAATCCACCGAAGCATCAGGAAGCTGTTTCAATGCTTCCGCAGCATCACCCGGCAGTATTGTGTTTATAAAGGAAGTTGTTGGGGTTGAAGCGTCTGTGAACAAGGCATTTTTCCTCCGTGAATTGTAGCATTTTTTCGTATAATGTGTTTATAGATAACATCCTTGTTATCCTGCAAAACAGAGCAGATTTTTACGGCTGCTCTGTTCTTCTATGCTGTTACGAGGCTAGTTTGCTTGCCTGGTCGGTCTTTTCCCAGCCGAACTCTTTGTGGCCGAAGTGGCCGTTTTTGGCGGTCTGGGAGTAGATCGGGCGGGTCAAATCCAGTAGCTGGATGATGCCGCGCGGGGTTAAATCAAAGTTTGACCGGACGCGGCGGCTGATTTCGTCTTCGGCAATGGTGTTGGTGCCGAAGGTGTCCACAAGCACGGACACGGGTTCGGCAACGCCGATGGCGTAGGCGAGTTGGATTTCGACTTTGGATGCCAAACC
>JAABUQ010010190.1_pt1 | contig 12387 bp, 11 predicted proteins | sample 5560001 | NCBI WGS metagenome assembly JAABUQ01 (sample SAMN10711888, study PRJNA513371) | rock metagenome | isolation source: Antarctica rocks | place: Antarctica: Victoria Land, Finger Mt nord | collected 2015-12-18
CTTCACATCCCATTCCCACCGCCATGTGATGAAAATCCCGCGCCTACTGTTTTCCGGCCTCTGCCATGCCGCTTGCTATGCAGCCTGATGGATAAAGTCGAGCTTAGATGACTCCAGTTACTCTTGGCTCACTTTCCGGGTTTTGGGTCAACAGTGTAGTCTCTGGAACGTGACTACTTCAATGAGTGCGGGCTGGAAGCATCGCTGCTTGATTTCATTAAGCTGGGCGCTTCTCAGATCAATGGTTGTGCCTACTGCATCGACATGCACAGGAGGGTCTGCGGGTCGCCGGTGAAACCGAGTAACGGCTTCATTTGCGGATTCCCCGCCCCACGCTGCGAGTTGAGGCACGCCGCGTCGTGGAGTTCTATCCGCCGTACCGCTTCCACGTCACTGGGTCTGCGCTGGATGCGCAAGGTAACCCTCTGTTCGAGAACTGGAACTTTGCGTTCTTCGAAGAGCTGGAAGGCAGTACGCGCGTGACGCTAGAATGTTGACGTAATGAGCCAGACACACGTCGCACCGCAATATCTGAAGGGCATGCGTGAAGGCTCGTCGCAGAGCCTCGATAAGCTTGCCGAGTACCTCTAGCGCAACGACTGGGATTGTGAACTCCATCTGAACGAGCACTCAAGGAAGCAACAACCAAATTGACAAAAGGAGATACGTGATGAAGACTAACTTGCACCTGGGATTTACCGGCAACTGTGATGCGGCATTTGCGTTTTACGAAACCGTGTTCGGCACCAAGCGGCTCATGAGCATGAAGTATGGCGACGCGCCTGCGGGCGTGCCGTGCCCGGAAGGGTCCAAGGACCTTGTAATGCATACCGCCATGCAACTGGGCAGTATCACGCTGATGGGAGCGGATGCGCCTCCGGGACACGGCAAGCCCTTCGGCGGGTTTGATATCTCTCTGGACGACCCTGATGAAGAAGCGGTGAAACGCCTCTTCGCTGCGCTGAGCGACGGTGGCAGCGTGATGATGCCGCTCGCCCCGACTTTCTGGTCACCGTTGTTTGGCATGTGCACGGACAAGTTCGGCGTCAACTGGATGGTCAGTATCCCCGGGCCACAGGCATAGATTCACGGTGTTTTCGCATGTCGCAAACGGCGAGAGCCCGGAGTTCGCCGGCCGCGTGGTTGCGGCGCTCGCTCGGGAGCCGGATCTGATGGAACGTACAGGCAAAGTTTCGATCGGAGCGGCTCTCGCGACGGAGTTCGGTATCAGCGACGTAGACGGCCGACGGCCGAGTCCATTAGGTTTGGAAACTGCCTAAGGGGAAAGCTACCGCTCAATGTGGTTTATGCCACATTCTTATACCGGTTTTCTGCTCTGTTACTCGATAACACCCCTCCTGTGGAGCCTTTGTTTGCTGCTGCATGACGGTCAGGCGCATCGTGATGTGAAACCAGTCGATCAGGTGTTCGCTGAACGGATGTAGATGGAGTCCGGCAAAAAGTCGGGGGTCAGGGGGCTGTGCGGAACTGCGGGTATGGATTCGTGCACGTCTTTCCGGCACCGGCATCCTTTTCACACCTAAATGTCAGGCGCTAATTACTTGGTGCTACAGATGTAACCTTACGAGTGGTATCAACTGTGATAACCGACAGCCCTCGTCTCTATTCCGATCTGGCCAGTTGGTGGCCTTTGATGTCACCATCCTCGGAGTATGTCGAGGAAGCCGCGGATCTACTACCGCTATTGCTCGATAACTCCGATGGAGCGCCTCCGCATACGCTGCTGGAGCTTGGCTCTGGGGGAGGCAGTCTGGCGTATCACCTCAAGCAGCACTTTACCCTCACACTAACTGATCGGTCAACTGACATGCTGGCGGTCAACAAACAAATAAACCCTGAGTGCGAGCACATTTGTGGTGACATGACCACGCTCGATCTTGGGCGTAAGTTCGATCGTGTGCTTGTTCACGACGCCATCATGTATGCGACAGAATCCGAGGCAGTTCGCGCGACTTTGCGTACCGCTGCGCGGCACTGTCGACCGGGCGGGCGAGTGGTCGTCCTCCCGGACTGCGTTCGCGAAACGTTCTTGCCGGCAACTGAGATGGGTGGAGAGGACGGCGCTGACGGCCGTGGTCTACGTTATCTCATGTGGACGTGGGATCCTGACCGAGCCGACTGCACGTATGAGGTTGTGTTTGCGTTCTTATTGCGGGAAGCTGATGGACGAATACGGGTCGAGAAGGATAGCCATCGGTGTGGCTGTTTCCCGCGCGCTGACTGGCTGGCGTGGTTCGAGGAAGCGGGCCTAAACACGAAAATTCACAACGATCCATGGAATCGAGAGGTATTCATCGGTGTCAAACGCGAACCTAGGATTTCATCGGTCACGGCGTTGGCGGTGCTTTCCTGATCGTTCATCGAAACGCGCGCACTTCCAATCAGCATTGCGTAAATATATTGCCAATCCGTTAAATGAAGCAATAGGGTTTTACAACTCTCAATCCTGGAAAACCGAACACAATTGGCACGGGCTGGTTTGGTGCGAAACCCCTGGTTTGGGCATGATTGAAAACGCAAGATGATCGGTCACTCCTTCCGGCTCCCAGCAGCCTTGTATTGACATCCGACCCAAGCAGCGCCATGATAGATGTCGGATGCCGACCCAACACGATTCCGATGATCGGATCGCCGTACTGCAGGGTACGCTCGACCTGCTTATTCTGAAGACCCTCTTGCTAGGGCCATGTCATGGCCAGGGCATTGCGCGATCGATCCAACGCCAGTCTGAAGAGGTGTTTCTCGTCGACCATGGCTCTCTCTACTTGGCTCTGCAACGGCTCGAAGACAAGAAGTGGATCAGTGGGAAGTGGGGCCTGAGCGAAAACAATCGCAAAGCAAGATTCTACTCGCTAACTGCAAGGGGTCGTGAGCAGCTGATTGCCAAAAGGAGTGAGTGGGAGCGGCTCACACGAGCCATGGGATTGATTCTGGGCGCGAGCGCAGAGGAGGCTTAGCCATGTTCAAGCGCAAGCGGAGCGCGAATGATTTCGCGGAAGAAATAAAGGCGCACTTAGAATTTGAAGCAAAGACTTTAGAAGACGAGGGCTTGAGCGAAGAAGAAGCACGGCGAAAGGCAAGGCTTGAGTTCGGCAATGTGAGTGCAACGCAGGAACGCTTCTACTTGAGAAACCGGGCAGTGTGGTTCGACAATGTTGTACGGGATGCGCAGTTTGCACTCCGGCAGTTCGCAAAACGCCCGGGGTTCGCCTGCACAGCTATAGCCGTCCTGGCTGTTGGAATCGGCGTCAGTGTGGCCATCTTCGGATTTGTTGATGCCGCTCTGGTGCGCCCGCTACCATACGCAAATCCCAATCAACTGATGTCTGTGAATGAAAACAGCGTCGACTCGCCACGCTGGCCGCTTTCATATCCGGATTTTCTTGATTGGAGGAACCTAAATAAGTCATTCGTGTCGCTAGATATTTATGGTGGCAGAGACTATCTCCTACGAACAGCCAAGGGTCCCGAACCGGTACAGGCCGAGAGAGTGAGCGCAAGCTTCTTTCAAACGCTTGGTATCCGGCCTTTGCTGGGCCGCAGTTTCTCTCCTGGCGAGAACAGGCTGGGTGGTCCCAACCTTGTAATCCTCAGTTACGGAACGTGGATCCGTCGCTTCAGTGGCCGGCAGGACATCATGGGAAAGACGGTCGAACTGAATGACAGTCCTTACACTGTGATCGGTGTCTTACCGCGAACTTTCTCCTTTGCTCCGGCTGGCAATGCCGAGTTTTGGGTTCCCATTAATAAACTCACGGCTCACGAGAACTTTCGAAACTTCTATAACTTCTGGGGCATAGGTCGCTTACGCGATGGGGTAACAGCTCAGGGCGCGCAGGCCGAATTGAGCGGGATTGCTAAGCGCTTGCAGCGGCAATATTCTGGTTCTGGACGAGAACAGCGCGCCAGCGTCGTACCTCTGGCTGAAATCATCGTTGGCGATGTGCGTCCTATTCTGCTAACCCTAATGGGGGGAGCCGGGCTGCTCTTGCTCATAGCCTGCGTTAATGTGGCCAGTCTTGTGCTCGCGCGTTCAGAAAGCCGGAGGCGAGAGATTGCTGTCAGGGCCGCATTGGGCGCAACGCCGAGGCGTTTGATGCAGCAATTCGTTATCGAGGGATTTATTCTTGCCTCACTTGGCAATATAGGTGGAATTGTAATCGCGACAGCAATCATGCGATTGCTGGGCCAAATGATCCCGAAGGATATGGAATTCAACATGCCATTCCTGAAAGTTGTCGGACTGAACTCACATACTTGCGGTTTCGCGATCCTAGTTGCCTTGCTGGCAACCTTGTTGTTAGCAGCCACGCCCCAGATAAGGATGTCATTGCAGAAGGTGCGCGAGGGAATGATCGACGGCAATCGCAGCACCACCGGTCGCCTCTGGCAGCGCTTCGGATCAAACTTAGTGATTGTAGAAATCGCCATAGCGGTCGTGCTCTTGGCTAGCGCGGGGCTGTTGGGGCAAAGCTTATATCGCCTACTGCATGTACCTTTAGGATTTGAACCGGGCCACGTTGCTACGGTGGACGTCACTGCTCCCGACACGATTTATAAGAGTGACAAGCAAATGGAGGGACTCTACGAAGAGGTCATTCGACGTGTTGCGGCTCTACCGGGTGTGGAGTCGGCCGGCCTGACTACCTTGTTGCCGGTGCAGTGCAATTGCAATATCGACAGAATTCGCGTTCTAGGAAAGCCAGATCAGGGCGAGCACGTTGATGTGCACGAACGCCATGTGAGCGCAGCTTATTTCTCAACGCTCAACGCGACATTGATCCGTGGACGCTACTTCACCCCAGCGGACAATGCTTCCAGCCCAGGCGTCGTTGTGATCAATCAGTCTTTGGCGCGAAGGTTTTTCCCAGGTCAAGATCCGCTTGGCGAGAGAATCGCGAACGAGGAGTCAGGTCGTCCATCTACGTGGCAGATCGTCGGGATAATCGACGACGTTCACGAAGGACCTCTCGACGTCGGCACTGGGCCAGCAGAGTATTTCCCATTGAGCCAAACGCACGACCACTCTTTCACTCTGACGGTCCGCACACAGCAGGATGCGGGTTCAATGCTGCCAGTGCTGGTAAGCGCTCTGCATCAGATTAACGTTGAGCTGGCAACCTCTGACGAAGGGACCTTGAGGGCGAAGATCGACCAGACGCAGGCGGCTCTGCTACATCGCTTCTCAGCGTGGTTGGTGGGCGGATTTGCTCTGATCGCTCTGGTCCTCGCCGTGGTGGGTCTTTACGGAATCGTTTCGTACTCGGTTAGCCAAAGGACGCGAGAGATCGGTGTTCGAATGGCAATCGGAGCACAGCGCAGTTCGGTATACAACCTGGTGATGCAGCAGGCGGGATGGCTGACGCTTGGCGGTCTCACAATCGGACTGGCCTGTTCGTTGGGAACATCTCTACTTATGCGCAAACTCTTATTTGGGGTGCACGCATGGGACCCGACAACTCTTGGATGCGTGGCGGCTTTGTTAGGTCTGTCATCCATGGCGGCGAGTTTCTTGCCAGCACGCCGAGCGGCATCTGTCGATCCAATGAAAGCGTTGCGTGAGAGTTAGGTATAGTCTCACGGTCTACCGCTGCTCTGGCGCGCGGGCAATTCGGAGTAGATGTTTGCCACGGTGGAATCACGTTATTGATGCTAAAGGGCGAATTCCACCGTGACAGGACAAGGACGACGATTGCGCAGATTGCGCAAACCTCGTTTGGGCAAGCAGGGCTAAGATTCTTGAACCTTTTAGCCGCTCTGTTTGTCTTCCCAATGGAACTGTGGCATTCTTTCTGTAGGCCGCCCAATAGAGAGAATGAAGCAAATGAAAACGGATGTCCGTCAGGGCACGCTAGCGTTGATGGTCCTAAAAACCCTGGACATTCTCGGCCCCTTGCACGGATATGAGATCGCCAGGCGAGTCGAGCAAATCAGTGGGGATCTTCTAACGGTCAATCAGGGTACGCTCTATCCCATCCTCTTCAAACTTGAGCAGGAGGGTGCCTCCGAGAATAACCGAAGAGCGCGTTTTTATCGCATAACCAAGAGCGGCCGCAAGAGATTGGATTTCGAGACTCGCAGTTGGGAGCAAACGGCAGCGATTATCGGACGCTTTAGCAATGCGAGAGCAGAGGATTTTTGATGAGAGCGTTGCATCGATTCATGAATCGGCTGACTTCACTCGCCACGCGGCGGAAGGACGAGGAAAGGCTGCGAGCAGAAATCGAAGAGCACCTTGCGCTCAGAACTGCCGACAACATACGTACGGGTCTATCGACAAGTGAGGCCCGCCGCCAGGCCGTGCTTACCTTTGGAGCTGTGGAAGCGATCAGAGAAGATTGCCGCGATCAGAAAGGTCTCCCGCTTATGGAAACTTTGATCCAAGACGTGCGGTACGCAATGCGCTGTTTCCGCAAAGCTCCGGTCTTTACAGTTACCACAGTTCTTACGCTCGCGCTGGGGATTGGTGCGACCACATCCATTTTTACCCTGGTCTATGCCGTTCTTTTGAAGTCGCTACCGGTTTCAAATCCGGATACCTTGTACCGACTTGGAAGAGAGGCTCATTGCTGCGACTGGGGCGGGTACAGCCAAAGCAAAGAGTTTTCGATAGTGTCTTACGAGTTGTATAAACATTTTCGGGATAACACCAAGGGCTTTGCCGAATTGGCAGCCTTTCAGCCTGGACAGATCCCGCTGGGAGTGAAGCGCGTAAGAAGCACAGAAGTTGCTCGAAGCTATCCGGGTGAGTTTGTGTCCGGCAATTATTTCCGATGTTCGGAGTGGAGGCGTACGCAGGGCGTGCGCTTGCCGGAAGCGACGACAGACGCGATGCCGCACCCTTCGCTGTCATGAGCTATCGGTTGTGGCAGCAGAAGTACGGATCAGATCGATCCGTAATCGGCAGTGTCTTCAATTTGAATGACAAACCATTTACCGTAGTCGGCATTACTCCACCCGGCTTCTTCGGTGATAGCCTGCGCAATCCCCCGCCTGATTTTTTCCTGCCTTTGGCGACTGAACCGCTTGTTCAAAGCGATAGTTCGCTCCTCAACCGGCCTGCAGATCACTGGTTGGACGTAATTGGTCGCATCCGCCCAGGCGCAAAGCCCGCTTCCATAGAGGCCCAAATGCGCGTCGAGCTGAAGCAATGGCTCCGATCCCACTGGAGAGAAATGGATGACAATGATCGCGCCACATTTCCCGAGCAAACGCTATTTCTGAGCCCCGGCGGTGCCGGGATAACGAGCATGCGGCAGGACTACGAACCTTGGCTACGGATCTTGATGCTGGTCTCAGCATTCGTACTCCTCATCGTTTGCGCAAATATAGCGAGCCTGATGCTTGTGCGCGGCATGGAAAGGCGGCAACAGACATCGCTGAGTATGGCATTGGGCGCCCAACGGCCACGACTGGTGCGACAGGCGCTCACAGAATGTATTTTGCTTTCATTAATTGGCGGAGTGGCTGGTCTGATGATCGCGTTTGCCGGCACGCACCTGATTCTGCATTGGGCATTCCCATCAGTGGCGGGCGTCGGTGCCGTACCTATCAGCGCATCACCTTCCATGCCCGTGCTGCTGTTTGCTTTTGTGACGTCGCTGATTACCGGGATTGCATTTGGCGTCGCTCCATCTTGGGTGGTTACCCGGGTGGACCCTATTGAGGCCCTGCGAGGAGCAAATCGCGCCACAATTCAATCTGGCTCGCACGCCCGGAGAGCCTTGGTAGTTTTCCAGGCCGCGCTGTCGCTCGTGCTGTTATCGGCATCGGGCTTGCTCACCATTGCACTGTTCACTCTGCAAGACCAGAACTTCGGCTTTGATCAGGACCATCGCACAATAATCAGCTTCGATCCGCATTTGGCCGGTTACCGGGCGCAGCAACTCACACAGCTCTACCGACGAATACATGACTCGCTGGCAAATGTTCCAGGGGTGTCGGCACTGGCTTTGTGTGGCTACTCACCTCTAAACGGCGACAATTGGAACGGCTTTGTTTTCGTGGACGGGCAAACGGCTCCGTCCAAATACGAGAATTCGCCTTCGATGAACCGTGTCACGGCGGGATACTTCGAAGCGATCGGAACACCGATCGTTCGAGGACGAGGCATCACGGAGCAGGACACGGCGCATTCATCGCATGTGGCGGTGATCAATCAAGCCCTTGCACGCAGGTTCTTCAAAGGAGAGGATCCTATCGGGAAACACTTTGGCCGCGATATCGGTGCGACACGTCAATACGAGATTGTTGGTATCACCCAAGATGCTCGATACACAAGCTTCAACCTGGCGCAACCCGTTCAGTCCATGTTCTTCCTGCCGGAATCGCAATACACTACCTTTCCGAAGCCAGAAGATACCGAGGGTGACGTGAGCGAGCATTTTCTGCGTGAGATTGTTGTTGTTACAAGACCAGGAGCCAGTCTCTTTGACGCTCAAATACTCCGGGCGATGGCCAACGTAGATCCAAACATGCCGGTCAACTTTATTCGCACGCTGCGAGAACAAGTATCTAGCCAGTTCAGTCAGCAGCACCTCATCGCGCAGCTCACTTCTTTCTTCGGGATTCTCTCGCTCGTGTTGGCATCCATTGGACTCTATGGCGTAACGGCATTTAATGCTGGCCGGAGAACAAACGAGTTCGGAGTGCGTATGGCGCTGGGTGCGGATCGCGGCAACATTGTCACTTTAGTTCTCCGAGGAGCATTCAGCCTTATTGGTCTCGGGCTACTACTTGGACTGCCATTGACTCTTGCGGCTGGGCGATTTCTGGGCAATCAACTATACGGCGTAGATCCTTACAACCCGGCCGTAATCATGAGTGCCGTTGCGGCGCTCGGTTTTTCGGCGCTGATCGCCTCCTTAGTTCCAGCATTTCGAGCAAGTTTGATTTCTCCGCTACAAGCCCTTCGGGCCGAGTGAACGGCGCGTTTTCTCACTCAGAGGAGAATGTTGCATAACCGTTCGATGCTGTTGAAAAACTCTTCGTTGATTGCGACAGCCCGTCGAAGGGGGATCAGAAATGTCTACCCTGGGGTCCGCGATCGCTCATCACGCGTCTAATCGCGGTGTTTTTTCCGAGCAGAGTTGCACGCGCGCAACAAACGGAGTTTTTCAACAGCATCGTTCGTTTGCGCAATCTCAAGCCTACTCTTGTCGGAGTGCGAGCAATGGATCAACTGTGGCTGCGCGCTTAGCAGGAACTGAACTGGCCAGTACCGCCATGCTCAAGAGGAGAACGGACACGAGGCTGAAGGTCAGTGGGTCCGAGGGCTTTACGTCGAAAAGCAAGCCGGCTAGGAAACGATTCAACCCGAATGCCAACACCAAGCCCGATCACTGCCAGACGCAACCCTTCAGAAATGATCAAAAGCTGAATGTCACCGGACCGGGCACCAAGCGCCATTCGAATCCCGATCTCACCCGTGCGCTGCGTCACGCCGTAATGAATCACTCCGTATACTCCGACGCTTGCCAAAATGAGCGCAATCAAGGAGAAAAGACTGACCAGCCACGTTTCGAAGCGCCGCGGCGACAGCTGCTCCGCAAGTTCTTGTTCGACAGTGGAGACGCCGGAAAGTATGGCCGTGTGGTCAACGCTTCGTAACACGTTGCGAAGTGTGCCTGCGACCGAAGTTGGATCGCCACTCGTGCGCACCACCAAGTCCGGCGTACTGTTGTGGTTTTGTCGATACCACTCATAGATTTGTCCGGCTGCTTGTCTTTCTAAGCCGTTCGTGCGCATGTCTTGAACAACACCAATGACTGTCAGCCAGTCATCGTTGCTTCCCCGCTTATCGAAGCCCTTAAATCGCCTGCCGACAGGATTCTCGCCCGGCCAGTATCGACGGGCTACATTTTCGTTGATAATGGCGACTAGGGGCGAGTTGCCCGTATCACGATCCAAAAAAAATCTTCCGTTCAGCAAACGCGTTCCCATCGCCTGAAAGTAGTCTCCCCTGATCGTGGTCCATGCGAGCGGCTTCCATTGGCTGCGAGATTCTGGCGCACGGCCGTCGATGCTTCGAAGCCCAAAATCACGGGTATCTCCTACGGAAAATAGCGCCCCGACCGCGCCTACTGCTCGAACTCCCGGGATTGGTCGTGTACGAGCAATCGTTGCATCGTCGAGAAATTCTGCCCGCCCGATAGGGCTGTTAGCTGGCAGCATGATATGCATTGCCAATATGTGATCTGGACGAAAACCCGGATCAACCGTTCTAACCATCAGAAAGCTGCGAAGCAAGAGTCCGGCGGCGGCCAGCAAAGCTACGGCAAGCGAAAACTCGGCAATCACAAGGATGTTGCGCATGCTGCGCAGGCCAGTCGAGCCCCACATTCCCCTTGCTCCCGATTTCAGCGATTCATTTGGATCAGCATGTGAGCTTTTCAATGCGGGAATGAGACCAAACGCGAGAGCGGAAAAGCCCGCGATGACCAGCGCAAAGACGAGCACTCCAGTATCTATATGAGTTTCGTCCAGACGGGGTATGCCGGGGGGCGCCATTGCAATGAGTACGCGAATGCCAATTGCGGCGAGCGCCGTTCCGACACATCCCGAAAGAATTGCCAGCAACAGATTCTCTGTAAGTAGTTGCCGGAGAATCCGCACGCGGCCTGCACCTAGCGCAATGCGAACCGATATTTCACGCTGTCGAGCTGCGCCACGGGCCAGCACCAAGTTGGCTACATTGCTGCAAGCGATCAGCAGCACCAAACAAACGGCGGCGAATAACACTAAAAGCGCGAGCTTCGTATTCCCTCCAACCTTCATCTGAAGAGGAGCGACTGCGATGCCGGAAGAGCGATGTGGATCGGGGCTCTCTTGCTCCAGGCGTTTAGCAATTGTGTTTATTTCGGTTTGGGCTCGAAGCTGCGTAACTCCGCTTCTCAACCTGCCGACGGCTTGCCATCTTGTGTAGAAGCCGCGGCTGTGGTTTGGATCGTTTGTCAGAACTGCTGGATCATTCCAATACCGGTTGGTTGTGATGGGGGTCCAAAACTCTGAATCCCTGCCGGGGAATTGAAAGGTCGCTGGCATCACCCCAATGATTTGCGAATTGGTTCCATCGATCTGCAAAGATTGGCCGACTACATCAGGTGAGCTGCCAAATCTGCTTGTCCACAATTCGTGGCTCAGTAGGATAACTCGCTCTCTACGTGCCTCCTCCTCCGCTGTGAAAACACGTCCTATAATCGGCGAAATCCCCATTACCCGCAAGAAATTGGCGGAGACGAAAGCACCCTGAACGGTTTGAGGATCTCCGTTCCCGGTAAGGGTCACTTGCGACCACCCGCTATCGCGGTAGTAGACGGCCAAAGCGTCGAAGATTTGATTCTGAGACTTCAAGGCCTCAAAATCTCGATAGAGTATGCCGCCGTCATCTAAGTCTTTAGGGTCTGAAAGTAAAACAAGATGGGATGGGTCGTGATACGGCAGAGACCGCAAAAGCACGGACTCAATCACGCTGAAAATCGCCGTGTTCGCACCAATACCCAGCCCCAGCGTCAAAACCGCTATCGCTGTGAACACCGGACTGTTACGCAGTGTCCGTAGAGCGTAGCGAAGGTCTTGAATTGTCGATTCAAACCACAACGTGCCGCGTGCATTGCGGCATTCTTCCTTCACCTGCTCAACGCCACCGAACTCCTGCCGCACTCTTCGGCGTGCTTCGTCTTCGCTCAACCCAGTGCTCTTAAGCGCGGCGACTCTCTCCGCGATATGGAACTGAAGTTCCCGACCGAGATCCTGCTCCAATTTGTTGCGCCGCCACAAACGTGACCACCACGTCATCAGGCACCCTCCTCGGCCAGGCCCAGAATCAAACCGACCGCTTCGGCCAATCGTCGCCAGCTCGCGGCCTGTGTCTCCAAGTGGGCTCGCCCCTTGTGGGTCAGGCGGTAGAACTTCGCATCCCGCCCGTTGTCCGTCTCCTTCCAATCGGATTTAACGAGGCCTCGGTTTTCTAAACGATGCAAGGCAGGATACAGGGAACCTCCCGGTACCTGGACAATGTCGCGCGAGATTTGCTGTAGCCGCTGCGCGATGGCATAGCCATGCACCGGCTGAACGGCGACAACTTTCAGGATGAGGAGGTCCAGCGTACCTTGGGGAAGATCGGATTTCGGCGAGGGATCGGCCATAGCTTTAGCTTCTATCTATTTGTACACCCATGATAGATAGAAGTGTCACCCCTATTAACCTGGGTTCCGGGATAGTCCAACATAAAGGATGTTGATCGGCATAGGGGCGGCGGTCACCCACCGACCCCTGCCACACCACCGTGCGTACGGGTCCGTACACGGCGGTTCGAGAAGTTATGCTCTCAGTCTTCAACGAATGAGGGGAGACCAAGCGATTCGA
>JAABUQ010010191.1_pt1 | contig 12387 bp, 9 predicted proteins | sample 5560001 | NCBI WGS metagenome assembly JAABUQ01 (sample SAMN10711888, study PRJNA513371) | rock metagenome | isolation source: Antarctica rocks | place: Antarctica: Victoria Land, Finger Mt nord | collected 2015-12-18
CCCGCTGCGCGACCGTCATGGAGATGTCGCGCAGCACGTGCATCGCCCCGTACCATTTGTTGACCCGGTCGAGCTCGATCGCCGGCTGCTCCGCCGTGGCGGCCCGCTCCACCGTCCGCGCCTGACTCATGCGATGTTCCCCTTAGCGCCGACGCGAGCGGCCGAGCTCGCGCTCCAGCCCGCGGCTGTATTTCGACATGGCGAAGCAGAAGGCGAAGTAGATCACCGCCAGGAAGATGTACACCTCGGTGGAGAACGACGCCCAGAGCGGCTCGCTGAGCGCGACCTTGCCGGCGCTCAGCAGATCGTAGAGCCCGATGATGAGCACCAGGCTGGTGTCCTTGAAGAAGCCGATGAAGGTGTTGACCAGCGGCGGGATGACCAGGCGGAGCGCCTGCGGCAGCACGATCTTGCCGGTCTTCTGCCAATACGACAGGCCGAGCGCGTCGGCCGCCTCGAACTGGCCCTTCGGCAGGGCCTGCAGCCCGCCGCGCACCACTTCGGCGAGGTAGGCGCCGGCGAACAGGATGAAGGCGATCTGCGCGCGCAGCAGCTTGTCGATGTTCACCCCGTCCGGCATGAACAGCGGGAACATCACGCTCGCCATGAACAGCAAGCTGATGAGCGGCACGCCGCGGATCAGCTCGACATACAGCACGCAGAGCAGCTTGACGGCCGGCAGCTTCGTCGAGCGCCGCCCGAGGGCCACCAGCACGGCGAGCGGGAAGGAGAACGCGGCCCCGAACGTCGCCAGGATCAGGGTGAGCGGCAGCCCGCCCCAGCTGTCCTGCGGCACGAACGGCAGGCCAAGGACGCCGCCCCACATCAGCACACCGATGGCGGCGAGGGTGGCGACCCAGATCAGGACGAGTTCGCGCCGCCAGAACCGGCGCATCGCGGACACCGCGTAGAGCCCGATGAACAGCGCGACGCACAGCGCCGGCCGCCATTGCGCCTCGTACGGGTAGCGCCCGAACAGGATCAGGCGGTACTTGTCGGCGATCACCGCCCAGCACGCGCCGGTGCCGCGCGCGTTCTGGCAGGCATCGGTGATCGGCCGGCCTTCGGCGTTGTAGGGAACCGACCAGACCGCGTTCAGCAACCCCCATTCGGCCAGGCGGACGCCGCACAGCAGGATCAGCGCGCCGAGGCCGAGCGTCACCGCGGTCGACCACCAGGAGCCGAACAGGTTGAGCCGCGCCCAGGCCCACGGTCCGAGCACCGGGCTGGCCCCGCGTGCCCGCTCGACCGCGCCCGCGGCGGTGCCGCCGGCGAAGGCGGGCACCGGCTCGATCTGCACGGCGACCTGTCCGCTGTCCGAGCTCATCGGCTCAGCGCTCCACAAGCGCGATGCGCGCGTTGTACCAGTTCATGAACAGGCTGATGGACAGGCTGATGGTGAGATACACGGCCATGATGACGGCGATCCCCTCGATTGCCTGACCCGTCTGGTTGAGCGTGGTGTTGGCGATGGAAACGATGTCCTGGAAACCGATCGCGACGGCCAGCGAGCTGTTCTTGGTCAGGTTGAGAAACTGGCTGGTCAGCGGCGGGATGATGACGCGCAGAGCTTGCGGGAGGACGATCTTGCGCAGCACCACGCCGTGCCGCACGCCGAGCGCGCCGGCTGCCTCCCACTGTCCCAAGGACACGGACTGGATGCCGGCGCGCACGATCTCGGCGATGTAGGCGGCCGTGTAGATGGCCAGCCCGAGCACCAGCGCCGCGTACTCCGGCGTCACGGTCAGGCCGCCGGTGAAGTTGAAGCCGTGCAGTTCCGGCTTTTCCCACGCGAACGGCGCACCGAAAGCGGCCCAGACCGCGACGGGCAGGGCGACGAGCAACGCGACCGTGACCGGCCAGGTGCGCGGGCGCACGCCGGTGGCCTCCTGCCGGCGCGTTGCGGTATGAGACCAAGCCGCGGTGCCGATCAGACCGGCCACCAGGGCGACGGCGGCCCAGGTGAGCCCCGGCGCCCAGATCAGCTCCGGCAGCTTGATGCCCCGGTTCGAGAGGAACACGGCGTTGCCGATCCGGAGGCTCTGGCGCGGTGCGGGCAGGCTTTGCAGCAGCCCGTACCAGAACAGCAACTGCAGCAGCACCGGCAGGTCGCGCAGGGTTTCCACGTAGATGGCGGCGAGCCGGGCCAGCAGCCAATTCTTCGACAAGCGCCCGACGCCGATCAAGGTGCCGAGCACGGTCGCGAGCACGATCCCGACCACGGCGACTTTCAGCGTGTTCAACACGCCGATAAGCAGCGCGTGGCCGTAGGTGTTCACGGTCGGGTTGTACGGGATCAGCGACTCGCCGATCGGGATGCCGGCCGTCCGGTAGAGGAAACCGAAGCCGGTCGCGATCCGCCGCGCCGCCAGATTGTGGTTGGTGTTCGAGACCAAATACCAGACGAGGGCGACGACGATCCCGACGATGAGTATCTGCCACACGATGCTGCGCAACACCGGGTCGGACCAGCTCAGCCTCACGCGCCGCTTCGGCGCTGCTCTGACGGATGATCTCTGGTCGACGGTGGCGTCCGACATCGGAGCAGGGAACCTTCACTGCAGTCGCTGGTCGTAGCAAAAGCTTGGTCGCACGCAAAAATTGCGCCGTAAGCCGAGCGCATGGAACGGTACTGGTGCGTGAAGTCTGCATTAGGTCGTCAACCGGAGCAACGCGCCAGTCCGGGCGTCCAGGCGTTCGGTCGGCAAAGCGGAGGCTTGCAGCCGGGCTGCCGCGGATGGAAACTCGGTCCGTGACCCATGCACCCGAAACCGCGGCCGACGCGCTGCATCGCAGCCTGCTGACCCTCGACACCCACATAGATATCCCTTGGCCGGACGGTCCCGACCCGTTCGAAAGCGGCAAGCGCCGCGTCGACTTTCCGAAGATGCGGCGCGGCGGCGTCTCGGCGGGATGTTTCGCGGCTTATGTGCCGCAAGACCGGCGCACGCCGGAGACCGAGCAGGCGGCATTCGACCGCGCGGTCGCGATGCTGGAGGCGATCCGGGGCACGGGCCGCGCCGCGAACGGGATCGAGGCGCGGGTCGCGACCACCGCCGGGGAGATCGAGGCCGCCTGGCGCGACGGCGCCATCGGCGTGGTTCCCGCCGTCGAAAACGGCTTCGCCATGGGGCAGGACGTGACCCGGCTCGCCGTGTTCCGGGAGTTTGGGGCGTGTTACCTCACGCTGACCCACAACGGGCACAATGCGCTTTCGGATTCGGCGATCCCGCGCAAGGATCTCGACGACGTGGAGGTCGAGCACGGCGGTCTCAGCCCGCTGGGGCGCGAGGCGATCGTCGAGCTGAACCGGGTGGGGATGCTGGTGGACGTTTCCCACGTGTCGAAGTCCGCGATGCTGCAGGCCGCGGCGCTGTCGGAGACGCCGGTGGTGGCGACGCATTCCTCCATCCGCGCGCTCTGCGACCACCCGCGCAACCTGGACGACGAGCAGCTCGACGCGCTGGCGTCGGTCGGCGGGGTGGTGCAGGTCACCGCCGTCTCCGCGTTCCTCAAGCCGCAGGCGAAACCCAGTGCGGTGACGGTCGGCGATTTCGTCGACCATATCGACTACGCGGTGCGCCGGATCGGCATCGCCCATGTCGGGATCTCGTCGGATTTCGACGGCGGCGGCTTCTTCGCGGGATGGCACGACGCGGGCGAGAGCCCGAACCTCACCGCCGAACTTGTGCGTCGCGGTTACGAGCGGGAGGAGATCGGGGCACTCTGGGGCGGCAACTTCCTCCGCGTTCTCCGGTCAGCGGCGCGGTAAACGCTTCGAGAGGTGTGAGGCGCATCACATCCAGTCGGCCAGCATCCCCCGTAGAATAGTGCCTCACGAGCAAGGGACGCAGCCGATGACCATGACCATCGACTTCGACAACCGCGCGCCGAGTAGCAAGCGCAAATCGCTGATTACCCTGGCTGTCTACGTTGCCTGCCTGGTCGGCAGCGTCGCACTGGCCAACTTCGCCGGTCGGCCGACGACCTCGATCCCGACGCCCGTCGGCATGGCCGGCTGACCTCAGGCGGCGCGGGTGAAGCGCTTGACGAAGGCCGACACGCGATGCCGGCGCAACTCGGAACGCGCCGTGCGGTCGGTGGTCATGTAGTTAAGCTGCACGCTGTAGCGCTGGCCCACGAACGTCTTGTGCCCGTGCCAGGTGGACGGGCCGTTCGGAAAGACGAGCAGGGTGCCGTTCACCGGCGGCACTTCCACCGCGAAATCCTCGAGGTCATCCGGCCGCCGCAGCAGCCGCAGGCATCCCTGGTGCGCGGCGAACGCCTCGCCCTCCTGATTGAGGTAAAGCAGGATGGTGACGCGCTTGGCCGTCGAGTCGCAATGGATCCGGCCGTCCTTCTCTCGCGTCCGGCCGCGCAAGGTGACCATCGTCGGCGCGTCGTCGAGTGCCAAGCCGAACCGGGCCGCCACGGCGTCCCGAATCGCCGAACCTTCGAGCGCCTGCATCAGCGCCCTGGCCCGAGGCCCGAGCCGCAAGGCTTCGGGAGGGAAGGAGCCTCCCTTGTCGATCGGCGGCAGGTCCGCCAGCACGCCCGCGAGTGCCGGGGCCGGCACGAAATGCGGCACGACGACGTGCGGGAACGGCTCCGGGTTCACGGGAGTGGCTTGCAGGGCGGCGAAGTCGAGATTGTCCAAAGCGTTCGTCCGTCTGTCTCGTGCGGCTTATTTCGGGACCCGGTTTGCTTGACCGGCTGACCCTCTTATTAGAGTTTCGCCGCCGCGAGGCAATCGGGGGCGGCATGGCGATCGACAAGCGTGTGGCCTCCGCGGCCGAGGCGTTGGCGGACGTCCGGGACGGCGCCACGGTGATGCTCTCCGGCTTCGGCGGGGCCGGCTTCGCCAATGTGCTGATCCGCGCGCTGCGCGAGCATGGCGCCAAGGATCTGACGATCGTCGCCAACTCCGCCACGCATCCGCTCTCGCGCACCCACGAACTGGTCGAGAACGGCCAGGTCCGCCGCGTGATCTGCACCGCGGCCCGCGGGCGAGGCAAGGACCTGTCCCCCTTCGAGCAACTGTGGAAGCAGGGCCGCATCGAGCTCGTCTGCTTGCCGCAGGGCACGTTCGCCGAAGCCATCCGCGCCGGCGGCGCCGGGATACCCGCCTTCTACACGCCGTCGGGCTTCGGCACCGAGCTTGCGAAGGGCAAGGAAGTGCGCCGCTTCGGCGAACGGGACTACGTGCTCGAGGAAGCGATCGTCGGCGACGTGGCGCTGCTGCGCGCCGATCGCGGCGACCGGTTCGGCAATCTCGCCTTCCGCTACGCTCAGGCCAATTTCGGGCCGATGATGGCGACCGCCGCGAAGCTCGCCGTCGCCGAAGTGCGCGAAGCGCTGCACGCGGCGATCCCGCCCGAGCAGGTCCAGCTTCCGGGCGTCTACATCGATCGCGTGTTCGCGTCGGAGGGCTGAGCAATGGGCCGATTGAACCGCAACCAGATGGCCTGGCGCGCGGCGCAGGACATCGAGGACGGGATGCTGGTCAATCTCGGGCTCGGCATCCCGGTGCTCGCCTCCAACTATCTGCCGCCGGGGCGCGACGTGTTCTTCCAATCGGAGAACGGCGTCATCGGCATGGGGCCGGAGGCGGCACCCGAGCACGCCGACCCCAACCTCGTGGACGCTGGCTCGCGGCGGATCACGCTCCGCGAGGGCGCCTCGGTGATCGACAGCTCGTGGTCGTTCGCGATGATCCGCGGCGGGCATATCGACGTGACGATCCTCGGCGGCTTCGAGGTCGGCGACAACGGCGATCTCGCCAACTGGGATTCGCGGGTGCCCGACAAGGGGCCGCTGGTCGGGGGTGCGATGGACCTCGCCGCCTGCGCGCGAGCCGTCTGGGTCATCATGGAGCACACCACCCGCGACGGCCGACCGCGCCTGCTCGAGCGCTGCGACCTGCCGCTCACCGCGGTGCGCTGCGTCAAGCGCGTCTACACCGACATCGCGGTGATCGACGTCACCCCCTCGGGCTTCGTGGTCGAGCAGATCGTCGAAAGCGTCAGCCGCGAGGCGTTGCAGGCCCGCACGGGTGCGAAGCTCGCCTTCGCCCCTGACTGCGGCGTCCTGCGCGCGCCTAACTTGGGCGTGTGATTATCGGGGCCGTTCGATGCAGTTCCCAACGGGAGTGACGGCCAACTCAGCCTAAAACTGGTCTACAGGCTGGAGGCGATCCAGTCCTTGAGGCGGCTTTTGGGCAGCGCGCCAACCTGTGTCGCCGCCGGCTTGCCGTCCTTGAACAGGATCAGGGTCGGGATGCCGCGCACCGCGTAGTTGTTCGGCGTGAGGGGGTTGTCGTCGATGTTCACCTTGGCGACGGTCAGCTTGCCCTTCAGCTCGCCGGCGATCTCCTCCAGGGCGGGACCGATCGCCTTGCAGGGGCCGCACCACTCCGCCCAGAAATCCACCAGCACGGGGCCGCTCGCCTTCAGCACGTCCGTCGCGAACGACTGGTCGGTCACGGCCTTGGTGTTCTCGCTCATCGGGCGCCTCTCATGGGTTCACTCCCCAGGGAGGTGGGGCGAAGCCGGACCCGGATCAAGCGTGACGAGCGCCCCCGGGGCATGTGCGTCGAGCAGCGCGGCGGGGAGCAGGGCGACCCTCGCCGCCCGGGTCCAGACCAGCGCGCATCCCACCGGCCGGTCCGGAAATACGTGGCACAGCACCGCCCGATACGCCGCCATCTGGCGCAGGTAGAGCACCGGCGTTCGCTCCGGCGTGTCCGGCGGGTCGCGGTTGGTCTTGAAGTCGGCGAGCAGCACGCGGTCCGGCAGGATCGCAAGCCGGTCCACCAAGCCGCCGACGACGCTGCCGGCGACCAAGCCGGTCAGCGGCACCTCGGCCCGGCTACCGGGGCTGAACAGCGGCGCGAGGTCGGGGTGACGCAGGACCGCGAGCGTCTCGGCGGCAACCGCGTTCGCCTCCGCGTTCGGCAGGCCCTGCCCGGCGCGCGCCAACCACGCATGGGCGGCCGCCTCGCGCTCGGTTTCCGGCAATGCCGGGAGATGCTGCAGCAGGGCGTGGATCATCCGGCCGCGCTGGAACCGTTGCTCGCTGTTGCGGGTTCCGAGCGGCGACAGCGCGTGCGGAACAGGACCGAATCCGGCGCCCTCCGGCCGACTCGGGGCGAGCGGGACGGGACGGTCGGGTTCTGCGGGGGGCGGCGCGGGCCGCCAGAGGGGGGCCGCCCCCATCCAGGCCGGCGCGGGTGCCACCGGCTCGGCTTCGGCCGCGCGGTCGGGCTCGGGCGGGTTGGTCTGCGCCGAGTCGAAACGCAGCACCGGCCCCCAATCGTTGAACGGGACCTCCTCGGCGCCGAGTGCCGCGAACCCGGCCCGCACCAGCTGATACCAGCAGGTTTCCGGCGGGTCGTTGCGCGGCGCCCAGCCGCAGACCACCAGGCGGTCCTCGGCGCGGGTCAGGGCAACATACAGCAGGCGGTTGTGCTCCGCTGCGGCGAGCAGCCGAAGGCGGTCGCGCACGCCGTGCGTGGCGGCGCACGCGACCTCCTTGCGGGGCGCCCAGAGCGGGACATCGACGCCGGTGTGCGGGTCGGCCGCCCAGAGCAGCTTGCCCTCGTCGGGCGGCAGGGCGGTGGTATCGGGCAGGATCACCAGCGGCGCCTGGAGCCCCTTGGCGCCGTGCACGGTCATGATGCGGACCGCATCGCCCGCGGCCTCCGCCTCGCGCTTCACCTCGGAGCCGGACTGCCGCAGCCAGTGCACGAACCCCTGCAAGGCGGGCGGATGGCTGCGGGCATACGCGAGTGCCGCGCTCAGCAACTCGTCGACCGGCTCGGCCGCCTCCGGCCCGAGCCGCGCGAACAGCCGAGCACGCCCGCCCAGCGGCCCGAGCACCTCGGTGAGCAACCCGTGCGGTGCCAGATAGTCCACCCGCGGCAGCAGCGCGGCCAGCAGCGACCAGGCCGCCTGCCAGCGAGGGTGCTCGCCCGCGCGTTGGCGCAGCGCCTCCCAGAGCGTGCCGGCGCGCCCCACCGCGAGCCCCATCAGGTCGTCATTGTCGAGGCCGCCAAGCGGGCTGGTGAGCACGCAGGCGAGCGAGAGGTCGTCCTGCGGCAACAGCAGTGTGTCGCACAGCGCGAGCAGGTCCTGCACCGCCGGCTGCTCGGTCAGCATCAGCCGGTCGAGTCCGGCGACCGGGACGGAGCGCGCCTTCAGGGCGCGGACCAGCGCGCGGGCAAAGGCGTTGCGGCGACGCACCAGTACCAGCACGTCGCCCGGCGCCAGCGGCCGGTCGCGGCCCGGTAGCGCGACGGCGCCCCCGGTCTGGTCGCGGATCCAGTCGGCCAACGTCTCCGCCAGACGCTGCAGGGCCGATGTCTGCTCGAGGTAGTCCTCAGGCACGCTCCACGGCTCGGCAACCGCAAGCTCCGGCCGCGGCGCCAACGGCCACAGCTCGACCGACCCGGCGTGGCCGGCGCGGTCGGCGAAGTGGCGCAGCGCCTCGCCCGGCGCGGTCACGCCCGCCGCCGCCATCGGGTCGGCGAACGCGGCATCGACCAGGGCGAGCACCGGCGCGGTCGAGCGGAAGGACACGTCGAGCCGCACGTCCTTCCAGCGCTCGCCGGCGTTGCAAACCCGGTGTTCCAAGGCGGCCCGTTCGCGGTCGAACCCGGCGGCGTCCGCCCCCTGGAAGGCGTAGATCGACTGCTTGCGATCGCCGACGGCGAACACGGTGCGGCCCGACTGGCCGGCGCCTTGCCCGGCGAAGAACTCGCCGATCAGCCCCTGCGCGATGCGCCATTGCGCCGGCGAGGTGTCCTGCACTTCGTCCAGCAGCAGGTGATCGAGCCCGCCGTCGAGCTTGTACAGCACCCAGGCTGCACCCGGGTCGACCAGCAGGGCCGACGTGCGGACGATCAGGTCGTCGTAGTCGAGCTGGGCCGCTTCGTCCTTGCGCGCGGCGTAGGCGCGCAGCACCGGGGCGGCAAGGGTGGCGAGCGCCGTCGAGGCCTGCGCGACGCGGAAGGCGCAGCGTTCGTCGTCGACGCGCAGGATGCGCTCGGCCTCCGCGCCGAACAGGCCGGCGAGGGACGGGTCCTCGGCAGCGAGCCTCTTGTTGACGAACCCGGTTGCTGAGCGTGGCTGGCCGTCGCCCCTGAGGAAATGGCCGCGCCACCGGTCCCACTCGGCGGCGCGCGTCGCGCGGTCGGAGCCGAGCCAGTCGAGCATCGATCCGCTCCTCCCGGCGCAGCCGGTCGCACCGTGCCGATAGACGCGGTTGGCGGCCGCCGTCAGTGCCTGCTCCTCGGGCCAGGACGTCGCGGCGGCGATGACGCCGGCGGGATCGGCCTCGGTGATGCCGAGCGCGCGGCGCTGCGCCGCCGGCAGATCGGGCAAGTCGAGCGCAACCGCCAGACGCTCGCGGTCGCTCTGCAGATCGGCGACGAGCCGCCCGAACCCGTCGAGGTTGACCAGGCCGGCGAGATCGTCGAGCGCGGCGCGGGCTTGCGGGGAAGTGGCGTGGGCCAGCATTCGTTCCCGCGCGTCGCGCAACGCCTCATCGGTGTCGCGGTCCTCGATCAGCTGGAAATGCGGCGAGATGCGGGCCTCGAGCGGGAAGCGGCGCAGCAGCGACTGGCAAAATGCATGGATCGTGCCGATCCGCATCCCGCCGGGCAGGTCCAGCACGCGGGCAAACAGCGCGCGCGCTTGCTTGCGGGCGTCGGCGCCGGTCTCGATGCTCAGTCGTTGCAGTTCGCCGTCGAGCGCCGCGTCGCTTAGGGTGACCCAGCGGCCGAGCCTGAGATGCAGCCGATTCGCCATCTCGGCGGCGGCGGCCTTGGTGAAGGTCAGGCACTGCACGCGCGCGGGGTCGGCGCCGGCAAGCATGAGCCGCAACAGCCGGTCGGTCAGCAGCTTGGTCTTGCCCGAACCGGCGGAGGCGGCGACGAAGGCCGACGTCGCGGGGTTCGACGCCTGGGCCTGGGCCAGATTGGCCCGCTGGCGCGCGGGCTGGCTCAACCGGCGTCCTCCGCTGTCGCCCATTCGGCCACGCGGGCGAGCTGGGCATAGTCGGAGAACCGCGGCGCCTCGCCGGGGCGCGGCTGCGCGAGATAGGGTCGGGTCGGGTCGTCGTAGGCGTCGATCAGCTCCATCAGCTTGTTGCGCGCCTGCGCGACCCCGTCATCGATCGACCCGACCTGGCCCTTGAACAGCACGCGGAGCTCGCCCGGCATAAATCCACCGGTCAGGTGCCAGTAGGCGAGTTCGCCGCCGGCCGCCGCGAAGTCCGGGCCGAACGCGCCGGCCTCGGCCATCGCCGCCTCCAGCGGCAGCTGCGGTGCGTAGCCGGCGTCGACCTGGCTCTGTCCGGGCGGCGTGCCTGTCTTGTAGTCGAGGATGGCGAGGCGTCCGTCCGCCCGGCGCTCGATCCGGTCGGCCCGGCCGCGCAGGACGAAGGGACCGCCGGGCCGCTCGAACCGCCATTCCCCCGACGCCTCGGTCAACAGGGCGGCCGGGGGCGCATCGCGGCGGCGCTCGTCTTCGAGCGCGGCAACCCAATCGGCGATGCGGGTGAAGCGCGGCGCCCACCACGCCATTAGTGCGTCGCGCAGGCTGGCCTCGCGCAACGCGTGGTACATGGCCTCGCGCAGCTTGCCGGCGGCGTCCGGCGGCCAGGCCGTGCCGTGGGCGCGCAGGAAGCGGTGCAGCCCGTCATGCGCCAGCATGCCGTAGCGGGCAGCGTCGGCGGGTTCGTCGATCGGGTCGAGCGGGCGCAGCCGCAGGATGTGCTTGGCGTGGATCGCGTACGGGTCGCGCAGCCACGTCTCGATTTCCGTCACGCTGAGCCGGCGCGGGCGCAGGCGCAGGTCCGGGCACGGACGGGGCGGCCTCGCCGGGCGAGGGGCACTATTCGGCTGATCCAGCCGCCGCGCCCAGGTGGCGGCCGGATGCTGCGGCGGCGCCAGGTTCTGCCCGGCGAGGAAGGCGTCGATGCGGGTGAGCCAGCGGGAGGGGACGGACGGCGCGCCGTCCCGGCGGCGCGGGCACGACAGCACCACCTCATCGGCGGCGCAGGCCAGCGAGGCGAAGTCGTGCGCGGATTGACCCACCCTGGCTTCCGGCGAGGGCAAGCCGATCCGCTCGCGCATCCTTCGGCTCAGCCAGGGGCCGGGATCGGCGGCGGGGGGCCAGACGCCTTCACACAGGCCGCCGAGCACCACGACGTCGACGGCCTGCAGCCGGGCTTCCAGCAAGCCCCAGATGAACACGCGCGGATGCTCCGAACCGGCCCGTCCGCGGAGCGCGCGCCTTGTCCGCACCGCCACGCCCTCGAGCACCGCTTCGAGCAGGGCCGGCAGCCGCTCGACCCGCTGGTCCGGCAGTTGCGGCAGCACCTCCAGGATGGCCGCCAGATGCGTCGCCAGCGCCTCGCCCTCCTCGCCGGGCCAGAGCCGCGGGGCGCCGGGCGCCGTGTCGGTGCCGGCGAGCAGTTCGGCGGACGCGATCAACGCGCGCAACGCCTCCGCCGGGGCCACCAACTCGGCGGCGCTGGCGATGCGGAGCGCGGGGGCGAGACAGGTCTCGACGCGGCCGAGGAAGCTGGCCGCCTTCTCCCGGTACGGCTGGCGTGCCCGGTCGGTCGCCTCGCGCAGCCGCGTCAGGCCCGGCGCTGGACGCGGGCCGCGCAGGGCGGCGAGTTCCAGGGTGCGGGCACCGTCGCGGCAAGCCGCCGGGCTCAGGCCGGCCGCCGCCAGCGGATGCTTGAGCAGCGCCAGCAGCGGCACGGGGGCGAGCTCCTCGGCGACCGCGTGCGCCAGCAGGCGGAGGAACACGGCCGGCGGCGTGTTCGCCAGCGGCTCGCCCGCGCTGTCGTCGGCGACAACGCCGTAGCGCGACAGCTCGGCCGCGACCCGGCCGGCGAGGTCGCGGTCGGGCGTGACCAGCGCGGCGACGTGGCCCGGCTGCTCGAGCGCGCCGCGCAGGATGAGGGCGATCGACGCCGCTTCCTCCTGCTGGTCGGCGGCGAACAGGCGCGAGAGGCCGTCGATGCGTGCTGGCGGGGCGTGTCGCCAGCTGTCCAGCGCGTCGGCGGGGAGCAGGGCGGCGTTGAGCGTCGCGCTTCGCCCCTTCCCCAACCCTCTCCCGCAAGGGGAGGGGGCTTTCTTCTCCCTCTCCCCTTGCGGGAGAGGGGTCGGCCAGAGCCGCACGTCCGCCCGCGTCGCGCCGAGTCGGGCCAGCAGGGTGCGCATCCCCGCTTGCGGGTGCGACTCCTCCAGTGCGTCCCAGGCCGCGTCATCCATGGCGAGGTCGAGGCCGGGCAGCACCACCGCCCCGAGTTCCGAGCGGGCAATGCCGCGCAGCAGCCGCGCCACGGCCGGGACCGCGCCCGTGGTGCCAGCGA
>JAABUQ010010192.1_pt1 | contig 12386 bp, 9 predicted proteins | sample 5560001 | NCBI WGS metagenome assembly JAABUQ01 (sample SAMN10711888, study PRJNA513371) | rock metagenome | isolation source: Antarctica rocks | place: Antarctica: Victoria Land, Finger Mt nord | collected 2015-12-18
TGGGCTACCAGGTCACCGTCCAGACCGCCTGAACATCTCGCCGGAGCTATTCTCGGGGGAAGCTCTCCGCGCTGCTGGAGCAGCTCGCCACCAGCAGCGCGATCCCGAGCAGCAAGGGCGAGTCGACGCAGTGACCGACCAGGCCATCCAGACGCTGACGCCGGTGATCGGCACTAAAGCGGCCTGTGCCGCGGTGGGGCGGGCGCGGGCGACGCACTATCGCCACCACCAGCCCCGTCTGCAGGGACCACCCTGGTGGCGCCCACGGCGGCGCCAGCCGCGGGCCCTGAGCGGCGCTGAGCAGGCGGCGGTCCGCGCCGAGCTGCACAGCCAGCGGTTCGTGGACCAGGCGCCGCCGACCATCTACGCCACCCTGCTCGACGAGCAGCGCTACCTGTGCTCAGTCTCGACCATGTACCGCCTGCTGCGCGCCGACGGCGCGGTCCGCGAACGGCGGCGCCAGGCCACGCACCCGACCGCGGTCAAGCCCGAGCTCGTGGCCGCGTGGCCGAACGCCGTCTGGAGCTGGGACATCACCAAGCTGCTCGGGCCAGCGAAGTGGACCTACTACCACCTGTACGTGGTGCTGGACCTCTACAGTCGCTACGTGACAGGCTGGCTGCTGGCCGAGAGCGAGCGCGCCGTCCTGGCCGAGCAGCTGCTGGCCGAGACCATCCACAAGGAAGGCATCGCTGCTGATCAACTCACGATCCATGCTGACCGGGGGACGTCCATGGCCTCCAAGCCGGTGGCGCTGCTGCTGGCCGACCTGGGCGTGACCAAGAGCCACTCGCGCCCCCACGTCTCCAACGACAACCCCTTCTCCGAGGCCCAGTTCAAGACCCTCAAGTACCGCCCCAAGTTCCCGGACTGCTTCGCTTCGCTGGAACACGCGCGGGCGTTCTGCCGCGCCTTCTTCGGCTGGTACAACCACCAGCATCGCCACTCCGGCATCGGTTACCACACGCCGGCCGGCGTCCATCACGGCTCCGCTCTCCAGGTCCATACCCAGCGCCGGCAGGTCCTCCAGACGGCCTACGCTGCCCATCCCGAGCGCTTCGTCCGCCAGGTACCCATCCCGCCGGCCCTGCCGCGGCCGGCCTGGATCAACCCGCCCCAGGAGGTACCCGCCACCTCGTAATTGCTCACCCGCCGTGTCTCAAAAAGGTTGACAACTTCCGCCCAGCGCGGCGAGCAGCGGCGGCGGCAGATGCAGGACGGTGACTGACGCGCGCCGGCGCAAGCGGGGCGCCAGGTCGAGCAGACCGTGGCCGGCCAGGGGGGCGCGGACACGGGAGACCTCCTCCGGCCGCTCGAGCAACCCGAGACAGCGGTCACGCAGCGCGGCGTTGCCGCTGGCCACGGCGATCAGCGCCCAGGCGTGGCCGGCCGTCAGGGGACGTCCACTGCTACCGCCGGCAGCCGCCCAGCGCTCCACGCTCGACCGGTCGATCCGCAGCGCGGTGCTATCGGCTGCGGCATCAGCAACGACGGCCAGGTCACCCGAGCGGATGAGGGCGTAGACCCGCGTGCGGTCCCGCCCGAGCAGCGTGGCCGCCTCGCGCACCGAGAGCGTCTCGCCCGTGATGGTCGCCTCTGTGGCGGCTTGACCAGGTGCCATGGCGTGCTGAGGGGGCGACCGCATGTTCACCGACGGCCGCCGCCGCGGCTCCGGGGCCAGCGCGACATCCCTCCCATCACCAGAAACGTCCACCACGGCCCCAGGATACCGCGCGGCACGCCAACCCACCACACAAACAGAAGCCACCACAGGCGCAATCAGTCCAACGTATCTACTGCCCACAACTGCTCTTGTCGGTAGTAGAATGACCGCCAATGCCCGACGTTGTTTCTGCGGCTGCGGAGGCGCGCGTGTTGCCTGCGCCGCCTTCCCGGGGGCTCGCGCCACAGCTCCCGATCGCTGCCGTGCCGGTGCCTCTGCCTCTGGCCTCCGGGTCGGAGGACCTCGAGGCCGCCTTCGCCCGCTTCCTCCGGCTCGACGTGGCCGATGGCGACGCCGCCGCCGACACCATCCGCGGCTACCTGGGCCAGCTGGCCGCCTGGCTCCGCTGGTGCGCGGCGCACAGCACCGCTGTCGGCGCGGCCACACCGGACGACGTCAAGCGCTACCGCGAGGACCTGGTCCGCCAGGGCCGCAAGCCCAACACCATCGCCCACAAGCTCAACGTGCTGCGCCGCGTCTACGCCGCCGCGGTGGCGGCCGGCCTGCGCCCGGACAACCCGGTCGCCGGCATCCGCCCGCCCCGCGACAAGCGGGCCGTCGAGGACTTCGGTTATCTGTCCGAGGTCGAGCTCGCCCTGCTCTTCCGCGCCGTGCCCCGCGATGGCGCACTCAAGCATCGCCGCGACCGCGCTCTGCTCGGCCTGCTCAGCCTCCAGGCCCTGCGCACCGTCGAGATCATGCGCGCTGGCGTCGCTGATCTCCAGCGCCGCGGCGAGGACTGGGCGCTGCTGGTGCACGGCAAGGCGCACGACCGGCTCGTCTTCCTGCGCCCCGACGTCGCCGACGCGCTCCGCGACTACTTGACCGAGCGCGGGCACGTGGCCGCCGATGAGGAGGGCGAACCGTTGCTATCCGCCGTCGGCAACTTCGCGGGTGGCCACCGGCTCAGCCGCCGTGGCGTGCGGCACGTCGTTGACGCCTACCTCCAACTTGCCCAGCTGAAGCGCCCGCGGCTCTCCAACCACGCCCTGCGCCATACCGGTGCGACGCTCGCCTACCGGTACACCCACGATCTTCGGGCCGTGCAGGACATGCTCGGCCACCAGGACCCGAAGACCACCGCCCGATACGCCCGCGTCGTCGACCGGGCCCGCACCAACCCGGCCCTCAAGGTGCCCGTCGACCTCTGAGGGCGGATGCCGAGGGAGACGAGACGCAACCCCCTGCCACGCCGAACTCGCCACAAGCGGTCTAGGGTGGATTGGTAGCTCGATGGTGTGTCGCACCGGACGGGCTCTCAGCGAGCAGTCGGGCGATTTCCTGTGTGTCCTGCGTGTTTAGATCGCGCAAGCCCATCAGGGAGAAGAGCGTTGCGTCGGCTCCTTGGGCCTCCTTGGAGGTACACGCGGGCAGGTGCCAAACGCGTGGCACCGAACCGCACAGCTTCGCCGCCCTGGGGCCCGAGCAGGCGCTGCTGGTACAGGTCGCGGACCTCGCTGCGCGTAGGACAGATCCTCGCCGAGACGGACCAGCAGGTTGGCGTAGCGTCTATCCACCTCCGGGTGAAAAGGAATGGCGGCGAGCAAAGGGATCTTGCTCTCCTCATGCTCACGCTGCGCCACCAGCAAAACCCCCTCAGTGATCTCCTCGGCGGTGGAGCGACGCTTGCCTCCCGCAGCGAAGAAGTCGTCTTGGCGCCGCTGCTCGCCCGCGTCCAGGCGCTCCCGCACAGCCGTCGCCGCGAGGGCCAGAAGTGCCCCGATACGCAGCTGCTCCCTGGGAGCAAGGACGCGCTGGACGAACTCACCGCCCACGCGGCGGGGCATCGACGTAAAGATGGGCGCCGCCGCAACGCCCCCCGCGAGAGCTCCGGCAAGGTCTAGACCTGCCAGCTCGGGGATCAGCAGCTTGGCCGCCCCCGCTATGGCGCCACCGGCGATGGGCGCGCCGGCCTGTATGACATACCAAGGTACTCTCTTGCCCGGTAGGCCACAACCGCGTGCGAAACCGATTCTTATCGCATACGCATTGGGAGGTGTTAGGCTCGCTCAAACTGCACCGGAACGAGTATCGCCCGAGAGGTATGATGATCGTCTGCTTCCCTCGCAACCCCAAGTAGCGCAGGGACGAGGTGGGCAGCCGGTGGCAACCCGACCACTTGCCACGGGCATCGAATCCGAACCCGGAGTCCCCCTTCACTGGTCTGCACGTTTATCTCGGCGTCAGCGCCCTTCGACGTGCCGGCTCCATCGTTTCCACGATACCAATACTCGACCAGTGCGGTCCCGCCGAAATCCACCCGGAACTTCGTAGTTGTGTTCCGCAGATCGCCGTCAACATCGAATATCAACTCGATCGCCTCGTCGTCGAGCAGGACTTCAATGACAACGTTTCGCGCCCCGCCGTCGTCTGCCCCGTGCGTCAGCACTCGCTTGATCTGGTGCTCGCCGTCTCCGCCACGTGCACTACATCGCACCTTCCCCGCCATCGGAATCTTGTCTCCTTCGAGCGATTCGACTAGTCGTGACATCGCCACCTCGTGGAGCACCAACTCCGCTATCGGCTCGTTGATATCTGCAACGAATGGACCCCAAATTGATCGAGGGAATCTCTTACTGATTGTGTCGACACTGCCCACCGCTCCATGGGGCTGGTGACTCGTGCCAAGACCTACTCCTAGGTACACGGCCAGCAAGAAGTCCACGAAGGCGACGGCGTCCTCCGCGTGCCAACGCTCAACCGAGGACCAAAAGAGTTCCCTATCGAAAGCTTTGTGTTGTGCGAGTTCCCAAATGTCTGCCAGATCACCGAGACGAATTGGAAGCCTGCGCCTCCCCATGTATGACCAAAAGCACAAGAAGTCTTTAAAAACGTTGGCACAAGCGATCAGTGCGGCCGCTGCGTGGTTTGGCACACGCCAAGTGTGGATTTCTTCAACGGCGGTCGTTCCAGGAGCAGCCAGATCTTGGTACGTTAGCGCTCGACACTCGATTGCCGTAGACTCGTCGTCTCGGCGGTATGACCAGATGGGAAAATACTGGTGGATGTCGATGTCCAGCGAACCTCGGCGCAGGTTGGCAAAGTCGTGCAGCGTCGGAGCTTTCCAGCTTTTGTAGCCGAGATCAAGTAGCTTCGCTACAAGCGCCGCGGGGTTAGGGGCAAGCACGTCGATGTCACCGCTGCGATGAAGGACAGCCGGGTTCCGGGTCAGAACGAACGTGGAAAAGCCCTTGATCGCTATCGGGGGCGCAGCAGAAACCGGGAGCACCTCGCCGATCTCCTGGAGTGTATTCACTTGCATGCGGAAGGAGTTCAGGGCATTGCTGTAATGGGCGGCAACCTGGTCGACAAACTCGTCGGTCGCCCAGTGCGGCCGGGCTTCGCGGAGTCGACGGATGAATCGACCCTCGAGACGGTTGGCCCGCACAAGTGCGAGCAAGCGAGACGTGTCCACAGCCGGGGGCTGCTCGAAAGGTTGGCTTGAACCGGCAGCCCATTTGAGAATGTCTAGTTCCCACACGGAGAGACTGCTCCTGAACAGGCGGTGATTATTGTGAGGATAAGAATTCGCACGGACCGTAGACGCCTCTCGCGGCTTCCGGGGTTCACGGCCGTTGGCGACCTATGGGGTAATCCCGAGTTTCTGAAATTGTGGTTGAGCGCGACGGTTTCGCTCGCTGGGACCCAGGTATCCTTGCTTGCCGTCCCACTCACGGCCGTCCTGACGTTGCACGCCACACCTGCTGAGATGGGGCTGCTGAGCGCGGTCCAATACGTTCCTACGCTCCTCTTCGGATTGTTTGCAGGCGTTTTAGTGGATCGTCTGCCGAGTCGCATGACCATGATTGTCGCTGATCTGCTACGAGCTGGTCTCATGGTGTCAATTCCCTTGACTGCGATCGTGGGAGTCCTCTACATGAGTCAATTGTACGTCATCGCGTTCGCTGTGGGAACGCTGACCATATTGTTTGATCTAGCCCAGCTCTCTCTTGTACCAGCCACGGTTAGGCCACCTCAGTTAGTGGAAGCCAATGGTAAGCTTCAGATGAGTCGGTCCATCGCACAAATTGTTGGGCCTGGTATATCGGGCGGCTTGATCGGTCTAATAAGCGCACCACTTGCTATCATAGTTGATGTCATGTCTTATCTCCTCTCCGCTGGATGCCTCGCTCCACTTAATACCAAGCGGGCTGATTCAGGCATGCGATCTGGAGGAGGCAATATGTTGGCAGACATCTCCGAGGGATTACGGTTCGTCATGAAGCAGCCGCTGATCCGTGTGTTGACCGGACGAGCGGGAACGTATAATTTCTTTGTGGCCACGTTGTCGTCAGTCTACGTCTTATACTTGACTCGTGATATGGGGTTGTCACCCGTCGAACTGGGGCTAATATTCGGTGGAGGCGGATTCGGCGCTTTGTTGGCCGCGGTTGTAGGTACTCGGCTCGTACAACTGTGGGGCATGGGCCCGGTGATCGTGGGAGCGGCCGTCCTCAGCGGCGTGGGAGCACTTGGTATTCCGCTCGTGCGTGGGCCAGCATTGGTTGTGGTGGTACTGCTTACTGGTTCCCAGGCAATTATCGGCTTCGGCACTCTGTTGTATGACATGACCCAAATCAGCTTGCGGCAAGCTATCACACCGGAGCGGATCTTGGGGCGCGCCAATGCAACGGTGCGTTTCGTCGTGTGGGGCACGCGGCCCTTCGGCGCACTCTTAGGGGGCCTTCTCGGTGAGGTAGTTGGCCTCAGACTATCTCTGGCAATCGCATCCGCGGGAATGCTAGCTGCTGTCTTGTGGCTGATCGGGTCGCCTCTCCAATCGCTACGCGAACCTCCACCTCCTGTTGTGGAGCCGTAGGAGACGCCCAAGACCGCACAGGTCTCCGTGGACAAACGCGGCCCGGCGACCGGGGCGCGTCGACTGGATCCGGTAACTGAACAACAGTTGGAACACATCCCAGAAAACAAACGTGGGCACCTACACGGTTGTGGGCGGTTCATAACCGCGTCCGTTTGATCTTCTCTCATTCATGTGGCTTGCGACGCTTCGCGAAAGGAGATCACTGAAGCTCGCCGCAACACTCCGAGTGCGTGCACTAGCGATGGTCCGTCGTCCGTTCCCTCGCATGACTGTTGGAGTAGGCGTAGAATCTCCCAGCCGCTGCGTTGTCCGTCGCTCCAGTTGAGCACTCGCAACACCTCCGCGTCCAACACCTGGACCGCTGACCCCCACGGAGTATCTACCAGGAACCTGACGACCCGCCCTCTGGGGACTCTGCTCGACGCTCGCAAAGTAGCCTCCGCATCCTGCGCCACGCCGTACGCCCGTACCTGATCTAGTCGTGCTCTAGTGTCCGCGCTCAGCGTAAACTCCCGCTTAGAGTTTATTACCTGCGCGTAGCCATCTCTGGCGCTGATGTACGGGTACAGGTCCAGGATGGAGTTATACCCCGCCTTCTTTGAAACGATTTGATCGCCGATGACACAGGCATCAAGACCGGTGTACAGCAGGCACCATAGCGCATCGTCAGGGGACTCGACAATAGGCTCCCCTGCCACGTTGAAAGACGTATTCAGGACGATTGGAACTCCAGTCAGTTCAAAGAAGCATTTGACTATTCCATAGAGAAGCGGGTCGTCCTCCATCGTGAGTGTCTGCAAACGTGCCGTGCCGTCAACGTGAACAACGGCTGGAATCCGGCCTCTCTTCTCTGGCCGCACCCGGCATACTCGCAGCATAAAGGGACTGCAAAGCGAACCAGCGTCGGTCTCGAACCAGCGCTCGGCCTCGTCGAGTAGTACGACGGGAGCAAACGGCCTGAACACTTCCCTGTGCTTGACTTTGATGTTAAGCTCGTCCTTCTTCTCCCGTTGGCGCGGATCACACAGGATGCTGCGGTGCCCGAGCGCGCGTGGGCCAAGCTCTGAGCGGCCATCGAACCAACCTACGATCCTGCCCTGGGACAGAAGGCCGACAACATCAGCTGCGAGCTGGCGACTTTGGCGAGCCTCTACGGCCGGTGTTCTTTTGATGGAAGCATTAACTTCTTCGACGCGATACGCTCGGCCGAGCGCATCTTGGCGCAATTTCCGGCGAGTCTGCGCGTGCGTGAGCTCCCACAGTCCATAGTAGGCAGCACCAATGGCCGTCCCACTGTCCTCTGCGGCTGGGATGATGTAGACATGCTCGAACCCGGCCTCCGCGATAAGACGCTCGTTGGCAACGCTATTGAGGGCAACCCCACCGGCGTAACACAGTTGCTTTCGATGGGTCTCCTCACGGAGCCGGTGGGCGAAGAAGAGAACCGCTTCTTCCAGGGCTCTTTGAACGGACGCGGCGAGGTTCTGATATTCGACTTGCCTCGCAGGCCAATGCTCGTCGTGTGGGAATAGGTCCGGGACGGTATCGGCAAAGAGGAGCTCCCCGGACTCGATGCGATAGAAGGCACTCGTGGGAAGCGTGACCGTGCCGTAGGGTGCAAGCCCCATCACCTTCCCTGAACCATCGAGGGCTTGTGCGAAGATCTGCCGGCCCGCGGCGGCGTACATGCCTCCGAGTGTGCCGAAATGCGGCATCCCCGCTGCATACTTGTCGGAGGGGTAGAGCCAGCGACCGCCTGGGACCATGTGCTTCTCAATGGGTTTGATTGTGCTACCATTAGCGTCGTACAACGAGACACTTTCCCAGCTATCGGTGGCGGCTGACCGAACGCAGTCGCGCTCGTCAGGGAGTAGGTCTGACAGCGGGGACCCCATACCATCTACCACGAGGATGGCCGCGTCGACGAAACCCGACGTCGCAAGCGCGCTTATAGCGTGGCCCAGATGATGAGGTATTGAGCGGATTGGCACGCCGTGGTGGACGAGACGAAGAAAGGGGTTGAGTGCGAGATCGTTTAAAGGCGACTGCTTAGGGCGTTGAGTGCAGATGACAGCGATGCTAAGGTCTGACGGCTGGATGCCCGCGTAGTCGAACGAGTACGCCAGAGCTAAACTCGGAACCGCTCCGTGGACGCGCGCCCGCTTAGTCCGCGTCAGCCGTTCCTCCTGGACGGCAACCACAATCTCATCGCCACGGAGCAAGCATACCGAACCGTTGTGTGACGCGCCTATTCCCAGTACCCATGGCAAGATCTGACTTTTCATCTGTTGTCCTTCCGACTCTGGTTACTGCCTCCTATGCTGGATTAACAGTGTGGCCATGCAAATTGTTCAGCGCGTGTGGTGTCGACATTGCGAGCCAACGCATGAATCAGCGGGCTACGAATGACTTGCTCCCACCCACGGCGCCAGGAGCACTGTGAGCTCGTCCACGGAGAGATGGGCTTGCCTCCGGGGGACCTTGACCTTAATCGCGGTGACCTTCCTGGCCAATCCTTCGAGACACGCTCGTACGGATTTCCGCTCAGGCTCGGCCACGGCCCCGAGCCAGTTGGGCCAAATAGGGTCTCTCGGGGTGATACAGTGCTGCAGCAACAGCGCCAGCTTCTCTGAGTCGGCAAGAGGCGGCGACGACTGGAGATGGATGCCGTTATACAGCTCCGGGTACACGATGAGTTGGAGCTTCGCCTCGCCGACCAACCTGGTACCGAGCAGGTGTGCTATCTCGCCGGAGGGAACGTGGAGCTTGGCGGTCTCTGGAGGGCGCAGTGCCAAGAGTGGCTGAAGGAGACTCCGGTTACTGGCGAGACCCACGCCGATCTTGAACTGGCCCGGATACGGCAGAACCCGCTGCTCTTCATCACAGTAGACCCGGCCGCCTCCCATGAGGCGGGCGCCTAGCATCGCGGCGATGTCGAGTTGTAAGGTCGTCTTTCCAGCGCCTGACTCGCCGACGAGAATGACACCGACATCCCCGTTCAGGCTCACGCCGGCCGCGTGCAGCAACACAAAGCCCTTCGCCTCCAGGGCGCGCTGAACAAGTTGCCGGTGGATCACTTCCCGGGCGTCCAGCTCAGCATGCTCCCCGCCAAGACCAAGCACGCCGACGCATGTCTTTCGGTCGAAGATTAGCAGCGACCCGGAATCGTCGAAGCGGGCAATACGGACATCACCCGAGCACGACATCGTCATAGGGCGATCGCCGGATGACATCGTCATGCACGTGCCACCTAGGGCACGCATGGCACTCAGCGTGTCCGTTGGAAAGGTGAACACGGTGAACTGCGGCTTATCCGCTCCTAGCCGGCCAACCGGCCAGGGTGGGCTGAGTTCCCTAAGAACCGCCTGGCGAGACCAGCAGTCCGCTACCCATATTTCAACGGACACTGGCCCCGCCTGCAAGCAGAGTCGTTCCCACTGGTGCGGCAGACGCAGCCCCACGTCTCTGCACAGCAACAGCAATGACTCGGGTATTCGATCTTCCTCATGCGGGACTACTCCGGAGAGCCTCGCAGGCGTCGTATCACGATGCTCCAATGATAGGGGTGATGGTTCCTTTGGCATGGAGCGGTGGTCTTTCTCGGGCCGTAGGGCTTAGTGCCCGACGGCTGCAAGGATCTTCGCCGCCATGGTGCGCCGGCCCACGCGGTAACTCGGGAGCGGCCGTGTCAAGGCCCTTGCGACGTTCTGAAGATCGAGCAGTTCGATGCGGCGCTTCTCGCGGAGGGCTTCCGTCCACGGCGTTGACCACCCCTCAAACCATCGAAACTCGTTCCTTAACGCACTGGCGGCCTCCTCCCACGACAACTTCTCAATCCCAACGCCACGGTCCACGAAGAGGTACGCCGTAACGCGGCATCGATGGACAAGGGGAACTCCAAGCCTCGCCGCAAACTCAGCGTAATGCATTGGCTCCTTCTCCAATCCCGACTCGGTGAGAGCCGCCCGCACATCTTGCAACTCTGGTAGTCGGTCGGCGAGCCACTGTCTCACCATGACATGAACAGGTGCCCCTATTGCGATAACATGGTCTGGCCTACGCCGCAAGAAGACTTCGTCATTGGCGACGAACGCGCCGTGCGTCGTCTTGAGCAACCGCACCAAAAGCGACGTCTTGCCGGCGCCGCTTTCCCCAACCAGAAGGAGGCCTTGGTCTGGCGCCGGTAAGAGGGCAGCGGCTTCGACAAGCGCGAAGCCCTTGTTCCAGGCTACGCCCCGTATGAGGTCCTGAATCAAACGCCTGCACGCTTGCCCACATGCCGCGGGGTCGCTCCCCAAGGCCGCTATAGATCCTTGATGTGGGCGAAACCCGAAGAGGGTGCTGCTCCGCTCGTCCTCCACCACAACTGCTGAGTCATCCTGCCAGAGTGATCCGGGTCGCCGGTAACGCGCGATACTTGGGTGATCTCGCAGCATAATCCGTTTTGGTGGAGCGCTCGGTCTCGGTGGCGATCCGCATCCCACTCTGAGCAAGAGCTCACCACGAGGACTGGATAACGAAGCCACTCCCTCCCGGCGAAGGGTCTTCACTCCGAAGTATGGGTGTAGACGGTCGCACAACGCCCTGGCGACTGCCGCGTCGTCATGCTGAACTATTATGCGAAATCCCTCGAAGGTCACTTCCGTTAGGCGGCTGTCGTCGCCCAGGCAGCCTGCCAAGTCATCTTCCATGGTGAGCAGGGACTGAGTTGCACTGTTGCAGCTTTGGTCCATCCTCGTAGGATCCCGTCGCGCGCTCATGGCTCAACTATGCTCTCAGGACCCAGTAGTTGTGCGACCGCTTCGTCGGAGTAGGGTATATGCGCGTGGAGTTGGCGAGCCAGAGACAACCACTCGCGACGGCGCTGCTCGTGGTCTTCTCGAGCACCTCCGTAGAAGAACCCTGGAATGGCGAGCTCCTGCAGTGCGAGCACCTCATCTATGAATTGCCAGCAGGCCTGAAGGAAGGCGCCTGTTTCCGTCTCCGAGATGGCATCGGTGAGCAAATGCAGGACTCTATCGCGGCCGGTGCGGGACCGTCTGAACAGTGCCCGCCCCGCCGATTGCCGCCGGACTTCGTCACGAAGCGGCTCGCCGTTCATGGCCCGGGTCACGTCCAGGGCGAAACCTACCGCGGCCCGGGCCGACAGTGCAGCCAGCCGCCACCGCCCAGCCACGAGCGCTGCCTCGGAGTCTGCCCGCATCGCTTCATACTTCATGTACTGCCGCAGCGCGACCACACGGGAGGCCGCTAGTTGGCTCAACTCCCTTCCCCCGCAGGCACCCGCCTGCACTCGCCTCATACCCATGTCGCCCACCGTCCCACTTTAGCGGGCAATGCCAACAGCCCGCGCGCTACCAAGAACCGAAGCGCGGTCGCTATCGCAGGCGCAGATAGTTCTGCGTGCTTCTGCCTTAGGTCCAGCCAGGGTTGCTCTGAGCCGAGGTCGGCCCAGATTGCCTGAACGTCGTGTCCGACTACCCACGCTCGGCTCCCGAGCACAAGTAAGCACTCGTTGCCGATATGGAGCATCTTGGCTCGGCCTAACCTGCTCGGGACGACAACAACATCTGCTGCTATTCGGAGCCCGACGTTGCTAGTGACCCATTCCCGTGCCTGACCTAGCCGCGCCAGCAAAGCGCGCCTGTTGAGTGGGGTAGTCGGAGCCTGAAAGCGCCATACCTCGTCGCACCACTCGTTACTCAGGCCCGCCCTCCTCGCCTTCTCGAACCGATACTTAGCTCGACTTTCGCAGTTCAGGCGGCGTAACAGAGGGTATCTGTCAAGTGCTCGATGAGCACGCGCGGGACTTTCACGGTGTCGGTGGACTCGGTGGACAGT
>JAABUQ010010193.1_pt1 | contig 12382 bp, 18 predicted proteins | sample 5560001 | NCBI WGS metagenome assembly JAABUQ01 (sample SAMN10711888, study PRJNA513371) | rock metagenome | isolation source: Antarctica rocks | place: Antarctica: Victoria Land, Finger Mt nord | collected 2015-12-18
CACCCCCTGATCCCCTGATGCGGCGTCGCCCGATGAGAGGCCCGGGATGGGGCAGAGGAGCCAACCGATTGAGCCGAGGCCCGTGAAGGTGAAGCCGCCGATGCTGGGGCCGTTGGGGGAGGGGTGGTAGGTGAAGGGGGTTAGGTTATTGGTTGTTAGGGGGAGGGTGGTGGTGACGTCTTAGAGTGGGGGGGTTAGTTTGGGGGTTGGGGAAGGGAAGTGGGGAGGGTGAGAGAGGGGGAGAGAGGGGAATGTGTCGTGGTTTGAGGGTGTAGTTTGGGGAGGGGATGGAGTGGGTGAGGTGTGCTTACAGGATAGAGCGCCGTTGACGGCGATGTAGACGTTTTGGTGGGGGCTGTAGCGTGAGTACTGCGCGCAGACGTTAGATGGATTTTTTTGGGAGGAGGACGTGGAGAGGGGACGGACCATGCTAGCGATGCCGGTGGCATCGTTGACGGTCAGTGCGGTTTCGTTGCTCGAGGGGCAGGGTTGCCCTGGGGTAGGGCAGGAGACTGCGGTGTCACGGCCGATGAAGAAGTTGTCGTTCGAAGCGTGGGTTGCGGACCCGCCAACATTTGGATCGTTGTTGTAGTCGGCGAGGAGAGTGAAAGGTGTCGAAGCGGTGCGCCGACTAAGAGCTTCGGGAGAGGAAGAAGGGAGGGCGGCGGCGAGGAGAGGGAGGAGGGTACTCAGAAGAAAGGAAATGTACATGATGGGTGATTATTATCGACGCCTCATTATTGATGGTGTATGGGTGCGTAGAGGCTTGAAAGACGGAGACACGGCATTTCGTCTTTTTGTCTTCGGAGAAGAGGTTGCTGGTCAAGAGCATGACCAGTAAGATTGTTGATCAGGTACGCATAGATCGGAGATTCATGTAAGTAGGTAACTGTGTTTGTGGGGTTGGATATCCCGATGTTGGTTTTAGCCTCCTGGGCGTTCCCAGCTGCGTTTGAGATGCTTGGCCATGTCGAATGGTCGACTGAAATCAGTACAATTCAAGAACCAGATTGCGACCAAACGGTTTTTTGAGATGACTCGATTAGAAAAAATCGGCGTTTTTAAAAAGAATACTGGTTGCACTATTTCGAGATCGCTCTTTGGTCACGGTTGCTGTTACTGTTTTGGGCTATTCAGCTGGTTGGTAGGGGCTAGTGACCCCAACAAGCTCTGGCGGCGCTTCACTAAGCCATATTCGCATCCAGACAGCTGCCTGTCATGTTGCCTGCGGGATGAACCGACCGAATCAGCGTCCATGGGCCATTTTTATGCAGTCCAGATCTACCGTCGGGACAGAATGAACCGCACCAAGTCGACGTGTGCCTCTTCGTGCGCCTCTTCTTATGGGGCCATCCGGATGGTAGATGTCCAATGGCTCGTGAAACATTACTGGGATCAAGCTGGTGTGGCAGATATGAAAGGTCCTTGGTACTACGGGATCGAGCTGCTCGGGGAACTGAAATTTTAGCTGGACTGCCGCCATGCTATATGAGCAGCCTAGAGCCCGGGCAATTGGAATACAAGCATTTCATGCATCCCCCATTGCAGCATGGCAAGCCTTCATGGCGCCGACGATGGTAAAGCAGATTATTGGGCTCACAGCGTAGGCAATCTAATTGTAAGCAGGGTCAGCTTGCGGGACCAAGAATAGACGCAATGGGAAGGGAACGCCACAGGAGCCCTTTGCCAACGTACACTGAGGAATTTGGCAATGCTCATCTTCTCGCTTTCGCTACTTCCAGTGACGTCGGCAAGAGCTGTGAGCTTCATTGCTGTAGGGCCAGTAGGCATAAGTATCATTGCGAACCAGAGCATGGGATCTGCATCAAGCAGGCTCGTGCGTGAGGCAAGGAGATAGATTAACGAAATCGAAATAGCAGGCCACATTACGAAGCGAACAGTAAGGACGATGATCATGGGCAGCCAGGGCACAGCACCACTGTCCTCGCCTCTCTTCATTTCCCTCATACTGCTACTCAATTTTACTCCCACGACGACGATGTTCAATGTTGGGAATAGTTCTCCAATGTTCTTGACACTGTCAGTCAACCAAGCAGTAAAAATGCCTCCTCCCAGCGGATCACCAAAGAAGGCTTTATGAAGAGGTGGAGCCAGGCCAATAATAGCACCAGTCAAAGCGCCAAATATGGGTGCGTTGAGAAATCCGGAGAAGAAGCCGAGAATTTTCTGCGTCCACTGGGGGAGATGAGACCAGCCCTTCCTTCCTTGCTCTGAACTGATTCTGTAAGTTGCATGTTCCCCCCGAACGACGAAGTTTGGGAGCAAGGATGTTTCTTCATTGGCCGCTTCTGCGTTGGGGCCTGATTCTGATTGGGTTTGCTCTGTAAGACCATTCTCAGGCTCATGTGCATGCTGGGAGGGACCATCTGCCTCGTCCTGACCACCATTCGCGTCGTTCTTTGGCGGGGCTTCTTCGCCGTCCAATAGACGAGGACCGATTGCAAAAGTGAGGCTATCATTTATCATTGCATTGACGAGGAAGTATGACTTTGCACGTACGACGGCGTCTGATACGCTGTCTGCGTCGGACATGAGAAGAGACTCGAGGACGCCCGTTGTGCTTAAGGACTGTACGAGGAGGAGTGGAAGAGCAGTGGTGTTGTTGAAAGTCATGGCAGGTGTCATCCAGGAAGGAAGATTGAATACACGAGTCAAGGTGTATCCCAAAGACATAGAAGTCACTTCGTAGAACAGAGCCCATACTGAGTGCAGGTTAGCGGCACCTTCTTGTTGAAAGGAACGGTCAAATTGCCTAGTATGGGGACATATCGAATGGCCGTGTCCGCATGTAATTGGCTACCAATGTTCGTAAGAAGCAATGCAGGAAGAAATAGGCGGACGCAAAGCGTGCTGACTTGAGTTGAAGTAGTGCTCTTGAGGATGCCAAATTGCCCAGCGAGGACACCATAAAATATGACAAGAAGTACAGACAGAGAGGCTTGGAAAGCCCCTAAAAATGAGGTCTTGAGCTCGTCTGCCATCTTTGTTGCAACATCAATTGCGCGAAAGGAAGATATCACAAACAAGTAGGAAGGCAAAGACCACTCGGACAAGCTCGGACTGAGCTTCCTATCTTATCTTGTGACGCTATACTTCTTATGTCTATATATTTCGAAAAAAAGAAGGCAAGAAGGCGGGGAGGCGGTGAACAATGAACAGGAAGGCTACAGAATCTTCGAGGCATGATCAGTGTTAATGCTATTGTATTTCGCTACCGGCTAGGAATGGTGACCGTGTCCAACCATAATCTCTATCAGAACTCAGCAACACCCAAGCTCCCCGACTGCCGGAACCTGATTTTGCCAAGTTTTGGCCAGCATGACCACCCACGTCTCTCTCAATTCCCAGCAGACCTTCAGCAAGCAGATGCTCTTCTCCCGTGTACCGCCCATGCAAGTCATTATCCCCAATGAAAATCAAAGCCATTTAATCGCTATTATGCGAATCTGAAACGCCGGCAGACTGAGGAAGAACTCGCAATGCCAGAACGCCACTGACGTTTGTGTTTAGGAATGCTTGGGAATGGTGGTGCAGCGGAAGGGTACTGAAATCGACGGACACATATCTTCCCGCCTGTGTAAGCCATATACAAGTGATTCATCCAAGCCGGTATCAGATCGTATGGCCGTCGTGAAAGAAGCAAAGGTCTTAACGAATTTCATGGCAGTAAGGTTCAATAGTACAGAAATCATCCAGCCTTGGTGTCTTGGTGCAGGGTAGTGCTGTCAAAGTACAAATGGTGCCATTTCTTGGCCCATGCGCGGGTCAGGATAGATGCTAGCAGTCGTCAGTAATGTTTCATTGACTGTGCACCGCAAAATCTTACCCTTGAGGAACTTTTTGCTAGCATATTTCCTAAAGAAAGCTTCGTGGACAACGGGACGACGGCAGTAGTCGACCATCAGTTTGAAGACAGGTTCAATCTCCTCCTCGGTGTAGCCAGAATAATGGGCAAGCGTGGCATCCTATTTGTGTAAGTGTACAGGCGTTGATTTGGTCTAGAGAAAGGACGTACCCATTCACCACGCTCAAGGACAAGACGCGCGAAATACATCGAGCCGGCAGCGATATGGCTTGGATGATAGCGCATGAAGTTGTGATCCAGTAGGCTGATCTCCAGGAGGTACTTGCCTATTGTACGAGTCTGGATGTCGTAACTGTCGGCCTTCGAGATACGTCTGAGAAAGTTCATTGGGTTGGGATAACTCAAGTCGTAGTTCAAGGCTGCAAGCATCATGCGCTCTTCCTTGAGGATTTCTTCTTCTGAAAAGCCGTCGTCGGCGACATGTTTGAAGTTCGTGACATGAGGTGAGAGGACCTCTTCATATTTGGACGCGATAAACATGGCAGTGATGCCAACAAGTTGAAGCTTCTCCAATTCGACAACGCGACAAGACAGAAATCGGTCGATGATGTTCACAGCAAGGAAGAAGGTCTCTGGCAGCAGATGGAAACGCGTGTGAACCTCTACCAGCCAATCGACGAGCACCCCACGCAGATGCCATTCCAGATGGTCTTGGTATTGCATGTAATCTGGGTTCGGCATTGTTGAGTCTTCGAGGACTCTGAGGTATTCGAAGATCTCCACGACGTACTCGGCTACCATGAGAGGGTCATCAATGTCCTCGGCGTCAAGATCTGCAACGCCCTGTTCGAAAGCTTGCTTGATATCGGTTTCTTCTTGGTACGGTTCCTCGTCCACGACCTCCTTCTTCGTATCTACCTTGACGCGTTGCTCGACGTCCGGGACAATGTTTTTAGTCTGGGGTGGCTCGTTCTCTGATCCAGTGTACTCCTCTTTGATTGACTGTTGGCTACCCATGGAACCTGTATTTCTCTTCTTGGTGGCTCCACCCATAACACCAGACCCACTTGCCGGGCGTTTGAGTTCTGATCCTGCTGCTTTTTTATTGGCGTCTTTCGCGCCGAGGATGGAACGATTGGAGTTTGTTCGAGAGACTTTGTGCACGCCAGCGCTTTGGGCAGCTTTGGACACCAGCCCAGCTTTCCCAGTGGGTTTCTTGCCGGCTTTTGCATCGATGACCTCGTTCTTTGTGACATTACTCACATCCCCCAAAGCGGCTCGCTTTCGTGCGGCTCCCGTGTTGGCCACATTGTTTGCAGACTTCTTGGATGTGAGAGCTTTCTTAACCCCTGGTCCTCCCAGATCCTCCGGTACACTCAATGCGGCAGCCTTGGCTCTTGTAAGACGTGCAGTACCGCTATTTTCGTCATTTTCGTTGGTGACAGCACGCTGTCGAATTGATCGCGCCTAGTGTCATAATGTCAGTAATATGATTTGAGGTACATGGATGCTGTGGCTCAGCTTCGACTTCATGTCGTATTGACTCTGGAGATGTGAGAACAAGAGCACTCACTGGTGGCATAGTTGTGAATTTTCAAAGCTGTTTGGTGAAGACAGGTAGGATATCGCTGCTGGAGGAGTGATGATGTCTTTCTGCGTCTGCCTCGACTTTCAATCTTGGAGGGCACTGGTGTTTGTCGTTCTACTTACCTGTGAGCAAGCATTGTCAGCTGAGTCAGCATTGGGGCTTCTCAGGATTTCATATACACAAAGCAAATAAGGCGTGACTGATGACCACGAGGAAAGATGCTTCGGAGGAGATTTGCGTTGTTTTGGAGATTCAAGGCCGGATATCATGTGGCAGAGACGTTGTTGATATTGACTGACAGTGATTTGGAAGAGAGCTTGATCCTTTCGAAGACCTCCTAGCTACGAAGACAACCAACACTTAAGAAGGCTTAGGTGAAGTAAGCCTCCTAAGAGTGGTGTTGAGGGTGAAAGGTGAGGGTGGAGGAGTTGGTGGGCGGAGGAAGCGTCGAGGTAAACAGCACGACTCTGCGCCGTGTTTTGCCGCTAAGAAGATCGGCGTTTAGGGTAGGTACCTTAGGTACAAGATGTACAAACTGAAGCAAACACTCTGAAAATGCACCGTAATTACAGGTCAATGCTTTGTGAGCATGGAAGGAGTACAAATTGAGATGTAGAGTAGGATGTTGCAGGTGATGTTGTGAATTCCACGCACCGAGAAAAACAGCATTTCTCCATCTTCCCCGTCGCTATCAGACCCGGCAGAGCAACAACGCGAAAACCCGCTTTCATGACTAAGCCAGCCCTACGAGTCTGCTAGTGAATGGAATCTTGACCTCACTCAACGCAGGAAGGCTGGTAAGATGAAGGTGCAATTCTTTTGTTCGGTTTACAATAATCTTTTGTATAGTGTGCCCCTAAGACCCTGGACACTGTAAGGCCAGTTTAAATCTCCACATTTTTGCGATGCTGCCGTCGCGGCGACTCCTAGGCCAATTCCCGCAGCGATGCCAATGCTTTCACACTTTGACTCGACGATCGCATCCAGTTGAGGTTCAGCCACCTCTGGATCCTGGAGTTGTCGCCAATGAGCCTTTACGTGTTCAATCGGTGCCTGAACATGACCCTCAAGCGCAAAACTCTGCCACATTGAGAACCTACAAGCCTCGTACACCGGGCCTGCGGCATCTCAAACGTCCAATCAACGACCATTTGTTCAAAGGACGGCCCTACCTCCCTCTGACGTTTGCAAGAAAGGGCCAGCACATTGGGGGTCGCAATGGACATACTGGCCAGATCACTGTGAGGCACAGAGGTGGAGGAGCAAAGAGGAGGATACGGATCATCGATTTCAATCGGAATGACCCTGGAAAACATCTAGTTGAACGAATTGAGCATGATCCAGGCCGGAACGCTCATATAGCCCTACTCAGCCGAGACAATGGTCAAAAGAAGGTATACTCTTACATTGTTGCTCCAGATGGCATGAGGGCCGGTGAAGAGATTGAAAGCTTCAGACAAGGCATACCTGAGCGTATCCTGCGTGAGCTTGGAGGAAATCCAGACCCTGGATTGCTGGCAGCCAAGATCTCGTTCAGAGGCAATTGCCTGCCCTTGCACATGATGGCACCCGGCACCATCGTTCACAACGTCGGTTTGAAGAAAGGGAAAGGAGCGCAGTTATGTCGAAGTGCTGGCACATACGCAACTATGATCGCCAAACACGAGGGGGAACCACAATTGGCAAAATTTGTGGATGTCAAGCTGAAAAGTGGGGAAGTCCGGAGGCTTCATAGGGAATGCTGCGCGACAATAGGTGTCGCAAGCAATGTGAATTTTCAGCGCCGACAGCTTGGCAAAGCGGGGAGAAAGCGATGGTTAGGTATTCGTCCCACCGTAAGAGGCGTGGCTATGAATGCATCGGAGCATCCCCATGGAGGTGGTCGAGGGAAATCAAAGGGGAACGTTCACCCCGTCAGTATCTGGGGCCAATTGGTAAGAACAGAACGAATCTATTAATTGCAGTGAGAGCTGACGATCTATAGACAAAAAGCGGTTACAAGACACGGAAGAAGAACAAAATCAATCACTACGTGGTTACCCCTCGACCACGATCGGAAGGGAGGAAAGCAAAGAAGATGAAAAGAAAGAAGGCGGCATGAGTTCGAAAAACCAATCCGGCAATTGGCCGACCTTCTTGGGCCAAAATGTAGACTGGATAGGCTTCCGTTTTGATAGCAGTTCTGGACGATTGCAGGCTGCTATCAATGACACATCGCTCGATCACGGCCCACATCCGCTTTCCTAGCAAGGTGTTCGATCCAGCTCGGGAAACATTGCTTGAGCATATGTAGACCTTGCGTGCCTCGATTAGATTATACGAAAGAGATGCAGGGGCCACTCGTCTTTTGTACATCAAACAGAACCAAGCTGTGTACATAGATTCATCGCTCCCAATTGACGAATCATGCTGTGTTACCACGTTGGTGCCCAGGTAATGTTGGAGACCTTCGAGGCTGTTCTTCGGATAAGGTACCTCAGTACATGTTTCGTACTCGTGTTCACCTGATCGCGGGACAATTCGTCCCCGATCGGGCCTAGATCTGGCTTACGCAATCAACCAGTGGTGCTTCCAGCACTTCAATCCATGTAGGCATCGAAGAGGTCATGACCTCAATGCCAACGTGTCTACATCTGCTGGACTTATAGGCACCGGCTGTCTGCAGGAAGAGACCAAGGTCTGGAGACTTCAAAAATATCAAGATGCCACCCGCCGATGTTGACGACGATTATTTCAACGACCTCTCTAGGCAACCAAATATCAGTACCACAAGCTCTGCCAGTCCGCAGGACCAAAATGGTGCCTTGGAGGCCTGCGATCCTAATGAATTGCCCAAGACCAAACGGATCGCATGCGTCCTCTGCAGGAAAAGGAAGTTGAAGTGTGATGGGACGAAGCCAAAATGTAGTACCTGCGCGCGTCTGGGGCACAATTGCGCCTACGATGAAGTCAGGCGGAAATCCGGCCCAAAACGAGGTTATGTTAAGGAATTGGAAGCCAGACTGGGTATGAGCATAAATGTCTCTTGCTTAGAAGAGGTTTCCGCTGACAATGCTGCCATTCAGCTCAGGTTGAGACTCAATTACAAGGCAAGGAATCTAAGACAAGCAAAGCAGGCGCAACAAAGTCGACTTCGCTTATACCGGAAGAAGACGACTTGGTAGAATCTAGATTCCCACCCATGAAAAACGCAAGCCAGCAAATGGAACCGCAACTGTCAATGCCACACCAGCCGTTTGAAAGGATCCCCCCCACCAGTGGATCTTACTCCATGCCGATATCTGATATGGTCCCAGAGGCTGTACCCATGTCTATCCCAGACTTTGATCCTTCTATGAACTTCACTTTAGATTCGAACTTCTCATGGGAAATGATTGGCCTGGGTTTGGAAGAGCCAATGCCGACACAAGACGCCATCGATGAGCTGTATGTTATCCTGCCGGCTGTGGCTGTAATTACTGACACGATGAAGAACATCCATATACTTTGAGAAGATTCACCCAACTCTGCCCATGCTTCACAAGTATCGATATTATGCAACCATGAATCTATCACCCCAGGCTCGCCCTCCAATCTGCCTTCGATACATCATGTGGTGTCTTGCCTCTTCCATAACAGACAAGTATATGCACCACCAAGATATCTTCTACAGACGGGCTAGAAAATATATCGAATTGGATGAGATGAAGGGTGCTGGAGAGGCGTATGCGTCTCTAGCCCATGGCCAGACTTGGACGCTGATCTGCACGTATGAGTTCAAAATGATGTATTTTCCAAGAGCTTGGATGAGCTGTGGAAGAGCCGCCCGCTTAGCGCTCATGATGAGTTTAAATAGGGTGGATGGCATCGGTATGGATGCGAAACAAACCCTACCTCCACCTAGAGACTGGACCGAGAAAGAAGAGCGAAGAAGGACATTCTGGATGGCGTACTGTGTCGACCGTTACGCTAGTATAGGTACGGGGTGGCCAATGTCTATAGACGACCGAGACGTAAAATCCCTCTCCTTCCGGCTTGACCATCTACTGATATTCATTCCAGATACTGACCGATCTTCCTGCCAGCGAGGAAGCATACGAGAGCGGTACAGAACAGAAGGCGCCTCCACTCAACGACGCAATGACCCATGAGCAAGTTGTAACCTTATCATCTTTCGGTGGAGTTGTATATGTGACGCACTTCTTTGGCATGAACCTCACCCACCTTCATCGACCAGAGTCGGATGACCAAGAAGACAATCTGCAAGGAAAGTTCTGGAAGCGTCACCGAAAAATGGACAACGTTCTTCTACAAACATCGTTGTCACTTCCATCGCATCTTCGGCTGCCATCCGGGGTCCGCAATCCTAACGTTGTCTTTTTGAACTTTGCCATTCATGCATCTACCATCTGCCTCCATCAAGCTGCAATGTTCAAGGCGGAAAAGAATCAACTGCCCAGTGCTCTTATTGACCAGAGCAGGACTCGCTGCGTTCTTGCCGCTGGGGAAATTGCAAATGTGATGCGTTTGACGAGCCATCTTGATGTCAACGGTGTAAGTCCAAATCTCAATCTGTCTGACACGATTCAAACTAACGCTTTTTAGATGAATCCATTCATGGCGTTCTGCCTCTATGTCGCAGCTAGGGTTTTTGTCCAATATCTCAAGAAGGAACCGAATGACCAAGAGACAAGGACTGCACTGGAGTTCCTTTTCACAGCCATGACGGCTTTGAAGAGGAAGAATCCCCTGACCGAGTCATTCATGATCCAACTCAAGCTAGACATCGAAGGCAGTGGAATTGACCCGCTGCTTCATAATCCGGACCTGTCATCTATAGTCAAAGATCGTATAGTACGTACAATTCACGGCGTTACCGATGGAACCTTTACTGACTGGCATGCAGCAATCCGGTCTTGTCGTCCCGCGTTGTGTTTATGATGATCTTCCTTCTTGTGCCGCTCCTCTCAGTAAGGGAGAATCACTGGACGAGAACTCCTTGGACCCTCGTTCCCCAGAAGATCTCCGCTTTCCCGACGTCAGTCCTATCTGGAGGCGTAACGAAAACAACTCCTCCAGTCCATCCATTCGCTCCGATTCCCCACGGCAAACACAATACGCTCTACGCAACATTGAGCTTCTTGCGCGCGATTCAGGCCAAGTCAACTCCATGTACTCTGATAACGGCATTGCGCCCTCCCAATTTCGGGAAATCTTTCCCGGCTCAAGTTGGACCGATCGCCCGAATGACAACGGCCCCGTCGGCCTCAACCCCCTCATAAACAACAACATCAACAACAACACCTTCGACACAGAAATGGCGGACAACATGGCGCAAACATCACCCCACAATTCTAGCGGTCTGACTCCCCAATCAAGCTCCAATTACATGTCCTCATCGAGCACATCCTACTCGCCCCCCCAAGTCCAGGACGAAGACGCCAACCAACCCAAATCGATGCCACCCGTAGGAAGCAGCTGGCCTAATTCTGGCGGCGAATTCGGGCCACAGCATCCCATTTTCACTCCTCCGGCGGCGGTCTCCCCAAACTCCACCAACAACAACAACAACAATTCTAACACGAACGGGCAGAGCTCCCAGGCTACGCCGAACGACCCCTTCAAGATCCCCGCAGGCTGGGACATGAACGGCGCGGGCATGACGCCGGACTTTTCGGGTATGACACCGGGGGGCGAGTGGGACAAGATGATGCAGAATATATCGTGGGATGAGAGTTTGGGGATGATGAGTCCGAAGTGAGTACGTACATGTACATTTACACGAATAAGGGCAAGGGCAAGGGAATTCGACTTTTTTGTTGTGGGGAGGTAGGTGTTTGGTTGTTTGGAAGGATGCTTGGATCAGGTGAGGAGGCATGATCGCCAGATGAGCTCGGCCCTGGTATCTGGTACTTGGTTGATTTTGGCTTTGAGAAGGAGGGCTTGCGATGGGATAGATACTCCACTGTGCAGGTTTTGTATGATAGCGGCTCAAGCAGGGCAGAATTAAGTAGGTGTTGACGGAGATGGTATCGCAAGCAATACCATCTCACTCCTTTTCTGAGGCTACGCGTCGGTTTCCTCTTAAGAATCTTCACATATCCACCTGGATAGCAGTTTTGATTTAGCCTTCTACTTTCCGAACAAGGACTCCCCTTCTCCATCTCTACCCAGTAGTCATTCACCCGAGCAAATCCGCATCGTATCCAAAAAAATCACAACACCAAGCCTGTCGCTATGCAGCACAACCCCGGAGAACGCGACCATTTCCAGCACGCACTCCCCACCAACCCAAGCCCCTACGCCCAACAAGCGGAAATCGAAAAGAAAAAACCACAACCCCCCACGCCACACATCCTCAATCCACCCCCCAATCCCCCTCCGCCCCGACATCCCCGTCGAAACCGATCCTCCATACGACCCCATACCAAACAAACAACCCACTCAATCCCTCCAACTCTCAATACTATACCCCCTCACCTCGCCCTCGATACGCAGTTTCAGCCGCTCAATCCTCCACTCGGTGTACATATCGATCGTAGCGCGCATGGCGGCCCGGTGGCCAGGCCCCGTGCTGCCTGGGCGGGCATCCGCGTGGTGGCGCCATATACCTGTTTCCCGACTGTTAGTGCGCACGGTCGCCATTACGCCGCCTGCGCGCTGCGCCTGCGTGGTCGTGGCGCCTTCGTCGCGACAAGACGCTGGGTTCGCTGAAATTCTGGGGGAAGGGGAAAAGCGTACAGGTAGCTAGATTCCGCCCGTCGGCGTCGGGGACACCGAACCAGTATTTCAGCAGCCCACCGCTCTTTGTCGCTTCCGCGTGGGAGGCTTGGTCGAGTTCGCCGAGGTGGATGCGGTTGGTGCTGGGGGGGATGCGCGAGCGGAAGACTACGATGTAGAAGATTTGGGGGGGCCAGGGGGAGGGGTGTTGGGAGGAGAGGTGCGTGAGGGTGGTGAGGACGTGGGGCCAATTGAAGGAGGTTGCTGTT
>JAABUQ010010194.1_pt1 | contig 12381 bp, 8 predicted proteins | sample 5560001 | NCBI WGS metagenome assembly JAABUQ01 (sample SAMN10711888, study PRJNA513371) | rock metagenome | isolation source: Antarctica rocks | place: Antarctica: Victoria Land, Finger Mt nord | collected 2015-12-18
GTGAATGGCAAAATCTATGGCATCAAAATGATCAATGATCCAACATTCGTCTATTATCGCAAAAGCATGTTCCAGCAAGCAGGCCTGGATGTTCCCAAAACCGTCGATGACCTGATTGCTGCTGCCAGGAAATTGACCAATGGTGATCACAAAGGCATCTACATTGGACCGGACGGCGGCGTCAATGCGCTTCTCTACACTGCTGGCTGGGCTGCTGGTAAAAACGAAGGTTTTATCAGTAGTGATAATAAGATCATCTTCAACACAGATAACATAGCCGCAATGTATGGGAAGATACACGAATTGAATACCTCCGGTGGCGTTTTGCCTGATGCTCCAACCTACTGGTGGGATTCTTCCTCATTCACGCAGGGAACATGCGCGATGCAGTGGTGCGGCCTATGGGCAATGCCAATCATTCAGAAGAGCGCTATTGGCAATGACTTCGGCATTTTCCCCTGGCCTGGATTGAATGCACAGGCTGATCCAGCAGTTATCGATGGCGGTTGGGCAGAAATGGTCTATGCCAAAGGTAAGAATGTGCAGGCAGCCAAAGATTACGTTAAATCGCTCTGGATCACCAACGCACAGGTTCAGAAAGACTGGTGTGTAGGCTATGGTTTCCATGTGCCTCCACGTACAAGCACCGCTGCCTCGACCGATAAACTCAAAACTGGCACACCAGCCCAGGCTGTTGACCTGCTAAATAAGTATGGTCATGCGAATCCTCCAACCTGGGATGCGACGATGGAGACCTACCTGACCACTGCTGTGAGCAGCATCGTGAAGAATGGGCAAAATGCTCGTGCACTTCTTAATCAGGCTGCTGATAAGTGCAACACAGAGTTACAAAAAATTCTCAGTTAATGTGAAGCCTGGGGTTCATGAGCCTGTACCTGGTAGACACTATTCTCGCTCGCCAGCAAGGAGAGGGAGCCATTCATAGGCAAACCGCCTCTTCTCCTTCTGACTCATTACCCCTGGATCATCATCGTTACATAAGGCCAATGATAAGATGTTTGGGCATTGCTCACTAGCCGTAAATAAGCTATGAGGGCATGTCCAAATGCCTATTTCTGAAGAAGGGTAAATCGATGGCGTCCCTAAATTCTTCCCTCACGGCAGAGCACCAACAGACGCAGCGAGGAAAAATACAACCGACGCAGAACAAGCGGCGACGCAGTCAAGGAACGACGCTGGTATTCTGGATCTTTGTTGGCCCTCTGATCCTCGGCCTGCTCATCTTTTTCTATATTCCCATTATCTGGGCCGTCGTGCTCAGTTTTGCAGATGCACGCGCGATCATCACACCCACACATTTTGTTGGACTGCAAAACTACATTGATATGCTTGCTGATAGCGACTTTACCGGCTCATTGATGACCTTTGTTATCTTTGCCCTCTTTATTGTGCCTACCACCTTTTTTGGCGCGCTAGGACTGGCATTGCTGGTAAATCGCATTAAGTTTGCCCAGAGCTTCTTCCGCTCGGTTTTTTTTCTGCCGACCGCCTGTTCCTATGTATTGGCATCTATCATCTGGAGAATGGATATCTTTAGTGGTACTGCTTATGGACTGGCGAATGTTGTCACACATCTCTTTGGTCAAGATTTAACTGACTGGGTCACCTCTACAAATCCTCCCTGGTACTGGATGGTCCTCGTGACCGTGCGCCTCTGGCTCCAATTGGGCATCTATATGATTATCTTCATCGCAGGTCTACAAGAAATTCCTCGTGAGCTTTATGAAGCATCATATGTTGATGGCGCGCAAAAAGGCTGGCAAACGTTTATTTATATCACCTTTCCGCAGCTACGAAATGCATCAATTTCGGTGTTGCTCTTGAATATCATTGCTGCCTTCCAGGCATTCGATGAATTTTTCAACATTATGATAGGTGGCAATCAGTTCCTGGCTCGCCCACCACTGGTCTACCTTTATAATATATCGTTTGCCGATCAAAACTATGGGCATGGTAGTGCAGGCGCTATGATTCTAACTATCATTATTCTGATCTTTACGCTTCTACAGGGGCGTTTCCTGGGCTTTGGCAAGCGCGACTAATTCTCTTGTATTGTTTTCCTTACCCATCGTGCTGCTGTAACGAAAAGAGGAATGGTCTTCATGAACATTTTAAGTACTCAACACAGGCCGTCACGTAGAACCAGGCCAGATGTAAACGTGGGTGGATATATAGTAACGGCTCTCCGTTATATATTGCTGCTTCTCCTGGCGGTGCTCTTTCTCATCCCATTCTATCTGATTGTCAGAAATGGTTTATCCACTGACATAGATATTACATCTCCACACTGGACGTTTTTCCCCCATGTATTACATTTTGAAAATATCGCAGAGCTATTCTCAGATCCTAGTGTGCCTTTTCTGTCAGGTTTGCAGAATTCAGCTACCATCAGTATCTTACAAACTATCGGCCAGATTTTCATTTCCATCCTGGCTGGCTATGGCCTGGCACGTATTCCTTATCGCTGGTCAAATGTGATCTTTTACTCGACCCTGGCAACAATCATGATTCCATTTGCGGTCATCTTTGTGCCTGTCTATATAGTTGTGTCCTATCTCCACTGGATCAATACGTTGCAAGGCCTGGTTGTGCCCGGCGTTTTTAGTGGCTTTACGACCTTTCTCTTCCGCCAGTTCTTTCTGGGCTTCCCTCATGAGTTGGAAGAGGCAGGCCGCGTCGATGGACTGGGATATTGGGATATCTTCTGGCGTATTGTCGTACCCAACTCATATGGTATTATTGCCTCATTGAGTGTCATTACCTTTATTGCCAGCTGGAATGCGTTCCTATGGCCGCTGGTCGTTGGACAGGATATATCCGCACAGACTGTACAAGTCGTGCTCGCCAAATATCTCAATGCCCAGGTACTCAACTTGCATGAGTTGTTTATTGGTTCAGCAGTTGCCATTCTACCGGTGGTGATTGTCTTCTTTGTTCTGCAACGCTATATCGTTGAAGGATACAAGCAAAGCGGTTTGAAAGGATAAAGAATGCGGGTGCGCGTCACTTTTACGCAATGACATGTATAGAAAAGCACCTGATCGAAATCTTGCCGATCAGGTGCTTCGTTTTTCTGACCCATGAGCGCAACTGGAGCGCTTAATGCTTATTCAATATGTATGTCCGCTGTACCAGGTGCTCAGGGCTCCCGATTGCGCGTTACCTCCCTTGATGGCATAGGTGTTCTGTCCGTTATTCTTCAGGAGGGCAGTGACGAAGGCGCTAGAGTTACCTTTGTTATTCAGGTTATTCCCATTTCCTCCAGAATAGAGCCCATTTTCAAGATCTGCCATCACCCAGGGACCAGATCCTGAACATGGAGCGAATTCACACTCAGTGCCGAAGTTGACCGCATCCATGTGGCCGTTCCCGGTGTCTGTGTTCGACGTCTCGGCGTTCCCGTAGTCGAAGCAGCACTGATTGTTGAAATGGGTACCGCTTACCACCATGTACATGCCTTCCGGCGCACCATTCTTTGCGACGCCCGAGGTGGAGTCGTCCCGATAGCCGACACCTGGTGTCACATAGAGGCCATAGACCTTATGACCGCTGACCGTGAGCGGCAGCGCGGAGGCGTTGGCAGCATGATCCTGTGCCTCAATAGTGAGGTTGTTGCTTCTACCGGACTGGTCATAAATGATCGTGATCGTGCATGATGTGCCAGCACAGAACGAATCCTGCGTTGCAGCGTTAGCAAAGCCTCCCGCTGTGAGGGTTCCAATATCAGTGGTCGCAGAATCCGACGAGCGCTTGACCTGGTACAGCCTCCCGTTGTACGCGGATAAAAGTGCGCGTACTGTGCTATGTGCAGCGACACACGGGGTGCCTGCTGCAGCATAAATATCACAGGGTAGCGATCCCGCCGCCAGGGCTTCTTGATTGAGCAGAAGGGGAACAAGTACATTCCCAACGAGAGCAAGCAGGGCAACCATCGCAGTAAGCAGCCATCTGGGCTTACGTGCCATTTTTTGAAACATCATCGTTTTTCATTTCCTTCCTTATGTTTAGAATTCCTACGATGAAAACTCCTCCTTCCGTCTCAGCATTCTTCGCGGAGCGGAAAGAGGAGGTATTGCTCTATTAGACGGCGACAAATTGCCATTGCTGATTGAAGCCACTATTGTTGGGCCACTGAATGACTGCCGCGTTGTCGGCTGTAGAAGCTCCATTCACATCGACATTCTGACCGTCAGAACGACTCACGAGGTTATAGTAGCCTCCGCTGATGGAGGTCAGGGACCACTGCGAATTGCTATTGCCGTCATCCTGATACTGGATCAACTGCGTGCCCTGCGTGGTGGTGGCGCCTGGAATGTTGAGCAATTTGCCACTATTGCGGTTGACGATCTTGACATAGCCACCGCCCGCATCTTCCAGATACCATTGCTCGTGTACTGGACGATGCCAGCGTTATTTGCTGTGGAGTCCGACTGTACATCGAGATTCTTCCCGCTATTGCGGTTCACAATCCCTATGTAGCCTGAGCCACTTATGGTAATCCGATCAAAATCAGGCGCCCAGCCAGAGGGGTTTGAGAACAGGATGGTGTTATTGCCCGCGTGTAAAATGACGGGCACAGACAGGGTCTGGACGTTATTCCAGTCACCGTTGGTACCAGCAAAGTTCAAGGTGGTGGCTGTGCCACCGTTGACGCTGATCCGGGCTGATCTGCCCGCATCCCCATCTACGTAGGAGATCGTGAGTAGGTATGTTCCAGCGTGCGCTCCATTGACGTTATTAAATTGCAGCGTGCCACCATTGCCTACACCACCGACTTTTTCTCCTCCTGAACAGGCGGAACAACTGACAATGTTCGCGCCTCCTGCGCGGGTATTGGTTGAAGACTCTGCCTCATAGGATGTGCCGGTTGTGCTGCCACTGGCGGGAGTGACTTTCAGCAGACGGGAGGCATGGCTATTGAGCGTGGCGCTAAAACTGCCGCTGAAACTGCCCAGGTCGCTGTGACTCCAGAGATCATGCACTGAGGCTGACCCGCTAAAGCCCAGGTTGCTCCAATTGGCTGTGACGCTGGCACTACTTCCGCCAAGATTAAAGAGCGCGACCGTATAGCTACCATCGCTATTGGCGGTATACCAGACCTGCTGGTTGGAAGCCTGGTTTACCGGATGAGCTGCTCGTCCAGCCTGATCTACCGCGATGACTTCGCTATTTGTAAGGAGCGAGAGGCCGTAGCTATCCATCGTGGTCAGGTCATCGCCCGCGTACAGAGGAGCCGCCTCGATGGCCCACAGCGTCATATAGGTCTGGCGCTCATCATTGGTGATCCCATCCTGACTCCCATCGGAGACCTGTAGCGCATCCAAATCGTTCCATCCATTTGGACCCGCATACTGTGCCCAGCGCGCCGCGTCATTGAAACGCCCAGAAAAGCTGTTCCACGTCACCCGAGTTGAACAGTAACATTCCACATCGCCATCGATACGCCAGGCGTTGGAGTACTTTTGCCAGGTGCTGACGTTATTCACGTCCAGCGAATTGGAAAGGTCAAAGACGATGCTGCGTCCGCTCTGATTGAGCGCCTGTGACCAGGCCTGAATATCGGGGATATCACTATCGCCAACGCCGTCCATCTTCAGGAAATCGGCTCCCCAGGAGGCCAACTCGTCGGCCCAACCATTGATGTATGCCTGCGCGCCGGGCTTGCTGTAATTAATAGCATACATGACATTGCCGTAATTATAGTTGTTTTCGTAGTGGCTAGTATCAGCAATGTCTCGCGCGTGATAGCTGGTGCCAACAATCGGGGTGTTCTGATTCACAGCAGCCACGGGAATACCTGGTGTCAGGTAGAAACCAACTTTGAGGCCAAGCCCATGCACATAACTGGCCAACCCGGACAGACCAGCGGGAAACTTGCTGCTATCAGGCACCCAGTAGCCGTTGGCGTTTACATTTGTGGAGGGATTGAGGTACCAGAAGTCATCAAGCAGCACATAGTTATAGCCGTACGCCTTTAATTTGCTGGCCTCAACCCGAGCCTGCGCCTCTATGTTTGCTTCAGTAGGATTTTTTCCAATGAAGTTCCAGGAACTCCAGCCCATAAAGGGGGTTGGTGACGCGCCATTGTTCTCTGCTGACACCTTCGCGTTGGCGTACGCGGTAGAGGTGTGCAGGCTGGTGCTCAAACTCCAGAGGGATGTGGCAAGAAGCAGAATAAAACAGAACGTGAAGACTTTTCTCGGTAGCATTCCTTGCATGCTTCGCATAATGGTTTCCTCCTTAAAACCGTGGGGACATTCCCACCTGTACCAATCAAAAGATGATCATCCAACGTTGCATCTTTTTGAAGCAAACAATGATGGTAAGTGTAGATCCTCCTTTCTGCTCTCTATCACACATGAAAACAACACGATAGGGCAGTCTATCATACTGTTGACTTTCGCTAACAGCGACACAGAAACTTCTTATCGGATAGAGGAACTAAGATGTAAGCAAAAATGAAGCAAAGCTATAGTTATAGGAATGTGTAGGGTTTGTTATTACTCCTCCTCCATACATCAGAACAAGGGTTATGGTGTTTCCAAAATAAAGGTCATAAAAAAACTGATACCCTATTCAATGATCGAAGTGGAGCTTTCTCATGAAAAGAATACCATAAATGTCTCTTTTTGTCAACATAGTTGACAAAAATGTGTGCGTCAATCTTTGCAGTTGTCCTGAGCAAGCATGCAGGACCACGTTTCCAGGGATGATGGACAGAAGGACGAGAAGAACGCCCTGATTTATTTGTCAATACTCTTGCCGCAACGGACACAAATTTTAATCGTGGCTACCATCTGACAGCAAAACTGACAGCAGAGACGACAGACAACAGGTAGAAACCAATGGTTTGGAGAGACATTATGTGGGAGATTTGTGCTCAGAATAAACGAGTAGAGACGTGGAGAGAAAAGAAATGCCGAAAGGGGGACTCGAACCCCCATGCCAGTTAAGGCACAACGCCCTGAACGTTGCGTGTCTACCAATTTCACCATTTCGGCTTGCTCTCAGCGGACGTGCTTAATAATACAGCATTGTCCTCACTTTGTCAATAGGTTCTGGCACGAGATGTTAAAAAAATAGTAAATTTTCACCTTCCCTGGCCGCCACAGTGTGGGGAAGAAAATCCTTGCCCGCTTGTTTCAGATTTCGTGATATAATAACGATAACACCCACAGATGCTACCGGCGATGTCCACCTCTCTGTTCCCAGGGGCATAGAGACGCTTGTAGTGTCTGTACGTACGCGTTTCTTCGTAAATTTGGAGTTTTTCATGCAAAAGCAAAACACGCCTGTAAGTGCTGCCATTGATATCGGGAGCAATACGATTCGTGTCGTTGTTGCGCGCTGCCGCCCCGATGTGCTGGAGATCGTGGCGTCCGATGAGGCATTAGTACGCATCGGCGAAAGCGTGAATAATACAGGAAACATTTCCGAGCAGAAACGTGATGAGGCGATGAGCGTTCTGCGTAGATATATAGCGCTCGCGAAAAAGCACGAGGCTGATCCCATCCTGGCTGTGGCTACGGAGGCTGTTCGTAAGGCTGGCAACAAAGAGGAGTTTCTCGCCGCTATCGAGCGTGAGACCGGTCTGGTGGTGCGGATCATCGAGGGCGATGTAGAGGCGCCCCTGACATTTTATGGCGCTACCTATGAGCTCAACAGAGAGGCTAACCCACCCACCCAGGTGGCTGTGATAGACCTGGGTGGCGGTAGTACAGAACTTGTGCTGGCGAAATACATGCGCATCACCTGGCATACTTCGCTCCCGGTCGGGTCTGGCTGGCTGCATGATCGTTATCTGCATAGCGATCCGCTGAGTGTAGATGATGTTGTTGCTGCACGTTCATTCCTGCAGACGTATCTGCAGGGGCAGCGTATCAAACGCTTTCCCCCGGTCCTGGTTGCTACCGGCGGTAGCGCGAACACGCTACTGCTGCTGGCTCAGCGTGCGTTTGGTCTGAGCGAGGGGCAGAAAACATTGTCGCGTGATGACCTGGTGCGCTGTGAAGGGCTTTTGCGCGCGCTGCCCGCCGAGGATATTGCGCGGCGGTACGGTATCGAGGCTAAGCGCGCGCGTATTTTAGGGGCTGGCGTGATGATCCTGCGCGCGGTTCTGGATCGTTTCCAATTGCCTGAACTGCGCGTCAGTACTGAAGGTATTCGCGAGGGGGTCTTGCTGGCATACACACGTTTCGGTGAACAGTGGCTCCAGCAAGTGCAGCAGCAGGGTGAGGAGGCGACGCAGGGCAATGGTGGTCTTGCCAGTGATGACGCTGCACCTCCTGATAAGGAGAGCGAGACTTTCGCGCAGGCGGGAAACCGTTTGCTGCGGGAGCGCGTGAAAAAGATGGTGGAATGGCATGATGAGGTGCTCAAGCACGAGGATGTTGAAGCCGTGCACAAGATGCGTGTCGCTTCACGTCGCCTGCGCGCTGTGCTTGATGCGTACCAGCCGATCTGTGAACCGAGAGGGTTCAAAAAGGTCTATCGCCGCGTCAAAGAACTGGCTGACATTTTAGGACAGGCCCGTGATACCGATGTGATGATTGAAAATTTGCACGCGCGCCTGGAACAGGTCTCGCATGAGGAACAGATTGGCATCCACTGGCTGATTGACCATCTCAGTGACTATCGGGAGGAGCATCAGAAGAAGCTGGAGACATTCCTGGGGAAATTTGACGACGATACATTTGAGCAACAGGTCGCGTCATGCCTGCCAGCGGAAGGGGCGAGAAATGGCAAAAGCTAAAGTGGTCACTAACCTTGATGCGCAGGCGACAAACGCAAAAAATGCGCGCATCATTGCCAGAACAAGGCTTGACGAGCTGTACGAATGGGATGCGTATGTGGATGATCCCTATCATGTGCATGAATTGCATAATCTGCGTATAGCCGCGAAACGTCTACGTTATACACTGGAAATCTTTCAAGATGTATTACCTGAGACGACCGTGTCATGCATCAAAGAAGTAGAGGGGATACAGGAGGAGTTGGGGTCATTGCATGATCACGATGTCATGATTGCCCTGCTGCGGCTCTGTCTTGGCAGTCAGGATAGTGGCTCTGGCTATGAATACGCGCTTGTTGGAGCGGCCCATAATAGTGGCAAAGGCCAGTTTGTCTTAAATCCCACGCTGGTGGCTCATCTATTGGACCCCGCCTCTACGCCTTCCGCCGAGCAGCGCCAGGGCCTTGAGGTATTACTCAGCAATTTGCAGCGGGGGCGTGAGAAGCTCTATGATACGTTTCGCCAGCATTGGTATCAGCTTAAGGGGCGTGATTTTCGCCGTGAACTGGTTAATCTGTTAGATTAGGTCTATCTGAGCGTAAGCAAAGACTGTGACAGGATGTTTGGTACGTTCGTTAGAAAGGATGCAGGGGTGAGAAGGGGTTAGATTTCTCGTTAGTGCTCATATGAGGTGGAGCGCCGTATGTTTAGGAGGAGCCTGCACATGACAATGCAATATCCGGTGGAGGAAGTAAATCGGTGGAGGTACGACAAGCCGACGTCAGAAGAGATACGTTTGAGTGGTGGTCTTCTAGTAGAGGATTGGCCTCATGCTCGCCAGGTAATGCGTCTATCCGAACAGTTATTTGAGGCAACATTCCCACTACACCATTTCGATGAACAGCATCTGCGGCTGCTCCAACGAGCGGCGTTTTTACACAATACCGGGATGATGGTTGAGGTGCGCCGCCATCACAAGCACTCGTTTCGCCTGATCAAGGAGACGCCCTTACCGGATTTCTCTGAGGAGGAGCGCTACGAGATTGCTTGTATTGCCCGATATCACCGTCGTGCTCTACCCAGTAAAGAGCATGAAGAGTACGCCGTGCTCTCTCAGACTGCTCGTGAACGTGTCTCGGCCCTGGCCGCGTTACTGCGCATAGCTGATGCCTTCGATTATAATCATGACGGTCGTGTACTGCGGCTCGCGGTCGATCCAGCATTGTGCACAAAGACGGTCTGGACGATCTCGCTCTGGGTACGTCCATTGGCAGAGATCGACGAGGAGCTGGAGCACGCAAACGCCAAGGCCGATCTTTTTGAGAAAGTCTTCAAGCGCAAACTACGCATCGTAATGCAGGGCCAGGGTTGAGTTAAGAACGAGCGAGATGGGCAAGCGCAAGGGATTGTCCCTACTCTATGCAACTGGGTCTGAGCTTCGCTCAGAAAAATGCGCGTGTTGGATTAACTAAGCTTCGCGCAGGACGATCGCCGCACCTGCCGCCTGGTCTTCGCGTATCCATAGCAGGGGAGAGCGCGTATCCTGGTATGTGTATGCTACGTCATGAGTATCCAGATAATGACGTGCTGCGGGGAGGTCTTTAACCGCGAGCGTTATGCGGCAGAGGTTTTCGCCAAAGCACTGTACATGATGCGCCAGTCCACCCGGTTCCGCTATGTCAGTAGCTTGTTCTTCCTGTCCTTTTTGCCCCGGGGCTGCCAGTTCGCAGCTCTGAGTGCCTGCTCCCAGCAAGAAAGAAATCAGGGTCGCGTCCCATCCATCCTCCGCGCCTGAAAACGGCTCTGACGGTTGCAAGCCATAGATATGTTGAAAGCGCTGCGCTGCCTCGTCCAGGTTCTCCACAGAGATCGTCGCGCTGAGTACCCTGGTCGCCCCCAGCGGATGCTCAGGAGGCGTTTGCCAGCCTGCCAGGCGAAAGCGTCGCTCCTTGCCTGTACTGTCGTGCTGAATGATGAACGGATAGTGTTGGGCCATGTCTGGTCGTTCGATATCTGTACGCATCCAGGCGCGGGAGTGGCCTTCAGCGCCTGTGAGCTCTCCCGCTTTGGGGCCGACGATAGGGGTGCCGCGCGCGGCTATTGCCTGGCTGTCGCCTGTTATGTCGTTGGAGGCGAGTACAAAATTCACATAGCCATCCCCTTTCGCCAGGCGTTCGATCATACTTTGCTGGGCCTCGGCCGGCGTGCAAATAGTGATCAGTTCAAGATAGGTATCGCCGATGACGATGATGCGGTTGGCTGTGCCGCCTGTGGGATGGCTGCCGCCACCGCTGGCGAGCAGACCGAGCCTGTGTTCGAACGTCTCAGTTGCCTGCGCCAGGTCATTGACTCCGATAATGATATGATCTAATGCTCTCAACATTTCCTGTCTCTTCTCCTGCCTTGTCACAGCGATGCACAAAAAAACGGTTGACAGTATTGTCCCTCGTACAGGACGGTAATGTCAACCGTTTTTCCGCTATGTACCTGCTAGCGGCAGGGATTGATTAGCGCGAACGCGCCAGTTCGCGTTCGCGTACCTCGCGCCTTGTTGGTGGCAGGTCACGGTCATGACCACCACCCAGGTACTTGAAGCCCAGCTCTCCCTTATCCCAGATCACCAGCAGCATGCTGGCATTGAAGATAGAGGAGTAGGTACCGCTGAAGATACCAATCAGCAAGGTCAGGGTAAAGGTGTGGATACTGGAGACCGACGACGTAAACAGCGTGAGTGTGAGCAGGGTGAAGAGCACGGTCAACGAGGTGTTGAGCGAGCGCGCCATCGTCTGTACCAGGCTGGCGTTCACCACCTGTTCGAAGGTCTCATTGGTACGGCGCTGCATATTTTCGCGGATACGGTCAAAGACCACGATGGTATCGTGCACCGAGAAACCGACGACCGTCAGCAGGGCCGTAATGAAGAGGGCATCGATCTGGATATTGAAGAGTTTGCCCAGGATTGAGAAGACACCCAGCACCACCAGCACGTCGTGCAGCAGCGCGATAATGGCGCAGATGCCATAACGCAGTGGCCGGGGCACCTTGCGGAATGAGAACCAGACGTACAGCAGGATGAAGGCCGAGGCAGCAAGTACAGCAAGGATAGCGTTTTTGGTTGTCTCCGCCGCCACCGCCGGGCCTACCTGCGAGTTGCTGATTACCTGTATGTAAGGGCCGCCCTCTTTCAGAAAGGTCTGCTGGATCTGTGGGATCGTGACTTTCGTACTATGGGTAATATCCGCTGTACTGCCGATACTGCTGCGCGTGAGGACCTGCACTGTCTGGGTCGTTGTCCCCTGCTTGACATCCGCGACAGTGACAGCAATATTGGCCGGGTTTGTATTCGCCGGCGTCGCCGTGGCTTGTGGCGTCGCCGTGGCTTGTGGCGTCGCCTTCGCCGTGGCCTGCGCTGTAGGCGTCGCGTGCGCGGTTGTCGTCGCTTTCGCCGTGGCCGCCGTGCTAACTGTGGGGGTGGCGGATGTCACGGTGACTGCACTTTTAGTCGGATCGCTGGTTTTCGGCAAGTTGTTCAGCGTTGTTTGTACATCGCTGACCTGCGGCGCGTTCTTGAAGCCAGTTACCGTGTAGAGAGTGTATGACTTGCCCCCGACATCAGGAACGACGCTGTT
>JAABUQ010010196.1_pt1 | contig 12381 bp, 18 predicted proteins | sample 5560001 | NCBI WGS metagenome assembly JAABUQ01 (sample SAMN10711888, study PRJNA513371) | rock metagenome | isolation source: Antarctica rocks | place: Antarctica: Victoria Land, Finger Mt nord | collected 2015-12-18
CCGCGGAGCGCATGCGCGGGGACGAGCGCCGGTTAACGTGGGACGAACAGCGAGCGTCGGAGCGCGCGCGCTACGCCGATATCACCGCGCGCAAGGTGGAGTACCGGCGGGAACTGCGCGAGACGGGCCTTGGGCCGCAGATCGCGACGTCGCTCGCGGCGTTCCGCGCCGCGCAAGAGCGCGTCGATTTGCGCGAAGCGATCGCAAACGAAGCCGCTGCGCGAACGCTCCCGCGATCGCGGCATCGAGCGTGATGGACCGGATATCGGCTGGAGCCGATGAATTAGCCCTGCGTGAACCATCCGATTTTTGACCCCATTTGTTCACGCCGAAACGGGGGTCGCCTTGAGCACCGTCTGCATCTCGTTGAACAGCCGCTCATATTCTTCGGTTTGCTGCGTGATGATAGCAAGTCCGCGGGCGACGCCTAAAAGTCCCTGCGCAATATCAAGCGCAAGTGTCTGCAAATGAACTCCTCGCGACTGCCACTGATGATGCTTCGCTTGGCCTGTTAAGTCGCCGAGTACGTCCCACATGCAACCCTGGTTGCCATGGACAAGAGCGCTCCCAATTCCATATTCGCGGTCGTACGCGTATGCAATAAGCTGCGATACGCGAGCCGGTTCTTCTACTGCTGCAAGGTTTCGCTCCATCATCTGACGCGTCTGGCGCCGTATGAGGGAGTCGTCGCCTGCAAGAAATTGTTGAAGCGAAGGCCAGTCTGGCTCGTTCTGATACAGGCTCTCACCAGGTCTAATGAACTTACGGAGGCAGTTCGGTGCATTAATGAAATCTTCCAACGCTTTATCGGGCTTATGCGCGTAATATTCGAGCCGTACGCCGTAATCGACAAGCGCCCGACTTAAAATCTTTCCAGCACGAAACTCTCGCATAGCAAGGAGCGATATCGCCGACCCGCTGACGTCCCAAGCGAGAGTCCCAAGCGTCACGATCCAAGTCCAAACTGCTTTGGCCATTGGTGTATCTTGCTCGTGTATAAGCACATGCTCGACCACAACTTTAATATGATCGCGAGCTTGGTTTGACAGCAGCAAGAGGCGATTTTCTTGCACGCTCAGCGGGATCGTAGATGCCTCTGTCGTCAGACTTCCCGGTGCGTTCAATGAGGAGGGTGAGATCTTATCAGTCATTTCTGAGATCGCGATCTTGCAGGGAGCGAATCCATCGCGGAAGCTGTCGACGTAGCTGGGCGGTTAATTCCCTCGTCAGTTCGCCGCACGCACGCCGATGATTGCAAAACGAGTGCGCAAGCCGGAAATTTTCGTACGTCGACGCTCCTCCGCGCGAGCGCGGTATGACGTGATCGAAAGTGGTCGCCCACGGACGCTCCACCGTCATGCCGGTAGCCTCAGGCAATACCAGGCCGCAGAGCCAGCAGGCGTTACCGTGCTCAGCAATGAGACGCTGCAGCCACGTGCGGCGCACGGCGGCATCTTTGAACGGGTGATAGCTCATTGGCTAGGGCCTATCGCTCGATACAGCGTCGAGCGCCCGACGCGCAGAACGCGCGCGACGTGGTTCGGGCTCTCGCCGCGATCGAGCATTTTCTTTGCCTCACGAATTTGCGCCGACGAGAGGGACGACGGCCGGCCAATGTGTTCACCGCGACTCTTCGCGGCACGCATACCAGCCACCGTGCGTTCGCGCAGGACGTCACGCTCGAATTGGGCGACGGCGCCGAGCACGGCGTACAGCATACGGCCAGCCGCGGTCCCCGTGTCGATGTGGTCGGTCAGCGATCGCAGTGCGACGTCGCGGTCCCGTAACATTTCGGAAATATCGAGCAGGTCGCGCAGTGAGCGTCCGAGGCGGTCGAGCCGCCAAACGACGAGAGTATCGCCGGCGGCAAGATCTTCGAGCGCCCGGGTCAAGCCCGGTCGCGATCGCGAGGCGCCGGAGGTCGAATCTTCGTGGATGGGGACGCAGCCAGCGGTCCTTAGCGCGTCGAGCTGTAGCGCCGTTGTCTGCTCGTCCGTGGAGACGCGCGCGTAACCGATGAGGCGCGGTTCGGCGATCGGGATGACCTGGGAGTCGTCCAGCCGGACGAAACGCGCTCCTGGGGCTTTCTTTGAGCCCTTTTTGATCGGGTTCGGTCCCTTGGCGGACTTCGCACCCAGCGTCGACGCCGGAACAACCGAGCCGCTGTAGCGGCCCATGAGCGTCTGGAGCCGATCGTCGCCAGCGGCGTGCGCGCCGAGCAGCTCGTCGAGCGGAATTTCGGTCTTACGTTTTGGGACGGACTTTCGGGACACGCAAACCCGCTTCGCGCCTAGTCCGCCGAATCATCCCAAAAGGGGTGCGTTTTGGGATAACCAAGAACGCGGACCCTAAAGAAAGGAGCGCCTGCTTAGTTGCTGGCGCCCCGCTCACATTCTTAGGCCTCTCTAGCAATTTGTCGTATGCTGTTGAGACCACTGTCCTGGCTTTCCCAGGGGTCCCTCTTGCTGCACGGAGCCGGCTGTTGGAATCCGGTTTTCCCCGCGCGCTGGGACGACATTATGGTGCTAGCTGCACGCATGTTGCGTATCATAGATGCGGCCGTCGACACGGGCGCCTGTGACACATCGTTGCGCGTAGTCGACCAATCGGCATGATGCGCTTTATCGATCAAAACCGTAGCACGCTTATCGAACTACCCGGTCTACTCGCTGCTCGCATGCATGCGTTCACGCGCAGGGCGCATCCCCACGAAACTGGAGGCATCGTTATAGGGCGCTACGACAACGCGCATCGGACTGCACTAGTGCAATGCGTCACGGGGCCGCCCCGGGACTCTGTCAGCGGCCCCTCGACGTTCCGCCGTGGAATCCGCGGGCTCGACGCTGTGCTCGCGCGGGCATGGCTTCGCGGGCTATATTATCTCGGCGAATGGCACTTTCATCCCGCGGCGAATCCGAACGCCAGCTGGATCGACGAATTTCAGATGGCTGAGTTTGCGCGAACCGCGACGATGCGCTGGCCCGAACCTGTGCTACTCATCGCCGGTCTGCCGGATTTCGGTGGCCACGTAGCTGGTTACGTTTATCGGCGTCGTCGACTCATTAGCTTGCAAGTATCGCCGCCGCACGTCGACCTGATACGATGCACGGGCGATCAGAGTCCGTAGGCGCATCAAGCGCTTAAGATGGCACCGTGCCGGGCATTCGCAGGTTACAGTTTACAGCGCCCATGATCACGTCGTGAAGTCAGACTGGCTGATTTAGCGTGTTTCGCTTGCGAGATTTCTCTTGCGTGACTACGACAGACGTCGCACTCGACGGCATCGCGGTCACAGACGGTGCGATGCACATCACGCGCCGCGCGCCGAATCGCCAGCATGTACCCCTTGCGTACAAACTCGGGCGCAAAGACGTCGTCGGTAAGGGCGCAGCCCCGGCGTGCAGCCGGGGCCGCTTTGTGATTCATGCTGCTGCGACCGCTTCGGCCGCCACGCTGCCGCCAACCGGTTCTTCTTCCGCCGAACCATCGGCGTCCGCCGACGAACCGCGCAGTCCGAACTCCTCTCCGCATTCGACGCACGCGCCGCGCGTCGGCTCGTCCTCGTACGGCTCGATCTCGGTGTGCAGGCACACCTCGCCGTCCTCATCGGTCGTCGGCGTAGCGTTCTGCGCGCCGAGCGGGTCGTCGACGATTTCGTAACCGGCCAGCAACGTCTCATCTTGGCCCTTCGCTCCGACGCCGCTGCCGTTCCAACCAACGTAGTCGGCTTGCTGCACGGGCGCGAACAGCTCGAGCGCGCGTTCCGTCGCCAGATGGGCACTCACAGAGCCATTATCTGGAATACGATCCCTGTTCGTGGCAGATCAAAAAAACGACGTCCTAACCAAAAAGGACGCCTCAAGGAGCGGGCATAGTTAGATAGGGAGTCGGCGCGTAGCCTGGCCCGGGCGCAGCAGACGCCGGCGCGCGCGTAGTCGAAGGTCGCAGCGAAGCCGGTTTTGGCATCGGCTTTTCCTGATGACGGCTAATGCAGACCGTCGAGGACAAGCGCGACGAGACGTCGCGCGAATGCAGCGTCGAGGGTCTCGTCGAGGAGAAGCCGATACCAGAGTGCTCCGAAGAGAGCGATAACTGCTGCATCCGCATTTGCCGGACTCAAGTGTCGATCGCCCTCTACAAGAACCCGCCGTAATGCGCGCCGCCGTGGCTCGATGAAGCGCGCCTTAAACTGCTCGCGAAAAGCCGCATCGCGCTGAGCTGTTGCCATGAGGCTGCGAACTGCGGAGCCGGTCTGCTGTAGCGCTTCGAAGGTGAGCTGAAGAAAGGCGCAGAGCCGTCGCGCGAGAGGACCGCTTGGAAGGGCATCGTCGATTCGTTCTTGGGCTAAACTGGTTAATGCCTCAAGCACAAGCTCGGCCTTTCCCGACCAGCGACGGTAGATGGTCTGTTTTCCGATGCCGGCCGTGTTTGCGATCATCTGCGTCGTCACCCGATCATAACCGAGCCGGGTCACAAGTTCGCGCGTCGCCGCGAGGACGACGCTGTTCACGTGTTCATCGCGCGGTCGCCCCGGTCGGTTCGCTGCTGAGTTGAGACCGCTCATGGCCCAATGATAGCACTTGCAAAACTCACGGTCTCGATATAATATCGGAACTATGAGTTCCTTATTAGCGACGACTGTCGGCACGATGCGCGCTTGGCGCTTAGAGCGTCCAGGCGGCAGACTCGCGCTTGAGCAGATTTCAAAGCCGGAGATAGGTCCAGGTGCTGTGCTCGTTCGCATGGCTGCGGTTCCGTTGCTCAGCTACACGAAGGCTTACGTCGCAGGGGAACTCCCGTACGCATATCCACCTGGGCCGTTCACAATCGGCACCAATGGCACGGGCCGCGTCGAGGCCGTCGGCGACGGTGTTAATCATGTTCACCCGGGCGATCGCGTCCTGGTGAACCCTTTCCTGACCGCCGACGAGCCGGTCGCCGAACCCGCGCGCATCCTTATCGGCCTTACCGGAATCAGTCCGGATTCGGGACGAATGCTCAGCTCTTGGCGTGATGGGACGCTTGCAGAGTACGTCGCAATGCCGGGTTCTACCGTCGTTCCGGCGCTGCATCTGGATGAAATAGCGGACGAAAGGCTTGCGGCGCTTGGAAAATTTGCTGTGCCTCTCGGCGGCCTCATGCGCGGACGCCTAGTTGCCGGAGAGACGCTCGTTGTTCACGGTGCAAGCGGCTATTTCGGTTCAGCGGCCGTCATGCTTGGTCTCGCGCTCGGTGCTGCCCGGGTCGTCGCAGTCGCGCGCAATCGCGAAACGCTCGATGAACTCGCGCTTCTCTCACCGCACCGCATATTTCCGGTCGCGCTAAGCGGCGACGTATCCCGCGATACGAAAGCGATCCGCCTCGCAAGCGACGGCGCGGCCGACCTTGTTTTTGACCAAGTCGGACGCGCAAGCGACAACAACGGCTTCATGTCCGCTCTGCGGTCACTGCGCCGCGGAGGTCGCCTCGTTCTGATGGGTAGCGCGATGACTCCTCTTTCGCTTGACTACAACGAGATCATGATCAACGATTGGGAGATCGTTGGCAATTTTATGTACGCTAAAGAAGCTTATCCAAGACTTCTTTCGCTCGTACGCGCGGAATTGCTTGATCTCGAATCAGTTCGAATACGCGTATTTGCTTTCGAACAACTGGTTGTCGCGATGGAGGCTGCCGGTGCAATGAGTGGTCTCGATTGCACGGTGCTCTCACTTCGCTCGTAGCAGAGAACATGGACGTTCTCATGCCAGGCCCTAACCGGTGAAGCCCGGCGGGCTTGATCCGGGTCGGCTAACCGCAATTAGCGACGGCATTTTTGCTGTCGCTTTAACGCTGCTAATTTTGGATGTCAGGCCACCTGATGTCGCCGTATCGAAGCTCGGATCGGCGTTAGTTGCGACTGCGCCGAGATTTGGAATCTTCGCTCTCAGCTTCGCGATCGTGGCTTACTATTGGGTCGTCCACCATCTGATTTTCGCATACGTGCGCGTCGCAAATCGTGGATTGCTTTGGTCAAACCTACTCTTTCTTTTTATGATCGTTGTGCTGCCGTTTTCAGCCGCTGTGCTCGGGCGCTATCCGCTTGAGGCGCCGTCGCTCATCATATACGGAAGCAATCTCGCTTGCTGTTCTCTCACGCTCGGCTTATCGTGGTGGTATGCGTCTCGGGCCGGACTTCTCGAGCTCCGGAGGGTAAGTGTCGCCGCCAAATGCAGAAACCAACGCTGCAGCGCGAAAGCTTTCGATCTCCCGTTCGCGACGCTGTTGCGTAGTTTCCGGCGTCAAGAGCGATAGTTGCGCGGGCGTACTCCACCAGTCGCGTGCCGTCGCTTCAAAAAGCGGCCAAGATCCAGCGGTCATGCGTAGCACGACCGTTTCACCGTATTGCGGCCGCTCAATGTGCATTGTGTCGAGCGCTTGACTGTCTTTGGAGGGCTTCTTACGTTTTCTAGCCCGTGCGCCTTGTGTCGGCATTAACAATCCGACACTTGAAATGCGCACTCAAACGAGCATGGTCGCCGACATGACAGCGCGCCCGTAAAACGCATTAGAGCGATATTTTTAATGATCATTGATCGCGACGTCTGACCACGCGTTATAGTCCTAGCGTCGCGCCGCTGCTAAGTCACGCTCAACAGCCGATGCGGCCGCGGCAATGACATCCGGAGCCTGTTCAATCGCCTTCAGCAGAATGCGAGCGGGCATATCTGGCGTTGCACGTCGCTGTTCCCACTGCTGAACGGTTCGCAGGCTCAAGTTGAAACGAGCCGCAAATGATTCTTGCGTTAGCTTCAGGTGTTCGCGGATTGCTCGCACGTCCGGCGTTTGGATTTCGTACTGCTTGCCGTTTATATGCGCAACAACGCGCTTGCGGCGCCCAGTGAGTCCGAGCTTCGCTTTTTCGTCGGCGGCTTCCGCATTTATTTGGTCGCGCGTTTTCTTGCCAAACCTCGACCAATCGATGTGCGGGTCCGTCTTCTTATTCGATGGTGGCATACATCACCGTATACGTTAGTAACGTATACGTCAATAGCGTATGCGTTTGTGTCTTCATAGCCGAGGCAGTCCTCGCTCTTCGAAGAGCCGCGACAAACCACGGACCGCGAGTTCTTGCACCGTTGTCTCTTCGTCCAACGCAAGTTCATGAACGCGCCGCCATTGGTCGCGAGTCAGTCGCAAGTTAGTCGCCACGCGATTTGTCTTCTTCTTCACTTCAGCGGTTGGTGCGACCAGATCTTTCGTCGGACTTGTCTCGGTAGCCGGTCCCGGCGGAATCGCCACTTCCTCCGCATCCTCAGATTCCAGTTGTACCGCTCCCCGGCCACTTGTTCGAGCGAATGAGAGCAGCTTCGTCGGTTTGCTCACGCCGTTACGTTCGCAAGTTTTTTCGTGCGCGGCGCAATGTCAAGCAGAGTTGCGACCTCGCTCCACAGCGCGGCCACCTCATCCGCGGCGGGGCCACGCTCACGTTCAGCGATGCCCGCACCTTCAGCAAAGGCTCGAGCGAATGGCCGGCGTTCGCCGATCGCGACCGCTGCGACGGTCAGACCCAACGATGCCGCGTAACCGCGCGCCTCCGCGATTTCAGGTGCGCGAGCCGGGCATGCGTTCAAGACGATGAGCCCTTCGCAATTGGCGGCCTGGACGATCCGAACGCTCTGCTCCAAGGTTTCCAGGTCGACCGCTGAAGGTCGGGTCGGGATGACCGCCATGTCGACAGCGCCGCACACGGTAGCAGCTTCTGTCGAGGCGCGCGGTGCGGTGTCGACGATAACGACCGTGTAGTCGTCGGCCGCTGCCGCTAACGCTTGGGCGAGCCTCTGGACCGGAACTGGGACGACGTCGGGCGAGCCGCCATTTCGCACCCGAGCCCACGCAGCTGCCGATGCTTGCGGGTCGGTGTCGATGATCGCAACAGTTTCGCCGGCGCGCATTGCAGCAACGGCAAGATGCACGGCGAGAGTCGTTTTGCCAACGCCGCCCTTCATCGCCGTGAGTGCGATCGATTTCATCTTTCCATAGTAGGCGCCAAGACGCCGAGGCGTCAAGGCGCCTTAGCGCCCAAGCGCCCAAGCGCCGTGGCGCCATAGCGCCAGACTCGGCCAACGAACGTTGACGTCCCGAAGCGCCACGACGCCTTGGCGCCATGGCGCCAGTTTGATAGATTTCTTGTTGGCAATCCGCTTATCACAAAACGACTTTGAACGAAAGCCATTTTTCTGTTAAAATGCACATATGAAGCGAAAGACGACCGTCTATCTGGAAGACGACGTGCTCAAAACGATGCGCGTGACCGCTGCGCGCGCGGGAAAACGTGATTACCAGGTAGTGGAAGAAGCCTTACGCGCGTACCTCGGGCTCGAATTGCTCGAGAAGGTAGCGGCTAGGTCGTCGCTTAGTGAGACTGAGGCGCTCGATATGGCGTATAAGGAACTGCATCAGGGCCGGTTATAGAACGGGCGGTTTTCGATCCCGGCGTACTTATTGCGGGTTTGATCTCCGCGACGGGCGCGCCGCGGGTGCTGGTTCAAAACTGGCTACGGGGCGACTTTGAGCTCGTTGTCTCGCCCGCGCTGTTGCTTGAGCTCGAGCGCGTGTTGTTGCGGCCCAAGTTCCGTCAGTACGTAACAGAGCTGGAGGTCCGCGCATACGTCGGGCTGTTTCGGCGGCTCGCGACGATCGTTGGGGATCCACCGCTCATCGTTGGCCTCACGCCAGACCCAGGCGATGACTATCTGGTCGTACTAGCGCGCGCGAGTGGCGTGCAAACGCTGGTCTCAGGCGATCGGCACCTGTGCGGTCTGGTCGATCCGGTCCCACCGGTGCTCACGCCGCGGGAATTCCTCGATCGTCTCGCGCCTTGAGCGAACGCCTCAATGCCGTAGACGCCGATGCCCAACGGTCACGATCTCGTCTGGTACAGTCGAACGAGGTTCATCACGTACAGCGGCGCGTCGGGCGCGAGCTGCGTCCCGGCCGGCCCGCGAGCGGCGAGCGCGTGGAGCGTCGCGCGCTGGTCCGGCGGAAGAAGCTCCACGGCGGCGAGCACGCGCGCCCGCTCGTCGTACCAGGCGGCCTGCTTGTCTTGATGGGCGCGCTGCGCGTCGGCGTCGCGCCGCCGCTCGACCTCGGCCGCGCGGTGCGCACCGCACACCCACACCGCTTCGCGCCAGCGCGCCGGATCCGCGATCACCCCAAAGACCCCGGTGTCGCCACACTCCCGGCAGCGACCGCGTTCAAGCGTCCCGCGCCGCAGCGCCATCGCAAGCTTGGCGCGGCCTGAGTCCCGGGCGCGGGCGTCGTCGTTACGGGCGGCCGCGGCGTCCCGCCGCCGGACGGCGAGCGCGCGGCGATGCTCCGCGCGCCAGCGCCGCACCGCGGCCGCATGGCACCCCGGGCAATGCCGGCCGCCCGGCCGTGCGCGGCGCCGACACCCGGGCGCGCCGCAGAAGCGGATGAGCGGCAGCGGGGGGCGGCGGCCCGAGTCGTCGAGCTCGTCGAGCGGCGCGAATCTACGCACAAACCGCCCTTCGCCGCCCCGTTTCCACCCATCCTGTCTCACACGTTAACATCGAAGTCGACCTCGCCAGCGAACGCGTGTTCGTTACCGAGAAGGGGATGATCTGGAGGTCGTTGAGCCGCAAACTGGGCAGATCGCGCTCACCGAAGCGGGTACCGACGTATCGTCCAGGAGTTAGCACATGTCCGTGCTTACGTACTTCTTCGAGAGACGCCGCCTTGCAGAAGCCCGCGACGTCCTCGCAGTCACCATCTTTCGCGCGCCACGCATGGTAGGCTCTGGCGATCTTCGCGATGTCCTCGACGCGTAGTGCCTTGTGCGTGCGGTCCGTCATCTCGCCCATCTTGCGAGCGTCGATGAAGAGAATCTCGTCGCTCCGATCGCGGAACTTGTGGTTACGCCGGTCGCGGGCAAGAATCCAAACGCAAACGGGAATCTGCGTCGTGTAGAACAGCTGCCCCGGCAGCGCAATCATGCAGTCGACGAGTCCACCGTTCTCGGCCTCGACGAGTGCCTTCCGGATATCGCCTTCACCGCTTTGGTTCGAAGACATCGAGCCGTTTGCCATGACGAACGCCGCAACGCCCGTTGGTGCGAGATGATGGACGAAATGTTCAATCCAGGCGTAGTTTGAGTTCCCGGCCGGGGGAATCCCGAACTTCCAACGCTTGTCGTCTCGTAAGCCCTGACCGCCCCACTCACTGTCGTTGAAGGGGGGGTTAGCGAGAATGAAGTCAGCCTTGAGGTCCGGGTATGCGTCTTGCAGGAACGAGCCGCCCTCGTTCCAGGTGATGTCAGCTTCAATCCCGCGAATCGCGAGGTTCATCATCGCGAGTCGCCAGGTCGTGTGATTCGACTCCTGGCCGTAGATCGAGACGTCACCGATTCGTCCGCCGTGGGCCAGCACGAACGCTTCGGATTGCACGAACATGCCGCCGGAGCCGCAACACGGATCGAACACCCGTCCCTTGTACGGCTCGATCATCTCGACGAGGAGCCGTACAAGGGAACGCGGCGTGTAGAACTCGCCGCCAGCCTTGCCTTCAGCGTTGGCAAAACGGCCGAGGAAGTATTCGTACACACGGCCGATCACGTCGTGCTTGCGCGCCTCCGCATCGCCCAGACCGATGCCGTTTACAAGGTCCACGATCTCGCCGAGGCGTGTCGAGCCGAGCGACGGTTTCGCATATTCCTTCGGGAGCACGCCGCGCAGGCGCGGGTTGTCGTGCTCGATGGCGATCATCGCCTTGTCGACGATCTCACCGATCTGCGGCGACTTTGCCTTAGCCGCAATCTGTGTCCAACGCGCGTCCGGGGGAACCCAGAACATGTTCTCCGCGATGTATTCGTCACTCTTCAGGATCCGAGTCCGCGTCTTGCCCGAGCTGCGCGTGCTTCTCTTCGAAAGCGTCCGAAATGTACTTCAAGAAGATGAGACCCAGGACGGGGTGCTTGTACTCGGACGCGTCCATGGCGCCGCGAAGTTGATCTGCGGCCGACCAAAGTGTCGCCTCGAATCCAAGATCACCACCGATCGATTTCTTCTTCGCCGGCTTTGCGACGAAGGTCTCACCTGTAAGTCCGAGCGGCCCGTCCGCTTCGGACCCGAGCGACTTCGCCGTTGGCGCCTTTCCGTTCCCTATCGTTCTGACAGCCTTTTCTCGTGGCATGTGTTAGTACGTCCCTTGTACGATGACCGAAAGGAGCTGATACAGCGTAGTCGTGGCTCGCATTACAGCCCTATTCCAACTGAGGCGTTGTCTTCCCAACGTGTGCTGTCTTCGATGTAGCGCTCGAGCATCGCCGTGCTCTTCCAACGCCCGTGGCGTTTGATCATGCGATCGGGCTTCTTTGCTCGCGCAGCCGCCGTCGCAAAGCCGCGCCGCAGGCTGTGGCCGGCGACGAGCTCCGGATTCATTCCCACGGCTTTACACCGTCGTTTCACCACATGCGCCACCATCCGATCCCCGAGTGCGGCCTCGCGGAGTCCGCCTTGCGGGGTCAATCCAACGAACAGTGGTCCGTCGACGAGCCCAGCTGCGGCGAGCCAGGCGCGTAGCGCGCGTACGGGACACGTCCGCATCTCGCTCCCATACGCAACCGCGATCGTCTCGAGGCGCCCCTCTTGGTTCGTCTTCGAGCGGCGCAACGTCAGCACGAGCCCTTCTTCTTCAAACCGCACGTCTTCGAAGCGCAGCGCGACCAGTTCGCTGCGCCGCAGCGCCGCCGCAAAGCCGAGCAAGATGAGGGCGCGGTCGCGCCGGTCCAGCAATGAGTTCCCAAGCGGTGCGACCATACGCCGCAGATCATCGACGAGCAGCGCGGATTTTTGGTGAGGCGCCGTGCCCTTCTCCCGCCGGATCCCCGCGAGCGTGCGCTTGACCATGCCGTGCTCGGTCGGCGACTCGAGCCCGGCGTCGCGGTGGGCCACGGCGATCGCGGCGAGTTTGCGGCCGATCGTGGCCGGGCGATCCGTGAGCGCCAAATCCGCCAGGTAGGCGGCCAGGGTCTGCGGTTCGGCCGGCAGGGCCGTGACGGCGAGCGCCAGGCACCAGGTTTGAAACGCGGCCAGATCGCGGGCATAGCCGCGCCGCGTGCTCGCGGAGAGGGACCGTTCGGCATAGGTCCGAGCGGCGGCCAGGGCTTCGGTAAGCGCGAGCGGGCCAAATTGCTGCTCGACGAGCTCCAAGTCCATTGAGGGGTCTTCTTCGGCTGAGCGTTACCGAGAACTTTTACTTCTCGACACCATCAACGCGCTAATAATCCGCTTCTCGGTAACGAACATATGTATGTAACCGACAGTTTGCGGCGCGCCAGAGACGTGTTAACGTGTGAGACAGGGCGGCGCACTGAGCGGCGGC
>JAABUQ010010197.1_pt1 | contig 12381 bp, 10 predicted proteins | sample 5560001 | NCBI WGS metagenome assembly JAABUQ01 (sample SAMN10711888, study PRJNA513371) | rock metagenome | isolation source: Antarctica rocks | place: Antarctica: Victoria Land, Finger Mt nord | collected 2015-12-18
TATGGCGTGGGCGCATAAGCCTGCTCGACGTGTTCCGGATCGTTGGAGATCGCGCGCAGGTAGCTCCGAGCGGTTCTGTCAGGGGGCCGCTTGCCTGTTTCCCAATTCCTGATCGTCTCGACTTCCATGCCATAGCGGATGGCGAATTGCTCGCGGGTCAGCCGTAGGCGTTCACGCAGGCTACGCACGTCCAGTTCCTCCGATGGCTCGACAGGCGCGGCTTTAATACCAGCCCTGGCAAGCTCATCCCTGAGCGCCTGATGATCTTCGACAGTTGGCAAGCTGACAAACACGCGTCCGTCCTCGACCAACGCCTCGATTGTCCGCTTCGCCTTCAGCATCGTCAGGCCACGCCGAGCCAGCGCAGCCATGCCGTCGATTGTCTTAGGAACCGCTCGGTCTGAGGGAAGGCGCAGGACGAAAACTGCGGGCGAACCGGAGGGCACGCGGTCTACGGCCCGGATTGGCCCCAGTCGTGCGAAGCGCTCCTTCAACGACGAGTTCATCGAACCCCATTCCTTCCATTACTGCTTGAGCAATCACCATCAGGTTCCCAGCGCCGATGGCGTTCGGGCTGGCATCCTGTACGTGAGTGCCTTAAAGTACTAAGGTATTCCCCCGCTGTATCGGCTCGGCCGTGAACTTCAACACACCCGCCGGAGTCGCGACCGACATGGTGACAACAGGGTCATCCGTCATGTCGTTCACGATCTCGAACGAGATGTCTGCAATGGCCCACATTCGATAGAGTGAGCCACTGGCACAGTAAAATCAACAGGCCGAGTGAGCTTGACGGAATCTTAGGTGGTCGGAAGTTTACCGTGGCGGACTTGCCAAGAAGACATGTCCTATCCTACTTGTGCACAAAATGTTTTGTGCAAAGGAGAGCTAGTGATGGATGGCATGGCTTTCCTGTCCGTCCGGGTTCCGGAGGACGTTCGTAACCGCCTCAAAGCGATCGCGGCCGCACGCGGCGAGAAGCTGCAAGACCTGGTTGGCAGCCTCATCGACCGTTTCCTCGAAGATGTGGAAAGGCGGCCGCCCGAACTGGCTGACGTCCTCCGGCGCCTGCGAGCCTTAGAGCAGCCGTTGCGCAACAAGGGGGTCGCCAATCTTTGGGTGTTCGGTTCGGTTGCCCGTGGTGACGCGCGGCCGGACAGCGACGTGGATCTGACGCTCTCGTTCGCGCCGGACACCGACCCTTCGCTCTTCGAAATCACCCGTCTTAAGGAAACGCTGGAGGAAGCGCTTGGGCGTTCGGTTGATCTTGGTGAGCGGTCAGCGATGAAGCCGCGGGTCGCTGCGGCGGCCGAACGTGACCTTGTGAACGTTTTCTGATGGCGCCTCGGGGTGTAGCGGATCGTCTCGCCGACATCAGGGAAGCAGCCACCGACCTAAGCGACTTCGTACACAACGTAGAAACGGACGCGTTCCATGCGCTGCCGTATGCCGATCGAATGGGGTATCGCTCAATCAAAAATGCGCTGACAGAACTCGGGGAAGCCATCAAGGCCATGCCAGAGGAGGTCCTGAAGCGCTATCCAGGGGTCGACTGGAAGGGGTTTGCCGCCTTGAGAGACATGGTCGTCCATCAGTATTTCGGCATCGACACCCGGCGACTCCTGCCAATCATCAACGGCGAAGTTCCCCAGCTACTCGCCGCCATCGACGCGGAACTTCAACTCATCCGGGCCGACGAACCTCCGACTGAGCCGGGAGGCCGCAAACCCCGCTAGTTATCCGGGAAGCTCTGCTACCCCAGCCTTCGCCACGTGCCGCCGGGCCTACCCGCTTCCTTCGACGTGCTGAGGCATCTCTAGCTTGCCTGGATCAGCCCCGACGCTTCGGCGAGCGCACGCGAGGTCGCCATCGACTCGCCCACCGCAATCGCCGCCGCCAACGCCCGACGCCCAGCCGCCGCATCGACCAGCACCGGCGCGCCGTCCAGCACCGCGGCGATGAACGCCGATTGTTCGGCCTCAAGCGCGTCGTGATCCTTCCAGCTGATCTCCTCCAGCCGGCCGCCGCCGGTGCCGGGCAGCGGCAAGCCGCGCTCGCGGCCAATCATCATCAGCTTGCGGCCGGCGAAATCGACCGACATGTAGCCCTCCTGGCTGAACAGCCGCATCTTGCGCTCGGTCTTGAGCGAGATGCGGCTGGCGGTGATGGCGGCGACGCAGCCGTTGGCGAAGCGCACGCGGGCGTTGGCGATATCCTCGTGGGCGCTGGCAATCGCCGCCCCCACCGCGTCCACCCCGGTGATCGGGCTGTCAACCAGGGCCAGCACCAGGTCGAGGTCGTGGATCATCAGGTCGAGGATCACCGAGACGTCGGTGCCGCGCGGCTTGAACGGCGCGATCCGCACGCAGTCGATATACAGCGGGCGTCGCATCCGGCTGCTGATGGCGCGGTGCTCCGAGGAGAAGCGCAGCAAATGGCCGACCTGCAGCACCAAGCCCCGCGCCGCCGCAAGCCCGCCCAGGGCGTCGGCCTCGGCCAGCGTGCCGGCAATCGGCTTTTCCACCAGCACGTGCCGCCCGGCCCGCAGCGCCGCGTCGGCCAGCGGGAAATGCGCCTCGGCGGGCGCGGCGATCACCACCGCGTCGCAGGCGGCCAGCAGCGCGTCCCAGCCCAACACCGAACTGCGCGTCTCGCGCGCCACGGCGTTGGCGCGCCCGGCATCGGGGTCATGCACGCCGACCAGCTCGGCCCGCGGCGCGGCAGCCAGCTTCAGCGCGTGGAAGCGGCCGAAGTGTCCCGCCCCCGCCACGCCCACCCGCAGCCGTTCATTCGCCATCGCTATTCTCCACCTGCCACGCACGGTATGGTCGCAGCCGCACTGTTGCGTATAGGGGGGCAAATCGCCATTACTCCCGCCGCCGTGCCCCCGCTGCCGTGCCCCGCCGCCGCGCCAGGAGCTGCCTTGCCGCCATGATGTATTTCAGTCGCCTCAAGACCTGGCTGGTGCTGGGCACCTGCATCATCGGCGTGCTGCTGGCGCTGCCCAACCTGTTGCCGGCCAGCGTCGGCGGCGGCTTCCCGACCATCCATCTCGGCCTCGACCTGCGCGGCGGCAGCTACCTGCTGCTCGAAGTGGACATGGCGACGGTCATCAAGGAGCGGCTCGATAGCCTGGCCGACGAGGCGCGGCGGGCGCTGGAGCAAGGCGGCGCGCGGCCGTTCAGCGTGCTGGCGCAGCCGGCGCAAAACCGTTTGCTGGTGAAGGTCGCCGATCCCACCAAGCTCGACGCCGCGCAGACGGCACTCGCGGGCATCGTCACCGCCGCCGGCACCGGGCTCTCGACCCAGCCTGATCTCGATGTGTCGCGGGTGCCGGAAGGGCTTGCGGTAACGCTGTCTCCGGTGGCGCTGAACGAGCGGGCGACCGCCACGGTCGACCAGTCGATCGAGATCATACGCCGCCGTATCGACGCCAGCGGTGTCGCCGACCCTGCCATCACCCGCCAGGGCGCAAACCGCATCGTGGTGCAGCTGCCGGGAGTCGAGGACCCGAACCGGATCAAGGAGCTGATCGGACAAACCGCCAAGATGACCTTCCAGCTAACCGACGAGGCGGCCAACCCGAACGCCCCCGCCCCGTTCGGCGACGAGGTGCTGCCGCTGGAAAGCCAGGACGGCAGGCCCGCCGGCAAGATCGTGGTCAAGCGCCATGTCGAGGTGGACGGCGCCAACCTGACCGACGCACGCGCCGGGCAGAACCCGCAGAACGGCGAGTGGGTGGTGAACTTCACCTTCGACTCGGTCGGCACCCGCCGCTTCGCCGACGTGAGCACGCGCGAGGTCGGGCATCCATTCGCCATCGTGCTCGACGGCAAGGTCATCAGCGCGCCGCGGATCAACGAGCCGATCACCGGCGGGCGCGGCCAGATCAGCGGCCGCTTCACCGCCGCCAGCGCCACCGACCTCGCCGTGCTGCTGCGCGCCGGAGCGCTGCCGGCTCCGCTCACCGTGGTCGAGGAGCGCAGCGTCGGGCCGGAGCTGGGGGCCGACAGCATCCGCGCCGGCGGCATCTCGCTGGGCGTCGGCTTCCTGCTGGTGATCGGCTTCATGGGCACGTTCTATGGGCTGTTCGGCTGGATGGCGAACGTGGCGCTGGTGGTCAACCTGCTGCTGATGGTGGCGGTCCTGTCGCTGCTGCAGGCGACGCTGACGCTGCCCGGCATGGCCGGCATCCTGCTCACGCTCGGCATGGCGGTGGACGCCAACATCCTCATCAACGAACGCATCCGCGAGGAGTTCAAGGCCGGGCGCACCCCGTTGAACGCGATGGAGGTGGGGTTCCGCCGCGCCTACACGACGATCATCGACAGCAACGCCACGGCGTTCCTGGCGCACGTCATGCTGTTCGTGTTCGGCAGCGGGCCGGTGCGCGGCTTCGCCGTCACCATCACCGTCGGCATTGTCACCACGCTGTTCACCGCGACGCTGCTGGTGCGGCTGATGATGGTGCAGTGGTATCGGTCCACCCGCCCCGCGCTGCTGCCGGTCTAAGGAGGCCGCCCGATGTTTACCCGCCCCATGTTCCGCATCGTTCCCGACAACACCCGGCTGCATTTCATGCGCGGCCGCTTCATCGGCCTGATGACCTCGGCCGTGCTGTCGACGCTCTCGATCATTCTGTTCTTCTACCCCGGCCTGCGCCTCGGCATCGACTTCAGCGGCGGCGTCGTGATGGAGGCGCGCGCGCCCGGCAACGCGCCGGTCGATTTCACCAAGCTGCGCGGCAGCCTCGCCGCGCAGGGGATCGCCGAACCCGGCGTGCAGCGCTTCGGCGACGCCAGCCAGGTGCTCATCAGCCTGCAGGCGCAGTCGAGCGAAGCCGCCACGCAGCAGATGGTCGCCAAGGTACGCACCGCGCTGGAGCAGTCGCAGCCTGGCACCAAAATACTGCGCACCGACGCGGTCGGCCCGTCCGTATCGGCCGAGCTGTTCCGCAACGGGCTGCTCGCCCTGGGCATCTCGCTGTTGATGATCCTGGTCTACATCTGGTTCCGCTTCGAGTGGGAGTTCGCGGTCGGCGCGGTGGTGACGCTGTTGCTCGATGTCACCAAGGCAATCGGCTTCCTGGTGGTGACACGGTTCCAGTTCGATCTGGTGATGGTCGGCGCGATCCTGACCATCATCGGCTACTCGACCAATGACAAGGTCGTGGTCTACGACCGGATGCGCGAGAACCTGCGCAAGTACAAGTCGATGCCGCTGCGCGAGCTGATCGACCTGTCGATCAACGAGACGCTCAACCGCACGCTCGGCACCTCGATGACGGTGTTCCTGGCCGCCCTGCCGCTGGCGCTGTTCGGCGGCCCGACGCTGTCCGGGTTCGCCTGCGTGATGCTGTTCGGCATCGTCGTCGGCACTTCCTCGTCGATCTTCATCGCGGCGCCCATCCTGCTGCTGCTGGGCGAAACACGGTTGCGCCGCGACGCCCAGCCGGTGCCTGCGCCGAAGCAGCCGCGCGTCAAGACGACTTGAGTTGACAGCATCGGCGTGACGCCACGCTGTGGGCATCAAGTGAGCCGATATCGGTCTATACGATGAAGTTGCGAGTACGATTATCCGGCCGATGCTCGTTCAACAGCGGCGGACTGGTGCGGCGGTGACGGAGGCGTCCGACACGCCGGGCGTTGTCCTGGCGCGGCGCAAGGCAAAGCCTGACCACCCACTCACGCTGCAGGAGTTGCACGAGGCGCTTTCAGACTCGCATATCCACGCCCGCTACCAACCCATCGTGACCATTGCCGACCACCGCCCGGTCGGCCTGGAAGTGCTGGCGCGGCTGGAGCATCCCACGCGGGGAACGCTGCCGCCGGACCTGTTCGTGCCGCCGATCGAGGATGCCGGGTTGGCGTGGCCGCTGACCAAGGCGGTGGTCCGCCGGGCGTTCGCCGACTGGACCGAGGGCGGGCTGGGCCGGCAAGGGCTTTGGTTGTCGCTCAACTTCCCAATCGACGTGTTGCTCGATGCGGCGGCGCTGGACTGGGTGGAGCGGCGCCGCCTGGCCGCCGGCATACCGGCCGGCCGCCTCATCGTCGAGCTCACCGAAAGCCGCCCGGTCACCCGCATCGATGAACTGCGGGCGGCTGTCGAGCGCTTGCGCGGCCTGGGCTATGGCTTGGCGATCGACGATGTCGGCCCCAATATCCGCGACCATCGCGCGCTGCTTGACCTGCCGTTCACGCATCTGAAGCTCGACAAGGATTTGGTGCGCGAAAGCCAAGACAGTCCGACCAGCCAGGACTTCCTGTTGCGCACCATCGAAGCGGCACGCGCCGCCAGCCTGGCGATCGTGGCCGAAGGCGTCGAGGACCATGAGATCTGGGCGCACATGAAGGCGCTGGACGTGAACGAGGCCCAAGGCTTCCTGATCGCACGGCCGCTGCCGGCGGTTGCCGTGCCGACCTGGCACCGCGACTGGCATAGCCGGCATCGCCTCCCTGCCCCGCCTCCCGCCGACTAGCGTTTCCCGCTACGCCGCGGCCGGCACGGCGTGGCCATTGACCAACCGCCACACGCGGTCGAGCCGCTCGGCGCCGGTGAGGCGGTGGACGATCAGCACGATGGTGCGGCCCTGGGCGGTGTCGTTCAGCGTGGCGAAGAACTCGCGCTCGGTTTCGGCGTCCAAGCCCGCGCACGGTTCGTCGAGCAGCAGCAGCGGCGCCGGCGACAACAGGGTGCGCGCCAAGGCAAGCCGCCGCCGCTGGCCGCCAGACAACCGCGCGCCCCCCTCCCCGATCCAGGTGTCGAGCTGATCGGGCAGGCCGCGCACGAACTCCGCCAGCCGGGCGCTCTCCAACGCCTGCCACAACGCCGCGTCGTCGGCATCCGGCCGCGCCAGCGCCAGGTTGGCGCGCAACGTGTCGTCGAACAGGTGCGTGTCCTGGCTGAGCCACGATATCCGCGCGCGCAGGTCGGCGGCTGCCAAGGCCGCCACGTCGATGCCGCCCAGCAGCACGCGCCCGGACTGCGGCGAAACGACGCGCAACGCCAATGCCGCCACGGTGGACTTGCCGGCGCCCGACGGCCCCAGCAGCGCCACGCGGCTGCCGGCGGCGATGTCGAGCGTGAAGCCCTCGAGCACCGCCGGCCGATCCGTCTGCCAGCGGAAATCCACCGCCTCGAACCGCAACCCGCTGGTTTGCGGAGCCGCTGCCGGAGTGATCGGGTCGGCGGCGGCAGCGGCTCGCTCGGCCGCTTCGAGCACGCGCGTGGCGGCGGCGCTGGAAAGGCCGGCGAGCACGCCGGCACGCGGCAGCCCGGCGGCCGCCTCGAACGCTGCCGCTGCGGCGAGTGCCAGGATGACGGTGGCGGCCGGGTGCGCGCCGGGAAACGCCAGGATGACCAGCAGCCCCGCCTGGGCGCACAGCAAAGCAATCGCGCCGCATGACGCGCCACGCCGCGCCAACGCCCGCCCTGCGGTCAGCAACGCCGATTCACGCGCTTGCACCGCAGCCAGCATCCGTCCCTCGGCGCCGAAAGCTCGCACCTCGCGCAAGCCGGTCAGCGTGTCGAGCGCGGCCATGGCGAGTCCGGCACGGGCCAGCGTGAGCCGGCCGCCCAGCGCCACCGCGCCGCCCGCCGCCGCCGCCGGCAACACGAACGCGGCGAGCGCAAACAGCAGCGACACCAGCAGCGCCGCCGGCCAGTCTACCCGCAGGCCCAGCACCAGCAGCGCCGGCAGCAGCAACACGGCGCCGAAAAGCGGCACGATTATGCGCAGATACAGCCCGTCCAACGCCTCCACGTCGCCCACCAGCCGCGTCAGCACGTCGCCGGCGCGGGAAAAGCCCAAGCCTCCGGCGGAGTTGGCGGCGAAGTTGCGGAAGAACCAGATGCGAAGATCGGCCAACGCTCGGAACATCGCGTCATGCGTGACCAGCCGTTCGGTGTAGCGCAGCACCACGCGAGCCGGCCCCAACAGCTTCAGCGCCAAGCCAGCCGCCAGCATCCCGCCCAACGCCACGCGCGCCACCAGCGACCCGGAGGCGGCAAGCAAGGCCACCGCGCAGGCCATGGCCGCCAGCGAGACGGCGACGCCGAGGCCCAGCCGTGGCCAGTGCCGCCGCCACAACCCGGCCACCCGCAGCAGCGGCCTCATGCCGCACCCCGCGCGGCACTGGCGGGAAACACCACGCGACCTTGCCGCAAGTCGAGCCGGCGGCTGGCGAACGCGTGCGCCGCGCTGGCGTGGCTGGCGATGAGCACGGTGCGGCCGATCGCCAAGCGGCGCAGGCTGTCGAGCACCTCGGCCTCGGTGGCCGGATCGAGATGGCTGGTCGGCTCGTCGAGCAGCAGCAGCGGCGCGTTCTTGAGGAAGGCGCGGGCAATGGCGATCCGCTGCGCCTGGCCGCCGGACAGCCCATAGCCGCCCTCGCCGATCAACGTCCGCAAGCCCTGCGGCAGGCTGGCGGCAAGGCTGTCGAGCCGGGCGAACGCCACCGCGGCGGCAAGCTCGGTTTCGCTCGCCTCGGGCCGCGCGAACCGGATGTTGTCCTCGATGCTGGCGGCGAACAGCATCGGCTGCTGGCCGATCCAGGCGGTCAGGCGCGACAACGCCTGCGGCACCAGCGTCGCGATATCGGCGCCGTTGAGCGTCACTCGCCCTGAATCGGGGCTGACAAAGCCGAGCAGCACCTCGATCAGCGTCGATTTGCCGCTGCCGGACGGCCCCGCCAGCACCAGGGTCTCGCCGGCCGCAAGCCGGAAGCTGACCCCGTCGAGTGCCATCGGGCGGGACGGGTCCCAGCGCAAGCCGACGTTCTCGAACGCCACGGCGATCCCGCGGGCCTGGGTGGTGCGGACCGGCAGCGGCTCCGGAACGGGTGGGGCCGGCGGCAGGCTGGCGATGGCGGCCGCGGCGGCGGCGGCCTGGCTGCGGTCCTGGTAGGCGGCGGCGAAGGCCCGCAGCGGCGCGAAGAACTCCGGCACCAGCAGCAGCACGATCAGTGCCCGCGCGATGTCGCTGACGTCGCGCGGGGTTGCCGCAAGCCGGCCGGCGAAGTGCAGCACCAGCATCACGAGCGCCACCGCAGCGGCGCAGTCCAATGCCGCCGACGACAGGAACGCCACCCGCAGCACGCGCATGGTGCGCGCCCGCAACTCATGCGCCGCCGCGCCGATGGCGGTGGCCTCGGCCTCGCCGCGTCCCGCCAAGACGATCGTGGCAATGCCGCGGACGCGGTCGAGGAAGCGCACCTGCAGGCGTTCCAACGCCAGGAACTGCCGCCGCGAAGCCGCCGCGGCGCCGATCCCCGACAGTGCCATGGCAGCCGGCACCAGCAATCCGCACAGCGCCAGCACCAGCGCCGACAGCGGATCGAGCCAAAGCGCAAGCGCCAGCACCAGCACCGGGCCGGCCACCGCCAGCGCCGCCGCTGGCAACCAACGGGCGAAATATCCGTCCAGCGCCTCGATCCTGTCGACGACGATGGCCGTCAACTCGGCCGAATGATGTGAGCGCAGCAGGCCGGGGCCGATGTCGAGCAGGCGGCCCAGCGCATCGCTGCGCAACCGGCGACGCGCGGTGGCGCCGGCCTCGAACGCCTGGCGCTCGGCCAGCCACGCCAGCCCCGCCCGCAATACGGCGGTGACTGCGAAACCGCCCAGCAGCCAGCCGCCCGGCAACACCCCGACCAGGATGCGCGCCAGGCCGGTGCCCAGCAGGACCGCCGACGCCATGGCCACGAGCGTTCCGCCGATGGCCAGCGCCAGCACCGGCCGCGCCGCGGCACGGCCCACCCTGGCCTGCGCCGCCAGCCACGAGCTGGTGTGATCCCGTGTTTTCGTTGTGGCGGATTTCATGTCGGTGATGTAGCGCAAAGCCCGGCGATTGACAGGCACGCGTTAGTTAAGGAAACGCCACCCGATGATGTCTCACATGACGCGGCCTTGATCCCGACCCTGCTGGTGGCGATGGGCGGCGCGCTTGGCAGCGTCGGACGCTATTGGGCGGTATTGCTGATAAATCAAGCAGTTGGCGACCGCTTTCCGTTCGGCACCATCGGCATCAACGTTGTCGGCAGCTTTGTGATCGGCTTCTACGGCACCCTAACCGCGCCCGGCAGCGGCGGCGTCGCGGCCAGCGGCGAGGCAAGGGTGTTCGTGATGATCGGGATATGCGGCGGATTCACCACCTTCTCCTCGTTCAGCCTGCAGACACTGGCGCTGGCCCGCAGCGGCGCATGGTTCGCGGCTGGCGCTAACGTGCTGCTTTCGGTGGCGCTCTGTCTGGTCGCAGTGACCCTGGGGCATTTGCTGGCGGAGCGGTTCGGGGTGGGAACGCGTACGTTTTGACTGACTGGGCTAACTGGGCGGGCTAGCCGACCGAATCGACGCTGGCGGCGCCCCGCACGCGATGCAGCGGGATCTCGATGACATAGCGGGTGCCCGGCTGTTGCGTCAGGGTGATGGTCGCCTGCAGCTGGCGTGCGAAGCCGCGGATCAGATGGGTGCCAATGCCGTCGCGCACACCGGCCTCGGTGTCGGCCCGGCCGCTTGGGATGCCTACGCCGTCGTCCTCGATCACCAAGCGCAGGATCTCTTGCGCGCTGCCCTCGTCCTCAATGGTAAGGCACACCAGGATATGGCCGCTGCGACCGCCGGGAAAAGCATACTTGGCCGAGTTGCTCACCGACTCCGTGACGATCAGGGCCAGCGGAACCGCCTGGTCCGAGGAGATTTGCAGCTCCGGCGCTTCGATGTCGAGCGTGATCCGGCGGCCCGCCGGCGTCTCGCCCAACGCCTGCAGCAACTGGCTGCACAACTCCACCAGGAAGCTGCGCATGTTGATGGTGTGCAGGTCGCCATGCGCATACAGATGGCGGTGCAGCGTCGCCAACGCACGGATGCGGTCGCGTGCCGCCTGGAACTCCGCCTTGGCTTCCGGCAGCTTGATCCGGCTCGCCTGCAGGTTCAGCAGCGAGGCCACGATTTGCAGGTTGTTCTTCACCCGATGGTGGATTTCCTGCATCAACAGCTCCTGCTGCTTGCCGGCTTCGCGCAACTGCGCTTCGCGCTCGCCGAGCGCCGCCACGGCGCGGCTAAACGACTGCGACAGGCCGGCAATCTCACGCGGCGCACCGGCCAGGGAGCCGGGCTTGAACGCCCCTCCCTCGCGCCAGCGGACGACGGCCAGCGAGAGTTGCCGCAACGGCCGCACCACAACCGAGTCGGCCCCGAGCGCCATCACCGCCAAGCCGCTCAGCATGATGAGGCCAAGGGCGAGCAGGCGCTGGAACAGATGCTGCCGCGCCAGCGTCATCTGCCTGGTCGCCGGCATCCCGATCAGCAGTTGCAGGTTGCCGGTCAGCGGGGCCAAAACGAACTGCGTACTCACGCCGCCTGCCCTTACGATGCTGAGCGGCTCGCTGGGATGCTGTTTCAGGCGCGCCAGCGTTTCCGGCGGCGGCAGCATCGCGACGGTGGCATCGCCGACCGGCACGACGCGGTCCTTGGAGTCGATCAACCACGTCCCATCCTGCCGCAGCCGGCCCGGCGGCAGCGCCGGTTGCACCAGCCAAGCCAGCGAGACAGTCGCCAGGATGGCACCGGACAGGCTGTCCGCGTCGGCAACCCGTAGCCCGGTTGGCAGCACCGGTCCCGCCGTAAGCGAATTGCTTTCTGATCCCATGACCGGATCACCCACCACGAAGTCAGCGGCCGAAGTCAAGGCGGCGGCCGGTAGCAGGCGCGCCGACACGGCATCCGGCCCGGTTTGCGGCGCGGCGCGCGCGGCGGTGCAACGGACGTTGCCGGTCCGGTCGAGGATTGCCAAGGCAACGTAGCGGTGATCCTCGATCTGCACGACCTGGCGCAACAGCGCGGCGCAGGCGTCGTTAGTGCCGCCGCGCACGACCTGCATTTTCGCCAGGGCACGCAGCCACCGCTCGGTTTCGGCCAGCAACGACGCCGCCTGCGCAACTTGGTCGACCCTTGCCGCGACCAGGTAGGCGCGGTCCTGGGTCTCGACCTCCCGATAGCTTTGCCAAGTGATTGCGGCGGCCAGTCCGAACAATGGGACGACCGAGGCCAGCAACATCGCCATCAACCGCGACCGGACGCCGGGAAGGAGCCGCGCCACCACCGGCGCGACAATCAATGGCGTGTCGCCCTTGATTGGAGCGCTGACGTCACTTTTGACGATCTTCCTGAATAATCCGTAAAAGCTCGTCCGGAATCGGTTCATCCTTTACCGCGTCGAACAGCTCGTGGAGTCCGCGTTCAAGGAACAGATCGAAAGCCACGGCTGATGGATCACGCGGCTTTCCGGTGGCGAGAGACGGTTTTCCAGGAGTTGATGGCGCTGACGGCGTGGTGCTGTTACCCGATTTCCGCCGAACCATCTACGCTATGCTCATCCTGGGC
>JAABUQ010010198.1_pt1 | contig 12380 bp, 14 predicted proteins | sample 5560001 | NCBI WGS metagenome assembly JAABUQ01 (sample SAMN10711888, study PRJNA513371) | rock metagenome | isolation source: Antarctica rocks | place: Antarctica: Victoria Land, Finger Mt nord | collected 2015-12-18
GAGCACGAGGCCACCTCCGTGGTCGACGTTGCGATTGCAACGCCTTCCTTCGGCGCCCTTCTTATGTCCCCTCGCCGCAACCCCACCCGCCGCAGCAATTTGGAATCAACCATCTAGTAGTGCCTGAAACATAGCCGCGGATCATCGGCGATGCCTGCGGAAGCGTCAGTGCAGAAGCCCAGAAGCCCAGAAGCCGCCAACGTGCAGCGACTTCTCGAGGATGGAGACTAGCCGGGCTCGAACCGGCGACCTCCTGGGTGCGATGAGCCAGATCTGCGGCGCGATCTGGGATAAAAAGATGCCGCTGTGCAGGCTCTTTATTGAGCGCCAAGACTAGCAGGAGCCTCGTAGATGTCGCCGGATTGGCGGGGATTACGCGCGATTCAGGCACTCGTGGCGATTAGTGCCTGAACGCGGGAGCGTCGTCGCGAGGGCTTCATCGTGGATGGAGCGTTGCATAGGCGCTACACTCGGGATGTATCTTCTATGCAACGCTTCCAGATTGGGTGACCCGTGGCCAGCAAGCCTGCTCTTGACATTAGCCTCCACGAGCGCCGTCGAGCGCGACGCATGCGCGACCCGGAGTACCGGGAGGCCTACGAGCGCACCCGGCGCGAGGTCGAGCAGACCGATCAGGTGATCCGGGCGCTCGAGGCGCGACGCGTCGAGCTTGGGATGTCGAAGGCTGAGCTCGCGCGGCGTATCGATCGCAACGCCTCCAGCATCCGCCGGCTTTTCACCACAAGCCAAGCCCGTCCGGAGCTCCCTCTCGTCGCGGCAATTGCGGACGCGCTCAGAGCCGAGATTCGGGTCATGCCCACGACCCGCTCGGCGAAGCGGGCGGCGGGCTCACGCCCGAGCGCGCGGGGAGAGCCGGCGACCCTGTAGGACGGTCCGTCGCGCGAAGTACGCTCGCCCGCTGCAGCCTGCAGATTCGACCCGAACGCCGACCCTCCGAACCCCCTCGGCAGCGGACGCCCGGCCAGTCGCTGTGTCATCTGAAGCTAAAGCTATGCTGTATTTATGTCTGACATCCGGCTCGGTCCTGATCCCACAGGCCTGCATCGGATCGCCTACGGACAGGATGGTTATTTCACCTCCCGCCAGGCACGTGGGTGCGGCTTTAGCGTGCAGCTGCTCGCCTATCACGTGCGCTCGGGGCGCTACGAACGGGTTCGACGGGGCCTCTATCGGCTGCGAGACTATCCGGGCTCCAGCCACGAGGAGGTGCGCGCGAAGTGGCTGGCCGTGGGGTCCGACAGAGCGGTCGTCTCCCACGAGAGCGCGCTCGAGCTGCATGGGCTCTCCGACGTGCTTCCGAACAGGTTGCACCTGCTCGTCCGCCGCTCAGACCGGGGGCTGAAGCCCCCTGACGGCGTCTCGCTCCACACGACGACCGAGCCACTTGATCCCTCTGAGGTGGTGACGCGCGAGGGCATTCGCGTGACCGCGCCCGCGCGCTCGCTCATCGACGCTGCCGGCGCGGGGACGGCCCCCGAGCAGATCGAGCTGGCCGTGCGGCAAGCGATCGAGCAGGGGCTGGTGACGCGGCGCTCGCTGCTCGCGCGGGCAGAGCGACGCGGCGGTCGGGTCGCGGGGCTCGCGCGGCGAGCCCTCCAGGAGCCTCAGCGCTCGTGAGGTATCAGACGCCGGAGGCATTCCGTGCCGCGCTCGATCAGCGCCTGAAGACCGAAGCCGCCAAACGCGGGGTGGCGCTGATGCGCCTGCGAAAACGCGTGGCGTTCGAGCGCTTCCTCGCCCGCCTGTCGGCCACGGGCCGCGACGGCTGGGTGCTCAAGGGGGCGTTCGCGTTGGATGTGCGGCTCGGACTTCGAACTCGCACGACGAAGGACCTCGATCTTGCCCGCGTGGGTGACGAGGAGGCGGCGACCGAGCAGCTGCAAGCCGCCGCCTCGGTTGATCTTGGTGATTTCTTCAGCCTCGACGTTCGGCGGACGCCTGCACTCGACGCTGCCCCTGGCTTTCAGGCGGTCCGCTACACGGTCCGCGCCGAGCTTGCCGGACGCCGCTTCGAGCAATTTCCCGTCGATGTTGCGCTCGGCGAGCACTCCCCGATCGAGACCGAGCGGCTGCGTGCACCGGACCTGCTGGCGTTTGCAGAGATCAACGCGCCAGAGCTTCCGGTCATCGCGCTCGAGCGGCACGTCGCGGAGAAGCTCCACGCCTACACCGCCACCTACGGCACCCGAGAGCAGAAAGCACTCGGGTCAAGGATCTCATCGACCTGGTCGTGATCGGGCAGCTCGCAGAACTGGATGCCGACCGTCTCCGTCGGGCGCTTGCGTCGACGTTCGAAGCGAGGGCGCGTCAGCCGCTTCCCGATGCGGTGCCGGCTCCTCCGCGATCATGGGAGCGGCCGTACGCCGAGCTGGCGCGCGAGGCTGGAATGGTGCCTGGCCTCGATGATGGTCATTCGGCGGCCACCGGGCTCCTGGACCCGATCCTTGCTTCGCAGGCACGAGGTCGCTGGGATCGACAGGCAAGGCGCTGGCGACAGTCGTGAGGACTCCACTGAAAAGATTCGTTGTAGTTCGGCAGCGTCTGAGGCTGTGGTTAGAGTCGGGTGGCGATGAGGCGAAATCGTGCCGCTGGCCGGTCGTCGGGGTCGCCGGGCCGCTCGGGTCGGCGCCGTCGATCGCGAGACCGGGGCCGGGGTCGGCTGGAGGAGGGGGTCGCGCGGACCGAGGCTGAGGGGCTTGCGGATATGGGCTGGGTTGAGTGGGGCGGTGAGCTGATCTGGGCCGTGGGCTTCACGGCGGGCGGCGCGCCGTTCGGGCTGCGGGCCTCCGAGTTTGATCCGGGCGACCTGCGGACGATCGGCCTGGAGGACGCCACGCTTGCGCTCGCGGACGCGTGGGTCGAGGAATCGGGCGACTGGCCGCCAAACCGCGCCGGGCCACCTGCTGGGCGCAAGGGCACATGATGAGCGTGGTGGGCAGGTGGCGGATAGCGGAGATGGAGCTCTGGGACCGGGAGGATCTGGACCTGGTCGGCCCCGCCTTCATCGAGTTCGGCAAGGACGGGTTGGGTCGCTTTGCTTTCATCGCCGTCGAGGGGTGCATGGATTGCCGCCAAGCGCGCGGCGATGGGCGCTCGGGTGTCGAGTTCTCCTGGGATGGCAGCGATGACTGTGATCGCGCGAGCGGCCGTGGCTGGGCGGTGCTGGAGCAGGACGGCACGTTGTCGGGCCGCATCTATCTCCACCTCGGTGACGATTCGGGCTTTCGCGCGACAAGGGTTGAGGAGCAGTCAAAACGTGGAGCGAACGGCGCCGCCGGCGGCCAACGGACACCGCGGTGACAGCGAGGGCTCGGGTGCGGCGTGACCGCCTGGAGGGCGACATCGAGGCTGCGCTTGATCCTGGCAACTTCGTGGGTGACCGTGCCTGCTTTTCGTTTGTGAGCGATCTCGAGGTGGTCGAGGAGGAGGTCGCGAAGCTTGTCGAGACCGATCCGGTCAGGGCGGCGGCTCTGTACGAAGCGTTTCTCGCAGGCTGCTATGAGAAGGCGGACGAGCTCGACGATTCAAGCGGCAGCTTCGGCACGTTCGTCGGCGGTCTATTCTGCGGCTGGACCAGGGCTCGTCAGGCCGCGGACAAGAGTCGCGAGGAGACGGCGGGCCGCCTGCTCGGCTGGATGGCTGACGACCCGTATGGCTTCTGCTTCGGTCTTGAAAGGGATCTGGCCGCGGTGCTCGACAGGGCTGGGCTGGCTGCGCTCGTGAAGCAGGTCCGTGAGCGTTTCGACGCTCACGGCTGGCGGGGCGAGGAGGCGTCGCGGCGCGGCGAGGACTATGCCCGCCACCGTTGGGCAGAGGTGCTGCGGGCGCTTCACCTCGCCCAGAAGGACGTCGGAGCTTACCTCGCGCTTGCGGAGGAGACCGCCCTCACCGCGCAGGATTGTCATGCGGTCGCGAACATGCTTCTCGCCCGGCGCAAGCCCGAGGAGGCGCTGAGCTGGGCCGAGCGTGGGATCAAGATCCAGGCGACGGCTCCCCGAGACTCGCTCGCCGGCCATGACCTTGCAGACCTCCGGCGCCGGCTGCTCCGCAGGCTGGGCCGTGGGCAGGAGGCGCTCGAGTCAGCCTGGGCCGAGTATCACGAGCATCCAAGCGTCTACTCCTACCGCAACCTGATGAAGTTCGTTACCAAGCCGGATCGCGCTGCCTGGCATGAGAAGGCGATCGAGGCGGCGGCTGGCACCGACCTCTACTCCTTGATCGGTCTGCTGCTCGAGACCAAGGAGATCGAGCGCCTCGCGGAGCTTGTGGCGCGCAGCGCCGACGACGCGCTGGAGCAGGTGAGCCACTACATGTTGGAGCCTGCGGCGAGGAAGCTCGAGAAGACCGACGTTGCTGCCGTGGCGCGCCTGTGGCGGGCGATGGGCATGCGTATCGTCAAGGCGGGCAAGAGCAAGTACTACGAGGCCGCCCTTCGGAACTTCGAGCGCGCCAAGCGATGCTATGTCAAGGCGGGGCTTGAGGCCGACTGGGCGGCGGTCGTCAGCCAGGTCCGGGCGGACCATCACCGCAAGTACGGGTTCATGCCGGGCTTCGAACAGCTCGTGAATGGTTCAGGACCCGGCCAAGAGCCGCCCTTCCTGGAGCGGGCGAAGGCACGCTGGATCGCTCGACCATCACCGTCAACCTGAAGCCCTGCCAGCAACTTGATCGCCGACCAGAAGGCGCGCACCCGTTCTTGCGGAACCGCACGAGAAAACCGTCAGCGGTCAGAAGAACCTGTACGACGAGCCGCGGCGTGACCTATACGCGAGGCTGCTCTCGATCCTCTCCCAAGGGCCAGCCGATGCCCGGGTGGCCATGCCGCGCAAGCCAGGAACTCGTGGCGCTGAGCGACCTGAGACAGGAGCGCGGTCAGTGCGGGCCGTCAGGCTGCCCGCTGGCGATCGAGATCGGGAATCAGTCCGCGTTTGCGCGCTTCGTCCTGGAGCTCGGCGGGCAGCCGGCGAGCGTCGACGACCAGGCCATCGAGCTCAACCAGCCAGGCCATCGGATGCCGCTCGAGCATCTCGCCCCGGGTGAGGTCGGGCTCGAACCAGCGCAGGCCGAGGATCTTGCGGATCAACGCGGCCTTGTTGGCCATCGTGCTCTTGGCGACATCCAGGCAGTCCGCCAGCTCGTCGCTGGTCAGGTTCAGTTGCTGGGAGCGGTCGAAGAGGAAGTTCAGCGACCCGACCGTGTAGATCACCCCGGCCGCCCAGATCTCGGGCCGGCCGCGTGCGATTGGTGAGGGTCGTTTGCGCGCCAGCCGATCGACGAGGCCGCAGCACAGGTCGCGGTACTCGTCGTCCAGCTTCTCTTCGCAGAGCGCGTCGGTGATCGCCGTGATCGCGCTCGCAACCGGACGCATCGCGTTTGGAATGCCGCTCCGGTCTCGTTGTGGTGAGCGCTTCGTCGCTGCCATATCGACATCTTTGCGCGGCGACCGGACGGGAGCATGAGCCGAGGACGGATAGCTGCTGATGTCCGGTCGAGGCCATAGCCTGAGGCCATGTCGTGGCGCGATGATCACGAACTCGACGAGTTTGCTGACGTTGACGATGCCGACGCGCTGTGTCGGCGTCTGCTGAAGCCATCCGCTGGCCGCGGCTCGAGCAACCGGCACGGAGAGGCGATCGACCTGCTTGAGCGGGTGAGTGGCAGCGGCGAGCGCGGTGACGGGCTGGTTGCGCTGCTGCTGTGCACGTGCCCGCGGTGGGACCGCGTGACGGGCCGGCTGATCGCTGAGATCGAGGCGAGCGGTTTCGTTCCGGAGGCTGAATTGCATGAGCTGGCCGAGGCGTTCTTTTCCGACGAGATCGAACTCGTGTATCCCGTTGCGTGGGTGTCACCCGAGTGGCTGGAGATCGATCTGCGCGATCCGAGGAGCGGCAGGGTTGTCGTGTTCGACCAGGACACGCCGGCCCGCGAACGGCGCCGTATCGCCCCGCCGTTGCGCCGTTGCGCCGTTGGGCGGCGCGGCGCGTGCTATGCGCCGCGCCGCAGCGGCTCGATGAGCTGTTGGGCGCCGCCAATCGTCTGGACCCGCATGGTCGCGGGGCGCTTGTGCTGGGAATGCTCGATGGGGCGGCGCGGATCGGGGACGGCGAGCGCCGAAGGTTGGTGCGAATTGGACGTCGACACGGGAATGGCCCGTGTGCGCCGCGCCGCGCTTGACGTACTGTGCGGGCTCGACGGGCCGGATGTCGCGATTAGCCGCGCTCGCTCGGACCGGGACGCGACAGTGCGCACGTGGCAGCCGCGCGAGCTCAGCTTGCTCTGAGACCTACCCCGCCTTGATTCACGCGGCACCGGGGACGTCCTACGCATGGGAGAGGCCGGCCCCCATTTCGTCGGATGCCATGACCGAGAGCCCCGTTCGTCTTCGCGGTCAGGCGGCTTCGGAAAGCTGGTAGCCGAGCGACCCGTAAGCCTTCAGGCGTTTGGCGAACATACGCCGTAGAACTGGTAGCTCCGCGTCGACGTAGTCGTAGACGAGCGCGTCGCGCTTGCCCGGGTGGGCGCGGTGGAGGCGTCCGGCGTATTGGACGATGGTGCCCTTCCACGCGACCGGCATCGCAAGCAGCAGCGCGTCCAGGCATGGATCGTCGAAGCCCTCGCCGATGTACCGGCCGGTTGCGAGAATGACGCGACCCCTGTCTCCGTTGGTGTCGCGAAGCCTTGCGAGTGCTGAGCGTCGCTCTGCGGCGCGCGTGTCGCCGTGCAGCGTGATCAGCGTCGGAACTCTCTCGGTGAGGTGTGCGGCGAGACGCTCGAGGTGCTCGCGCCGTTCGGTCAGCACGATCGGCGAGCGGCCGCGATCGATCAATGCGAGCGTGTCGGACGCGATCAGCGCGGTGCGCTGCTCGTCGCCAGCGAGCACGCCGTAGATCTCCTGGATGCCGGCGTCAGTCGGGAGAGCGGCGGGATCGAAGGAGGTCTCGCGGCGGACGATGCGCAGCGCGATCGGCTCCGGTGCGCGCGTCGCATTGGCCTCGATCCTGTGTCGGACCGGGCCGCACTGCATCGAGATGATCGGGTGGTGGCCGTCGCGGCGCTGGGGCGTCGCTGTCAGCCCAGTCACGTAACGTGCCGGCGCTGTCTGGAGGATGCGCTCGGTCATCACGGCTGGGACGTGATGGCACTCATCGACAACGATGTGCCCGTAGCAGGCCAGCAGCTCGTCGAGCGCGTCGTTTCGCGCGAGGGTCTGCACCATCGCGGTGTCCAGCCTGCCGTTCGACCCGCTTCGCCCGCTGGCGATCGTGCCGACATCCGCCACGTCGACATCGAGGAACTCGCACAGGCGCTCCAGCCACTGCTCCAGCAGCGGTTTACGGTGAACGAGTACGAGCGTCGAGCGGCCCCGAGCCGCGATGAGCTTGGCTGCCATGACCGTCTTGCCGATGCCAGGTGGCGCGCATAGGACGCCGAGGTCATGTCGGAGCAGCGCCCGAACCGCTTGCGTCTGCCGGGTCGTGAGCTTGCCGGTAAACCGCAAGGGAACCTTCGAGCCGCGAGACCGTTCGTCGGTCAGCTCCAACGCGACGTCAGGCCGCCGAGCAGCTCTTCAAGCGGCTCGCGGCAACCGCGGGGAAGCGCGAGGAAGCGCCCGCTGTCGTCGAAGCACGTGATCATGCGTGGCGTCAGCGCAGTGGAGAGACGCATTCGCTGGCGTTCGAGGAACTGCGGGTTTGAGAAGGTCGCGAGCCGCCGTATGGCGTCGAGCAGCGCGGGCGGCAGAGTCGTCGCGACGGACGTACAGGCGCTGAGCCAGAGTCGCGGTCACTACTTCGGGCAACTCCTCTGTGGCGAGCCGACTCCTGAGGGACCGGGGAGGGCGCCAAGGCGCTTCGTCCTGTGCCGGATCCTTGGGCACCCCGAGGATGCGATCGTCCTTGCTTCCGCATGCGACCAGTTGCTCGATTTGATCCGGGGCGATGCGAGGCAGCGAATCGAGGTAGGACCACTGGTCCTCGAAAGGCTCGAGGTGGTCGTCGAGGAACAGCGTGTTGCCGTGCTGGCGTGCTTCGCGCTGAAGCGGCAGCGCGATCAGGTTGCCGAAGCCTCCCTTGGGCAGCGTGTCCTGACTTGGGAAGAGGCGGTCGTAGGAGTCCATCCCGAGCGTCGGGCTGCGTGCCATCGCGTCCGTCAACAGCATCAGCCCAAATCGCCGCGCAACGGCAGCCGTTACGGGAGCGGTGAAGAAGAACCAGACGTGGGCACCATCGCCGGAGCGCGAACGCTCCACGGCGGGCACGACGTCGAGCTCGCGGCAGGCGTCGCGCACCGCCGCCACGTCCCCGCGCCACGAGCGACCATCGAGGTCGATCGCGAGCAGCCAGCAAGTGTCGTCTGCCAGCAAGGGATAGACGCCGATCACCTGTCGGCCCTGCAGATGCGCAAGCAGCTCCCGCTCAGTCGAGGCGGCAAATGCCTGATTCGGGCACGCTCCGCATTTCACGCGAGGCTTTCCGCAGACGCCGTCCTTCCACTCGTTGGCGCAGCGCGGCGCCCAGCCACGCTTTCCCTTTGCACGGTTCTCCCAGCGGAGTGGGAACACGTCCTCGCGGGCGCGAAACAGGCTCGCGAACAGGGCGACCTTCCGCTGCGGCGTCCACGCGGCGCCCGCGCTCGGCTCGTCTCCTTCCGAGCCCGCGCGAGCTCGCGCCGCTCGCAGCTCCACGAGCCGCTGAACGGCGGCGTCGCGCAGGCAATCAAGGTCCGCAACTCTCACCTCCTCCGCGGTGATCGCCGCATCGAGCTCCGGAAGGCTGTCCATCCCATCGCATTCTGAAAGCAGGATCGGCGCGAACCTCGGGGATCGCGATTGAAGGGGTGTCCCAATTAGATGCGAGCGCCTGTTGTCGATGTTCGCGAAAGAGACTTCGCCAACCGCCAGTGTCGGCCGCGGTCTGTCGCCTCGCGGGCGCAAAACTGGCAGCGACTGGTCCTCGCGTCAGAGCACCCACAATCGGAGGTCGAGCATGCACGCAGTTGGAAACGGGCAAGCGCCGAAGCAGCGCATCCGGGTCGAGCGAGGCATCTACCGGCAGCGAAACGGCAAGTACGCGGTCTGCTTCATGCTGGACGGACGCGCGCGGTTTCGCACCGTCGGCTACGACCTTGAGCTCGCGCGCGAGCAACGCCGTGCATTCATGCACTCAGCGCGGTTCGGAATCGTGGCGGCGGCGCCACGGCTGCGGTTCGGGGCGGTCGCTGCCTGGTGGGTCGAGCGATTCGAGCGCAAGGTCGTGAGCGGGGAGCGCCACGAGCGGACGCTAAGATCCACCGCTACTACCTCGAAAGGCACCTGCTCCCGGTCCTCGGACCGCGGCTGATCAGGGAGATCAGCGTCGGCGACGTTGCCAATCTGCTCGACCGCATGCGCGCGATCGGTCGCGCTGAGAAGACGATCGCCGGGGCGCTTGCGACGCTCAACAGCGTTATGTGCTTCGCAGTGCGCAACGCGTGGATCCGGGAAAGTCCGGTCGAGAAGCTCGAGACCCACGAGCGCCCGCGCTCCGCCCGGCATCCGCAGCGAGCGCTCGGACAAGAAGAGATCGCCCGCCTGCTCGGTGCCTGCCTTCCCCAGTATCGCGCGCTGATTGCAACCGCGCTGTTCACGGGAATGCGCCTCTCGGAGCTGCTCGGGCTGATCTGGGATGACGTCGACCTCGCCAGCGGCTGCATCCGCGTCCGCGCGCAACTCTCGCGCGCCCGGAGCGGCAAGCCCACGCGGCGAGTCGCGCTGAAGACGCGCGCTTCGGTGCGCCAGATCCCTCTCTCGCCTCAACTCGCGGCAATGCTGCGCGAGCGCCGCCTCCGCTCAGCGTTCACAGCCGGAGGTGACTGGGTGTTCGCGACCCGCAACGGGACGCCGCTCAGCCAGCGCAACGCGCAGCGAAGCGCGCTTGGGCGCGCCGCCACCGTCGCTGGGCTGCGTGCCGGTGGAGCCCCGCTCCGGTTCCACCACTTGCGCCATACGTTCGCGAGCCACCTCATCGTCGACCTCGGGCTCGACGTCGTCCAGGTCAGTCGCATCCTCGGCCACGCCAGCGTGAGCACCACGCTCGACATCTACGCTCACGTCTTCGACGAGGCCCGGCACGCCGCCGACATCCGAGTCCGCATGAGCGCCAGCGCCTTCGCGGCATTGCTTGAGCCCGACGACAGGCGGAAGGTGATCATGCTGCCGGCAGCGATAGCCGGCGACCGAGGTCGCCTGTCAGCGCGCGAGCGCGCTGCGATCCGATGGGCTACTTGACAAAAACTTGACCAACGGCGCCGGTGCAGCGCTGGCGCGATCGAGGAGGCCAACGAAAAACCGCCTGCTTCCAGGCGGTTTCCAATGGAGCTAGCCGGGCTCGAACCGGCGACCTCCTGGGTGCGATGAAGGACCAGCCGGGACGAGATCCGCGCCAAAACAGTCTGATTTGCAGGTGGTAATTGCCGGTGGGAGTCAACCGGCGCAAGTCGCGATATGCCCGATTTGGGCCGCATTCTCGGGGCTTTGGGCACAAGAAATGGATTTGTGCCCAGGGAAAGTCTTGTGCCTGGGTGCGCCCGAGCAGGGCTGTGGGGGTAGTCCCGTCTGCGCTTGGCAGCAAGCACCACGGCCACGATAAGCACGACTGTGAACACATGTCCGTAGTGGCCGGACGTGAGACGCGCACTACTGCGCAGGGCGGGGAGCCAACCTTCGCGCTCGACGGCGGCAGCCTGCGCGGCGACCGACCAGCGCAAGAGCAAGAGCACCCCCGGTACGACCAAGGCGACAAGCCCGACGCCGATACCGAGGTTGGCGATGATCTCGGTAGCGGCGACCACCGGGAGCATCCGTGCCCCGGTCGATGCGACATCCCCCAGGCGCGGCGTCTGTCCTTCGGCGACCGCTACCACGGCGCGCACGTGTAGGGCCGAGATCAGCGGACCAATGAGCGTGGTCGATAGCAGTTTGAACAGCGCCCGAACCGCTGCATTGCCACCGCCGCTTGAGGCCAGTGGTCCGGTGCCCGTGACGGCGAGCTCGATCAGCGCGTACGGCGCCACGACGCCCAAGGCCAGGACAGCAAAGAGAACTGTGATCCCAATAACGGTTGGGAGTTGGCCAGCAATGCGCGAACTGCTCGCGGCGAGGCAGTCTGCGGGTCTGTGGTCGGTTGAGACACTTCGCCATCTCGGGCGATGGACCGCCAACCGCACTCCAGCGCATCATCACGTCATCGACGTGAGCGTCGAAGTAGCTGCGGTGGATGTACCCGTACCCGCCGTCACCCCAGCGGGGCCCCCAGCTATTCGCAAAGGCTAGCGTGTCCATCGGGACGCGGTCAAAGGTCATGACGTAGTGGCGACCACGGAATGGCTCATTCTCCGCCGGCAACCGAAGTCGCCCGTCTGGTGATCGGTACGCTCGGTCAAAGTACTCGAACCCGACGGTGACGGAGGGAAACGAGGGTTCGCGCCGGTCAAGCATGACCGCGCTCAGACGAATCGCGAATCGCGCGGTGTCGAAGCCGCTTATTGGCTCATAGAAGAACGCTCTCATCTGGCCGCTCAAGGCCATCACGCGGTCCGGAAAGGGTGCGACCGTCCACTCCAGCTCCGGATAGCCACCCCACTCCCGTGCCCGCTCCCACCGGTCCCGCCGGTCGCCAGACGCGGGCATCCCTGGCAGCGAAACGACAGGGAACTCGGATGTAGCTAGAGGCCGTGCCTCGCGTACGGCCTGCACATCAAGATGCGAGTGATCGGGAAGAGTCGCCACGGAAGACCGCAAGGCACGATAGGTGCCTCGCGACGAGCGAAGGGCGGTCGTGGCTGAGATGTCGCGCGTGCGTCGTCCGCGAGGGCATGCGAGCGTCAGCGGCCGGCCCGGCCCTGCGGGCTGGTCGTAGCTCTACACCGCCAAGACCTGGCCGGCGGGTCCCTCGATCAGCGTGCGCTGATCGAGACCTTCATCACCACCCCGATCGCGGGCGCGCTGCTGTTGTTCCAACCTCGAGGGCAGAACACCCGGGCACTCTGTCTCCGATGGCTGTCTCTCGACGGGGGCGGTTGACGCGATCTGCCAGCGCGCCTCAGACCTTGATTCGTGAGTAGGCCTCCTTCGAGGCGTGAGCGCCTGCGATGAGCTCTTCGGGGTGGCGTGGGCAGTGCGAGGTATCGCGAGGGAAGCCGCAGGCGGCGTGTTGACGGGGTCGGTGCGGGCGTGCGAGCAGCCGAGCGTGCGCTCGCGGGCAGGGGCCATCGCGGCGGGTGCGGCGGGGCTGCGGGTTGGCGGGCGTCAGGCGGCCAGCGCGGGCGGTCCGAGGCCGCGCGCGGCAGTGTAGGCGGCCTGGAAGGCGGGCGCCGAGGCCAGG
>JAABUQ010010199.1_pt1 | contig 12379 bp, 15 predicted proteins | sample 5560001 | NCBI WGS metagenome assembly JAABUQ01 (sample SAMN10711888, study PRJNA513371) | rock metagenome | isolation source: Antarctica rocks | place: Antarctica: Victoria Land, Finger Mt nord | collected 2015-12-18
CAAGAGCGTGTCGCCGGTGATCCGCCAGAGCCTGCTGCACTGGGCGTACGAGCTCACGGACGCCGACTTCAAGCGCATCAGCAAGGAGATCTGAGGCGCAGGAGGCTGGCTCGTGCGGCACGCTGTCTCATTGCTTTCTCGGGCTGTATCTTGCTTCCTTTGTGTTTGGCAAGGAGATCTGAGGCGCAGGAGGCTCCTTGCGAGGCACGCTGTCTTCATGCTTTCTCAGGTTGTTTTTTACTTATCTTTGTGTTCAGCCTCCTGCCTTGTTGGCATGCGTGGGGAGTCCTCACTGAAGACAGCAAAACCTCTGAGATTGACTGTAGTCTCTGAGTACCGAGGAGTTACAGGTACTCGGAGTGTTGCTTGTGTATAAATGTGTATAAAACAGTATGTGTGTGCATGTACATGGTACAAATGTGTACAAGCGTGTTATTGTGCTCCACTGCGGTAAGTCCACCGCTGTGAATCATTCATTCACTCATTGCCTTAGTCCGCCCTGCCCTATACGTGTCCATGAGCTGACAAGCAAGTGGACGGGCTGAATGCGTGTCAGGTGCCTCAGGTGTACTTTGTGCGCGCTCACATCTCACACGGCCTGGTGCGCAGCGACCTCCGGGAGGCCGGATATATGAAATAGGGCTTCCAATCAGGCTGCGCGACCGAGGCACAGGGGCGCCGCATGCACTGTATGAGCGTTGGCGAGGCGCCGCCAGAGCGCTGCAGGCGGCAACGGAACGATGAGCAGACATAGATACTGGCTGGCATGTTGCACGCGAGCGTGCGCGCGCGCGAGCCTGCCCGCACCACCACAGGCTGATGTGCGCGGCGCGGGGCCCAGTGAGGAGATAGCATGAGCCCGAGACCCAACGCCCTGCGCACACCTCTGGCCTTCCCCGCGCTCTGTGCGCAGCTCTTAACAGACGCCTGCCAGCACGCGAACGCGCGGACCCCTGTCGCAGTGCAGCGCCTCCCAGGCCAGCAAGAGAGTGCCTAGCTGCCGGACAGCAGGCCGACCAGCGCTGCTTGTGGCGCCTGCACTGTTCACGGCGGCCTGTCCTATGCCGTCGCTGCCGCCGGGCCTAGGCAGCACAACGGGTGGCGCTGGCCCAACTTTCTGGGCATGCGCGGCAGCCGCGCGCGCGTGCCTGCATTGCCCTGACAGCGCAGCATGCACATACTCCAGCACTCAATACGCGCTCGGAGCCTGCAAAAGCATTGCCTACTGACTGCGCGCGCAGCAAGCGCCCGCTTGTATGCGGGCAACCTGCATGTCTGCCTGCCTCTGCATCCCATTCCGCCGGGATTGCCTGCCATTTGAGCACAGATGCTGTATGTGCGACGTGCTCACGGTCACGCCTGGGCGCCTACATTGCCCTGCGGCTGCACGCAAGCGCAGCAGCCTGCGCGGCGTGCGCATCGGGTAGATGGTGACAGTACGCGAACACCCAGGCACAAAGTTTGCCGCAGAGGCACGCGCGCTACGAGCAGCGAGGATGCACACAGCAGCTTGGGACTGTTAAACGGCCTGGTGCTCTGCGTATGTAAAGCCAGCATGACATTCGCAAGCGTGCGAGCCTGGCAAAATGTTGCACCGGTGTTCAGGCTGACCTATGAAGCATGCAAGCAGGCAGGTAAACAGAAACCAACACTCAACCGTTCACACACAGTTGCCTCCGTGCACACTTGCCCATCCTGCACACATATAGCTCCTGCACACATATAGCACACACAAGTAATGTGCTCGGGGGCGTTCGCCGCAGTGCACCGCTCTGTGCCTGCCTACCCTCTGCAACCAGTCTGTGACACCTCGCATAGCTCACTACGCCGCCCATGCATTGTTGTACTCAGCTCCATAGTCATCACCACCATAGTCGTCCTCCTCCTCGTCATAGTACTCATCCTGATACATTTCTGGATGGTGCTGAACTCCCGCTGCCGCCCATGCGCGGGCGCGCTCGTGCGCCGCTCTGGCCGCCGGCAGGTCGGGCGCGCCCGGGGCAGGCCAGCGGCGCCAGGCCAGGCGGCGTACGTCGGACTTGTTCCAACACTCCCCATCATCATCAGACGTCCCCTCCCAACAGTCCTCAGCACAACCAGACCGCTCACAGACTTCCACCTCAACCGCAAAGCGGTCGCTGTGCATGCTGATGATTTCGCGCACGATGTCGTGAATGACCAAGCGCTCACTGGGGAGGTCAACGTAGTACTCCGCGCGCAGCTCTGCAGCCTGCAGGCCAGCCGGGCAGAGGCGGGCCACGAGAGTGGCCACAGCCTCCTGAGTATCGCACAGGCACACTCCGGATAGAAACATGCGCACTGACCTGACCCGGCCAAACAGTTCGGCGTGAACTAGAACGTCCGCCCCACAGCTGCCCATCTCAAATGCCGGCAAGACAGGGAAGCCCTCCAGGAGGGGGATACTGTCAGTATGCAGTGTAGCCCCTTTGCAGCATTCTACGCGCAGGGTGTGCAGCTGCGGCAGCCGTCCTGCCAAGCCTGCGTCGGGTTGCGGCGCCCACGCTAGCTTCTCCAGGCAAGTGCCGTACAGGCCGAGTAGCTCCAGCTGCTCCAGGGCGCCTGGCAGGCGCTCTGGCCACAACCACAAACACTTGGCTTCCATTTTGTCGTCCCCGTCCGTAACCATCAGATCGTAGATATCGTAGCAGTCGACACCGAGCTTGGTTAGGCGCAGGCCGCTCAGGTCCAGTGCGGGCCGCTGTCCCTGGCTCGCGCAGGCTGCCAGCCGCAGCGGCACGCCGGACAGCTGCAGCAGCGTGCGGCCGTGTAGGGCCCAGAACTTGCCAAGCAGCGGCTCGTCCCACAGATCGTCCTCGAAAAGAAAGCTGGCGGCCTCCACGCGGCCCGCCTGTGCGGGCTCCAGCAGCCAGCGGCGCTGGGCCGTGCTCAAAGGCGCCGTGCTGAAGTCGAGTGCCAGCGGCAGCGGCTGCGCCCGCAGCAGCTCGCGCCAGCGGCGGCACACGCATGCCAGGCCGGCCGCGGCGCGCACTTCACCTGCTACACGTCGCGGCGGCCGGACCGCCCAGGCGCGCCGAAGGATGCCGCCCAGCAGCTCGTCGGGCAGCGCAAGCAAGGTCGCCTGCGCGCCCGGCAGCACAGAGTTTGAGACACACGCGCTCTGTAGCGAGCAGAGCGTTGAAGTAAGGCAGCTAAGACTCGTGCAGCCACGTGTATGGAAGGACCCGGCCTCTTGCCTGTGGCTCTGCGCTGCGTGCAGGCTGCACACTGCGTGCACATGCACGCTGCCGACGTACCTGTCTTGCCAGATCATAAGCTCAACACCTGACAGGTGTCATGCGCAACTGGATGCTACAAAAACGCCGCACCTCCGTGGCGACTTGATCGCCGGCTCCAGGGCGCGCCATGCCAAGGACTGCCTGCCGCAGAACCAAGCTCAGGTATGCAGGCCGTCACAAAGGGGCCCTATGCCCTTGGCCGGGTGTCACACTGCCGCAACTGACAACCCCCCTCCGCGCGCGGCAATGTGCACCCAATGACGTCAACTACACTGCTCGCAGCGGCTCTCCTCACAACACATAGCACTGTAATACAATACGCTGATAAGCAACAAGGCAGCTCCATACGCGAGTTTTCAACTGCGGACGGGAAGCCAGAAGCGCGCCTGTTCCCGCTCGTGTACACAGCGCGCACAGCGTGCTCTCCTGTGGCGTACTATCCAGGGCCTTCAGCCGCCCGCAGTCAGGCCTGGCTGATAGCAGCGCGTCAAGCTGCTGCTCGACCTGCGCAGCTTTCAAGCAGGCCCTCGCCTGAGCAGTTGGTTCTGGGCTGGCGTTTCAACCACGCGCGTGCTAAAGCATACTCTGTGCTCTTGGACTTATGGTGCCCAAGGCTGTGCAACCCATCACCTGCCCTAGGCTTCCCTGCAGTTGGCCTGGTGCGCCTCACTGGCGCGCCCAATGACTTGATACTTTGTATGCACACAGCAGCTTTGCCAGGTCCGTGCGATGCAATACAGAAGGCAGAAACAGGTGCAGCGCACTGCAGCTTGCCAAGATGCCCCAGCGCTGAGCGCGTCAGCAGAATAGGCGTACAGAGAGCTTGCGGACTTTTGTTGCTTACAGCACGTCAAAGCGCTTGCTTATTAACCGCTCCTCTGAAGCAAAGGTCGGACTAGAGCTTGCGAGCCCGCTCCCGCCGCAAATGTTCCGTAAGTGCCCCTAGATTTCCTCGCCATTCCGTTCACCGAGCTCGGGATGAGGGAGACATTTTGTTTTCTGTTTCCAAAAGCCCCGTGTAGGAGAGCAGCAGCACTCACAAGCGGTTGTTCTATAAAAAGAAACACGAAAGCATGGCAGCGCTAACCTCACAGCAGAGTTGCGGAGGCATACTTATCAGGTGCGCTGCATGCCTGCGATTCTTTGCTGCATACAGTAGCTCTCGTTGTTGGCAAACGTCCGTGTATGTGTGTATAAGCGCAGGTTGCAGGAGCAACAGCGGCGCTTGTCGCACCAGGCCGCCTCGTCGTCCTCTGTGCCGTGCCGGCTGGCGCAGGCTGACAGCCTACAGGCACAGACACGCTCAGCGCTGTCCCGGTCGTTCTTTGTGTACACTGTGTTGCGTTGGCTACAGACAGCAAACTGCGTAAAAAAAACAAGCTATGGTGCTAGCACTTGCACGTCTGGCGGAGACGTGCGTGCTCCACGCAGCGACCATCCGCGAGCCGGCACGCCGGCCGGCGCGGGCGGCGGCGGGCGGCCGCAGCGGCAGCGGCGTCGGCGGCGGGGCTGCGCACGCGCGAGCGCGAGGTGGCCGAAGCGGTGGCGAGCACCGGCAGCGCGCGCACGGACGTGGTGTACGACGCGGTGGTCATCGGCGGCGGCGTCGGCGGCCTCACCGCCGCGACGCAGCTGGCCGCCAAGGGCGCGAGCGTGCTCGTGCTCGAAAAGTGACCCGCCCCGCTGGGCCATGCGCTCTCGCCCCCTATGACAACGCGGAGTGGGCAGCGCCGAGCCTGCGTGGCAGCGGCCAACAGCGTGAGCATGGGTGTGAAGCAGCGTGCCTTGAGCTATTCGGTGTGCAGGTGTGCAGTCTACAGACGTTCGTCTACAGAGGTGTGCAGTCTACGGACGTTGGTGCGGACCAGCACTGTGCTCAAGCAGGCGCATGGGGCGCAGGTACATCATACCCGGCGGCAGCGCTGGCCACTTCCAGCGGGACGGCTACGTGCTCGACGTCGGCGCGTCAATGATGTTTGGCATGGGCGACGTGCGCTCCCTCGGCCCCAAGCTCCCCTGATGGCTGCTGAGCACTGATGGCATGCATGATGCTGCTGTTCTTCAGGCATGGAAAGCAGGGGCGAGCGCACCGCCGGTCTTCAGGCGTGCCACAGTGTAAAATCTTCATGAGGCCTGTGCATGCTGTTGCTGTTCTTCAGGCATGGTGAGCGTGGGCTAGCGCCAGCCGTTGTTTAGACGCGCCAGTGTGAAGTTATTATGAGGCCTGCCCGGGCAGGGCCTGTGATGTAACAGCCAGGTGGCCTTGCACCCACTGTGCATGCTCCTTGCCCCATGCCTTGGCCCCACGCATGCCCCCTGAGCAGCGGCGGCGCCGCGCCGGCAGCACGGCACGACCAACCTTATCACGCGCGCGCTCGCGGCGGTGGGCAAGCGGCTGGAGACGGTGCCCGACCCGACCTCCGTGTTCTACCACCTGCCGGCCTCCGAGGCGCACCCGCAGGTGCGGCATGGGTTTAGGGTTAGATAAGTTGACATAACCTCCGTCTTCTACCACCTGCCGGCCTCCGGGGCGCACCCGCAGGTGCGGCGGCGGCGGCCTGCGCCCGCGCGTTGACGCTCAGCCAGCCGTGCATGCTTGGGGCGGTTATATTTAAAACGTCCAGCCTTCCAGCGCTGGCAGCTTACCGGACTGGCGTGCTGCCCGCTCCGCGCGTGGCCTGGTGGTAGCATTTGCAATCCGCAGGCCGCAAGCAATGCTTGAAGCATAGCCCGGTCCTGTGGGCGCAGCGATGTTTGGGATTTGAGAGGACCGCAGGAGGTAGGTTTGGCATGCTCGCAGGTGCCCCTGTGTGCCCGCCCGCAGCCTGCGCGGCCGCGCTCGACTGGGACAGGGGCGGCGCGGGGGTCGGCGCAGGGTCTGGAGGTCAGGGTGTGGCGCGGGTATGAGGACTTTGTGGACGAGCTGGCGGCGCGCTTTCCGGCCGAGCGCGCCGGCATCCAGGCGTTCTACGGCGAGGCCTGGCGCGTGTTCAACGCGCTCAACAGCCTGGAGCTGAAGAGCCTGGAGGAGCCGCGCTACCTGCTCGGCGGTGCGCGCTTCTGGCCGCGTCCGGGTGTCAGGGTTTGGCTACCCTAACCCTACCCGTCGTGCACCAGGCTGGGCTGCTTCCCCTGTAAAAGCAGACGCTGCTGCATTGCTGCGCTGCATGCACATCACTGTGCGGCACATGAGTCACGAAGTCACTCTGTTTGAACGCTAGGCTGCGCCCAGGCGCGGGCAGGCCATCCAGGCCCGCTGCCAACCCCCGCGCCTTGCAGGGGCCTGGCTCAGCAGGCGTGCGCGGCGCGCGCGCAGAGTTCGCCAAGCACCCGCTGGCGTGCCTGACGCTTGCGTCGTACCTGCCGTCCAACGCGGGCGCGGTCGCGCGCAAGCACATCCGCGACCCCGAGCTGCTGCGCTTCATCGACGTGGAGTGCTACTTCTGGAGCACGGTGCTCGCCGACAGCACGCCCATGATCAACGCGGGCGCGCATCCCTAGACCCCACCCCGGCAGCGAGGTGGGTGGGAAGGAGGTTGCTCTCTGGAGCACAGCGTCCGCCGACACCATGTACATGGTCGATGCGGGTGGGGCTGCGAGCCACAAGCGTGCACGGTGAGCATGTGAAGAGCATGCAGGCTGTTGTTGGCCTTTCACAATGGCATCATTCGGTGTGTGCCTGCAGAGCAAGCAGAAAAGCAAGCAGGTCTGTACTTGCGCCAGGTGGGGATGCGCATCGCGCAGTGCATGAAGCAGACAGCTGCCGCAAAACGGCTGTTGTCAGGCTAGCCGTTGACACTCACGATGGAAGTTGACACAGCAGCATGGGTAAGGGGTTTATCTGCTCTGTGCGCAACCGCAGCAAACAGCATACCGCTTTACAGTCGACTATGGGCTACATTTGGCAGTGGCGCCACGGAGCGTCTGCGACCGGCCGCAGACCCTTGCCGCGCGCGCGCGTGAGCAGGCATGGTGTTCTGCGACCGGCACTTTGGCGGCATCAATTACCCGGTGGGCGGCGTGGGGCGCATCGCGGAGGAGCTCGCGGAGGGCTTGTGCGAGCGGGGAGGCCACATCGAGTACCGCGCGAATGTGCGCATATAAGACCCGTTCATGCTTGCCAGGGCCATGCAATATTCACATGCTGAGCGAAAGCGCGACAACTACAGGCAGGCGCCGAGGCTGCGCCCCGCTGCGGGCGCTTGAGCCACTCAGCACGCCCTGCTTGGCCGGCGAGGCGCGTGCCGGCATGCAAAGGTGGCGGTCCGCGCGGCGCGAGCGCTGCAGCTGAGCGCTGTTCGGCCGCCGAGCCGCCTGCATGTGGCAACGCGCAGGTGCGCGAGATTATCACAGAGGGCGAGGGCGCCGCGGCGCGCGCGGTGGGCGTGCGCCTGGCCGACGGGCGCGTGTTCCGCGGCCGCACCGTCGTCTCCAACGCCACGCGCTGGGACACATTCGACGGCCTGCTGCCGCCCGAGCGCCTGCCTGAGCCCGAGCGCCTGTTCAGGCGCGGCTGGCGGCATGCGGCCCCGCGCCCCCGGCGCGGCCCAGGGGCGCGCGTCCGGCTCCGGCTGGGAGATGCTCGGGCGCCCGGCAGCCTGTCGTGCAGCAAGTGCATGAGATTGGGCCTGCCGCGTGGGTGCGCGGCGCGACGCCGCTCGCGCATCTGCAGCCCTCGGATGCTGCGAGTCCGGGCAGCGCTGCAGCAGGGCCTCCAATCGGTGTCGCCCTCAGCATGGTCATATGCCGAGTCTGGGATCCTGGGACAGCTGTGCTACGCTGCGCGCACATGCCGGCGCCCGCGCCGCGCAGGGAGCGGTACACCAAGGCGCCCTCCTTCCTGTCCATCACATAGGCGTGGCGGCGCGGCATGCTGGTGAACCCTAACCCTATCTTAAACCCTATGCTGTGCGCTGCGCAGGGAGCGATACACCAAGGCGCCCTCGTTCCTGTCCATCCACATGGGCGTGGATGCCGGCGCGCTCGCGCCCGGCACCGAGTGCCACCACATCTGCGTGGACGCCTGGGCCGACATGGAGGTGCCGCTGGGCACCGTGTTTGTCAGTATCCCCACGCTGCTGGACCCGGGCCTCGCGCCGCCCGGCGCGCACATCGTCCACATCTTCGCACCGGACTGGATCGACAACTGGAAGGCGCGGCCCCTGCTTGCGATCCCGAGCGTTGCACTAGGGTAGGGTTAGGGGTAGGCTTGCAAGCTGGACCCGGGCGCGCCTGGCGCGCACATCGTCCACACCCTCGCGCCCGACTGGATCGACAACTGAAAGGCGGGGCCCCGGCCCATGCCCCTCTTGAAACCCTGATTCGGAGCGCGCGCGCAAGCCGGGCGTGGGCGCGCAGCGCCGCACGTGGGATGCGCAGGTGTGCACACGGCCCTCTGCTTGCGGGCAGGCTCTGCAATGGCCAGCGCTGGCGCTGGCGCTGTGCCCGCATCCGCGCCTCCCGCCGTCCCTGGCCTGGCGCGCAGGCGCTTCGCAGGCACGGAGCGCGCCGCGCACAGCCGGCCATGCATGGCCCAGCTTGCACGGCGGCGCGCGGGCACTGATGCGCGCGTGCCGGCGGCCGCAGGGCCTGTCGGTGGCGGACTATGAGCGGCGGAAGGAGGAGGCCGCGGACGGCATCCTCGAGCGCCTTGAGCGCCACCTGCCGGGGCTCCGGGCGGCCACGCTGTTTCGGGAGGCGCGCCGCAGCCGCCCGGGCCCTCGCCTGCACCATAGCGGCGTTCAGGGCGGCTGCGCTCACAGCGCCACCTGTTGGGGCATGAGGCAGCTCCTTGGGGGAAGTGCCACCATGCGTGCTGCAGTGCGGTGTCTGCACACGCCAGGCGCCGCGTGTCACGTGTCAAAAGTCCCGTCGCCATGCTGGAGACTTGCGCAGTGCGATGAGCAGCGCTTACTCTGCCGAGCAGCGTCGGCTGTCTAGCAGCAGGGCAGGGGCCTGCAGGGAGCAGCTCGTCTGCTAATACCTGCGCACCCTGGCGGCAGGTGGGCACGCCGCGCACGCACCGCCGCTTCCTGAACAGGCGCGACGGCTCGTACGGGCCCATCCCCGCGCGGCGGCCGCTCGGCATGCTCGGCATGCCCTTCAACCGCACCGCCGTCAAGGCGCGCTGCAGGCCCCGCCTGCCTGCTGCGCGCGTGTCTGCACGAAACGCATCTGCAGCACTGGCGGCGCGTGTCACCATGTGTGGCACGCGGACCGGTCGCTCCTTGGACCGTGTCCAGCCGCACGCCCGCAGGATGAGCACAGACACCGCGATGGACAGCCCCGGGTCCGCGTCTGCAGAGAAGCCGCACAGCTCTATCCGCCTGCCTGACAGGAGCTTGTCCGTGGCCTGACGCGCCCTGGGCCCCGCTTGGCTGCCATGCGTGCGCGAAGGCATCTGCAGCACTGGCGGCGCGTGTCGGCGTTTGCTTGGTACGCGGGCTCGTCGCTCCTTGGATCATGTCCAGCCACACGGCACGCCTTGCTCCTTGTGAGCACAGCCGCGTGTCCGTGGCCTGACGCGCTTCTGGCGGCGCGCAGGGCCTGTACTGCGTCGGCGACAGCACATTCCCGGGCCAGGGCGTGAACGCGGTGGTCTTCTCGGGCTTCGGCTGCGCGCACCGCGTGCTCACCGACCTGGGCCGCGCGCCCGCGCTGCCCGGGCTGGACGCGGGGTACAACGCGCTGCTCGGCGCGGTGCGCGACCGCGCGTGAGCGCCGCGCTGCTGGGCAGGGGGCCTGCGTTGCCCAGGCCGGACGCGGAGTGCAGTCCGCTGCTTGCCGCAGTGCGCGGAGCGCGCTGCGCCACCGCGTGCGAGCGCCGCGTTGCTCGGGAGCGGGGGGCGTCTGCCGCATGCGTGCAGCTGCCTGAGCGCATCCCTTCGGTGTCTGTCAGACCGGCAGTCTTGGTGCCCAAATGTTCTATTTAGTTTGATGATGCTGCCGGGTGCCAGCCGTATCGCTTTTGAGGCTGCCCCAATGGCGGCCTCCCTCGGTTTTGCACAGGCATGGGTGCTGGCGCTTGGCGTACGAACTTTAATAGAGGTGCAGGGTGAATCAGCGTTGGGCGCCGGCGCACGATAAGGACTCCTTGCTGCCGAACTGATGATGAGTGTTGGTCTTTGCATGGTGAGTGACCTGTGTAGCAGGCGGGCATACTGACGGGGCGTGCACCACGCCTTGCACACCCATCTTGCTGCATTCGATGCAGAGTTGCATGTGAGCACTGCATTTGTAACAGAGCCGCCACCTAGCCTGGCTTGATTGCGCCGTCAGGCGGCTGTGACGAGCCCACACGCGTCCGCTCAGCTCGAGGAGGACCACAAATGTGTCGGCTTAGCAGCACACTGCGACACCCGGGAGCGGAGGCCAACAGCGCCCCCGCCGGGCTTACACGCTTGTCAGTAGGCCTGCGTGCATTTGGCCACTTCCTGACAACAGGTGACCCAGCACAGGACAATGCCCGGCTAGGCCTCGAGCGCTGCACCAGGAGGAGGCGCGCGCGCTGGCGTGCGCCGGGGTCCGGACAAGACGGACTGCCCCGGCCGGGTCCGCCCGCGCCACATCAGAACAGGTGCGTGTAGTTGTGCGCTAGCGTCCAGAACAGGATGAACGTCAGCAGCAGCGTCGAGTTGAACACCTCGCCCAGGAACAGCGCGCGCCTGCGCGCCCCAGCAGGCTGCGCTCACGCACCTACCCTAAACCTAACCCTTGCGGCCACACGTAGCGCGCGCGCACGGGCAGGCCGGCGCGGCGCAGCGGTGAGGGGGCACCAAACCTGGACTTGAAGGATGACTCTGTCCTGGAGCTGCATTACCCTATACCCTATACCCTTGCAGCCACACGCAGGACACGCGCACGGGCAGGCGGGCCGGGTGCCAGGGTGCGGGAGCGCCGGACCTGGACCGAGTTAACGACTCCGGCCTGAAACCGCACCACACTAAAGCTGCACCACCCTATACCCTAACCCTTGCAGCCACACGCAGCGCATTCGCACGCGGGCAGGCGGGCGCGGCGCCGGGGTGGGGGGAGCGGGCGGACCTGGACTGGAAGAACGCCTCCGTCCTGAAGCCGCACTTCACCAGCAGCAGCGCGCACACCTGCGCGCGCGCGCGCCCCGCTCAGGCCGGGCGGCCGGGCGCGGCCGCCTGCCTGGGCGGCAGGCGGCGGCGCGGCTGGGGCGGGCGCCAGCCGCCAGCCGGGGCCCGCAAGGCAGTGAGGTCGGCTTGGGCGCCTCGCCAAGCGGCTGGCGTGTGGCAGGAGAGCGGCGTGCAGCGGTGACGCGCGGCAGGGCCGGGTGTCCAAGGGTGGGCAGCGCGGTCCGGCGGGGCAGCAAGCAGCGCGGCCCAGTTCCCCAGCATGTCGGCAGGGCCTTAGCAGCATGGAAAAGACGCCGCGCGAAGGCAGCAGGCCGCTGCGCAGCCGCGCAGGGCGCACCACGGCGTGCATGGCCAGGTAGTACAGGAAGCCGGTCCAGCCGGTGACGCCCCAGAGGCCGGCGACCATGCCCGCCACCAGCGCGCCGACCACGCCGCTGCCGGCCCCGCGCGCGCGTCAGCTCGCCGCACGCTGTGCGTGGTCGCGGGCATGGGCCTGCCCGGCAGGAGGCACCCAGCACCGGCGCTGCAGCGCTCCATATCGCTGAGTGCGATTGCGCCGTCTATGCACGGATGCTGCCGATAGACTGCCAAGAGGCTGCCAGCGCGGGCCGCCGCGCACATGAAGTTGGCGACGCCCGCGTTGTGCGCCACATTCTTCTGCAGGAGGAGCTCCTTGCGCAGCGCGTGCACATCCGGGCTGGGCTTCCCGGCCTTGCGCTCGCGGCGCTCCTTCGCGGCCTGCATCTGCGCCTGCCAGGCGGATGCCCCGGGCCCGGGCGCGGCCGGGCGGATCAGCGGCGGCGGGGCATCAATTCACCAAGGGAGGCTGCTGCAAGGCTCAGACGCCAGGCAGCTGGTCGCGCTCCGCACGCGTTTGGCAGAAACAGGCGTGTGTGCTCTGTCCCTGATGGCAAGTAGGCGCAACACAAAGCCTTTGAAGTGCTTGAAGTGCTTGAGACTCTTGCTTGCCCACTGACAAATCCTATTCCCTAATATACTTCAGGCACTTTAAACCTCCGG
>JAABUQ010010200.1_pt1 | contig 12379 bp, 11 predicted proteins | sample 5560001 | NCBI WGS metagenome assembly JAABUQ01 (sample SAMN10711888, study PRJNA513371) | rock metagenome | isolation source: Antarctica rocks | place: Antarctica: Victoria Land, Finger Mt nord | collected 2015-12-18
ACCGGCGTTTGACCGATCAGCGCGTGGCCGACCAGCACCGGGCCGCGCTCCCAGCGGCGGCCTAACTAAGAGGAATCTTTATTCCGCAACAAGTCTAATGTAGGCGCCAACGGTATGGCGCTCTTTCATCCGGGCGTACCCTGAGATTGTGAAACGTGACCTGCGACTAAAGTCGCAGGCTTATGGGGCCTGTCCTCACAATCGTGGGGCGCGCCCCTTTCATCCTGGATTAGACGCGAGCATGGCCAGGAGGGCCTGGCGGTCGGGCATGGCCTCTTGCGCGCCGGCCTTGCTCACGGCCAGCGCGCCGGCGGCCGCGCCCCAGCGTACCGCCGTACCAAGGTCGTGCCCCGCGTCGAGGGCGGCGGCGAGCGCGCCGTTAAAGGCGTCCCCCGCCGCGACGGTGTCCACGATGGTCGTCGGGTAAGCCGGCAGCGATCCCTCATCCACCCCATCGCGCCAGTAGACGCCGGCGCCGCCGAGCTTGACCACCACGCGCGCGGCGCCCAGACCCTGGAGCGTGTGGGCCGCGCGGGCGGCGTCCGCGGCGTCGCGCACCGTGGCGCCGGCCAGCGCCGCCGCCTCGGTGGCGTTGGGCGTCAGGATATCGACCAGGCCGTAGAGGTCGCGCGGCAGCGGGCGCGCGGGAGCGGGGTCCAGGACGACGGTGACGCCACGGCCTCGGGCGAGGCGCGCCGCCTCCCGTACGGCGTCCAGGGGAATCTCCAGCTGCAACAGCAACACATTGGCGTCCGCGAGGGCCGTGTCGAGGCGCGCGAGGTCCTCGGCGCCAACGGTCCCATTGGCGCCGGGGACGACAATGATGCGGTTCTCCGCCGCGTCGTCGATCGTGATCAGCGCGACGCCCGACGACGCGGCGTCATCGGTCGCGACGCCGGAGATGTCGACACCGGCCGCGCGCAGGCCATCGCGTAGGGCGGCGCCGAACGCGTCGGCGCCGACGCGTCCGACGAAGCGCGTGGCGGCGCCGAGGCGCGCGCACGCGACGGCCTGATTCGCGCCCTTGCCACCGGGCGCGGTGTGAAAGGTCCGCCCGGTCAGGGTCTCGCCGGGCTCCGGCGCCCGCGACGTGCGCACGACCAAGTCCATGTTGACGCTGCCGAAGACGACGATCGCCACCAGTCACCTCCTTTCCCCTACTGGCCTCTGCTCCTACCTATTTTAGTACTTTCGTTCACGCTGGACGCGGCGATCGCCGCTACAATTATGCGCATGCTGGCGGACCTGTGCGCGCAGGCGCTCGACCGCGCGCGCCTCTATGACGAGCAACAACGCGCCCGCGTCGAGGCCGAGGAGGCGGTGCGCGTGCGCGACGACATCCTGAGCATCGCCACGCACGATCTGCGCTCGCCCTTGACAAGCCTGGGGGCGCGCGCAGCTGGTCGAGCGGCGCCTCGCGGGCGATACCGCCCCCGACGTGGCCTGGTTAGGGAGCCAGATGCGCGGTATGCGCGAGGTCGTGGCGCACATGCTCGCCACGATCAACGAGATGGGCGATGTGGCTCGCCTGGGGATGGGGCAGACACTGCAGCTGGAGCGGGAGGACGTGGCCGCGCTGGCGCGCCGGGTCGTCGAGGAGTATGGGATGGGGCCGCTGTCCGGGCCGGACGCGCCGCGCGTGGAGATCGACGCGCCGGCGGAAGCCATCGTGACGCACGGCGACCCCTATCGCCTGCTGCGCGTGCTGCACAACCTGATCGGCAACGCGGTCAAGTACAGCGCGGGGACACAGGCGCGGGGCGCGCCGGTCCACGTCGAGGCGCGGGCGCGGGAGGGCTGGGCCGTCATCGTCGTGACGGACGGCGGGGTGGGCATCCCCGCCGACGAGTTGCCACGCGTCTTCACGCGCTTCTTCCGCGCCTCCACGTCGCGAGGCGTCAAGGGAACGGGGATTGGCCTGTCCGGGTCCAGGTCCATCGTGGAGCAGCACGGGGGCAGCATCAACATCGAGAGCATGGCGGGACAGAGGACCACGGTCACGATGCGCCTGCCCCTCATGTAACATACATAAAGCGCTCATCCGGGACCATCTGTAGATTGGTTGCGCCGTGCTCATCCTCCATGACGTAGGATTAGTGTAGCCCGTTATGCTTTCAAGCTGTCGGCGCCCATACCGCGCGGAATCTATACCACGGGCATAGGTTCCACGCGTGGTATGTATATGGTACGCGGACTCGCCGTGCGTGAGGCCACGGGTGGGTGGATGTGAGGCGTAGAGTGAGGAGGCCCTTCTTGCTGAACGGGGTGTCGAGACGACAGAGGCAGGCACAGGCGACCCGGAAACGCCGGGCGAGGCGCGCCGTGCTATGCCGCTGACGCGCGCGCGGGTCCGGGTCGCGCTCACGATCGCCGGTTCAGACAGTGGGGGCGGCGCCGGATTGGCGGCCGACCTGAAGACTTTCCTGGCCCATCGCGTACACGGCACGGTCGCCGTCACCTGCGTGACGGCGCAGGACACCGTGGGCGTCCACGCGATCGAGCGCATGCCGATGGAGTTGGTGCGGGCCCAGATCGCGGCGGTGCTCGACGACCTGGCTCCGGAGGCGGCCAAGGCCGGCTTCCTGGCCGGACCAGCGGCGATCGAGGCGATCGCCGCGCTGGCCGACCGCCTGCCGCCGCTGATCGTCGATCCGGTCCTCGTCGATAAGCATAGCCGGCGGATCCTGGGCGACGACACGCTACACGCGTTGCGCGCGACGCTCCTGCCGCGCGCCGCGCTGATCACGCCCAACCTAGCCGAGGCGGCGCTGCTCGCCGGGCGGGAGGTGCGCGACCGCGCCGGCATGGAGGCCGCGGCGGCGGTGCTGCTAGAGGCGGGCGCCGCGGTCGCGCTGATCAAGGGCGGCCGGCTGGGGACCGACCGCAGCCCGGACCTGCTGGCCACCCGCGCTGGCGTGTGGGAATGGCTCGACGCCCCGAGAGTAGCGACCACCGCCGTCCACGGCAGCGGGGATACGCTGGCCGCCGCCATCGCCGCCCGCGTGGCCTGGGGGGCGGACATCCCGACGGCGGTCCGCCTCGCCAAGTCCTACGTCACCGCCTGCCTGGAGAACTCGCTGGAGATCGGGCGCGGCCAAGGTCCAGTCGGACACCCGCCCGCTCCCGCCGCCGACGGACTATGAACGGTCTCCCGTGGGTGCGCCGCGGGCATGGCCCACAGCGTCCCCTTTATCATGGTCTTTGTAAGGCCAGATCTTAGTTACCCCTTCCACCATGCCCAGCTATTCCAGGTCTCGTACCCGTAGGGCGCCGGGGCGTAGTTGTGGAGCGTGTTGGCATGGCTGTCGAGCACCGGAGGATCGTAGAGCCACAGGGCGGGCAGGTCGTCGTGCATCTGCTGTTGCATCTGGGCGAAGATGGCCTTGCGGCGCGCGAGGTCCGTCGTGCTCTCCTCCGCCGCGATCAACTTGTCGTACGATGGGCTACTGTAGCGCCCGTAGTTGCTGCCCCCCGGGGGGATCTGGTTACCCTTGAAGTACGACGAGATGGTGATGCTGGGATCGTACACGAGCCCATTCTCCCACTCGCCGATGTCGAAGTCGCCCTTGGGGAATATACTGCCGAAGAAGGTGTCGCTGGGATAGTTCACGATGCGCAGGTCGATCCCCAGGTCTTGATAGTTTTGCAGCGCGATCAACTCGTCTTGAGCGCGCCACGGGTTGCGCGCGGTCGTCGAGTAGCGCAGTATGAGCGTTTTGCCGTTTTTGCGACGGCGGCCGTCGGTCCCGAGCTTCCAGCCCGCGGCGTCGAGCAGACGTCCGGCCTTGGCCGGATCGTACGGATAAGGCTTGACCCGCGGGGCGTAGGCGAACGAGGTCGGCGCGATGTCGGAGCCCAGCGGCAGCGCCGTGCCCTTCCAGACATCCTTGATCATGGCGTCGCGGTTCAGGCCGTACTCCAGGGCCTGGCGCACGCGCACGTCCTGCAGGATCGGGTTCTTCAGGTTGAGCAGGCCCTGTTCAAAGTTAGGGGCCGTGCTGGCGATGGTCGTGTAGCCGGCGATGCGGCGGTAGCGGTCGAGTTGGGAGATATCGAGGAACCAGGCGCAATCGACCTCGTGGGCGGCGAGGGCGTTGGCCAGCGCCACCTGGTCGGGGATGATCTTGAAGACGATCTTGTCCAGGTACGGCAGCCCCTCGGCCGCCCGATAGTACCGGGGGTTGCGGACCACCGTGATGCTGTCGCCGGTCTTGCGCGCCGCGACCATGAACGGTCCGCTGGCCACGGTGGGCTGGAGGGTGAAGCGGCTCGTGTTCAACGCCATCGCGGTCAGCTTGCCGAGGACATGTTGGGGCAGCGGCATCACCTGGTCCACCCAGACGGCCAGGAACGGGGCGTACGGCGACGTGAGGTGGAACGTGATGCTCAGATGGTCGGGCGACACGTCCGCGCTCTTGATGTGGTCGAACCCGGCTGTGCTGTTGACGATAAGGCCCTTGGTCGTCCAGGTTCGCCACGAATAGTCGACGTCGCGGGCGTCGAGCGGCGCGCCGTCCGACCACTGCAGACCGGGGCGCAGGCGGAAGGTATACGCGCGCCCGTCGCGCGAGATGCCGCCGTTCCCGACGGTCGGGATCGCGGCGGCCAGGCCCGGATGCAGCGCGCCGCGGTCATCGGAGTAGAATAGAGGCGCGAAGATGGCCTCCTGGACCATGATCGAGAAGGCGATAAAATCGGTGTTGGGGATGAGGCGAGACGGCTCTTCAAAGAAGCCGTCCACGACGGTCCCGCCGCGCCGTGGGCTATCGACCGCGATCGCATGGCTCGCCGTACGCGGCGCGGGACCGACGAGGGCCAGCACGCAGGCAACTAGTGTCACGGCGAGGGCGCGGGCTTTGTGGATCACATTTTCCTCCTTCGAACGGTCGGGCATACGTCAATTACCGCATGCGCAGACTATATCATAAAGGCGATAGGTTTACTAGTATTTAGCCGCGCGGAGGCCGTATGTCGTGCCGACGCCGCAGAGGGGAGGACGACGGATGGACTGGCCCACGCTCAATATTTCGACCGGCCAGGGCGAGGTCGGGGACTGGACACTGCGCGCCGTCGCGCGGCCTCCGCTGTCGCACCACGACCCTGCCTTCGTCGAGATTTTCGCGCGTACCCTGGGGCTGCTCCAGCGGGTCTATCAGACGGAGTACGATGTGGTCACGCTGCAGGGCGAGGCAGTGCTGGGGCTTGAGGCCGCCGCCGCGAGCCTCGTCGCGCCGGGCGACCGCGTGCTTAACCTGGTCTCGGGGCCCTACGGGGCCTGGTACGCCGGCTACATCCGCCGCGCCGGCGGCGAGGTGGTCGAGCTACGCGTCCCCTACAATGAGGCCATCGACCCCGAGGACGTCCGGCGCGCCCTGCGCGCCGACCCCCGCATCAAGTACCTGTCAGTCGTCCACGTCGAAACGCCGTCGGGCACGGTCAACCCCGTGCGCGAGATCGGGCGGGTGGCGCGGGAGCACGGCGTGCTGACCATCGTGGACACCGTGTCGGGGCTGGGCGGGACCCTGCTCTCGCCCGAGGAGTGGGGCATCGACGTCGCGATCGCCGCCCCGCAGAAATGCCTGGGGGGATTGCCCGGCCTCGCTCTGCTTAGTGTCAGCCCGGCGGCGTGGGCGGCGATGGAGCGCCGTCCCGCGCCCCTCCGCGGCAGCTACCTCTCGCTGCTGGACTGGAAGGACGCCTGGCTGGCCGAGCGCCGCTTTCCGTACACTCCGTCGGTGAACCTGGTCTACGCCTTGGAGACGACGCTCGAGCGGGCGCTCGACGTGGGGATCGAACAGCTCGCGGCGCGCCACGCGCTGGTCGCGCGCGCCTGCCGCGCCGGGGTCCGCGCGCTCGGGCTGCGGCCGTGGCCGGCGCGGGACGCGATCGCGGCGACGGCGGTCACGGCGGTGGCCGTGCCGCAGGGGCTCTCCGACGGGCAGGTGCGCGGGCATCTGCGCGCGCGCTACGGCGTCATGATGTCGGGCGCGTCCGGCGATCTGGCGGGCCGGGTCTTGCTGCTGGGCCACATGGGCGAGGCGGCGCACCCGGCCGCGCTCGTGGCCGCGCTGGCCATGCTCGAGCGCACCCTGGCCGACCTGGGCCGTCCCGTCGCGCTGGGGGCCGGCGTGGGCGCGGCGCTGGCCGAACTCGCCGGCTGGGGCGCGGTCGGGGATGTTCCACGATCATGATGTCAAGCGTCGGGGACTTGGCCCTAAAGGACCATGGCAGGCCACGGATCATCAAGGTCAGGCGAGACCGCCGACCGACCTGGTGGAGCCGAGAGAACCGTTGCCGCACAGACCTTTTAAGGTCCGTCCCTGCCATGGTCTTTCAAGGCCAGGTCCACGGCGCGTACCCATACGCCGCGGATCGGCGCGCGAGATTGGCTCTCGGCGCGTCGTACAATAGAGTTAATGCGCATCGACTGTGCATGAGCGGATATCGGGATGAGGGAGGATAGCGTCGTGGTTGCGTACCAGCATGGGCCGCTGTTCACGCGCGACGAGTACGAAGAGTTCGAGGAGCGCGCCGGCGAACGCCACGAATACCACGGCGGCTACGTCTATGCTATATCGGGCGGCACGCTAAACCATAGCCAGATTAGCGGCAACGTGTACACCCTGGTACGCGCCGCCGTGCGCGGCGGCGGCTGTAAGGCGTTTACCGAAGCTATGCGCGTGCGTGCGACGGACGCCGACGACATGTATCCCGACGTGTCGGTGACGTGTGACCCGCGTGACCTGGCCGATATGCGCCGCCGCGTGATCGCCTACCCCCTGCTGGTGGTCGAGGTGTTGTCTCCCTCGACCGCGCTGTACGACCAGAACGGTAAGTTCGACCTGTACCGGCGGATACCGACGCTGCGGGAATACGCGCTCGTCGACAGCATCGCCGCGCGTTGGGTCGAGGTGCGCCGCAAGGACGACACGGGCGCGTGGTCATCGACTGTGTACAGCGGCGCGCGGAGCGTGACTTTCGATACGGTGGGCCTGACCCTGCCCATGGACGCGATCTACGAGGATAGCGACCTTTGAAGAGTCTGGAGACAAGACCGATAGCAGACGCCCCTTGACTAACATGCGGCTAAGGCGGCGCGATATGCCGCATACTGAAGCGGTAGGAGTATGGATAGGCGGGTAGCGCGACCGTCGAGCCGAACGACAGGGAAATAGAGGGGGGAAGATGACAGGCGAGGGCGAGGGGATGTTGCGGGTGGCGGTGGCGGGGCTGCGGGTCGGCCGTGGGCATGTGGTGGCGCTGGCCGGCCACACGCGGGCGCGGCTCACGGCGGTATGCGATCCAGACGACGCGTTGGCGCGTGCCATCGCTCAGGAGTACGGCGTGCCCGCCGTCTACGCCGACTACGACGCGATGCTGGAGGCCGAGGAGCTCGACGGCGTGTGCATCGCCACGCCGAACCTTCTCCACGCGCCGATGGCCCGCGCCGCGATCGAGCGTGGGCTGCATGTGCTGTGCGAGAAGCCACTCACGCTCGACACGGCCGAGGCGCGCGACCTGCTGGCGCGCGCCCGCGCGGCGGGCGTGACACACGCCACCAACTTCAGCAACCGCCCGAATCCCGCCGTGCGTTACATACAGGACCAGATAGAGTCCGGCGCGCTCGGCCGGGTCTACGAGGCGCACCTGACCTATCTGCAGGATTGGCTCGGCGAGCCGGACGCCCCCTACACTTGGCGCAACAGCGTGGCCGCCAGCGGAAGCGGGGCACTGGGGGACATCGCCTCGCATGTGCTCGACCTCGGCCGCCTCTTCGTGGGCGAGGTCGCGGCGGTCAGCGCGCACCTGGGTATCGTCACGCCGGAGCGCCCGCGCCCGGACGGCACGATGGGCCGTGTCGACGCCGACGACCTGGCTTATTTGCACCTGCGCTACGCCTCGGGGGCGCATGGGTTGCTGCGCGTGTCCCGCGTGGCCCGCGGCCGCTGCGACATCAGGCGCGTCGAGCTCTACGGTGAGCGGGCCTCGCTAGTATTGGAGCTCGATAAGGGGGTCGATCGGGTGCTGCGCGCCGACGAGACGACGCAGTGGCGCGGCGACCTTTTCCGCGAGGTGTTCGCCCACGACCCCAACGTTTTGACGTGGGGCGGGAACGTGCGCGCCTGGGTCGACGCCTCCCTGGAGGGGCGCGAGATGGCGCCGAGCTTCGAGGACGGCGTGCGCTGCCAGGAGATCGTCGACGCCGCGGTCCGCTCCCACGACGAGCGCCGATGGATCGACCTATAGCTCGATCTCGTATGACGCGCTGTGAGGGCTGGACGCCCTGCTACCGCAGGGAAAGCCGCATCAGGGGCAACATCCGATCGGGGAAGACGGTCGACGGTGATTCTCCGACGCGCGCCGCGCCCATCGCACGGTAGAACCCCTCGGCGTGCGGCTCGCTTTGCAAGACCAACGTCGCGAACTGGAGGCGCATGGCGGTCCGCACGGCGTGCCGCCACAGCCGGCGTCCATGGCCCCGCCCGATCGCCGCGGGATCCAGGAACAGGTCCGTCAGCGTGGCCTCCTCGCCGTCGCCGTCCAGTTTGTAGAACCCAAGGATTTGTCCGCCCTCCTCAAGCACATACACGGGCGCCCGGGCGATCTCATCGGCCGACACCGCCAGATCGTCGCGGCAGGCGTCCATGAAGGCGGCGTCATAGCCCCAATAAGCCTTGGAGCGGAAGGCCAGGTCACTGAGGGTCGCCGCCTCCTCAACGCGCGCGGGGCGGATGCCGCTTGTAGGGTGCGATTGTCCCATAAAGGGCGGGTCGTGCTGAGTATCAGAGGGCATGTTTTGTTCCCTGCTACAATGGCGTGGTCGTGGCTGTCGTCCATCGATCGGCCATAGGCTGTACGCTTAAAATTATCACATGTGTCGATCTGTAACAGGAGAGAGTCTATGTTCCGTCAACGGGAGCGGCGGCGCTCCATCACACGCATCTCGGCCCTATCCCTTCTTGCCCTGGCCGCGACGATGGCGGGGATAGCGGCGCCTTCGGCCGTGGCGGCCGGCGTCACGCCTCGTACGGGCGTCCAGGCCGCGCCGGGCGGACGCCTGGTCGTGCTGTTGAGCGCGCCGTCCAAAGGCGCGCTGCTGACCCAGGTCGCCACCGTGCCCGCGGGTGGGGGTACGCCCCGGCGCCTCGGGCCGCCCGCCGCCTACCTGGGCGTGGCCGCGCCGCGCCGCGCCGGTCCGCTCGCCCTCGGCAGCCCTCAGGGCCTTTATCTCCTGCCCCTCGCGTCGGGCCGGCCCAGCCGCCTGCGGCCGGCCGGCGCCCCCGCCCAGCTGTCCAACCCCACCTGGTCGCCCGACGGGCGTCGGCTGGCGTTCCTGGCCAGCCCCGTCACACGGCAGGGCCGCCGCGCCACCATGGGCCTGCCGGCGCTCTGGCTCGCCGACCGCTCGGGGCGTGACGCCCGCCAGGCGCTCGACGCCACCCACACCGCGGACCTGCTGACCGTGGCGTGGGCGCCCGACGGCAAGGCGCTGTTGCTCAGCCGCTTCGCGCGCGGACAGGGCGCGGTCAGCACGCTCGACCTCTCGTCGCGGCGCGAGCGCGTGTTGACCCGCGGCTTCGACGCGGTCTACGCGCCCGACGGGCGCTCCTTCGCCTACACTGTGCGTGGCAAGCCGGGCCAGGCGCGCGTCTGGATCTTCGACATGCGGGCGCGCCGCGGGCGGCAACTGGCGGCGCCGGGACTGGCGCAGACGGCGACGCCGGTGTGGTCGCCCGACGGCAAGACGCTGGCCTTCTTCGGCACGCGCGCGGCGGCGCCGACGTTCATCCAGCCGTACGACCTCTGGACCGTCGCCGCGACCGGCGGCGCGCCGCGCCGCGTCGCTGCCAACGTCACGCGCCTCCTACCCGTCGGCCAGGAGGCCCTGGCCTGGACTAGCTGAACTAAATGCTTCCAATCAGATGGTGCGATATGCCACCCTGCCGGGATATAACACGCAGCCGTTTGTGCGACCGCGGTCGCCGTGTGCTGCCATGCGACCATGCGGATTGGTCTCTCAGCCCTAGTCGCGGGCCGACAGACCAACCGGACAGTCGCATGTCCATTCCGCGCTTTCATTGTGGAAGCATTTAGTCCGGCCCCATTGGTCCCGCGCTCCCGGCGGGCGCGCCCGCGAGGTCGACCTGCCGCCCATGCTCCGCGCGGGCGGCGAGGGGTAGCAGGGCCGTGAAGGTCGAGCCCGTCCCCACGATGCTGCGCGCATGCAGACGTCCGTGGTGGGACTGGATGATGCCCCGCGCGATGGTGAGGCCCAAGCCGCTCCCCTCGGCCTTCGCCCCCGCGCCGCGGCCACGATGGAAACGCGCGAACAGGCGCGGCAACTCGTCCTCCGGGATGCCCGGACCGGTGTCCCGCACCATCAGGACGGCCTGAGCGCCCTCGCGCCGCAGCGTCACGTCCACCGTCCCTCCCGGCCTGTTGTACTTGACGGCGTTGTCGAGCAGAATAAGCAACACCTGCTCCAGCCGCCCGGCGTCGCCCCGCACCAGCGCCGGGCCGGCGACGTCCGCGCGCACCTCCACCCCCTGGCGCGCGGCCAGGCGCCCCACCTGCCGCGCCTGCGCCGTGACGAGAGCGCCCAGGTCCACGAGGTCGCGCGCCAACGGGAGCGCGCCCGCGTCGAGGCGGGCCAGCGTGAGCAGGTCGGCGATCAGGCGGCCCATGTATCCGGCCTCGGCGACGACATCTTCAAGGAGCGCGCGGTCCTCGGGGTCGAGGACCGCGCCCGCCTCAAGCAGCACCTCCACGTTCGTGCGCATCAGGGTCAGGGGCGTGCGCAGTTCGTGCGAGGCGTCGGCGACGAAGGCGCGCTGCGCGGCGAACGCCGCGTTGATGGGCCGCATGGCCTGCCGGGTCAGCAACACGCCGCCGGCCGCGGCGATGGCTACGGCCCCCGCGCCCAGGGCGAGCAGCAAATATAGGAGCCGATGCCGCGCGGCGACGAGCGGGGCCAGCGGCTGCCCCGCCTGCAGCACGGCCTTCACCCGGCCGCCGCGCTTGACCACGGTCGTAAACAGGCGCACATCGCCGGCGTCGCGGGTCGCCAGGGTGCTGAACACGCCGTGGCCCTGGCGCACCGCCGCGCGCACGCCGGTCTGGTCGGGCAGGCCGGCGTGTTGCAACCCGCTCGGGTTGTCCTGCACGCGCCCGTTCTGATCGAGTAGCAGATAGAAGGTGTCGGTGTTGGCGAGCGGGGGCGGCGCCGTGAAATAGGGGTTGATGCCGAGCGTCACGTCGGTGGGCACGAAGGCGCGCAGGGCCTGGCGTTGCGCGGCCAGGCGCAACGTCGTATCGAAGCCGTCGTCCAGTTGCTGCGCGAACGAGAGGTAGAGGACCGGACCGAGCAAGAGCAGGCTGATTGTGAAGATCGCCGCGTAGGAGAGAACCAGGCGACGGCGCAGGCTAGTGAACATGGACCGCCCCTCCTTCGGCGCCGGCTATACCGGCTATATGATACGGGTGTGTCCTGTTTGAGTTGACGGGCTGCTCCCCCTCTCCCGCGCACGGGAGAGGCCGGTTGGGCTGCCGGCCCGCGGCTAGGTCCGGGAGACCAATCCGCATGGGATGGGGGGTGAGGGCCGCCATATGTTACTCGGCGCGCAGCACGTAGCCGACGCCGCGCACCGTGCGCACGAGGCGTGTCGCGGCGTCGGCGTCGATCTTCTCGCGCAGGTAGTGGATATAGGTGTCGACCACCGTGTCCAGCCCCTCGAAGTCGTAGCGCCACACGTTCTCGATGATCTGCTGGCGGGTCAGGACCTGGCCGGCGTGGCGTAACATGAACTCGAGCAAGGCGAACTCCTTGGCCGAGAGGGCGACGGCGCGCCCATCGCGGCGAGCCAGGCGCCCGCGCAGGTCGAGCGTAAGGTCGGCCAGGCGCAACTCAAGGTCGTCCTCGGCGGGAGGGGGGCGGCGGGCCAGCGCGCGCACGCGCGCGAGCAACTCAGGGAGCGCGAAAGGCTTGCCAAGGTAGTCGTCGGCCCCAGCGTCGAGCCCGCCCACGCGGTCCTCCACCTCGTCGCGCGCGGTCAGGACGAGCACCGGGGTCGCGACGTGGGCCGCGCGCAGGCGGCGGCAGACCTCCAGCCCGTCGATGTCGGGCAGGCCGAGATCGAGAATGATGACCTCGTAGGCTCTGTCCCGCGCCGCGGCCAGGCCCGCCATCCCCTCGGTCACGACATCGACGACATGTCCGTGCGCCTCCAAGGCGCGGCGCAACAGACGGCCCAGCCGCTGCTCGTCCTCGACGATCAAGATGTGCATCCGCTGCCCCGCCTTCTCCCTCGCGCGATGATTTACTACCTACTGTAGCAGCTATAGATGGGAGTTGCATGGGAAAACCGCAGGGTCATTTCAT